>Ga0315280_10007475_pt1 | contig 14660 bp, 11 predicted proteins | sample YL17G06_40_MG_FD_203697 | JGI IMG/M metagenome (GOLD analysis project Ga0315280, IMG submission 203697) | Sediment microbial communities from Yellowstone Lake, YNP, Wyoming, USA - YL17G06_40 | ecosystem: Environmental > Aquatic > Freshwater > Lake > Sediment | place: USA: Wyoming | collected...
TTATATGGAGGTTGGCGGTGGACGGATGTTTGTATTTCTTCGCGACATCACCGAGCACAAGCAGGCGGAGGAAGCGCTGCACCGTACTGAAGAAAACTTCCACCGTTCTCTGGACGACTCCCCGTTGGGAGTGCGCATCGTGACCACAGAAGGTGAGACACTGTATGCCAACCGGGCTATGCTAAATATTTATGGCTACGACAGCATTGAGGAACTGAGAACAACACCGGTAAAAGAACGCTATACTCTGGAGAGCTATGCAGAGTTCCAGATACGAATGGAGAAAAGACGGCGAGGTGAGTATAACCCGCCCGAATATGAAATAAGCATCGTGAGGAAAGATGGTGAAGTCCGCCATCTCCAGGTCTTCCGCAAGGAAATACTCTGGAACGGCGAAAGGCAATTTCAGACACTATACCAGGACATCACCGAACACAAGCAGGCAGAGAAGGCGCTGGGCGAGAGCGAGTGGCGCTATCGCGCCCTGTTCGAGAGCATCAACGACGCCATGTTTGTTCACTATGTTGATGAAGAGGGTTCGCCCAGGGGTTTCATTCAAGTAAACGATGTTGCCTGCCAACGGTTGGGATACACCAGAGAAGAACTGCTTGGTTTGACTCCCCGGGACATCACCACGCCGGAAGAGTATAAGAGGCTTTTGGCAAAAAGAGAAAAGCTTATCTCCAAAGGAGATATAATTGTTGAAACGATTCACGTGACCAGGGATGGCAGACAAATTCCGGTGGAGAGCAGTGTTCGCATTTTCGATTACCTTGGGAAACGGGCTGCGATCTCCATATCACGCGATATCACCGAGCACAAGCAGGCGGAGGAGGCGCTGCGGGAAAGTGAAGAAAAATACCGCTCTGTTGTCCAGGCGGCGAGTGACGCTATCATTTCTACTGACACCAACGGTAACATAATCTTCTGGAACAATGCTGCTGAGCGTACCTTCGGTTATTCTGCTGAGGAGGCAATTGGCAATCATTTCACCATTATCATGCCAGAAGGGATGCGAGACTCCATAAAGAATATGTTTCACCAGGTTGCTTCAACAGGCCAACTAACCGTACCCGCAGGAATGGTTATTGAAGGGGAGGGAATGAGGAGAGACGGTTCTGAGTTCCCGGCTGAAATCTCAGTCTCAAGCTGGAAGACAAAAGAAGGGACTTATTTCACTGCCATCATGCGTGACATGAGCGAGCGCAAGCGAGTGGAGGAAGATCAGGAAAAGTTGAGAACCCAACTCGTCCAGGCACAGAAGATGGAAGTAATCGGGCACCTTGCAGGAGGCATTGCCCATGACTTCAATAATGTGCTGGCGGCAATCGTAGGTTACGCCAGTCTCATGCGGATGAAAATGAAGAATGATGATCCGCTGCGCTCGAATGTTGAGCAGATACTTTCCGCTACCGAGAGGGCTACCGCGCTTGTTCGCGGCCTGCTTGCCTTCAGCAGGAAACAGACCATGGACACCAAGCCGATCAGGATGAATGAGGGTGTATTCAACGTTTTAAAACTGTTGGTACGCCTGCTTGGTGAAGATATCACTATTGAAACCATTTATACCGCCAGAGACCCCGTGGTGATGGCAGATGCCGGCCAGATAGACCAGGTACTGATCAATCTTGCAACCAACGCCCGTGATGCCATGCCGCAAGGCGGGCATCTGATCATCACGACTGATGTAACGGCAATAGATGATACTTATGTTAAAGAGCGCGGTTACGGAAATCCCGGCGATTATGCCCTCATAACCGTCAGCGATACCGGTGCGGGTATGGACAGGGCAACCCAGGAGAGAATATTTGAACCTTTCTTTACGACGAAAGAAGTGGGGAAAGGAACCGGCCTGGGGCTCTCAACTGCCTATGGTATTCTCAAACAGCACGGCGGTTTTATTAACTGCTACAGCGAGCCGGGCAAAGGCACCACCTTTAAAATCTACCTGCCCCTTCTGCAATCAGGTGAGAAAGCCGAAATTGAACAGGTCCGGAAAGGAGCTGAACTGACACCGCGAGGCAGTGAGACGATTCTTGTGGCTGAAGATGATGAAACCGTCAGAAAACTCATAGTCTATATTTTAGAGCAGTCCGGTTATACCGTTTATGAGGCGGCAGACGGCGAGGAGGCAATAAAGGTGTTTATGGAGCATTCAGAATCCATAGACCTTCTCCTGCTTGATGTTATCATGCCAAAGAAAAACGGCAGACAGGCATACAGCGAGATAAAAAAGATCATGTCCGGTATAAAAGTGCTTTTCCTCAGCGGGTACACCGCAGACATTATCGAGAAGAGAGGCTTGCTTCAGAAAGATTTTTTGGTAATGCTAAAGCCGGTTTCCATGACGACACTGCTGCAGAAGGTAAGAAAGGCGCTGGACAGGAAAAAATAGGGTTCAAGGGGTTGAGGGGTCTAGGGTTTAGAAAATAGGGACACAGAGGCTTTCCTGCTGACATTTTTACTCGGCAGTTACAGCGACATTTTTCTTTGGTTATCACACCATGTATAATCTAATAGCGAATTAAAGTTAAATCGATGTATAATTCTTCAGGCTCTTCAGGGATTTGTGTGGATTAAAAGCTCTCTGCCTTAAGGGGGGAGAGAATAATATTTAATCCCTCCCCCTTGAGGGGGGAGGGCATGGGAGAGGGTGACTGAGAGTTGACGGAAAGGCTGATTGTATACGCGAAAGACCTCAGAAGCGGCTCCACGGATGCGGAGCGAATCTTGTGGTCTTGGATACGGGCTAAGCGTCTGGAAGGTCTCAAGTTCAGGCGTCAACATCCCATGGGGAGATATATCGTGGACTTTGCATGTCTGGAAAGAAAGATTGTTATCGAGCTCGATGGTGGACAGCATGCCGAGTTAGAGAGAAAAGAATATGATAGGGAAAGGGACAATTGGCTTAAGAAGGAAGAATATAGAATATTACGCTTTTGGGATAATGAGGTGTTGACGAATATCAACGGAGTTCTTGAGGTAATAAGAGAACATTGTTTAGAACACCCTCCCCTTCATCCCCTCCCCTCAAGGGAGGGGGAAAAAGAAAGAATGACTTCCCTCATCCGCTCCCAGGTGGACTCGCCGAGGGAACAGGAGGGGAAGTGAAAGTTTGGTCTTACGAGGCTACAGCCGACCTTATAACACTTGCCGAATACATCAATCGTGATTCACACACATAGAGTTTTTTAAGAAAAGAATAAACTCATGAAGATATTGGTAACAGGTGGTGCAGGCTTTATCGGTTCGCATGTGGTGGATCTCTTCATAAAAGAAGGCCACCGGGTGGTTATCGTTGATAACTTATCTTCAGGGAAAATGGAGAATGTGAACAGTGCTGCTGTCTTTTACAAGGCAGATATACTCAATCCCGAGATCGAGGAGATTATTAAGAGTGAGCAACCCGAGCTCATCAGTCACTATGCTGCGCAGATTTCGGTGAGCTACTCTGTTAAGAATCCTCTCTTCGATATGGAGGTAAACATCAGGGGGACAGTGAACCTCCTTGAAAACTGTGTCCGTTATGGAGTGAAAAAGTTTATCTTTGCCTCAACCGGCGGGGCTCTCTATGGAGACCTTGAGTACATGCCAGCCGACGAAAATCACCCTATACGGCCTTTAAGTCCCTATGCCATAGCAAAATTTTCTGCAGAGAAATATCTCTTCTATTACCACAGGGTATATGGTCTGAATTACATTTCACTCCGGTATTCGAACGTCTACGGACCGCGGCAGGATCCCCACGGTGAGGCTGGGGTTGTCGCGATATTCACCCAGAGGATGCTCAGAGGGGATCAGCCGATAATCAACGGAGATGGAAAGCAGACGAGGGATTATATCTACGTCAGTGACGTAGCCCGGGCAAATATCCTCGCACTGAATTCCCCCAGAAACGGTGAATACAATATTGCCACTGGCAAGGAGACGTCCGTCAACGAAATATTCCAGGTGCTCAAAGAGCTTACTCAGTCTCAGGTTTCTGAGGTACACGGAAAGCCCATGAAAGGTGAACCCCTGCGGAGCGTGCTTTCCTGGGAAAAGGCAGCAAGGGATCTTGGGTTTAAACCAGACGTATCTCTCAAAGATGGCATGAGAGAAACCGTGGCCTTCTTCAGGACATCAACGTCGACGGCAAGAGAATCCTCCGGTTGAATGGATGAAGGTTAGAACGGTTTTTTTGTCTTCTTCACCGGATTTTTCCTTAAGAGGACATAGGTGGCACCGGTGCCGCCATCGCACATGCGGGCACTAGTAAAGGCAATAACCCACTTGCTCCAATGACCGCGCGAAAGCAACTCACGGGATTTCTCCTTGAGCTTCGGGTAATCCGACGAGCTCAGGCCCCGTCCATGGACAATCATAACGCACCGGTAACCGCGATGCAGTGAATCCCAGAGGAAGGCGTGAATCTTTTCTTCCGCCTCTTTCACGGTAAAACCGTGCAGGTCAAGGCGTGCCTGGATTGAAAAGTGACCGTTGTGGAGGCGGTGGACCAGTTCACGGCTCACCCCTCTGGCAACCCCTTCCATGTATTCCGGTGTGTCTGAGATGCGAAACTCAATTCCACCTCTTACTAGATCCTGTAGTGTGAGCTGTGCTTCGACGTCAGGGTCAAGTTTGGGCCCGGGTGATACGTGAGGGTGTTCGTGTATCCAGTAAGATTTGGAATGGTCAAGAGGTTTTACACCTTTCATGGCACCCTGAAAGGTGTCGGGATCTGAAGTCTCTTGGCTGGATTCTGGTATTGAACGGTCAGGTGGAAGGGAGTTTTTCACCGCCTGCGAACGGACCCCCATCTTTTTTGTAGTGAGCAAATCCTTAAGGTGAGCAAAGGGTTTGAATTCAAACATTTCGTCTTTGTTTTCCATGTTCGCGATCCATGCCTGCGCGAATGGCAGAAGGAGGAGCAATTAAAATTACTTCTTACTTAAGAAATTACCAGCAATGATATGGTGTGTCAATACAACGCAAAAATAACTTGACAACAAGTTTCCATCTGTTATCATTTTCCAAGACTACATGACCTCCCGAAGAGTTAATCCAATGGAGTAAAAGAAGACAGCCTTCTATTTCGGTAATCACAAAAATAAATAGTGAACTGCATGTGGATGTTGTAGAGAATGGCTCTTGACCTAAAGAGAGAATCCGGAACATAAATACCTAACATATCAATTCACGTCGTAACCTTAGTTTGCCAATCAAGTTTACATGAGATTGAAAATTAAGCTGGACAAGGAACTAAAGGGTAGAAGTAACTATAACGAGGTACAAGCATGTTGAAATTGAAAGAATTGAAGGAGAAGAAAATAAGCGAATTAACAAATATGGCGCGAGACCTGAGCATCGAAGGCGCAAGCGGCATGAGAAAGCAGGAATTGATCTTTGCCATGCTCCAGTCGGAGCTGGAAAAGAACGGAGAGATTTACGGAGAAGGGGCCTTGGAGATCCTCCCCGATGGTTTTGGCTTCTTGCGCTCAACTGACTATAACTACCTTCCCGGTCCTGATGATATCTATGTTTCCCCTTCACAGATACGGAGGTTCAACCTCCGCACCGGTGATACGGTCTCCGGACAGATCCGTCCTCCCAAAGACAACGAGAGGTACTTTGCCCTGCTGAAAGTGGAGTCGGTCAACTATGAAGAGCCCGATGTTGCAAGGGATAAAATCCTCTTTGACAACCTGACTCCTCTCTATCCCATGGAGAAAATACGCCTTGAAACTGACGGGGACAATATTTCAATGCGAATCATGGACCTCCTCTGCCCGATAGGAAAAGGGCAGAGAGGTCTGATCGTTGCTTCCCCCCGCACAGGAAAGACCGTTCTCCTCCAGCAGATTGCGAACAGCATCACCGCGAACCACAAGGAGGTTATTCTCATGGTTCTCCTGATAGATGAACGGCCAGAGGAAGTTACCGATATGCAGAGGTCGGTTCACGGAGAGGTGATAAGCTCGACCTTTGATGAACCAGCCCAGAGGCACGTGCAGGTGGCGGAAATGGTAATTGAAAAGGCAAAGAGACTTGTCGAGCATCAGCGTGACGTGGTGATCTTACTTGATAGCATAACCAGACTGGCCCGGGCTTACAATGCGGTGGTACCTCCCAGCGGGAAAGTTCTCTCAGGCGGGGTTGATTCCAACGCCCTCCACCGGCCGAAGAGATTTTTCGGCGCTGCCCGTAATATCGAAGAAGGGGGGAGCTTGACCATTATTGCTACTGCCCTGATTGACACCGGCAGCAGAATGGATGAAGTCATCTTTGAAGAATTTAAAGGGACTGGTAATTTGGAACTCTATCTTGACCGGAAACTTTCTGACCGGAGGGTTTTCCCGTCCATTGATATCAACCGTTCCGGCACCAGGAAAGAGGAACTCCTGATACGGAAGGAAGATCTGAACCGAATATGGATTTTACGGAAGGTGCTCCAGCCGCAGAATTCCATAGATGCTATGGAGTTTCTTATTGAAAAGGTACAGGGTACGACGAGCAATGACGATTTCTTAGATTCGATGAGCAGGTGAAAAGGAGGAAGACAGAAAAATGAAAAAAGGAATTCATCCAAACTATGGAGAAACAACCATTACCTGTGTATGTGGCAATGTCATCCACACAAAATCCACCAGGAAGGACGTCAAGGTTGAGATTTGCTCCAACTGTCACGGGTTTTTTACAGGGAAACAGAGGCTTGTGGATACAGCAGGCCGGGTAGAAAAATTTAATAGAAAATACGGAAACCGGAGAAGACAGGGTGAAGCCAATGCAGGAGATAAAACAACTCAACGCACCAAATAACCATATCTTTTTAATGTCATCCCGAAGCACTGCACCGGGGGGAGTGTTCTTCCGGAAATTTTCATCCATTACTTCCCCGCTCTAGCTCCCTTCCATACCAGTCGTATCCGTTTTTCTCGCCACCCATAAAAAAGAAGAGGATATATGTTCCAAAAGTTAGAAGCTATTGAAGAAAAACTTGAAACCATTGAACGGCAGTTAGCTGATCCTTCTGTGATAACCGATCAGGAAAAATACCTGCGGCAGGTGAGGGAGCGTGCTGAGATCTCTGGTCTGGTAGAGATTTACCGGCGGTACAAGAGAGTGCGCAAGCAGATTGAGGACAACAGGGAGCTCCTGAACGGGGGTGACGAGGACATAAAAGAGCTGGCAAAGGGGGAAATGCCTGCTTTGAAAGAAGAGCTGGAATCACTGGAGAAGAAACTCAAGCTTCTCCTGCTGCCGAGGGACCCGCGTGATGAGAAGAATGTCCTCCTGGAAATCCGCGCAGGAACAGGGGGGGAAGAGGCAGCTCTCTTCGCTGCTGACCTCTTCAGGATGTACGCCCGATACGCAGAAAACAATCAATGGAAAGTGGAGATGATGAGCCAGAGCCCGACAGGCCTGGGAGGTTTTAAAGAGGTCATTGCGCTCATTGCAGGAAAAGGTGTTTACAGCCGTCTTAAGTATGAAGGCGGGGTCCACCGGGTTCAGAGAGTACCTACTACCGAGTCACAGGGAAGGATTCACACCTCCGCGGTGACCGTAGCGATTTTACCGGAGGCTGAAGACGTTGAGGTGGAGATCAAACCTGACGAACTTAGAATTGATGTTTACCGGTCTTCCGGCCCCGGGGGACAGAGTGTCAACACGACAGATTCTGCGGTACGGGTAACCCATATCCCGAGCGGACTGGTCGTAACCTGTCAGGATGAGAAGTCGCAGCATAAAAATAAGGCGAAGGCTTTAAAGATACTCCGGTCACGGCTGTTAGATCAGGCAATTCAGGAACAGCAGGAGGAGATTGCGAAGACCAGGAAGAACATGGTCGGTTCAGGGGACCGGAGCGAAAGGATCCGCACTTATAACTACCCGCAAAACCGTGTCAGTGACCACCGGATTGGTCTTACCCTGCACCGGCTTGAACAGGTCATGGAGGGGGCGGTTGATGAAATTATTGATGCCCTCAGCACGCATTTTCAGGCCGAGGCGCTCAAAGAGGGATGGAGTAATTCTGTTGAAAAGATCTCCTGAAATTTTTCTTCCTTCCGTTGTCAAGGTACAGGAAGCGCTACTCCATGCTTCTTCCCTCCTTGACGAAAAAGGATTCTCTGCGCCAAGACTCGATGCTGAAGTCTTGCTTGCTCACCTCTTGAAGGTCAGGAAGGTTGACCTGTACCTTGACCATATGAGGCCGCTCTGCGAAAAAGAGGCGGCAGCATATGAATCGCTTATTCAACGGAGGTTGGAAGGGGAACCAGTAGCGCATATTACAGGAGAAAAAGAGTTCTGGTCCTTGCCCTTTACCGTCAACAGCAGTTGTTTAATACCCAGGCCGGAAACAGAGATCCTGGTGGAAAAGGCACTTGAGATTTGCCGCACAGGGGATGGGGCACGTTCCTCCCCCTACAGGATACTTGATCTCGGGACAGGGTGTGGGGCGATTGCTGTCTGCCTTGCCCGGGAAATTCCCCATGCCCGTGTCACCGCAACTGACATCTCCCGCGATGCCTTAGCTGTTGCCAGGGAAAATGCGAAAAAACAAGGTGTCTCAGATAAAATCAAGTTGGGGGAAGGAGATCTTTTTGACCCGGTCAGGAAGCAAAAGGATTACTTTGATCTTATCGTTTCCAATCCCCCCTATGTAGCAGAGAAGGATGCGGGGACGCTCCCGAGGGAGGTAAGGGAGTATGAGCCGTACACCGCATTATATGGTGGAAGCGATGGTCTTGCCTTTTACCGCTCGATTATTCCAGAGTCTCTTCATTTCCTTAAAAAAGAGGGTTACATAGCTCTTGAAATTGGCTATGGTGAAGTTGACCGGATACTTGAGATATTTTCAAATGCTGGGGGGTTTCAAGGTATAACGGTACGCTCAGATCTTTCCGGTATACCCCGGGTAGTAAGTGCAAAAAGAAGCGGATTGCAGTAGGTGCCATGGATACAATTGTTATAAGAGGCAGGAAAAAACTGGAAGGAGAAGTAAAGATCAGCGGGGCAAAAAATGCAGTTCTCCCGGTCCTTGCCGCTACCCTCCTGACCGGCGGGTGGAATACCATTTCCAATGTGCCGAAACTGGGGGACATCAGGACGATCCTCAAACTCCTCACTGAGCTGGGTGTGGACGTGAGTGAGGGTCAGAAATCGCTCAGGGTGAATACCGAGAACCTGAAGGACTCTGAAGCTCCCTATGATCTGGTAAAGACCATGAGAGCATCTGTCCTGGTGCTGGGTCCGCTCGTAGCGAGACTGAAGAGGGCAAAGGTCTCTCTCCCCGGCGGATGTGCCATTGGCGCCAGGCCTATTAACCTCCACCTCAAGGCTCTGGAGAGCATGGGGGTAAAGGTGAACATACAGCATGGATACGTTGAAGCGAAGGCGAAAAAAATCAGAGGCGCTCGAATTTATTTTGATATACCAACAGTGACAGGCACAGAAAACATTATGATGACTGCCTGCCTCGCTGACGGGACAACCGTACTGGAAAATGCAGCCAGAGAACCCGAGGTTGTGAACCTGGCCAGCGCCTTAAAGAAGATGGGTGCAAAGATTTACGGCGCAGGTACGGATGTGATCACCATTGAAGGGGTTAAGGCCCTGAAGCCGATGAAGCATCACGTCATGCCCGACCGGATCGAGACATGTACGTATATGATTGCCGCTGGCATCACTGGAGGCAGGGTGACGATTGTTAACAGTGACCCTTCTCACTGCCAAGCTGTTATAGAGAAGCTGCAGGAGATCGGAATAAAGGTTTTCATCCATGATGATGGCGCAATTTCGATTGCAGGAGGGCAGGGACTGAAAGCAGCAGACGTGAAGACCCTTCCCTATCCCGGGTTTCCAACCGATGTGCAGGCTCAGATCATGGCTCTCCTCAGCCTGTCTCAGGGCTCAAGCATTATCACGGAAACTATTTTTGAGAATAGATTCATGCATGTAGCCGAGCTGAAGAGAATGGGCGCGGATATAACGATCCAGGGCAATACGGCGGTGATAAAAGGGGTGGAAAAACTGAGCGGTGCCCCGGTCATGGCTACAGACTTACGGGCAAGCGCCTCTCTGGTACTGGCAGGGCTGGCTGCCGAAGGGGTGACCGAAATATCCCGGGTTTATCATCTTGACCGTGGCTATGAAGATCTCGTCGGAAAACTATCAAAACTCGGCGCAGAGATCGAAAGAGTAAAAAATTAACTTCCTTCAGGAGCAAACCATGAAAATCATTGCAATCTCTCATGCCAGCTTCAAAAGAGAAATGAAAAAGCTCTTCGAAAGAAGGAGCCGGTTGAATGAGGGGGTGGAAAAAAAGGTGAAGACCATCCTGAAGAATGTGAAAGAGAAAGGCGACAAGGCTCTCTTTGAATACACCAGACGGTTTGATCATTTTGACCTGAGCACAAAGAATATCATGATCACCGCAGACCAAATAGCTTCGGCTGTTCTCCCTATTGAACGAGAGACAGCTGATTCATTCGCATATGCCGCTCGCAGGATTAAGGAATTCCACGGGAAAGGCCTTGACCGTTCCTGGCTCCTGTGTCAGCGTGAGGGAGAGGTCCTGGGACAGATGGTGAGACCCCTTGAAAGGGTAGGGGTATATATACCGGGAGGAAAGGCGTCGTATCCATCATCACTCCTCATGAACGTAATTCCTGCACAGGTTGCCGGGGTAAAGGAGATCGTTGTTGTATCGCCCACTCCCCGCGGCGGGGTGAACCCCTTTCTTCTTCTGGCTGCACAGATCCTGGGGATAACCGGCATCTACCGGGTAGGAGGTGCGCAGGCAGTGGGGGCATTAGCCTATGGCACCAGATCCGTACCCAGGGTGGACAAAATCGTCGGGCCTGGAAATATCTATGTAGCTACCGCCAAACGGTTAGTATTCGGCGAGGTTGATATTGACATGATTGCCGGACCGAGCGAAATCCTCATCGTTTCTGACGGAAAAGGTTCTCCTTCATTTCTTGCCGCTGATCTTCTTTCTCAGGCTGAACATGATGAGATGGCTCTTCCTATTCTCATCACCACTTCATCTGCTTTTGCCAGGAAGGTGCAAAAAGAGGTCTCGCATCAATTGCGCACGATAGAGGAAAGCCGGATTGCCGCTGCGTCGGTGAAAAGACAGGGATTGATAATCGTCGTGAACAAACTCAAGGAGGCTCTGGATCTGGCAAACGATATTGCCCCTGAACATCTTGAACTCGCAGTAGAAAAACCGTGGGAACTGCTCGGTCACGTGAGAAATGCCGGTGCAGTATTCCTCGGCCACTATACCCCGGAAGCTGTTGGTGATTACATTGCCGGTCCGAACCATACGCTCCCGACGGGTGGTACGGCCCGGTTTTTTTCACCCCTTTCAGTGAGTGACTTCCTTAAAAAAACCAGCGTTCTATCCTTCTCGCAGGAAGTATTGGATGAGGTGGGTGGACATGTCATCCGGTGCGCTGAGAAGGAAGGTCTTAACGCTCACGCCAGGGCAGTAAAAGTGAGGCTTAATCATTCTTAAACCCTCCTTGACCGATCGCTGCCGAATCGAAAGGAGGTTTACCTGCCAGCACTAAATTCAATAGTAGAAAAAATTAAAAGTTACCCCCTCATTCAGAAACTGTACCGTCTTTCCCAAGAGTCTGCGGGGAGAGTTTTCCTGGTCGGAGGGTCGGTGAGAGATTTGATGGGGGGATGCTTTGACGGAAAAGACTTTGATGTCGCGCTCCAGGGCGATCCCCTCACGTGCGCACAGGTGCTTGCCCAGCAGGTTCAGGGAAGTGTCGTAAGGCTCCATGAAGGATTCGGTCAATACCGGGTGGTAAAAATAGAGGAGGGTAAGCCACTTACCATTGATCTTGCACGTATCAAAGGAAATAGCATTGAGGAAGATTTATCTCGGAGGGACTTCACCATCAATGCTATGGCGATAGATCTGGGTGTGCTTTTTAAGACCGGAAGTCTGGATCTCATTGACCCGCTCGGCGGACTGAAGGACTTGCGCGAGAAGCGGGTGAAACATTCTGCACCCTCGGCGCTCAGGGATGACCCGGTCAGGATCATGAGGGGGATAAGAATTGCACGAAAGTACGGGTTTACCATAAATCTCAGCCTTAAAAAGGCAATGCGGGAAGACAGGGAGCTGCTTACAGAGACGGCTCCTGAAAGGATTAGGGCGGAATTATTCAAGATCATGGATGTCCGGGGAATTTACCATTCCCTTGCGCTCCTCCAGGAAGTAGGCATCCTTGAAATCCTCATCCCGGAAGTGAGCGCTTTTCATGAATGTAAACAAGGTGATCATCACCGGTACGATCTCTGGGAACATTCCTTGAGAACTGCCCGGGAGATTGAGTCGGTTCTGGAGGGTATCAAACGTCTATTGCCTGCATCCTTACCTTTCCTGAACAATTATTTTCAGGGATGGGTAGAAGGCGATGTGCAGCAGAGTACTTTATTAAAATTCACAGCCTTTCTCCATGATATTGGAAAACCTATGACCAAGCGTATGGAGGAGGGAAGGATCAGGTTTTTTGGCCATGAGCTTGAAGGGGGGATGATCAATTGTAAGGTTGCGAGAAGATTTAAACTGGGGAAAAAGGCTCAGCGATACATGGAGACGGTCACGAAGAATCATATGCGTATCTTGAACCTTGCCCTTGCCCCCAGGATTACCCAGAGGGCAAAGTACCGCTTTTTTCGTGATCTGGGGAATACAGGGATGGATATCCTGTTTCTCTCGCTGGCTGATGCCTCGGCAACAGGCAACGACAGAGAAGGTACTGAAGAGTGTGGAAGAATCGCCTCAACAGTTGACAGCTTTATGGATTATTACTTCACTGAATTTGGACGGAAACCGACCAGGCCGCTTCTTTCCGGGCATGATATCATGCAAATCTTTGGTATGACACAAGGAGCACGGGTGGGGGAACTGCTCACGATGGTAAAAGAAGCAGAGGCGCAGGGGGAGGTCGCAACCCGTGAAGAAGCAATCGCATTTCTGAAAGGCAGGGTATCATGCGGTTGACGATCACTTCGCTGCGTTATCCGGCAGGAAAGGAAATGGACCTGGTTGACATGGTATGCAACCGCCTCAGCCTCAGCCGTGACAAGATAAAAGATATCAGGATAATCAGGAAATCCCTTGATGCGAGAAAAAAAAAGATCTTCTGGGTAGTAAGCCTGGAGGTGATTGTTGAGGGGATTTCCCGGGCAGAGGCAAAAAATATCTTGTCATGCAGGGGCGTATCCCTCAATGCGCCCGGGCCATCAGATACTAAGACGGAACCTGCCAGAAAAAAAGGAATGAAGGTGGTGATTGCCGGGTGCGGACCTGCAGGTATTTTTGCTGCACTTACCCTCGCTAAGAGGGGAATAAAACCGATAATCCTCGAGCGGGGAAGCAAGGTTGAAAAGAGAGTATCAGATGTGGAAAAGTTTTGGAAAGACGGCCTGCTCAATGAGGAATCGAATGTGCAATTCGGTGAAGGAGGGGCAGGAACATTTTCTGACGGAAAACTCACAACCAGGATTAAGGACGAACGAAAGAATCAGGTACTTCAAGCACTGGTTGAAGCCGGTGCCCCGGAGGAAATCACCTATTTGAATCGGCCTCACCTCGGTAGTGATCAACTGGTCTCAATAGTGAAGGGGCTCAGGGAACGTCTCCGGCAGAGCGGGGTTGAGATACGGTTTAATGCCAAGGTAATAGACCTGATCGTAGAGAAAGGAAGGCTCAGGGGGGTAGAGACTTCCGAAGGCATGATAGACACAGAGAACCTGTTTCTTGCAATAGGCCACAGCTCGCGGGATACCTATGAAATGTTACAGAGGAAAGGAGTTGCCATGACCTCCAAGGCCTTTGCAGTCGGTTTGAGAATCGAGCATCCCCAAAAGTTTATTAATCTTTCACGATACGGAATGCGGGCATTTCACCCGAGGCTTGGATCTGCTGATTATTTCTTGACGTACAAGGATAACGTGAGCGAGAGAGGAGTATACACGTTCTGCATGTGTCCCGGGGGATATGTCATTGCAGGTAGTTCAGAGAAGGAAACCGTGACAACCAATGGGATGAGCAATTCAATGCGCAACTCATCCTTCGGTAACTCTGCTGTAGTTGCCACTGTCACTGCAGGAGATTTTGGCTCGGACCATCCTCTTGCCGGTGTTTATTTCCAACGTGAGCTGGAAACAAAGGCGTACACGCTCGGTGGCGGTGGATACTGTGCCCCTGCCCAGAGGGCAAATGATTTCATCAACGGCAGGGTAAGCGAGAGCGCGATTTACTCTACCTACCGTCCGGGGATAAAGAACAGTAATCTTCAGGACCTTTTCCCATCATTTCTTTTTGAACCCATCAAGCGGGGGTTACTGCATTTTGAATCGATGATGAAAGGGTTTATTCAGGAGGGGATTCTCATATCTATCGAGACCAGGACATCTTCTCCGGTAAGGTTGATGCGGGATGATAAAAATTGCCAATCTATCAACCTTCCTGGTCTTATCCCTGTTGGGGAGGGCTCAGGATATTCAGGCGGGATTGTAAGCAGTGCGGTAGACGGAATAAGAGCAGCGGAGCGGTTTGATCTTTATAAAAACACCTGTTGAATACCGCCCAGCTCTGCTGGGCGGATGAAAACAGGTTCGCTGAAAGCGATAAACATGCTATAAGTTGG
>Ga0315280_10007476_pt1 | contig 14654 bp, 14 predicted proteins | sample YL17G06_40_MG_FD_203697 | JGI IMG/M metagenome (GOLD analysis project Ga0315280, IMG submission 203697) | Sediment microbial communities from Yellowstone Lake, YNP, Wyoming, USA - YL17G06_40 | ecosystem: Environmental > Aquatic > Freshwater > Lake > Sediment | place: USA: Wyoming | collected...
AAAGCTGGCCACCACGTCCGTGGGGACGCCCATCGTGGCGTATTCGAGCACAAAGCATCGCAACGAGGCACTAGCTTTCCTGGGGTTTTTGATGGATCCCGCGAGCTCTCTGCCCCTCCTCCAGAGCGGGATCTGGCTGCCGAACGAGAAGCAGTGGTACACGGACCCGGTCCTGCTCCAGAAGTGGATCGGCAACCCGCGCCATCCGCCGGAGTACAAGACAGCCGTCGTGGATTTCGCGCTCAACTATTCGCGCCAGCTTCCGCTCTACTACTGTCCGACTTTTGCGAAGATGGATGACGTCATCGAAGCGGCGCTCGCCCAGGTATGGCTAGGCCAGAAGAAGGCCGCGGACGTAATCAAGAACGAGATCAGGCCCAAGATCGCGCCCATCTTCCAGGGGAAGTAGCGAGCGGCTGGCCGCCCGCTCAGGCATCTGTCCGAAACGATCGCCCCGGGCGATACTCGCCCGGGGCGTATGGCATTGGGGGAAAGGCAGTGGCAAAGCGAAGGCTGGGCGCTGAAGCATGGCAGGCGATAACGGGCTATCTCTTTGCATCGCCCGTGATCCTGGGCCTCCTCATCTGGGTGATTGGGCCGATGATCGGCGTGCTCCTCGTTAGCCTCACCGACTGGAACGTCCTCACCACGCCCCGCTGGGTGGGGATCCGCAATTACGTCAAGCTATTTGCGTCGGACCTCTATTTCTGGAATACGCTCAAGGTCACGGTCTACTACGTCGTCCTGAACGTGGTTTGCACGATCGTCTACTCGCTGGTCCTGGCCATGCTCCTCAATCAGAACGTCAGGGGAAGAGGCGTCTTTCGGAGCATCTTCTACCTGCCCACGATCGTCCCGATCGTAGCGTCGAGCGCGCTCTGGATGTGGCTGTTCAATGCCGACTTTGGGCTGTTCAATCAGATCCTGCAAGGTGTTGGACTGCCGAAGTCGCTCTGGATCGCCTCCCAGACCACGGTGGTCCCTTCCATCGTTCTCATGAGCGTCTGGGGAGGAGCCGGCAACACCATCGTGATCTTCCTCGCTGCTCTCCAGGGCGTGCCGCGGGAGCTCCTGGAAGCGGTGGAGATCGACGGCGGGAACTGGTGGCACCGGTTTCGCGCCATCACGCTGCCCATGATATCCCCCGTCACGTTCTTCAACGTCGTCACCGGGCTGATCGCCTCCTTCACCATTTTCACCCAGTCCTTTGTGATGACCGGCGGCGGACCGAACAACGCGAGCCTCTTCTATGTTCTTCTCCTCTACCGTGAGGGGTTCCAGCGCAACAACCTCGCTGGCGCGGCCGCCCTCTCCTGGGTGCTCATCGTCATCGTGTCGCTCCTCAGCCTCCTGATCTTCAGGACCTCCCGGCGGTGGGTCTATTACGAAGGAGAGCAGAAGTGAAGTTGACCGCCGCGCGCGCAGTGAGCAAGGCTCTGGTCTACCTCTTGCTTGCCATGGGGGCGGCGCTCTGCTTCCTGCCGGTTTTCTGGCTGGTGCGAAGCTCCGTCATGACGTTGGGAGACATCTTCAAGTTCCCCCCGATCCTGTGGCCGGCCCGCATCCGCTGGCAGAACTTTACCGATGCTATGCAGGCTAGCCCGTTCCTTCTGTATTTTAGAAACACGATGATCGTGGTGGTTCCCAATGTCGTCGGGTCCCTCCTCACCGCGAGCATGTCGGCCTACGGGCTGGCGCGGTTTCGCTTCCCCCTGCGAAATTTCTGGTTCGCATTAGTACTCGGGGCGATCATCCTTCCTCCGGCGGTGGTGTTGATCCCGCAGTTCCTCCTGTGGAGCAGGCTACATCTAGTGAACACCTTTTTCCCCCTCACCGTCCCCGTCTGGTTCGGGGGCGGCGCCTTCAATGTCTTTCTGCTGCGGCAGTTCTTCCTGACCATCCCGAAGGATTTCGACGATGCGGCGCGCATCGACGGAGCCTCCTACTGGCGCGTGTACTGGCAGATCATGATCCCCTTGATCCAGCCCGCCCTCCTCGCGGTGGGGCTTTTCCAGTTCCTCTATTGCTGGAACGATTTCTTCAATCCGCTGATCTACCTCAGCTCAAAGACCACATACACGCTGGCAATCGGGCTTCGGTTCTTCATCGACAGCTACGCGACCTTCTGGAACAATCTCATGGCGGCCTCCCTCCTCGTCATTGTCCCGCCGGTGATCGTCTTCCTGATCGGGCAGCGCTACTTCGTGGAGGGCGTCACCCTGACGGGTCTAAAGGGGTAGGGCGAACCACTTCAGTCCTTTGGCGGATCTCCCGCTTCATCGAGCCGCTTCATCTGTCCGGCGTTGAGGATGCTTTCCAAGGCCCCAAGGTTCTCGTCGAGCTGCCGTAGCGACCCTGCGCTCACCAGGGGAAGCGCCAGCGGTGCGGAGTGGAGCATCCAGGCGTAGACGAGCCGAAGGGGCATGGCTCCGACCTCGCGGGCTACCTCCGACAGCGTCGATAGACGGGCCTCGTTGGCAGGTCCGCGATACTGCGGAGGGATGGGGCGGTCGGGACGGCCGCTGTACCCCCCGCCGAGGGTGGAGGAATAACCCAGGAGCAGGAAATCGGCGGCATGCGACGCGCAGCAGTCGAGAAGCTCCTCGTCGACCGCCAGCTGCGGGTCGAACCGCGCCCCAGCCACGGGTCGCAGGTATGTATGCCTCTGCTGGAGGCAGCAGTACGCGAGCCATCCGTTCTTCCTCCGATGCGCCCAGCGGCCCAGGACGTTTTCCGACTCGGTCCCGTCGCCGCCCCACCAGAGCGCGTAGTTGTTCGCCGTGTCGATGAACCGGCCCCCCGCCTCCAAGTAGCGGTCGAGCAGCTCGAAGGACCCCTGCTCATCGAGCTTCGTGCCGAAGTTCATCGCGCCAAGGCACAGCGCGCCGACCCTTTACCCCGTGTTTCCGAGCGCAACCGTTCTCATAATTTCAGAATATGGCCCGAAACACCCGACTTGGCCAGCCGAAGGTCGGATTTATCCACATTTTCTACTGGTTGCTCACCTTGAGATAATAGCGCCTGTAAGTGACATTTTATCCTACGATGGAACCGATTTGGGCCAGAATCGATGGCGGATTCTGGCATGCATACCAGACCCTAGTGCGGGAGCGGGTGCTCCCTCATCAGTGGAAAGCCATGAATGATGAGATCCCCGGCGCGCCGAAGAGCAACTCGCTGCAGAACTTCCGGATCGCCGCCGGACTGGCACGCGGATCCCACGAGGGAATGGTTTTCCAAGACAGCGACCTCGCAAAATGGCTGGAGGCGGTGGGATACGTTCTCATGGGCGACTCCGAGGGCGCGCCCGCGGTGAGGGAGCATGCCCGGGAGGCCGTCGATCTTATCGCTGCGGCCCAGCAGCCCGACGGGTACGTGAATACGTTCTTCACGGCCAGGCAGCCCGGGCGGCGATGGACGAACCTCCGGGACGCGCACGAGCTGTATTGTTCCGGGCATCTCATCGAGGCGGGCGTCTCGATGTTCCGCGGCGCGGGAGACGGGAAACTGCTCGCTGTCGTTCGGCGCCTCGCCGACCAGATCGATGCGACCTTCGGGGTAGAGGAGGGCAAGATCCGCGGGTACCCCGGCCATGAGGAGGTGGAGCTGGCCCTCATCAAGCTCTACCGTCTTACCGGCGAACAGAGGTACCTCCAGCGGGCGCGGTACTTCATCGATGAGCGCGGCCGAAATCCCAACTTCTTCGAAAGTGAAGCCAAGGCGCCCGGATTCGTTTCGATCTTCGGCGCCAAGCCTCTCGACTACTACCAGGCGCACCTGCCGGTGCGTGAACAGCGGGAGGCCACGGGACACGCCGTGCGCGCTATGTACCTATACACGGCCATGGCCGATCTGGTGCTCGAGACCGGAGACCCTTCCCTGCGCGAGGCATGTGACCGTCTGTGGGAGAGCACGACGGGCCGCAAGATGTACGTCACGGGCGGCATCGGCTCCTCCGCCGTCCGCGAGTCGTTCGGTGCGGACTTCGATCTGCCCAACGACACGGCATACGCGGAGACCTGCGCGGCGATCGGTCTTTTTTTCTTCGCCTCGCGCATGGTGCGCATCCACCACGAGGCCCGCTACGCGGATGTCATGGAGCGCTGCCTGTACAATGGGATCCTCAGCGGCATCTCCCTGGACGGGGAGAGCTACTTCTACGTCAACCCCCTCGAAGTCGTCCCCGCCGTCTGCGACCGGAACGGAACCTACCAGTCGGTCAAATACCGGCGCCAGCCCTGGTATGGCTGCGCCTGCTGCCCGCCCAACGTCGCGCGCTTGCTGGCCTCCCTCGGTGAGTACGTGTACCACCTTCAGGGCGATACCTTGTACGCGGATCTCTACCACGAAGGTATCCTCTCTGCCGAGCTGGGCGGCTTGCCTGTTACAGTTAGACAAAAAACGGGCTACCCCCGTTCGGACTCCATAACCTTTGAGATCGAGCCGGCCTCCACGGCCGAATTCACCCTTGCCCTGCGCATTCCGGCGTGGTGCAGAAAGCCGGCTCTTGCGCTCAACGGAAGTGCCGCGAAGGCAGCGGCGGGAGCGGATGGGTATACACGGGTGCGAAGGATATGGCGGAAATCCGACAGGCTCCAGCTGACCCTGCCGATGACCGCCGCCAGGATCTATGCCGACCCCCGGGTGCGGGCGGATTACGGAAAGGCGGCGATTCAGCGGGGCCCCCTCATTTACTGCTTGGAGGAGGTAGACAACGGTCCCGCCCTTTTCAGGGTTCGCCTGCCTTCGAACGCTCCGTTAGCGGTGGAGGAGCGCCCCGACCTTCTCGGCGGTATCCCAACCATCACGGCAACGGGAAAATCGCCTCCGCCGGGATCGAGCGGCGATGGCCTGTACAGTGAGCGCAATAGCGATCTGCCTCTCGTCGACCGGCCGCTTCTCTTCATCCCCTACTATGCATGGGCGAACCGGGCTCCAGGGGAGATGCTCGTATGGGTGCGTGAGTGAATCATGAAGGGCCTTGAAAGGGCGGCGCCGGATAACAATACTAGGTTTGTGCCAGACGAGTTGTCCGTGGCCTTTGCCCGCCCATTTGAGATCGTCACAGCCGCACACATTGCATCACGGTATACGGCCAAGGAGGCGCTTCCCCGCGGCCGCGCCCACCGCCTGCTGTTCGTCGTCGAGGGTCACTTGGACCTCGACCTCGGCGGGAGGCACATTGCCCTGGGAACGGGAGAGGCGTTGCTCATCGGGCCCGATGCGCGCGAACCCCTGACCCTGTCGCACGGCACGGAGGCCGATTTCTACCTTCTACAGTTCGTCCGGACCGAGGTTCCCGCAGACTTCCCCAGGCAAATCCTAAAGGTTCCCGACCATGTCGCCATCCGGAATCCGGCAAGACTCAAGCATCTGTTCCTCATGCTGCTGGAAGCCATGCGGGCCCGGACCGGCGCCCGGCTGATTCTCCATCATCTCGTGGTGCTCATGCTGTGCGAAATGGCCTCCTCATCGCGCGTGCAGCGCGAGACGCGGGCGCGTGCGGACAGGCTGGAGAGCATGGCCTCGCGGGTGGATGCCTACATCGCTGCTCACTATCATGAATCCATCGGCACCCCGGAAATTGCCCGAGAGTTCCGCTACAACCCCGAGTACCTGGAACGCGCCTATCGGACCGAGCGTCACATGTCCATCCGAGAGGCCATCCACCTCCGCAGGATTCGGGAAGCCCGTGCGCAGCTGCTCCTCCAGCAAGCGAGAGGCATCGCGGAGATCGCGGCGCTGTGCGGGTTCGCCGATGCCGGGCACTTCCGCCGGGTGTTCAAGCGCGCCATGCACATGACACCGCACGAATTCCGATCCCTGAATACCGAGCACCGGGGCGGGCCGCATCCGCTGCGGGCCATATGACCGAGTTTGCCGTTTCCGACACCATCGAGGCGCTCAACGGCGGGCTGTTTGTGTCTCCGGGGTTCGGCATCCACGCCCAGCGCATCATCGATTCGTACGAGTTGATCTTTGTCACTCAGGGTCATCTCGACATATTCGAGGCAGACCTTGCCTTCCACCTGGAGCGCAGCCAGACCCTCCTCCTGTACCCCCGGATCCGGCACGGGGGTCTGCTGCCATATACCGCGGACGTGAATTTCTACTGGGCACACTTCCGGCTACGCGATGTCGCCTCTTCCGACACAACCCTCTCTGTGCCGAAGGTTGCCTCGATCCGGGACCCCGAGGGGCTAACCGAGCTGTTCTGTCGATTCATATCCGATCAGGAATCGGGAATCCTCGACAAATGCAGCGCATCGCAGCTGCTCGCTCTCATGCTGTGCATGGTCGCCGGGAGCACGGAGCAGGAGCGGCCGCTGCCCAGTCAAGATCGGGCACGGGCGGCGCGGTCGGCTCTCGTCGACGCGGTGCGCCGCTACATCGCCGCCGAATACCGCAAGCCGATCAGCACCTCGGAAGTCGCGCAGGCGCTGAATTACAGTCCCGACTATCTCGAGCGTGTTTTCAGGACGCAGGAAGGCATGTCGATCGTCGATGCGATCCACCAAAAGCGCATCAGCGTGGCCAGGGCATCGCTGCACCACGACGTGCGGCGGAACATCAACGAGATCGGGTACGAGTGCGGGTACTCGGATGCCGGGTATTTCCGCCGGATGTTCAAGCGTCTGACGGGGTTGATACCTCGAGAGTATCGCTCACTCTACGCCTGCACCCATATCAACACGCATTGAGGGGCTCGGCCGACAGGCAGGGGGAGTGAGGCGGGGTCGAGGGCCATGAGCGCACCGGGGGCAGCTTGAAGTGAAGCCGTGTAGTCGTGGGGTGCACGGGATGTCCTGGTCGAAACCGAGCCGTCGAGGCAATAGATCCTTATCCCGGTTGAAGGGTCAGGAAAAAGATGACCGCCCCGGTAGCAATGAACCCCAGGCCGGCTCCGGCGATCACGTCCGATGGATAATGCACACCCAGCGCCAGCCGTCCCAGTGAAACCAATGTTGCGGCCACGCTGGTAATCAATGCGATCATCGCCAGCAAGAGCGGATTGCCCAGATCGACTACGATAGGCACCACCAGCGCCAGAAACCAGATTCGCAGGGCGTCCCCACTGGGGAATGAGGGGTCGCGCGGCAGGCTGGGCTGGAGCAGGTGCACGTCTGTCAACGTCTCGAACGGACGCGGCCGGCGGTAAATTCGTTTTATGGCCGTCTCGACGATCATCGCCACCCCAAGCACCGCCGAAGTGATTAATCCCAGGCGCAGGTTATATACGGATAACAACAGGAGCCAGACGACCCCCACGGGCGCAGTCCCCAGCGGCCACATCCAGCGGAAGAGAGTCACCCAGGGCTTGCGGCTCAGGACCTTATGCCAGCTTCGTAAAACGCGCACGTCCAGCCGGGCATCATGCCCGCAATACATAAGGCTGGAAACAAAGAGTGACAGGCCGATCAATGCAAAACCTATTCCCCGTCCTTTGATGAAAGTCACGGCATCTGCTTCAATGCTTCCGGCCAGACGGGATAAAACATCAGCCATTGCTCGGGTGCCCGAAGGATGAAGCCGCTCAAGACATCCAGCACTTGCTGAGCATTCTGTTTTATGGCCAGCCTGGGATCCCGATTTACTTCCATGGCGAGAGGTTCGGATATTAACGCCCGGTAAAAGCCGTCAGGTGAATGGAAAACGGCTATCACGATAATGGGAACACCGACTTTCATTGCTAGCCTCACGTGACCGACGGGCAACCAGGCGGAACGGCCGAAGAACGACAATTCCATCCCGTTGGTATCCTCGGGTCTGTCCACCCCGGTATATACGGTCCCGCCGTGGCGCAGGTTTTCGATCGCCATTCGCAAAGCACGCTGGTTGATCGGAGTTACCTGGATGCTCGAGCTATGGGCAGCCCGGATTTCATTTTGAATTTGATACCCCCCTGTCGGCTGTGCGTATGTCAGCACCTGGCCTGCCAGCCCGCGCATGGAATGCGCCAGCAGGAACAGGTCGAAATTGCTCGAATGCGATATGACCACGACCGCTGGATTTTTTTTCTCCTGGCTGCGCCGGATCAAGGCATCCATTTCCGGGAAACGCGGGGCCAGGCGCAATAATTCTTCCGGACGGCGGAAAGCATGATACAGATCAGCCAGCCCGACTGCGGACTGGCGGAACACGTCTCGAACGGCCTGTTCCAATTCCAAGGTTGAAAGCCGTTCGCCCCGGACCACCCACTGGTTGGCGCGCACCGCCCGGACCATCGGGGAACTCTTCCTCGAAGCCAGCCGGTCGGCGGCCCATGTGCCAAGTTTGCGTGTAAAAGAAGCCGGCAGCGCACCGCCCGCCAGCAAGGCGGCTCTGACCCCGATGTTGCTGGTAAATATGGAGTTCAACTTCACCCGCCTGGATTATTCGGAAGTATAGAAATCCTGAGATTTGAGGTAGCGAAATCCTTCAATCAGTACCGGCAGGCCGCGCGCCAGGCAGGCGCTGACTGCCAGCCAGGTGAGCACCATGGCAATCGTATGGACCAGAGGCTCCCATGCGGGGGGATTGGATGTCCGCAGGCCCAGGTCCAGCGTCAGGACGATGAACGCCAGGCCTTTCGTTATCCCGTACAGGCTGCGCATGAATGGAGAGGCGACCAGGAATTGGCTCAGGCGCGCCCGGACCTGCTGGAAGGGCATCACTCCTCCCTTCAGTCTGACGGCACGCACAGCATCTACGGTAACCCCTCTCGCAATGATAATCAAGGGGACGATGACGGGGATCAATCTGAAATGGCAATAGACGACCCACAGGACCAGCTCCACCGTCCGGTCTACGGCAATGTCGAGCACGCTTCCGAGCAGGCTGACCTGCTTGAGACTGCGGGCGATAAATCCATCCAGAGTATCCATTAATAGCAGAACGACCAGAATTGTAATGCACCACAGCCGTACGGTCTCATTCCCAACGTCGAGCAGGACGACGAAAATTGTCAGCAGCGGCAAACGAAAGAGCGTGATGAAATTTGCCATTAACTGATAACTGCTATTATAAGCCTTTCTTGCAGCCGACTGGTAGCCCGTATTATAGGTCTTTCCTGCAGCCGGGATCGCTGATGGCCAGCACTGGAAAGCGTGGCTTTTATCGTCACCCCTACGCCGGGCGAGGAGAGGCTTGGCAGGCCTGAAGGACCGGTGCGCCCGGCGGGATCCTGCATGCCTGCGGGAGCTCGGGGATCCGCTTTGATAGCCCCAAACCACATGATTGGCAATCTTGGTCTTCCCCGAATCAGTGGACACGGAGTTAGGCACCGTGATAGAAGGGGAAGGACATGGGAGAGGAAACCGCGATCAGGCCTCCGCCCGATTCGACGTGCCAGACCGGACCTCGGTTTATCGGGCGCGCTGATAAAGGTTTTGCGGAAAGTGCTTCATAGGGCCTCCTCGCGTGCGACGTTGACCTCTGCGCTGCCCTGCACCTTCCTCCCTTTCTCCTAACTCTTTTTATTATGGGCTCTTATCGAGCGCGTCCAGCAGGATTCGAACCTGCGACCCACAGCTTAGAAGGCTGTTGCTCTATCCGAACTGAGCTATGGACGCTACCGTCGGGATGAGAGGAATTGAACCTCCGATCTCCTGCTCCCAAAGCAGGCGCCCTAACCGCTAGGCCACATCCCGATCCTGCGGTCACTATACCGGCTGGGCCGAGCGCCGGTCAACTCTTGGGCAGCGCGTCCTCGCCGGTGAGCTTGCGGATGAAGGTGGAGCGGTCCGCGCCCTCGCGGAAGACGACCAGCAGGGTGTCCTCGCCTCCAATGGTGCCCAGCACCTCTGGGATCTCCAGGCGGTCGATGGCGAAGGCGACGCTGTGCCCGTGGCCCAGCTTGGTCTTGACCACCGCCAGGTTGCCGGAGAACTGGATGTCCACGATCCCGCGGGTGATGTCGTCGCGCAGGTACGGCTCGGGCACGGGCTCGATGTAGTCCTTGACCGAGTACACGTATCCCTCCTTGGGGTCCGGCACGCGGGCGATGCCCAGGAACTTCAGGTCCCGGGACAGCGTGGCCTGGGTGACCTCCTTGCCTTCCTGCCGGAGGCGCTGCTGCAGCTCCTCCTGGCTGTGGATCCGTTCGTTCTTCAGGATGGAATGGATCAACCTGCGCCTGGCTTCCTGGGTAGTCAGATGCGCCTCCTGGCTCATCAGCTTGCGTTTCGTGCATGATTATACACACATGGTCCGGACTTGTCCAACCTTGACGCGTCCAGGGGCCCGCGCTACTGTAGGGCCAGCTATCGCACGAGGGGGAGGCCATGATGGAGGTGATCAAGCATCTTCTGGAGCCCAACGAGAACAAGATCGTGCTGCTGGTCATGGACGGGCTGGGGGGCCTGCCCCGAGAGCCGGGCGGCAAGACCGAGCTGGAGAGCGCACGCAAGCCGAACCTGGACGCGCTGGCCGCGGCCTCCGAGTGCGGGCTGCACCTGCCCATCGGCTACGGCATCACCCCGGGCTCCGCGCCGGGACACCTGGCCCTGTTCGGCTACACTCCCACCGACTATCCCATCGGCCGCGGCGTGGTGGCCGCCCTGGGCATCGACTTCCCGATGCGCGCCGGGGACGTGGCCGCGCGCATGAACTTCGCCTCCGCCGATGGGGAGGGCCGGATCACCGACCGCCGCGCCGGGCGCATCCCCACGGAGAAGTGCGCCGAGCTGTGCCGGCTGCTCGGGGCGGTGAAGGTTCCCGGCGTGGAGCTGTTCGTGCGCCCGGTCAAGGATTACCGCGCCGTGGTGGTCTTCCGCGGCCAGGGCCTCTGCGACCAGGTCGAGGACACCGACCCCCAGGCCACCGGAGTCAAGCCCCTGGCCCCCAAGCCCGCCGGCGAGCGGGGCAGGAAGACCGCCGAGGTGGCCGCGGAGTTCATCCGCCAGGCCCTGGGCATCCTGGACAGCCAGAAGCCGGCCAACGCCGTGCTGATGCGCGGCTTCGCCGAGCTGCCCCATATCCCTCCCATGAAAGAGCTGTTCGGCCTGCGGGGCGCTGCGCTGGCCGTGTACCCGGACTACAAGGGCGTGAGCCGGCTGGTGGGAATGGAGGTGATCGACGGGCTGAAGGATCTGGAGGACCAGGCCGAGGCGCTGAGCAAGCACTGGGACCGGTACGACTTTTTCTTCGTGCACCATAAGTACACCGACTCCCGCGGGGAGGACGGGGATTTCCTGGCCAAGGTGGCGGAGATCGAGAAGGTGGACGCCTTTCTGCCGCGGATCACCGCCCTGCACCCGGACGTGCTGATCGTCACCGGGGACCACTCCACTCCGGCGGTGCTCAAGGCCCACTCCTCGCACCCCATCCCCTTCCTGATCCATGGCCGGAACGTCCGGCCCGACACGGTCAGGGAGTTCGGGGAGCGGGCCTGCGCCGCCGGTCTCTGGGGCGTCATTCCCGGGGCCATGCTGATCCGGCTGGCCCTGGCCTACGCCGACAAGCTGGCCAAGTACGGGGCCTGACCTGAGCGAGCCTCGCCCGACGCTCCAGCCTCTGGTCAACGACGGCCTCTTGGAGAATCACGCGCAGGCGGGCGAGCCGGTGTACCGGCTCTACGAGCCGCAGGCCACGGCCGTGGTGCTGGGCGCGGGGCGCAAGCTCGAGGAGGACGTGCGCCTTTCAGCGGTACGGGCCGACGGCGTGCCGGTGCTGCGCCGGCGCGGCGGCGGCGGCACGGTGGTGCTCTCTCCGGGCCAGGCGGTGCTGGCCCTGGTGACCGAGGTGGCTTCCCCGTTCCGCAACCGGGAGTACTTCCGCCTGATCAACGAGTGGTTCCGGGAAGCCCTGGTGAGCCTGGGAGTGGCCGGGATCGAGCACCGGGGCATCAGCGACCTGGCCATAGGAGAGCGCAAGATCCTGGGCACCTCCCTGTACCGCCGGCGGCGCCTGCTGTTCTACCAGGCGAGCCTCCTGGTCTCGCCCGAGTTGAGTCTGTTCGACCGCTACCTCACCTTTCCCTCCCGGGTGCCGGATTACCGCCGCGGGCGGCCGCACAGCGAGTTCTGCACGACCCTGGCCGCCGAAGGCTACCCGCTCAGCGTGGCCCAGGTCCTGGGACGGCTGGTCCGGGTAGTGGAGGAGCGGCTTCCGGCGCTGGCCTAAGCGCGCGGAGGCTTTTTCAAGGGCACGTTCAGAAGCTCCTCCCAGATCAAGGCCCGCCACCAGGGCGGCTGCTCGATCGGGGATGCCGCACCAGGAAGCGGGCCCCCCTCGGCAGCGAGCGGCTCCAGGAGAAGGCGGCGAACGCGCAACAGGGTGAGCGCGGCGGCAGGGAAGGACAGCGGCTGCGGGGGAGGAAGCGCCGAAGCGAGCTGGCGCAGGTCCGGCCCCGGTTCCTGCAGCGCGAGATAGAAGCCCGGGTGCAGCGGGAAGGGGCGGGGGAGCAGGGCCGGCCAGCCGGGGCCGGCCTGCACGCGCGCGCGAAACAGGTCGGCTAGCGCCTTCAGGGGCTCCCGCGTTCCGCTGCGGTCTGGCTCGGCGGCCACCTCCCAGAACAGGGCCGCCGCGCCGGGACCGGCTCCGGCCCCGCCGGTCACGACCAGGCCATGCGTGTGCAGGCGCGGCGCGCGCGGAGCGGAGGCCCCCCGCAATGCGGCGCGCAGCTCCTCGGCCAGCAGGCGCACCGCGCGCGCGCCGGGCGCAGCCCCGGAAGGCTCCGCGGGACGCTCCGGGACGCCTTCTCCGGTTTGGGAGCCGCGCGGGTCCAGGAAGGCCAGGGGGATCAGGGGCGGCAGGGCCAGGGGGGAGGCGAGGCCCCAGCGGCGATACAGGCTCTCCTGGAGCTGGCGGACCAGGCGGGCGACATTGGTGGGCGGCTCCAGCCCGGCCAGCAGGAAGACCATCGCCTACTCCTGTAGGCGCGGGAGGCGCACCCGGAAGGTGGTCCCCCGCGCCTCGCCGCTTTCGACCTCGATGCTCCCGCCGTGCTGTTCCACGATGGAGCGGACGATGACCAGCCCCAGCCCCGTGCCGACCGCGGCCAGGGCCCGGGCATTGCTGGCCCGGAAGAACTCGCGGAACAGGTTCGGCTTGTCCTGCTCCGGGATGCCGATTCCGGTGTCGCTCACCCGCAGCTCGATCTGCTGCCCTTCGCCGGAGAGGCTTAAGCGGACCTCGCCTCCGGCCGGGGTGTACTTGATGGCGTTGGACAGCAGGTTGGAGAGCACGGCCTCCAGCCCTTCGCGCCGGCCGAGCAGCACGGCACCCGCCGAGCCGCAGGACGCCTCCAGGCGCACGCCCTTCTCCCTGGCCAGCTCGCCGTAGAAGCGCGCCTGCTCCTGGAGCACCTGGCACAGATCCACCCGCTGCCGCTCCTCGGTGGCGAGCCGGGCCCGGCCCCTGGCCAGGATGAGCAGGTCGTTGACGCTGCCGGACAGGGCCTGCAGCCGGACTTCCACCCGCTCCAGCAGCGTTCGCTGCTCCGCGGGCAGTTCCCCCAGGTAGCCTTGGAGCAGGGTGCGCAGGATCGACTGCACCGAGGCCAGCGGGGAGCGCAGCTCGTGGGAGGCCTGCAGCAGGAACCAACTCTTGGCCTCGTCCAGGCGCTTGAGCTGTTCGAAGACCGAGGCGTTGGCGATCGAGAGGCTGGCCAGGTCGCCGAGGATGGTGAACAGGGAGATCATCTCCTGGGTGAGGCGCGCGCCTCGCCGGCCGTAGACGCACAGGGCCCCGAGCACCCGGGATTCGTGGCGCAGCGGCACGCAGATCAGGCTCTCGGTCTGGTCGTCGACCTCGGGGAAATCTTTGACCAACGCGTCCTCCACCAGCACGGGCTTGCCTTCCATGAGGCTGCGGTGGTAGAGGTTTTCGGCCACGTCCACGGACAGGTCGGCCGCCTCCCGGGCGATCCCGGCCATGGAGCGGACCCGCATCCGACCCGTATGCGGATCCCATAGCTTGATCGAACAGCCGCGCACCCCGGTCGCCTCGGCGGTGACCCGGGTCACCGAGTCCAGCACCTCCTGGAGGTCCAGGGATCCGCCGGCCTTGCGGATCACCTCGTAGATCGATTCCAGGCGCCGAGCCCGCTGCTCTCCCGGGCCTCCGCGGCGCCGGTAGGAAGCCAGCAGCAGCCCTTCCACCAGGCCCAGCCCCGCGGCCGCGGCCGCCCCGAGGGCCTGCAGCGCCCGTGGGGTGCCCGGGGAGTCGAACAGCAGGACCAGGAGCACGAGCGAGGAGACCCACAGCGGAAGCAGCGGCAGCCAGAGCTTTCGGCGGCGCACGGGCAGCGTGTTGTTCACAGCCTTGACCCTACATTGGCACAAAAACGTTTGCCAAGCAAACCGGATATGCTATGATGGGTAGCGGACCCCCTGCGGAGGTTTCCTCATGCAGCGCAAGGTGCTGAACATCTCCCGGCAGCTTGCCGATAACCTCTCCTCCTGGCCCGGAGTGGAAGCGGTGCTGCTGGCCGAAGCCGCCGAGCCCCAGGCCCTGGATCCCTATTTCATCCTGCAGCTTGAGGTGCTGCACCGCGGCGTGCTGCCCGCAGCGGAGGAACGCCGCCGGCGTTTCGAATCGCCTACGGCCTTCGAGGCGGTCCCGGCCCTGTCCGAAGCCCAAGACCGCTTCCTTTCCGAGGTCCTGCCCGTGCGCGTGCGCTACCAGGACGTGCAGCAGCTCGAGGGGCAGCTGGCGCGCATCGATGCCAACCG
>Ga0315280_10007477_pt1 | contig 14654 bp, 11 predicted proteins | sample YL17G06_40_MG_FD_203697 | JGI IMG/M metagenome (GOLD analysis project Ga0315280, IMG submission 203697) | Sediment microbial communities from Yellowstone Lake, YNP, Wyoming, USA - YL17G06_40 | ecosystem: Environmental > Aquatic > Freshwater > Lake > Sediment | place: USA: Wyoming | collected...
GTGACACCTTTCGCGGCGTGACGCTCCCATCGGATAGGCGCGTTAGCGCCTTTGCGCGAAACCTCTTCTGACGAAAGAAACGCCATGGACTTTCTGCAACTGGCCGGCAAGCGGGTCTTGATCTTCGGAGTGGCCAACCGGAAGAGCGTGGCCTATCACGTCGGCCGGGTGCTGGCCGAGGCCGGCGCGGAGTGCGTCTACGTCGTGCGGAACGAAGACATCCGCCGCGACATGCCCAAGCTCGTCGGCGACGCGCCCGTCTTCGTCTGCGACGTGGAGCACGAGGACCAGATCGCCCGGCTGCGGGAGGACGTTGCGTCCCAATTCGGGCGTTTCCACGGCCTGGTCCACTCGATCGCCTTTGCCGAATACTCCGGCGGCCCGCGGCCGTTCCACGAAACACCCAAGGCGGACTTCCTCCGGGCCATGGACATCTCCTGCTATTCGCTGATGGCGCTGAGCCGCGCGTTTGCCGATCTCTTGGACCCGGACGGCTCGGTGGTGACGATCTCCATCCCCACGACGCAGATGGCGGCGGAGAACTACGGCTACATGGCCCCGATCAAGGCCGCCCTGGACTCATCGCTTTGCTTCCTGGCCAAGTCGTTCAGCCGCTTTTCCCGGGTCCGCTTCAACGCGGTCGCGCCGGGGCCGCTTAAGACTTCGTCGTCGGCCGGGGTCCCGGGCTTTGTCGAGTCGTATCTCCACGCCGAGCAGATCATTCCCCGCAAGCGAGCGGTGCAGACCGACGAGGTTGCCAACGCCGTTGCGTTTCTCTTGAGCCCGCGCTCCAGCGGGATCAACGCCCAGCGGCTCGTGGTGGACGCGGGGATGTCGATCAACTATTTTGACGCCGACCTCATGCGCCGCGCGATGCGGCCGGAGTGATCGCTGATGCCCGCTGCGGCAGGCACGCGCGCCGAGTTGACACGTTTTACCACCCGTGGTATTATTTAGCTATGGGGTATCTCGATGCCGCTCCTTCACGTGATCTGGGACCTCGACGATGACCCGGAGGGAAACGTCCAGCATATCGCCGAACATGGGATCACGAAGGCGGAGGTCGTTGAGGTGCTCAATCGGCCGGAAGCCTACGAAGTGAGCCGCTCCAGCGGCCGACCCGTGGCGATTGGAACGACGGGCTCCGGGCGGACCATATTGGTAGTCTTTGAACAGATCGACGAGGATACCGTCTACCCCGTCACCGCCTACGACGTTGAGGACTGAGATGAACCGGAAAATCGAGGAGATCGTACGTGATCGGCGGCTGACTGAGGAGGAGGCGGCCAGGTATCGCGAGATCCGGGCGCTTGTGGCTGCGGAACTGCCGGAGTTGCGAGCCCGGGCAAAGGCTCGTCTGCGGGAGCTCCGCGAGGCAAGGCAGGTTTTCGCGGAGCTGAAGAAGGTCCGCGAAGCCCAGGGGCTGAGCCTAGGCGACGTTGAGCGGCTAACGGGCATTGACCGATCGGCCCTGTCGAAGCTGGAACGTGGCGAGAGGGTGAACTTCACGGTAGACACGATGACCCGCTACGCTGCGGCGGTGGGCAAGCACGTGTTGTTTCGGGTTGCGGACGTTTCGGAGAGTTGAATCGCCGCAGTCCCAAAATGGCTACTCCTTGGGCCGCGCCAGGGGCTGGAATTGGAGGGTGGCCCGCTCGGCGGCATGGACCGCCTCGACCGCTTCCCGATAGAAGTGCTCCTGGGCGCGGACCGCCGGGCCTCTTCGCGGAACCTTCACGTACGTGCCGTCGGGGCGAAGCTCGCGGGCCTTGAGGTTGTCGGCGAAGCAAACCTCCAGGATCTCGATCAGCCGCCGGCGAAGGTTCGGCGCCGTGACGGGGAAAAGGATCTCGATCCGCCGCTCGAGGTTGCGGTGCATCCAGTCGGCGCTGGAGAGATAGACCTCCTCGTGCCCGCCGTTGCGGAAGTAGAAGACTCGGGCGTGCTCCAAATAGCGGTCCACGATGGAGCGGACCTCGATGGTCTCGGAAACGCCCGGCACCCCGGGACGGAGACAGCAGATCCCGCGCACGTTGAGCATGATCTTCACGCCCGCCTGGCCGGCCTGATACAGTGCCCGGACCATCTCCCGGTCTTGGAGCGAGTTGAGCTTGGCCATGATGAGGCCCGGCTGGTCGGGCGTCGAGACCTGCGCCTCGCGGTCGATGAGCTCGATGAACCGCTCCTTGAGGCGGCGCGGCTCGCAGGTGAGCTTCGACCAGCCGACCGTCTCCGAATAGCCGGTTAGGAGGTTGAAGAACGCGGCCACGTCGCCGGCGATGTCCCGGTCGGAGGTCATCAGCCCGATGTCGGAATAGAGCCGGGCGGTGCGGTCGTTGTAGTTGCCGGTGGAAAGATGGACGTAGCGGCGGACCCGGGTGGCCTCGCGGCGTATGATCAGGAGGGCCTTGGCGTGCGTCTTGTAGCCGACGATCCCGTAAACCACGTGGGCCCCGGCGTCTTCCAGGCGGCGGGCCCAGGTGACGTTTCGGGCCTCGTCGAAGCGGGCCTTCAGCTCCACCAGCGCGGTGACTTCCTTGCCGTTGGCCGCCGCCCGCTCTAGCGCCTGCACGATCGGCGAATCGCCGCTGGTGCGATAGAGGGTCTGTTTGATCGCCAACACGTCGGGATCGTCCGCGGCCCGCTCCAGCATCTGCACCACCGGATCGAAGCTCTCGTGGGGGTGGAACACGAGGACGTCGCGCTCTTGCAGGGTCTCCCAGAGGTCCTCGACGCCGATCAGGTCTTGAGGCCGCTGCGGCGGCCAGTCTGGGGCCTTCAGCGCATCAAAGCCCGGCCGGTGGACGATCGACCAGAGGGCGGTGGCGTCCAACATGCCGTTGACCTCGTAGATGTCCTCCTCGCCGAGCTGGAGCCACGTCGTCAGCCACTGGCGGATCCGCGGGTCGCTGCCGGCGGAGAGTTCCAGGCGCACGGCGGCCCGGCGCCTGCGGCCGAGGACCGCCTCCTCGACCACGTGCAACAGATCGCTGGCGTCGTCGTCTTGGATGGTCACGTCGGCATCGCGGGAGATGCGGAACACGGCGGCGGACAGCACCTCGCAGCCGGGGAACAACTGGCCGACGTTGGCCGCAATGACGTCTTCCAGGCGCGCCAGGCAGAGTTCCTCCTCCGACGGGACCATGATGAACCGGGAGGCCTGCCCGGGGACGGGCACGACGGCAATCTTCTCCGCCCGATTTTCGCCCCCGGTGGCGATCACCAGCCCCAGGTGCAGGCGCAAGCCCGGGAGCAGCGGGCAGGGGTCCATTTCCTGGACCGCCAGGGGAGTCAGCACGGGAAGAATCTCGCGCGTGAAATGCCCGCGGAGAAACTTCTCCTGCTGCGGAGTCCAATCGCTGCGATCCAAGACGTGCAACCCGTGCTTCGATAGCTCTTCAAGGATCGCGCGGATGCCGGCGGTCTGCTCGGCGACCATGCGATGGGTCCGCTGGCTGATGGCGGTCAGTTGGGCGGCGGGGGTCATTCCGGAGCCGTCGGGCCGCCGCACGCCGGCCGCTTGTTGCTGCACGAGTCCCGCCACGCGGATCATGAAGAACTCGTCGAGGTTCGAGCTGGTGATCGCCAGGAACTTCAGGCGTTCCACAAGCGGCACGTCTTCCGACAGGCCCTCCTGCATCACGCGGTCGTTGAACTCCAGCCAGCTCAACTCGCGGTTGATGTAAAGCTCGGGCGATTTCAGCTCGTCTTTCTTGGCCATCATCCTTCCTCCAACCGGAGCCGCATTCCAAGAATGTCCTCGAACATGTCCCCCTTGACGGCCAGCGCGCGCCGCTCCAGGATCAGGTCCGCGGCCCCCGGAGTGAAGATCAGGAACTCGTCGCCCCGCCGCTCGAACCGCAGCCTCGGCAGCGGGCGGCCGCGACCCCGGGCCAGCGCGTCGGCCACTCGCAAGATCGCCGCCAGCTTGTTCACCGCCACGCGCGACTCCCGCGGCAGGGCGATGTACTCCAGGTGCGACGGCTTCGGCCCGCTGCGGCGGTGGTAGCGGGCGATGTGGGCCACGATCTCGATGTCGTCGCGGTCGAGGCCGTAGATCTCGGAATTGGCGATCAGATAGTAGCTGTGCTTGTGGTGCGCGGCATTGCTGACGAAAGAGCCGACCTCGTGCAGCAGTGCGGCCACCCGCAACAACAGCCGGTGCCGGGACGAAAGCCCGTGCTCCGCCTGGAGCTCGTCGAACAGCCGGACCGCCACTTCGGCCACGTTCTGGGCGTGCGCGGCATCCACCCGGTACTTCTCCACCAGGGACATCGCCGAGTGGATCACCTCTTCGACCAGGGTCTTGTCCTCTTCGCCGCGGACCTGGTGGGCCAATTCCATCAGCAGCCCGTCGCGCAAGGAGACCCGCGAGACGATCATCTTCTCCGCGCGGGTCTGGTGCAGGAGGTGCTGGTAAACCAAGAGCGCCGGGACGAGTGTTTCCGCGTCGGTGAAGGGCAGCCCGTGGCGCTTGGCCAGCTTCTCCGCCGAGAGCCGCTCACACCGCCGCACGAGCTTGTCGAGGTCGTCGGGGAGGACGATGGACAGGTCGGCCGAGTCGGTCGGCTTGCCGATCTCGCGGCCGGCGAACCGAGCGTCTCCGCCCACGGCCACGAAGGAGGTGATACGCTCCAGCGGCAGGGAGCTCTTCACGCTGGCGATCACGTTGGCGATGTGGGAGCGGAGGACTTCGGCCGAGCGCTCCGGGGCGTCGTCGCTGGTGGAGAACATCTCCTGCAGGCGGATGGAGCCCAGCCGAAGGCTTTGCGAGTTGGCGATCTCGCCGTTGTCGAGGATGGTCAGAAGCGTGCTGCCGCCGCCGGCCTCGGCGATCAGGGCCTCGCCGCGGTTGACGCCCAAGGCGTCGCCCACGGCCTGGCGCACCGCGGAGACCGTCAGGCGGCTCTCCTCCGAGGTGGCGATGACCTCGACGTTCAGACCGGTGGCCATGAAGACGCGGTTGAGGAAGTTGTCGGCGTTGGTGGCCTCGCGCACGGCGCTGGTGGCCACGGCGCGAACGCGCTCCACCTTGTACAAATCCAAGAGGTGCCGGTAGTCGCGGAGGATGCCCACCGCCGCCCTCATGCTCTGGGCGCCGAGCCGCCCGCGGCGGAAAGTGTCCTGCCCCAGGCGCACGGCGCGCTGCAAGCGCTCGAGGATCTCGATGTGGCCGTCGGGAAGGACTTCCGCGATGACGATGCGGAGGGAATTGGAGCCGATGTCGATGGCCGCGACGGTCCTGGAGGGGGACGCCTTTTCGCTCAGTTTCTCGCCGGATTGCATGGCAAAGTCGTCACATCCCTGACCAGAGCCGCCTTTCTCGGCCGGCCTTCGGCGGACTCGCCGCCCTGGGCGCCGTCTTCCCCGTCGCGCTTGCCCTCCGCGCAGGACGAGACCAAGACTCGTCCCGGCTCCGGCACTTTGGCGGCCGCCGCCGGCTCGCCCCGCGAGCGGACCGCCTGAACCAGGTCCTCCCACAGGCCCTCCCCGGTGAGGTCGCGCCAATACTGCGTCAGCGTGGAAAACAACGCCTCGCGGCGCTTCTGCCGCTCCTGGCGGAGGTAATCGATGCCGGCCTTCACGCGGGCCAGCGGGCCCGGATGGCCGTAAAGCTTCTGCAGCCGCTTGGCCTCTTTTGCCGTGAACGCTTCAAGCTGGACCATCCACATGTCGCAGTCGTGGATCTCGCCCAAGAGCGACTGCACCTGCTTGATCGCCTCCAAGACGCCGTCCACGCGCCCGGCATACATTGGCCGGCAGATCTCGACCGTGTAGCGGAGCCGCTTGGCCGCGATCCGCATGGCGTGGTGCTGCGCCTTGTCCTGGGGATCGGACAAGCAGGGCTCGAAGGCCCGCAACTCCTCCAGCCGCGAGAGGATGTGCTTCTCGCCGTGGGCGAAGAGCATCGGGCTCGGCCTCCAGGGCTCGTCGCCTTCGCCGCTGCCGCGCCACTTCTTCGTCGCCACCAGCATCTCGTGGAGGATGCGCGTGCCCAGCAGCCGCCGCATCGACCGGATCACCTGCGGCTGGAGCTTCTCCCGCTGCCGTTCCCAGCGGACCAAGACGCGGGCCACGCCCGCCACGTACTGCAACTCCTGGAGGTGAGAGAGCAGGTCGCAGAGATAGGCGATCTGCACGTCCTGGTCGCGGGCGTCGCCGAGGCTCCGGCCAAGGCGGCGAATCTCCTCTCTCCACGTCTTCAAGCGGTCGGCGGGGAAACACTCGCCGAACAGTCTCAGCCCGGCCCGCAGTCGCCGCGTGGCTACGCGGGCCCGATGGATGAACTCGATGTCCTCCGCTTTGCGGATTCCTTCGATTTGGCCGGTCAGTTGCCTGATTTGCTTGCGAGCATACCGCGCGGCCAACTCTTGGAACGTGGCGTCAATCGCCGGCTTCATAAGTCACCTGCCGCCCACGGCGCCAAGACGGGATTCTCGGATCACGTCTCGATTGTATCGACCAGCGCGACTCTCAGGAAGCGTACAACCGGAAAGAGGTATTCACAAGGCGTACCCCCCGACAGCGAACTCGCTCCGGGACACAATCGCAAATGGTTGCCGGCCTTAACCTTCAGTTCCTCACTCCCGCCGGCTGGAAAGGCGGCCCCCCAAGCGGCTATGGCTTGTTTTCCCCCCTCTGCGCTGGTAGTTTGGGAAAACGCCGCAAGAAAGCAACACGGGTTGTCATGAAGAGGCTCACAACAATGCGCCGCATCTTGTTGCCTTTGGTGGTCCCGGCCCTACTTCTCGTCAGTGGGCCTCCATGGCTCCGTGCGGCAGACTCGCCGGAGACCGCGTTCATCAAGAGCGCGCTTGGCAAGGCCATCGTCGGCAAGACGCTCCCCATGGCGGAAGTGCAGCGCTACTGCGAGGCCCGCGTGGTCCGCATGCCCGCGGTCAAAACGGCGGCCGAGTGGGAGGCCGAAGCCAGCCGGCTCCGCGCGGCCGTGCTCCAGCGCGTGGTCTTCCGCGGCGAGGCCGCCAAGTGGCGGGACGCCGCCTGCAAGGTCCAGTGGCTCGGCGAGATCCCCGCTGCGGAAAACGTTCCGCAGCCGCCGGGCTACCGCATCAAGCGGCTCCGCTACGAAGCACTCCCGGGAATGTGGATCCCCGCCTTACTCTATGAGCCCGAGAAGCTGGCCGGAAAGGTGCCCGTGGTCCTGAACGTCAACGGCCACGTGGGAGACATCGGCAAGGCATACATCCCCAAGCAGATTCGCTGCATCAATCAGGCGAAGAAGGGGATGATCGCCTTGAACGTCGAGTGGCTTGCCATGGGCCAACTGGGCGCCGAGGGGTTCCAGCACTATCGCATGAATCAGCTTGACCTGTGCGGCACCAGCGGCGTGGCCCCTCATTACCTCGCGATGAAGCGCGGGCTGGACATCCTCCTGAGTCTCGAGCACGCCGATCCGTCGCGGGTGGCCGTGACGGGGCTTTCCGGCGGCGGCTGGCAGACGATCTTCATCAGCGGGCTCGACACGCGAGTCACGTTTTCCAACCCGGTGGCCGGATACTCCAGCTTCCGCACGCGGGCGAATTACCTTTCCGACCTGGGCGACTCCGAGCAAACGCCCACGGACCTGGGGATGATCGCCGACTATTGCCACCTGACGGCGATGCGTGCCCCGCGGCCGACGCTACTAACGAAGAACTCGAAGGACGATTGCTGCTTTGCGTCGGCCCACGCGCTGCCGCCGCTCTTGGAGGCCGCCAAGCCGGTCTTCCGCCTCTATGGCAAAGACAACGCACTGCGATCGCACGTCAACGACAATCCGGGCACGCACAACTACGAGATCGACAACCGCCAGGCCTTCTACGGCATGGCGGGCGACTTCTTCTATCCCGGCTCGAAGGAGTACGACCCCAAGGAGATCCCGTCGGACAAAGAGGTGAAGACCAAGCAGCAGTTGGAAGTGCCGATGCCGGATAAGAACGAGGATTTCCACAGCCTGGCGATGGCCATCAGCAAGTCGCTCCCGCGGGAAGCTTATCAGCCGCCCAAGGCTGATCTGCCCAAAGACAAGGCGGCCGCCGCAGCGTGGCAAAAGGCCGGCCGCGCCCGGTTCCGCGAGATCGTCCGGGCCAAGGACTACCAGGTCCACGCGATCGCCTCCGGCAGCGAAGAGAAAGAGGGCGTGAAGGCGACGTTCTGGCGCCTGCAAATGGGCGCGGCATGGACGGTCCCGGCAGTGGAGCTGGCGCGAGCGGACGCCAAGAAGACGGCGATCCTTGTGGCCGACAACGGCCGCGCGAGCACGGCCGACCACGTCCAGCGGCTCTTGGCTGCCGGCTATCGGGTGCTGGCGGTCGATCCGTTCTACTTCGGTGAGTCGAAGATTGCCGAGCGGGACTTTCTTTTCGCCCTGCTGGTTGCCGCGGTCGGCGACCGGCCCTTGGGCTTGCAGGCGAGCCAGGTCGCTGCGATTGCCCGTTGGGCCGCCGGCGAGCGTAACGTTGGGCCGGTCACGGTAGTCGCCGTGGGACCGCGCTCGAGCACGTTCGCCCTGGTCGCTGCTGCGTTGGAAGAGAAGGCCATCGCCGGCCTGGAACTGCACAACCCGCTTGCGAGCCTCAAGGAAATCATCGAGCAGAACGCCACGGTCGAGCAGAAGCCGGAGCTCTTCTGCTTCGGTCTGCTGGAATGGTTCGACGTGAAGCACCTGGCGGCGATGGTGGCCCCGCGGCGATTGACGATTCGAGCGGCCAGCCCTCGGGCCCAGGCGGAACTGGCGGGATGGGCTGACATGTAAGCACGGAATCGGAAATCTGGAATCTGAAATCTGAGACCCGAAATGCGAAGCACGAAATCCGAAACAAATCGGAAGGTCCAAATTCGAATGTACAAAACGGCCGCTTGGGTGTTTTGGATTTCCGTCTTCGGCCATTAGGATTTGTTTCGGATTTCGGATCTCGTGTTTCGGATTTGACCATGAATGGAGGGACTGCCATGCGACGCGGCGTTAGGGTTTCCGCGATACTGATTGGTCTTGGTCTCTTGGTTTCTGGGGCCCCGGCGGCCGAGGATGCCGCTTGGGTGAAGCGGCAAGGCGAGGAGATCGGGCTGGGCAACAGGTCGCTCGAGCTCTGGTTCCAGGCAGCCCCCAACCGCGGCAGCGCCGTGCGGCTGGTCAACCACCTGGCCAGGCGGACGATTGTGCTGAAGTCGGACGATTTCTCCGTGGGGATCGAAGGCCGCCCAGCCCTGAGAGCGGGCGATTTCGTCCTCAAGGGGCACCACGACCAGCCGATCCGCGGCGGCCGGCGCCTGGTCCTCCACTTCGAAACGCGCGACTCCGGCGGGACGGATGTGAAATCCGTTCTGCCAGGCACGCGGCTTGCCGTGGTCTACGAGCTGGGCAATGCCGACTTTTTCATCCGCCGGCGTCTGGAGCTTACCGCGAAGAAACCGCTCGACCTGCGGCAGGTAGACGCGTGGCTGGTCGGACTGGACGCGAAGGCTTCCCACCAGGGCTTCGGCGAGCCGGTGTTTCTGGAAGACACGTTCTGGGGCGTCGAGTTCCCCGCGGGCCACAACCAGTTTGCCGACGGCGTGGTGAGGTTGACTCAGTTTCCCGGGCGCAACTCAGACCGCTTCACGAGCAAGTCGCTCGTGCTCGGGGTGAGTGAGCCGGGGAGCCCTCACCCTGCCCCTCTCCCAAAGGGCGAGGGGACCCAAGTAAACCCTCTCCCAAAGGGCGAGGGGACGAACGTGGCCCGGCGGTTCCAGGAGTACGTCGAGACCTTCCGGGTAACACCGTCGGCAACGTCGCTCTTCGTCAACTACAACACCTGGTGGACGCTCATGCCGCCCACCGAGAAGAACGCCCTGGAGTTGATCGAGTTGTTCAAGCGCAAGCTCTTTGAGCCCCACGGCGAGTCGATCGACACCTTCACCATCGACGACGGCTGGGACGTCCACGATAGCCTCTGGCAGATCGACGCCAAGACGTTTCCCCACGGGTTTGATTCGCTCGTGGAGCCGCTCCGGTCCATGCGGGCCCGGCAGGGGATCTGGCTTTCGCCTTCGTCCGGCTACAACCATGCGCCCTGGCTTTCCACCCATGGCTACCAGGGCAACAGCAATCCGTGGTACGTTTGTCAGTCGGACCCGAACTATCGCCGCGACATTGTCAAGCGGGTGACGGAGCTGGCGAAGAAGTACGACGTGGCGCTGTTCAAGTTCGACGGCTTCTGTGCCACCTGCGACGCCAAGGACCACGCCCATCTGCCCGGCCAGTATGCCCGGGAGGCGAACGTGGACGCCTACATCGAGCTCCTGACGGCGGTGCGCCAGGCGGCTGCGGAACGTATTCCGCAGCGGGGGATCTACCTCGATCCGACGTGCGGCATCTGGCTGAGCCCCTGGTGGCTCCGCTACGCCGACTCGCTCTGGGGGGAGGTTTCCGGCGACTATCCGGACATCCTCGTTCCCGCCCCGGTCGTGCGCGACAGTGCGACGAGCACGCGGGACGCCATGTTCCGCCAGCGGTGCCGCGAGCATCCCGGCTTTCCGCCCTCGGCCATCGAGCACCTGGGGATCATCGTCATCACGCCCGAGAAATGGGAAGACAACGCGATGATCGTCGCCGGACGCGGCTGCCGGCTTTTGACCCTCTACATCGATCCCAAGCACTTCACCAAGGGCGACCGCGATTGGGCCTTTCTCGCCTCGCTGTTGAAGTGGGTGCGGCACAACGCCCAGACTCTCCAGCACACCGAATTGATCCTGGGCGACCCGAGAAACCGCGAGCCCTACGGCTATGCCCACTTCTCGGGCCGGCGCGGGATCCTGGCGATTCGCAATCCATTCATCGAGCCGCAGACGATCGCCCTGAAGTTGGACGAGTCCATCGGCTGGTCGAACATTGAGGCGATCACCTCGCCCGTGGGCGGCCGGTTCCTGGCCCGGGTCGTGTATCCGCGGCACGAGGTGCTCGCCCCGGTCGTGCGGTACGGCGACCTGCTCCGGCTGAACCTCCAGGCGTACGAGACCCTGATCGTGCAGCTTGAGGCGGTCGATCCCGCGCACCCGGTCCTCGTCGGCGCCCGGCACCAGGAGACCGGCCGGACGGGCAACCGCGTCACTTACTCGGTGCTGGCGAGCCCAGGCCAAAAGCTCAAACTGCCGTTCGTGGGCATGAGGCAGCCCGTGAAGGCATCGCTGGACGGACGGCCGGCGGAGCTTGCGGCGATCACACAGGGCACGGCGCTGCGGCTCGCTTGGCCCGGCGCAGAGCGGGCGTGCTCCGTCGAGGATGCGGCCCTCGCCGCCGAGAACCCCGAAGCGGGCCGGGGGATCGCTGGAAAGTGCACGGCCAACGTGCCCGCAGGAACCAAGGCCACGATGCACGTCCTGTGCGATCCCCGCGAGAACCTGCCCGGCGTGGTGGATTGCCTCGCCCGCGTGGGCGGGAAGCCGGTGGAAGTGCGCGCGGTTCGCACGCCGCCCAAGGGCCAGCAGGCCCACGGACCGCACCGGTGGACGTGGTTCGAGTTCGACGTGCCCAGCGGCCGCAGCGAGGTGGCGATTTCCCTCGCCTGCCAAGCGAAGGGAGCCCGGTTTGTCGGGGAAGTGGGCTGGTGGCTCTGGGCCGAGCATCCGCTCCTGAAGAGCACCCTGGAGCTTGAGTACGCGGAGCCGGTCCCGGCGCCGCGTGCGGAGCCGCTGCCCCTTCCGATCGACATGGACCGGGAGCGTGAGATCCTGGACGTTCGCCGGCCGACGCTGTTTCGCCTCGGGTCGGGCCGCTAAGCAGCCTCGCCCTCCCAGGCGTGATCTTTGGCCTCTTCGGCCTTGCCGTCATATTCGGCCCGGAAATTCCGCCCGGCACTAAGCGGACCCGTCGATCCCCACGGGCCGTCCGGTGACCTAGACTTGTGTGGTGGGGAGGCGGCAAGGGCTTAACCGCGGGAGTTCCGCCGGATGCGCTGGATCACACACTTCTACAACGATGTCATGCGGGTTTGCGAGCGCATGAACACCCAGGAGTGGCTCTTTGCGCTGCTGGGGCTGATCGTTGTGGGCTGGATCTGCCTGCGCGGCTTCGGCTCGCGGTCTTCCTATTGAGCGAGGCAGCCTGAACGGAGAGGTGCGAAGTTGTTTGACGCGATGGGTCTTACGGCGATTCAGGTCTCTGCGCCGCTGGCCTTGGCGGTCGTGGCCACGCTGGGCTATCTTGTCGGCCGCTGGCGGCGGACGCCGCTGGACGAGCTGGCCCGACGCTGCCGCCGCGAAATCCGCCGGGCCCAAGCGGTGGCTCACGAGCTGGAGAAGGTCGCCTGGACCGCGCGCCGCAATCTCTCCCGCTATCACCGCAACCTGAGCCAGTTCAAGCAGCGCGTCAGCGCCCTCGGCCGCCGGGAAGAGCAGACCGCCTGGAAGGGCCTCTGCCTGGAGGCGGCGGAAATGCTCACCCCTACCCTCCGGCTGGCAACGCAGCTCGCCGGCGCCTACGACCAGATCCGCCAGCAGACCAGCTACCTGATGACGTTCACCGAGGTGCGGACTGATGCCCTGACGGGCGTCGCCAACCGCCGCGGCCTGGACGAGTCGATCAGCACCCAGTTGGCCCTCGTAGCCCGGTATCACGTCGGCTTCTGCGTGGCCCTGTTCGACATCGATCACTTCAAGAACATCAACGATCAGCAGGGGCACCTCCACGGGGACCGGGCGCTGCGGCAGGTGGCCACGCTGCTGGACGAGTCCGCGCGCGAGACCGACGTGGTGGGCCGCTACGGCGGCGAGGAGTTCCTGGTGGTCATCCCCAACACGGACATCGAGGGGGCCTGCCTCTTCGCCGACCGCTTCCGCGTGAAGATGCAAGCAGAAACGGGACTGACCATCAGTGCGGGGGTCACCGCCGCGCTGGACGGCGACACCGCCGACTCGATCCTCTCCCGGGCCGATGCGGCGCTGTACCGCGCCAAGGACGCCGGGCGCAACTGCGTCTTCCGCCACACCGGCGAGCAGATCGAGCCCGTCTACGAAGAGGCCCCGACCGCGGACGCGGAAGCGTGACGCGGCGCCGGAGCGATGCCCTGCCCACGACGAACCTTCGTCCCATGCGCGGCTCTCGCGTTCGGAAAGCGGGCCTTCCCGCCGGTTGAATGGCCGCCGAATCCTGGTAAGATAGGACCGAATCGGTCTCAGGGATTGGTGCGCGCCTCGGCGCGACCTTGCGGAGGGACGAGGTCTTGGGGATTCGACTCGACGCAGTCCATGATCAGGACTGCATCCGCGGCATGAAGCGGCTGGAGGAGGGGGTTGTCGATCTGGCCTTCGCCGACCCGCCCTTCAATATCGGCTATGACTACGACGTTTACCGCGACCGGCTGGAAAGCGAGCGATACCTCGCGTGGAGCCGGGACTGGACCGCCCAGGTGGTCCGGGTGCTCAAACCCACCGGGACCTTCTGGCTGGCCATCGGGGATGAGTACGCGGCCGAGCTCAAGGTGATGCTCCAAAAGGACCACGGCCTGACCTGCCGCAGTTGGGTCGTCTGGTACTACACCTTCGGCGTCAACTGCACCCACAAGTTCAGCCGCTCCCACGTTCACCTGTTCTACATGGTCAAGGACCCAAGGGCCTTCACGTTCAACGCCGACGCGATCCGCGTCCCCTCGGCCCGCCAACTGGTCTATGCCGACAGCCGGGCCAACCCCAAGGGCCGGCTGCCGGACGATACGTGGATCATCAGGGTTCAGGGTTCAGGGTGCGGGGTTCAGGGAGGAGGATCTGACGGTCAGGCGTCCGAACTGAACCCTGAACCCTCTCCGGGCCGACACGGCCCGGCTCTGAACCCTGAACCCCGAACCCTGAACCCTGAACCCTGTCCCCCGGCCCCTGAGGACACCTGGATCCTACGCCCGCAGGACCTGCCGGAGGGGTTCTCTGCCAGCGAAGATACCTGGTATTTCCCCCGCGTTTGCGGCACGTTCGCCGAGCGGGCCGGCTGGCACGGCTGCCAGATGCCCGAGCGGCTTCTGGCCCGGATCATCGAGGCTTGCAGCAACCAGGGGAGCCTCGTGCTGGACCCGTTCGCCGGCAGCGGGACGACTCTGGCCGTGGCCAAGAAGCTCCGCCGGCGGTTCCTAGGCTTCGAGCTCTCCGCGGCCTATACGGCCCAGATCAGGAAGCGGCTCGAACAAACCCGCCCGGGCGATGCCCTGGAAGGCGTCGCGGAGCCGCTGAGGAGCGTCCCCGCCACGGCCGATGGGCGCCGGCTCGATCAGTTGGCAAGCTCGGGGTGGCCCCGCGAACGAAAGCGTCGGCCCCAGGACGGGCAGCGGAAACTCCCAGGAATCTAGCGGCCCCACTCGTCACAAAGGGGAATGCTCGTATGAAACTCGCCATCTGCAACGAAACCTTTCAGGACTGGCCGCTGGACCGGGCGCTGGCGTTTGCCGCCGAGTGCGGCTACACGGGGATCGAGATCGCCCCGTTCACCATCGCCAACTACGTCACCGAGATCACGCCCGAGAAGCGGGTCGATATCCGGACCGCTGCCGAGCGGGCGGGCTTGGAGGTGATCGGGCTGCACTGGCTCTTGGCCAAGACCGAGGGCTTTCACGTGACCAGTCCCGATCCGGCCGTCCGCCAACGCACCGCCCTGTACCTGGCCGATCTGGCCCAGTGCTGCGCCGACCTGG
>Ga0315280_10007478_pt1 | contig 14652 bp, 13 predicted proteins | sample YL17G06_40_MG_FD_203697 | JGI IMG/M metagenome (GOLD analysis project Ga0315280, IMG submission 203697) | Sediment microbial communities from Yellowstone Lake, YNP, Wyoming, USA - YL17G06_40 | ecosystem: Environmental > Aquatic > Freshwater > Lake > Sediment | place: USA: Wyoming | collected...
GTCGGTGGCACGTTGGCTGAACCCCTCTCCCTCTCGCAGGGAGAGGCGGGGTGAGGGTGGACGCCCAAGGAATGCACCCTCACCTTTGTCCTCTCCCTACAAGGGAGAGGAGTGAGTGGGCGTGCCCCGAACGCATCGCGGCGACCTAACGGAGTAATACTAGTGCTCTGTCGACCCTGTATTGATGGGTGTTTCCCCTGTAGGGGCGCAATTTGGCTAGGCTTCGCCGGCCACCCCGGCCCGAAGGGCTTAGGGGCATTGCGCCCTCCCGGGAAAAGGCGTGATGAATCACGCCCCTACAACGGGCATTTGTCATATCAATGTGGAGGCAGTACTAGCCGCAGAGGGCGCCAGCTTTAGGCGCCTGATGGGTTCGACTGCCCTGCGGTTTGGGGCGTAAGCGCCTGGGAGCGTTACGCTCTCCGCACCACCTCGGTCACCTCCAGCACATACATCTGCCGCGTGCCCTCGTGCGCCGAGTCTATGCACACGTGCCGCCCGACCCGCTTCGCGGGTGCCCGGCTCCAGCGCGGATGCAGGTCGCACCGCGCCGGCGTCGGCAGCTCCGGCGGCGCATAGAACCTGCCGATGTCCACCCGCACCCCCTCGTCATCGCACGTGGGAGCCGCGTCCCGCCTTCGCGGGCTTGGTAGCCCAGCTTCGGCGGGCGAAGTGGCCTCGCGGCGATCTCGGTAAAGCATCAACGCCCGCATGTTCTCCCGGTCGGGGTAGGTGTCGGTCAGTATCCACCGGCCATCGGGCGAATACGAGCAGTGGCCGTCCTCGGTCAGCACGCCGTCGCCGATCGCCTCGAAGCGCGCCGTCCGGTCGTCGAACAGGAAGAACCGGTCCCCCACCTCGCGCCGCGTCGCCCAGGCCAGGATCTGCCGCTCATTGCGCCAATCGAAATGCGAGGTCATGTCGTGGTCCGACAGGCAGTAGAGCCCCGAGCCGTCCGGCGCCGCGGTGAGCATCCTGGTGTAGCGGCCGCCTTTCTCGCGCGGCCAGCGGTGCAGGAAGACGAAACGGCTGTCGTCGGTGTTGAACTGCAAGTGGTTGAACCAATGATGAAGGCCTTCCATTCGTTTCTCGTGGCGGTGCGCGACGACCTGGGCGAGCGAGAGAATGAGCCGGCTCTCGCCCGTCGCCAGGTCCATGACGTAGATGCCATCGTCGTCCGGCTGCGGGTCGTCTTCCCACGGGTCGGGCACGCCGGCGTATCCGTAGCCGGGCCGCCAATCGTTGAGCCGCGAGAAGTTGACCGTCAAGGCGCGCGCCCCGTCGCGGCTGATGGCATAAATCGGTCGCGGCAACACGCGCGCCTCGGCGTTGCGAATGTCCATGACCACGCTGACGAACGCACCGTCGCGGCGGTCATTGAAGATGATCAGGCGCTCGGGCGCGCTCGGCAGCCACTGGAGCATCGCGCCTTGCTGCCAGTTCCACGCCGTCGTGTCGGCCATAGGATGAAACGAGCAGCCCGCCCCAAGATCAATCACGCCCACCGTGGCGCGGTCAGCCGAGTCGGGCTCGCGGTCGCCGAAAGGCGCTTCGAGCGCGAGCATATAGCGCCCCGTCGCGTCCCACGGCGACTTGTCATAGTAGCCGAAGAAGTGATGGCGCGGGCCGTGCGTTACCGCGCGCGCCGGGATGACGTGGATCTCTCTCATGATTGGCTTGATCCTCCGCGCGCGACGCCGGACAGAGTCATGCCCTGAAACCCTGCACTCATTCGCGCATCACCTGTTTCCCCGCCGGACTTGGGTTGGCCTGTCGCAGCGTGTGGGTCTGACCGTTTCTCGTTGACTGGCGCAGGTCTGACTCAGGGGCGCTCACCCTCACCCGACCTCTCCCTGGAAGGGAGAGGAGTTGCCTTGCGCAATGCCGACGCATGGTCGTAACCCAGCACCTCCTGCCGCTTGACACTCTCTGGGGCCGCTGCTAATATCCGCCCATGCCGGCAAGCCATTCCTTCGGGACCCCACGAAACCCCGGAGGGTTTCGTGGGAACCCCTTCGCCGCGTTCGGGCAGGAGCTCTATCCCGACGAGGCGGCCCAGGCCCTGCGCCTCGCCCTGCAAGCCGCAACGCGCGCCAGCCTCCACGAGCAGATCGTGGCCGCCCTGCCTCAGCCCTCGCTCAAGACCCGCGAGCGCATCGCCGACAAGCTCATCCAGCGCCTCATACCCGTCCAGAAAGGCGCTGTCATCGTCTCGCCCTTCGTCCGCCTCGCCGCCAACATCACCGACACCCAGGCTCGCAACGAGCTGGTCTACTACCGCACCGCTCAGACCGACTCCGTCATCGGCGCCATCGCCGCCGAAATCTTCTACCCCTACTTCGTCCAGGGGCGCCCGCCCAAGGGCTTCTCCGCCAGCCAGTTTCGCTTCGCCAACACCGGCGCGCTGTTCGATTACGATAACGTCATCACGCGCTCGTTCGTCGTTCGCTATGCCCGCGAGGCCTGGGGCTTCAACAGCGAGCAGAGCGTCACCCGCGCGCTGCGCATCCTGCGCGAGGCGCGGCTTATCGAAACGCTGCCCAACCCGCCCGGCGCCGCGCGCCAGTTGTCGTTCGCGCTCGCGCCGCACAGCATGCGTTTGCCGACGTTCGCTTTCTGCCTGTACGAGGACTTTGCGACGCGGCGCACGCCCGCGCTGCCGCTCGATCAGATCCAAACCGCCAACCTCGCGCGCACGTTCATCGTGCGGCCGCAGGAGGTGACGGCGCTGGCCGAGGAGGCGCGGCGGCGCAAGCTGCTGGCGCGCAGCGGCGGCGCGGCCACGCGCTATGCGCCCGCGATGGCGCTCGACGCGCTGGTTGAGCGGCTGATCAGTGCGCGGCGGTGAGAAGGCTTGCGGGTTCGCTCGGAACGGTGAACCAAGGTCGTGGTGAATAGCGACGTCGGGGGTCTGCGCGGAACGCGGGGCACAAGCTGCGTAGAAGGTGCGGAAACCGCATGACACGTGATGAACTGCTGGCGCTGATCGCAGACCTGCGCAGACGCGAGAGCGAGTCGAGCGCTATCGAGGTGAAGTCCGCGCACCGCGGCACGCCTAAGCACCTGTTTGAACCCCTTTCGGCGCTCGCCAACCGCACCGGCGGCGGCGTGCTGCTCTTCGGCCTGAACGAGGCGGATGAATACCGAATCGTCGGCGTTGGTGACGCCGGTCGCCTGCAAGAAGACATTTCAGGCGTCGCCGCTGACATGGAACCTGCTGTGCGACCTGAATTCGTCGTCGAGGAGATCGAGGGTAAGCTCGTCGTGGCTGCGGAAGTGCCTGAGGTACCGCCACAGCAGCGCCCCTGTTATTACAGGCCGTCCGGTCTGCAGAAGGGTTCGTTCATCCGCGTCGGCAACAGCAACCGTCTGATGACGGGCTATGAGATCTTCGGTTACGTCAGCGGCCGCGGCCAGCCTATGTTTGACGAAGAGGCCGTGAGCGGAGCGACGCTCGAAGATCTGGACGCAGGCAAGCTTGAGGGCTATCTCAGCGCTCTGAGACAGAGCCACCCGAACGCATCATACCTTGAACAGCCGCCGGTGCAGGTTCTGCAGCAAGTGCGCATCGCGAGAGAGCACCAGGGGGTGGTGCGGCCGACGTTGGCGGGCTTGTTGGTGTTCGGACGGAACCCGCAGCGCTTTGAGCCGCAGTTGGTGATCACCTACGTACAATACTACGGAACAACCGAGGATGAGAAGACGCCTCGTGGCGAGCGCTTCCTCGATAACCGCAAGTTCGAGGGAGCGCTCCCCGAGCTTGTGGAGGCCGCCGTCCGCCACGTTATGGTGAGCGTGCGAAAGGGCAGCTTGATCGAGGGAATCTACCGGCGAGACATTCCTGAGTACCCAGAGGAGGCTGTTCGGGAGGCCGTGGTGAACGCAGTCGCTCACCGCGACTACAGCTATGATGTGCGCGGAAGCTACATTCAGATTCGCCTATTTGCTGACCGTCTCGAGGTCCAAAGCCCAGGCGGGCTACATGGCAACGTGACCGAGGAGACTCTGGAGACGGAACACTCGACCCGCAATCGAATTCTCATGCGGCTCCTGGAGGATCTGCGCATTGCTGAGAATCGCGGCAGTGGCATCAGCGCCATGATTGGTGCGTGTCGCGACGCCAACCTCGAGCCGCCCAGATTTCACGACAAGCGGAGTTCGTTCTGGGTCACCTTCCGCAATCATTCATTGATGAGTCGGGACGCCATAGTGTGGCTCAATCAGTTTGCCATGCAGCCTCTCAATGATCGTCAACGCGTCGCGCTCGCGTATCTCCGAAGCAACAGGGCAATCACCAACCCAGTGTACCGTCAACTCAACCGCGTTGATCCGCTGACCGCAACTAAGGAGCTTCAGGAGCTCGCCAAAATGGGGCTCGTGGAGCAGCATGAGGTCAAGCGGTGGGCCCACTACGTCCTTAATCCCGCGGCCGTCTTACCGCCAGGGGTGGAAGCACAGACCGATGACGCGAGAATCGTCACGTACGTCCGGCAGTACACGTCCATCAGTAACGCACAGTGCCGAGAGCTCCTCGGCCTTCGTAGGCGCCAAGCTCATTCGGTGCTGAAGAAAGCCGTCGAGAAGGGACTTCTCGTTCGAGTCGGAGAGAAACGCGGCGCTAGGTATGTGCTCCCACCCGCTCCCGCCGCCGGTGCATGACGGTTATGTACCAGTTATGTACACTTATGTACCTATTTGTGGCAGGCCAACAGGGGTTTGCTCCAAGTGCGACCGAAGGCGGACGGGACTGTAGCCCTCTCGTGCGGCCATCTGCAGGGGCGACCCTCAAATGGGGTCTCACTCCGACAGGGGAGACCGAATCGCGGACGAATGTTAGACCCGAGGAAGGACAAGACGATGAGCCCTGGTTTCAAGATGCAGCGCACCGCGATCAGCCTCGAGCCGGACGACATCTTGCGGCTGGCAACGATCGTGACCGACGGCGACAAGGACGAGGCCTTCAAGTTCGTGCAGGAGGTGATCGCCACCAAGGTCGAATGCGCACAGTCGTCCACCCACCATACCGCCTTCGAGGGCGACATTGGCCACTCCCCGGCGCACTACACCCAGAAAGGCGAAGGCACCCACACCCCGCACGAACACCCGTAATCAGGGACAGTTACCTATTTCGTCGCCGTGCCCGGCGTGCGTGCAACGGGCCTTGGCGAAATGGGTAACTGTCCCTAATTACGCGGGCCGAAGTCGAGGAACGCCTTAAGCATCGCCTCCGCGTTCTCGGGCGGCACGTCCGGCCCCACCTCGCCGTGGCCGATCAAGCCTCCCGCCGGCGTCGCAAACAGCTCGCACACCCGCCGCACGTACTCGCGCACCTCGTCGGGCGTGCCGAACGGCAGCACGTATTGGCGGTCAATATCGCTGCGAATGCACACCCGCCCGCGGCACTTCGCCGCCAGCGCCTCCAGCGGCATGCACGAGAACTGCGGGTTGAGCACATCCACCCCGACCGCGATGTAATCGTCCACAATCGCCATGATGTGCCCGTCGCTGTGGAAGTGAAAATGCTTGCCCGCGCCGTGCACCAGGTCGGCGATCCGCTTGTAGGCGGGCTTGAACAGCTCGCGCCACCGCTCGGGCCGGATCATCAGCCGATCCTGCGCGCCCCAGTCGTCCATGTACGACACGCCGTCGCAGTCATAGCTCGCCAACTGGCGCTCCAGCCGCTTCAGCGTGTGATCGAGCACCAGGTCGCGCAGCGCCTCGACCTCCGGCCGCCCTTCTGCAATATCCATCAGCAGCGCATCATAGCCGCGCAGGAAATGCATGCGCTCAAACAGCCGCCCGCCCCCGCCGCCGATGGTGATGTAGTGCGCCTGATCTTGGCGCGGCTCCAGGCGCTCGGGCGAATTGCCGGCATAGGGATCGGGCGGACGGTATGTCTTCAGGGCACTCCAGTCGGCCAGGGGATGCCCGCGCACCTGCCCCTCGGTGCCCAGGCCGAGGTTGACCCAGGTACAGCCCCAATCATCCACCTCTTCGCCGCGCTGGTAGTGGGGGTTGTTCTCGGTGCCGCCGTAGTCGCCGGTCTGCCCTGGGAAGTCGCCGGGATAGCGCCGGAAGACATCGCGCAGGCGCTCGCCATAGTTGTCGATCGCGCCCGGCAGCAGGCCGTGAGAGATGGGGATGCGGTCGGGTCCGCGAAACTCGATTGCCCGCGTTACACGCTCTCTGCTGGTCACGATCGGTCCTTTCGTCTGGGGACAGTCCCCTATGATGGCAGCCTACCTGACAGCGCCGTCACAAAAAGGGGACTGTCCCGTGTTCACTTCGCCGCGCGCATGGCCCGCGCCTGGCGGCGCTCAAGACTCGCGCTCTTCGTGCCGAAATTGTTGATAAGGGCGTGAGGCCATCTCAGGCCCTGCTCTTGCCATGCCAGCCAAAGCATCACACCTCGCCCGCCCGCATGCCGATGGCGATGCTCTCAACGGCGGCCGCGCCGCCCTGCGCCAGGTGCGGCTGGCGTTACTGGTGCTGCTGCTGCTCGCGTGCGCGGCTGTATTCTTCTACGCCGAGATCGAGGGCTGGCCGCTGCTCGACGCGCTGTTCATGACCGTCATCACGATCAGCACCGTCGGCTACGGCGAGACCCACCCCCTGTCGCCGGCGGCGCGCGCGTTCAGCCTCTTCTTCATCGCTGCGGCGGTCGTGACGGTGGCATGGGCGGCGCGCGCCGGCGGCGAGCTGGTGGTGCAGGCGTCGGTCTCGGGCGCGTGGGCGCGAAGGAGGCTGCTCAAGATGATCTATCGCATGAGCGGTCATTACATCGTCTGCGGTCACGGTCGCATGGGCCGCGCGATCGCGCGCGAGCTGCGGGCGCACGGGACGCCATTCGTCGTCATCGAGTCGGATTCGCGCAATGGTCACGCGCACGCCGGCGCCGACAACGGCCCCGCCGCCCAGCAGCGGCACGCCCTGCACATCGAGGGCGATGCCACCGAGGACCGCGTGCTCATCGAGGCCGGGGTCGAGCGCGCCGCGGGTCTCGTTGCGGTGACCTCGACCGACGAGGACAACGTCTTCATCACCCTCAGCGCGCGGGCGCTCAATCCCAAGCTTTTCATCGTCGCCCGGTCCGACAGCAATGAGGCCGAGGGCAAGCTGATGCGCGCCGGCGCCGATCGCGTCATCTCGCCCTATGTCATCGGCGGGCGGCGCATGGCCAACGCGCTGTTGCGGCCGGCGCTGACGGATTTCCTGGAGGAGGTCGGCTTCATGGAGACGCCCAGCGACAACACCGAGTCGCGGCTTCACATGTGCGACATCGCGGTCGGCGCCAACTGTTACCTCGACGGCGCCAAGCTGCATCACAGCGATATCCACGAGCGCTGCGGCGCGGTCATCATCGGCGTACGCAAGCGCAGCGGCCAACTCCATCTCGGCGCGCCCAAGCACCTCCATGTCGCCGAGGGCGACATCATCATCGCCGTCGGCACCAAGGAACAGGTCGCGGAGCTGCAAACGCTGTTCGCCGGCAGATAAGGCGCACCTCCACCGCGCGCGGCTAAGCGGCTAAGAGCCTATCCTGAAGACCTGCAGGGATGCACCTGAATGTCATTCTGAGGCGAAGCGGCTAGGTCGCTCTCGTGACCGCTGGCTAGGTCCCGAAGTGACCGCCATCCCGGCCCTTCGGGCCTAGGGACATGGCGGTCGAAGACCTAGCCACCGAAGAATCTTGCGAGCGTGGCGCAACTCGCCACCAAGATCTCCGCCCAAGGCGGGTAAACTTCGCGGAGTTTACCCCTTCGCTTCGCTCAGGGCAGGCTCTGAGCCGCACGAGACTCTTCGCCGGCGCGGCATGGCCGCGCTCCGGAGCGGCGCACTGCGCCGCACAGCTCAAAGTGACAGTGGCGAAGGGCTCAGGATGACAGTTGCCCTTCTTAAAGCCTCTAACCGAGATTATGCATATCGAGCGTGACACGCTCACCCAACGGGTGATGTCACCCCGGAGCATTGGGGACAGTTACCTATTTCCCGCAAAGAACCGAAGGGGGGCAACAGAAACCCTTGGGGAAATAGGTAACTGTCCCCAGCGGCCGGTCCCCTACCGGGGTTGCTGAAGGAGCGATAGGGGACGCCTTCGTCCGCCGACACCTTCGTCCGCCGGAGCGGAACTGCCCACTTCGCCGAAGTAGCTTCGGCTATGAAGGCTGAATCGTCGTCCGCGAAGGCGGAAGCGGAACTGCCCACTTCGCCGAAGTAGGTTCGGCTACGAAGGCTGAATCGTCGCCCGCGAAGGCGGATTCCTCGCGGAGTCTACCCTGAGCGAAGCCGAAGGGCTCGGAATGACATTTTCCTTGCCTTACGCATAATCCGGGTCTAAGCCCGAAGGGCTGGCGGAGCCGCGGCCACCACAAGTGCCGATGGCGACGGCCCACTTTTTGCCGCCAGCGGCAGTGCGAGAAGCCTGACTTTCGCCCTGCGACCTCAGGTTGATTCGCCCCAGCCGATGATCCTGGCGAACCCGCCGTGGCGCCAGTGCCGCAGGTCCACCTGGTAGCCCTCATAGAACTCCGACGAGGTCACGATTTCCGCCCACCCGTCGCGATCGAGATCGCAGAATCCATTCACGCGTTTGCCCGAGTTGACATTGTCATCAATGACCACTGTCGCGATTCCCTTGCCCTTCGCAGGAACCCAGCGCATGACCAGGTATGAGAAGTTGCGCTTGTTGGCGCGCGCATGCCAAGTAGTCGACATGAACCCCCTGTTTGGATGCCGCGGGGTCAGGCGGGGTGTGGAACGAAAGAAACGCCTCGTCGCGGCTATCGTCATTGACGTCAGCACGGACGATCTGGTTCACCTCGACGCTCGCTCTGACGTCCCGGGGCACGCCTCTTTTCGCCAGCCAATTGGAGATGATATTGCGATAGGCGGGGTCATCGGGTTTGACGGTCTCGCCGCGGACCCAAAGCGGTTCGCGACCCGAGGCGCTCCAGGCTGCCAGCAGGTGGGGGATGCGCAGCCAGACGTCTTTCGTAGTGCGGCGCCGCACGGCGGCGTCATAGGCACGTCGCTTGTCGGCCGGCATGTCCTCGCGGACCGCATACGAGATCCCGTACGAGGTGCCGTCCTTTGCCCACTCCGCGCGACCGGTCACCACCAGCGCGCCGATGGCTCCCGTTTCCATGGCATAGAGCGACAGCCGATCGCTCTTTCGCATCAGTCCGCCCGCGCGCTCGCTGCGGACCCAGCCCTTGCCCGCGAGCGGGCCAGCCACTACTGCGACTTGAGGTTCAGTGCCGCGACGAGCGGGCTCGAATGTGCACACCAGCGCGGTCACCTTGGGGATCGACCTGGCGGTTGGCCGCTTGGCCGCCGCCCACCCGTGGAGAAAAAGAGCGAGGAGCGCTGCACCGAGAGCAACACCCGCGAAGATACTCCGTCTCACCGCCCGTCCTCCCCCATTGCGAGCCTCATGCCGCGGCAGCAAGACCGCGAGCTGGCCCGCCTGCGATCAAGGCGCCATCAGTTGGTGAGCCTCCTACCGCGCGAGCTGCTCGCTGCCGATGCGGGCGGCCTTATGCACCAGCGCGGCCCGCACCAGCCCCTGGAACAACGGGTGCGCGCGGTTGGGGCGCGACTTGAACTCGGGGTGAAACTGCGTGGCGATGAAGTAGGGATGATCGGGCAGCTCGACGATCTCCACCAGCCGGTCATCGGGCGAAGTGCCGCTCATGATCATGCCCGCCGCGGCGAGGTCTTCGCGGTAGGTGTTATTGACCTCGTAGCGGTGGCGGTGGCGCTCAGAGACGACGGATTCGCCGTAAAGCCGGTGCGCAAGCGTGCCGGGCAATAGCTTGCACGGCATGGCCCCCAGGCGCATGGTCGCGCCCTTGTCGGTGACGCCCTTCTGGTCCGGCAGCAGGTCGAGCACGGCGTGCGGCGCCTCGGGCTCGAACTCGGCGCTGTGGGCTCCCACCAAGCCGCAGCAGCCGCGCGCGAATTCGATCACCGCACACTGCATGCCCAGGCATAACCCCAGGAATGGCACTTTGTTCTCGCGCGCATAGGTGATCGCCTCGACTTTGCCCTCGATGCCGCGGCCGCCGAAGCCGCCGGGGACGAGGATCGCGTCCGCGTCGGCGAGCAGCTTGGCGGCGCCGTCCTTCATGATGTCCTCGGCGTCGACGCGCTTGACGGTGATCGCGGTCTGCTCGGCGATGCCGCCGTGCTTCATCGCCTCGACCACGCTGATGTAGGCGTCCTGCACCACCATGTACTTGCCGACGAGGGCGATGGCGCAGGATTGCCGGGGATGGCGCACGCGCTCGACCACCTGCTCCCATGCGGAATGATCGGGCTCGCGCGCGGGCAGGGCGAGCTTCTCCTCCACCATCTTCGCCAGGCCCTGGCGCTCGAAGATGAGCGGCAGCTCGTAGATGGATTCGGTGTCGAGCCCCTCGATCACCGCCGACAGCGGCACATCGCAGAAGAGGCTGATCTTCTCGCGCATGTCCTCCGACAGCGGCATACGCGAGCGGCAGATGAGCAGGTCGGGCTGGATGCCGATGTTGCGCAGCTCGCGCACGCTGTGCTGGGTGGGCTTGGATTTGCTCTCGCCGGCGGGGCCGACGAAGGGAATGAGGGTGACGTGAACGTACATGACGTTGCCCGGGCCGACCTGGCTTTTCATCTGGCGGATGGCCTCGAGGAAGGGCTGGCCCTCGATGTCGCCGACGGTGCCGCCGATCTCGACGATGGCGATGTCGGCGTGGTCGCGCTCGGCGGGCTCGAAGATGCGCTGCTTGATCTCGTCGGTGACGTGGGGGATGACCTGGACCGTCTTGCCGAGGTAATCGCCATGGCGCTCGCGGGCGATGACGGCGCCGTAAACCTGGCCGGTGGTGACGTTGGCGAGGCGAGTGAGGCTGAGATCGACGAAGCGCTCATAGTGGCCGAGGTCGAGGTCGGTCTCGGCGCCATCGTCGGTGACAAAGACTTCGCCGTGCTGATGGGGGTTCATGGTGCCGGCGTCAACGTTGAGGTAGGGGTCGATCTTCTGCATGGTGACGCGGTAGCCGCGGTCGCGTAGCAGCCGCCCCAGGCAGGCGGTGGTGATTCCTTTGCCGATGGAACTGACGACGCCGCCGGTTACGAAGATGAACTTGGTCATGTCGGCCGCCCCCGGGTATGATGTAGCGTTAACTGCGAGGGACGCACAAGCCGCCCGCAGAACCAAATTCGTGGCGCACGGCCTCTAACCTTTTTGGGGTATGCAACGCGGCTCGGTCGGAATGGAGCACGGGCACTCCTGCCCGTGCGGCGGCCCAGGCAAGAGTGCCTGAGCTCCAATGTTCATTCCCGCCCTTCCACCCATTCTCGCCAGAGCCAGGGGTAATCATCCACCCCTTGAACCAATCCCTTGCGAACGGGATTGTCGCAGATGTACTCCACCTTGCTGCGGGCGCTTTCGTTCGACCGCAGGATGCGGTCGAAGTATTCCTGCTGCCACACTTTCCCGCTGCGGCCGAGCAATCGGTTGATGTGACGGGCGGATGCGCCTTTGATGCCCCTCATGATTTCCGCAAGGCCGAAAACGTTGCCGTTGTCGTCCCGTAGCGGGGTGAAGATCATGTGGACGTGGTCCGGCATGACGACTACGCCGTGCACCAACAATCTTACGCCGTTATCATGCACGCAGTGCTCAATCACAGTTCGCCTCACCTTCTCGGGCAACTGCCACCGGCCGTGGGTGGCAAAGGTGACAAAGAAGGTCTTATCCGCCACTTGCAGGTGAGGCAAGTTGCGACGGTAGGCGCCGCGGGCGAGTTTGGCCAGCGGGGACCGCTGGCCGGCAGAGGCGGGCACGCGCGCGTGACTGGAGCACGGGCACTCTTGCCCGTGTGCTGGCCCAGGCAAGAGTGCCTGGGCTCCAGTGTTCTGCTCGGGTAAGGGTGCCTGGGCTCCGTCGTCCTGCGCGCACATGTGCCGGATGCCGCACTGGGATCGGAACTTGCAGTAGCCCTCACTGTGGGCGCAGCGGCCCGCAGCCGGCGCACCGGCAGCAGTCGTCGCAATAGGCGAGGTCGAACTTCTGGCAGCGCCACTTGCCGGGGCGGTCGGGATGGTTGATGCAGACGCGCATGGCTTCAGTCATCTGGCCCAGCCGCCCCCGGCAGGGAGCCATGTTGCTGCTCAAACGGCGCGAACAGGCGGAAATCGCCGCCGGTGGAGAAGGTGTTAGCGAGGGCGCGCTGGAGGAACTCGCGGGCCTGCGCGACCGCGGCGGTCAAAGCCTCGTCCCGGGCCAGATAAGCCGTGATCGCCGCCGACAGCACACAGCCCGTGCCGTGCGCCGGCGGGCCCGGAAGACGCGGGTTCGACAGTATCGCCTCGTCACGGCCGTCCCACAGGACATCCACCGCCGGCCCCGCCAGGTGCCCCCCCTTGACTAGCGCCGCCCGAGCGCCCATCTCCACCAGGCGGCGGGTCGCCTTGGCCGCGCCAGCAATGTCGCCGACGCGCAGGCCTGTCAGCGCCTCCGCTTCAGGGGCATTGGGCGTGACGAGGGTCGCCAGCGGCAGCAGCTTCTCGCGGAGCGCTCGCACGCCGTCATCGGTCAGGAGATGCGTGCCGTCCTTGGCGATAATAACGGGATCCACGACAATGATGCGGCGTCGCCGCATTCCGAAGCGGCGCACGGCGCCGCCTGGGTTGCGCGCATTGTGCGCCGCGAGGCGCTCGGCGACAGCCTCGACCACGGCGGCGGAGGAGAGCATGCCGGTCTTGACGGCGTCGGCGCCAACATCATCGAGGACGGCGTCAATCTGCTGTGCGACCAGGGCCGCGGGAACCTCGTAAGCGGCGACGACCCCACGAGCATTCTGCGCGGTGACGGCGGTGACGGCGCAGGCGCCGTAAACGCCGAGCGCGGCGAAGGTCTTGAGGTCTGCCTCCAGCCCCGCGCCGCCACAGGAATCCGAGCCCGCGATGGTGAGGCCGCGGGGGATCATGGCCTGGGTTCCTCGACGTTCGGGGCCGCTAACTCCGCCAGCAGTGGTCGCAGCGCGGCCAGGGTCTCGATTACGAAATCGGGGCGCGTTTCTTCCGGCGCAGCGCAGGCCTCATCGGCGCTGCTGATGCCGGTGAGCGCCAGGGCGGTTCGCACGCCGGCCGCGCGCCCGGTCTGAATATCAGTATCGAGGCGGTCGCCGACGAGGAGCGTCTCGCCCGGCGCGCAGCCGATCTCGCTCAGCAGCGCTTCGATCATGCGGGTCGTCGGCTTACCGATCAACAGTGGCGGCAAACCCACCGCGGTCTCGATCGCCGCGACAACGGTGCCACCGCCGGGCAGCAGGCCATCTTCCACCGGAAAGGTCGCGTCGCGGTTGGAGGCGATGAACTCGGCGCCGGCGAGAATCGCCGCCATCGCCGCGCGCAGCATGTCATAGGAGAACGCGCGATCCATGCCCACCGCGACATAGCGCGCGCCGTCGCAGCTCGACCACTGGGCGACATTGAACCCCGCCGCCGCGATCTCGTCGCGCAGGCCGCCTTCGCCGACCACCAGGACTTTGTCCCCGTGCTTGCCGTGCGACTTGAGGTAGAGGGCGGTGGCATAGGCCGAGGTCATGATGTGTTGGGACGGCGTGGAAATGCCGAAGTCGCCGAGGCGGCGCGAGTAATCGGCGCGGGTGAGAGTCGAGTTGTTGGTCAGGAAGCGTACGATCAGGCCGCGCTCGCGCACCCACGCGACGGTCTCGGCGGCGTGGGGGAGCACGCTCTGGCCGCGATAGATCACGCCATCGAGGTCGAAGATGACGGCGCGGACAGGGCCCTGAATGCGCTCGCGGCCGCACGAGCGCGGAGCGGGATCGCGCGCGTCGCCGCGCGGCGGATGTCTGGCGGCGCCGTGCGTCGCTCCGGAATGCGGCGAAGCCGCATCATTGGTCACATGAGGCTCCTGAAAAAGCGCGGGCCGGCGCGGATGACGCCGGCGCGTGGACACCGGGGCGGCGCCGTGCGCCGCTCCGGAATGCGGCAACGCCGCATCATGGATTGTAGCATCGCGCCCAGCGCCGGTCAAGGTGAACGGGTGTGACCGGAAAATGTTGGTGTGGGCAAGACTAGCTGTCGCAAGGTGAACAGGATGAAGTCCTCTCCTGGGGGAGAGGATTGAGATGAGGGGGGTTACGGGTCGCCCCTCACCCGGCTCGCGGTACTGCTCGCCGACCTCTCCCGCTGGGAGAGGCGTTGCAGTCAAGCGGCCTGCGCGCCAACGAAAATCGGTCACACCCGTGAACGGGTGTGACCTCGGAAAGTGGGGATCGCCGGCAGACTTGTAGGGGCGCAGCATGCTGCGCCCACTCCCAGCCGAGGGCGGCTGGGCCACATTCCAGTGCGTCATCTAACCCTCCCCACTAAGAAAAGTCATACCCAGGTGAACCGTGCCGAAGGCGTGACCGAGAAAGGTTAGCCCGCATTATTCATACCGGTAGCGCAGGCGTCTCGCCTGCGTCCCTCCGGCGCACGGTATGAATAGGCCGGGTTAGGATGTGGCGATCGAGTGGGTGGGGTCGTTGCCGGCCCCAGCTCTCACACCACCGGACATGCGGGTCCGCATCCGGCGGTTCGATGAGAAACAAACGCGGTGAGCGCCAAGGCCCTCGGCGCGATCGCTGCCGCGACGGTTTG
>Ga0315280_10007480_pt1 | contig 14644 bp, 12 predicted proteins | sample YL17G06_40_MG_FD_203697 | JGI IMG/M metagenome (GOLD analysis project Ga0315280, IMG submission 203697) | Sediment microbial communities from Yellowstone Lake, YNP, Wyoming, USA - YL17G06_40 | ecosystem: Environmental > Aquatic > Freshwater > Lake > Sediment | place: USA: Wyoming | collected...
AACCCTCTTTCCGAATTTCAGGACAAGAAGTGTTGAAAATGTATTAGATGAAATAGGAATGTTAATTGAAAAATATAATGCAAAAGAAATTTTTGATGATTCTGGAACATTAATGATTGGAGAGTGGCTTAAGGAATTGTGCAATGGATTAATAGAAAGAGGGTATAACAAAAAAATAAGATACTCCTGTAATATGAGATTTGGAGCATTAAAACAAGAAGATTTTGATTTAATGAAAAAAGCAGGATTCAGATTATTGAAATTCGGATTGGAAAGTGCGAATCAGAAAACTTTGGATAAATTAAATAAAGGAATAAGGGTAGAAGACATTTTAGAAGGATGCGAAATGGCAAAAAGAGCAGGATTAACAGTGCATTTGACTATGATTGTTGGTTATCCTTGGGAAAACAAAGAAGATGCATTGAGAACATTTGAATTGGCAAAAGAATTGATGCAAAAAGGAAAAGCTGATTTGCTTCAGGCCACTATCCTTATCCCCTATCCAGGAACTCCCTTATGGAAAGAAGCAAAAGAAAAAGATGGGTTTTTGTTTAATCCTCTTGAATATGAAAGATATGATATGAGAGAACCTGTTTTAAAAACAGAAAATTCTGATGCCGGTGAAATCGCAAGCATTTGCGGAAAGATTTATACCATCTTTTTAACTCCAAGTTATATTTTCCAGAGAGTGAAAAATATAAAGAATTGGAATGATTTCAAATTTAACTTGAAGGGAGTAAGGGCAGTTTTTGGACATCTCAAGGATTTTATCTCAAAAAAAGAGTTGTAATACAAAAGGTTTTTATTCATAAAAAGGCAATAATTTTGATGAAGTTTGGACAAATTGTTAGAAGACTTCTTCCAATTATTGGGATAAGCATTTTTATCTATCTTTTAATAAAATTAGACATAACAAAAATTTTTCGGGAAATTGAAAATTTAAATTGGGATTATATTTTTATTACTTTTGTGCTTGCCTTAATTTTCTTTATAGTCCAAACATTTAAATGGTTTATAATAGCAAAAAAACAGAAGGTAAAAATTCCCTTTAAAGATGCTTTTAAAATTGATATCATTGCAAATTTTTATGGTTTTATAACCCCTGCGAAATTAGGTAGTATAATTAGGGCAGATTATTTAAGGAAATATGAGGGGGGGAAAGGCAAAGGTATTAGCAATTTTGCAATAGACAAAGTTCTTGATTTAAGTTCTCTGTTCTTTTTAACAATCTTATTTGGATTTATATTTTATCAGAGCAAAAAAGTTATTTCCTTAAATTATTTGTTTTTGCTTATAGGAATTTTTTTGACTCTCATATTATTTTCCCTAATATTTTACAAAAAAGAATACAGCAGATTCTTACTCAGGTTTGTATACAAAAGATTTATCCCTGAAAAAGCAAAAGAAAAGGCTAAATTGGCTTTTGATTCTTTTTATGAAAATATCCCCCCTATAAGTTTTTTGTTTTTGGTTTTTTTTGTTAATTTGATTAGCTGGGTTATTAATTATTCAATAATTTATTATGTAGGATTGTCTATCGGAATAAATGCCCCTTTTGGGGTTTTTCTTTCAATTCTCCCAATATCAACTTTAGTTGCTCAGATTCCTATAACAATAAATGGACTAGGGACAAGAGAGTTAACAATGATAAGCCTCTTTGGATTATTTGGAATAGAAGCAGTTAAAGTATTTTCTATGTCTATTCTTAGTATAGTCATTATAAATGTAATTCCTGCCTTTTTTGCAATAATCTTAATATTCGTAAGAAAAAGGGGGCAGAACCAATAATTAAATTTTGGATTTCCCATCCCAAATCTTTGGAATTTCTATGTTCATTGCTTTTAGAATTGTGGGAGCAATATCATATAATTTCATATCTCTTATCTTTTTTCTTTTTACATTATAACATTTCATGATGAATATTCCTGCCAATTCTGGCTTTTTTTCTGTATAACCGTGCATGGATTTAACTTTTGCAGTGCTCCTAAAAAAATCCGGGTAAATCTGCTCCCCTGGTTTTACATAAACAAGCAAGTCTCCTACAAATTCTCTCTTGTATGAAATGAATAATTTCTTTTCTATATTTGTTTTATCATAAACCAAATATCTCTGTGCTTTGAGCTCTTTTTTTAACTCTGATTTTTTTAATGAATTTTCATCTTTAAACCAAATCTGTGCACTTGTGGAACCCAAAAAATAATTGCAATCATATTTTTTTAAGATTGAAACTATATCTCTTGTTTTTTTAACATTGACTCCCCCATGATCTGAAAAAATTACTAAATTAATTTTCTTGTTTCTTTTCATTATTTCCCTTATTTTATTGTCTATATTCTTTATGTATTCCAATGCCTCTCTGCTATGCAATCCATATTTGTGTTCTATTGCATCCAACCCCCAAATGTGCAAATAAACAATATCATATTTTTTCAGTTTTTTTTCTGCAATTCCAATCTCTTTCACATCTCCTTTACTAAAATAAAATCCTGTCTTCTTATTGTCAGAAATTATAGGGAATTCCATCCCCACATACTTTATATTGTTTCTTCTGAAGATATCAAACATCGTTGGAACAGGAAGGGGGTTGTGTTCAAAGTGCATTTTATCTACACTAACATCAAAATTTTCTATCATATCTATTGGAATTTTATTGGTTTTCAAGAAACGGGTTTTCCCCTGAATCAGCCTCACTAAATTAACATAGTAATCAATAATCAGTCTTTTTATTCTTTCATTTTTTATTTTATTTAATATTTTTCTTATATATTTTATTTTGGAAAAACTGCCTTTTGGATTCAAATAATACCATGTCCATACATTGTGTTTCAATGGAAGAGACCCTGAAACCATGCTGTATTCTATATGATATCCTACAGGGATTGTTGTTAAGCTTCCATAAACCCCCTCTTGCGCCATTCTACACATAAAGGGGCAATTTTCTTTTTTCAAATCGCTAAAACTAAATGCATCTATAAATAAAATTAGAGTTTTCATAGCAAATTTTTTTGCTTATACCATTTAACTGTTTCTTTTATGCTTTTTTCCAAAGGGATTATTCTCCTATAACCAAGTTCTTTTTTTGCTTTTGTTATGTTGAGAGAATTATCCTTACTCATCCATTCTGCTGTTCCAGAATTAAAAGGAGCCCTTTTTCCAAATAGAGAAAAAAGATTTTCCAAGAAAAATCCACTAATTTTAACACCCCATACAGGAACAGAAACAGGGAATAATTTTTTATTTTCTGCTTTTGCTATTTCTGAAAACACTTCTTTTACAGTGTATGTTTCTCCGTCGCTGAGATTATAGGCTTCCAAATTCTTTCCATGTTTGTCTGCAAGAAGAATTCCATTAACCAAGTTTTTTACATAACAAAATTCTATTTTTGCTTTTCCTCTTTTCAGTAATGGAAAAAAGCCAGTGTTTATCAGCTTGAAAAGCTTGAGAAATTGAAAGTCTCTTGGTCCAAAGACCATTGGGGGCCTTACGACTACAAGACTTATTTTATTTTTCCTACAAAAATCTACGGCGAATTCTTCTCCTTTTTTCTTGCTTTCTCCATAATCACTTACAGGAATTTGGGGGGAATTTTCGTCTAATGCATTTCTGTTTCTTGAAAAACCAAAAACAGAAATCGTTGAAATGTGGATTATTTTCTTCACTCCTCTTTCTTTGCATGCTTCAAGCAAATTTTTAGTTCCATTGAAATTAACATCAAAGTACATTTTTTTAGGAATATTCATTGGCCTGCCAATTGCAGCAAGATGAAAAACTTTATCCACCCCTTTTAAAGCCTTGAGCAAAGAATCCTTATTTAGTAAATCTCCCTTGGTAATCTCTATTTTATTTTTTATTTCCTCTGAGAAGTCATTTATATTTCCAAGGTTACTGCTTCTAACTAAAACCCGAATTTTCTTTTCTGTTTTAGCCAATTCTTCTGCCAAATGGCTCCCAATAAAACCGGTGGCTCCTGTTATGAGTATCATTTTAGATTAGTTTTTGCAGGTAATATAAAGAGTATAGTTTGAGTATTCTGTCCTTTAGGGGGTAAAGTTTTCCTGTCAATTTTCTTAAATATCTTTTGGATTCTTCTTTTTCATTAAAAGAATATAAAATCAGGGCAAGGGCGATTATCAAACCTGCATCACGCCATCTTAATAAAACCCTTGTTAAATTTTCTTTTTCTCTCATTCCTAGTAAAAAAAATTTTATATTCAGATAATACTGCCCAAAGAAGAGATATCTATTTTTAAGGTAATCATTAAAATAAACATAAGGCAGTTTTTTGTAAACAATTCTGCATATCTCTTTCCAGTTACCAGAATTTATTTTTAAGTAGAATCTAAGAAGATTCATAAGGCCCCATTCCACCCACTTTTTGGATTTTTCAAAAAATTCTTCTATATCACCCCCCACAAAGTAGCCATTATATAACTTTGCTCTTGTTGCTTTGCTAACTAACCCTTTTAATTCTTCTGGAACATTTAGCGATTGAAAAACTTTTTTTCTTTCCTGATATCTTGAAACATATTTTCCTTCAAAAATTAAGAATGCAGAACACAAATCTGTAAAACCCTTTACTGCATAAATGGATTTTATTATTTCTGAATTTTCTTCTGCAATTGCAAAATGATTCAATTTATTGAACAGTAATCTTATTGCATCTGACTTAGGAATTTTTACTTCTGGAATATTCTCCAATATATTTTTATCCCCAAAAACAACCAAACTTGTTTTTAAATCATAGATTCTTTGAGTTGGATAAAGCTTTTTTAATTTTCCAAATTCAAGAAAATGCAAATCCACATGAAAAAACTGGTTGATATCATATTTTTCGTTAAAATCGCGCACAATTTCCTTTCCCCCCCTTTTAATTGCTTTTGAACATTCAATTTCGAGCTCCTTAATCTCTTTTTCTTTTATTTTATTGTTCACTACCACATACATATCATAATCATTTAAAGGAATAATTTTCTTTCCTATTTTCCTGAAACTGCCCCCCCCATGTCCAAACCCTCCAAACAGGACTATTGCTCTTGGGCTTATTTTTTTGAGGATTATTTGCGTCAAGATATTTACATCTTCTTCAATTTTTTTATCAGCTTCTTTAGAGACAGTATATTTCATATTAGTTCCTAATTATATTTCATTAAAAAGATTTCTATGCTGATTTAAAAGAATTTTATGGCATAAATTATATAAATGCCAAGGAGATATTTGAAGTATGGTTGATGATTTATCTGCAACATATCTGCATAAAAATCCTATAATAAGGGCTTTTAGCAGGACAAAGATAAACCTCATATTAAAAATAGCTGATTTGAAGAAAGAGGACATAATCTTGGATTTTGGATGTGGAAAGGGGTGGTTAAAAAATAAGCTAAAAGAAAAAGGCCATAGTGTGATTGGCTATGATATTACTCCTGAAAACAGCGACATAAAAGACTACACAAAAATAAAACCAAATAAAATATTCTTAACAGATGTTTTTGAACATCTTTCAAAAGAAGAAATTGAGAAAGTCATAGGCAATTTCAAGAAGATGAATCCTAATTTTGAGCTGATAACATCTATTCCAACTGAAAACTGGATTTCAAGAAAAGCAAGGAAAATTTTAGGAAAAAGAGAAAAAGCAATAGACCACATAACTCCATTAAAAGAAATTTTAGAGATATTAAAAAAGAATTTGAAATTAGTCAAAAAAATTGATTTTTTAACAGTTAGTTATATTGCAAAATTCATAAATATTTAAAATTGAAGCATAAAAAATAATAATCTTTTTAAATTATTATCTTCTTGAGGTGAATATGAAGATAGTATTCATAATAAATACAATAACTATCTCTGATCCATTGGGGATAATGTATCTTTCTTCTGCATTAAAAAGGGCAGGGCATGAAACTGACTTAATTTGTTTTAAAAAAGAAAATGTTTTCCAGAAATTAAAAGAACTTAAACCAGATATTATTGCATATAGCATAACCACTGGGAATCATAAAGAGTATATTGCATTAAACAAAGAAATAAAAAAATCCTTTGATATATATTCGGTTTTTGGAGGCCCACATCCTACTTTTTACCCTGAAATGATTGAAGAAGAAGGAGTAGATGCTTTGTGCAGGGGGGAAGGGGAAGAGGCATTTATAGAATTTGTAGAGCGATTTGAAAAGAAAAAGAATCCTGAAAAAACAAAAAATTTTTGGGTAAAAAAGGGAAATAAAATAATTAAAAATGCTGTGAGAGACTTAATTCAAAATTTAGATGATATTCCTTTTCCAGATAGAGAATTAATTTACAAAAAAGATAAATTATTGAAGAATTTAAAAATGAAGAGATTTATAACAAGCAGGGGATGTCCTTTCAAATGCACTTATTGTTTTAATAAGCAATATAATGAGATATATAAGCATAATAAGGGTAAAATAATAAGACAAAGGAGCGTCGATAATGTACTAGAAGAAATTAAAGAAGTTAGGAAAAAATATCCCTTGGGCGTTGTGAAGTTTGTTGATGATACATTCAATATGAATAAAAATTGGTTATTAGAATTTTGTGAGAAATACAAGAAAGAAATAGGACTTCCTTTTATTTGCAATGTAAGGGCTGATTTAATGACTCCTGAAATTGCAAAAAACCTGAAGTCTGCCAATTGTATCCTCGTTTATATGGGAATTGAAACTGGTGATGAAAAAATGAGAAAAGAGGTCTTAGAAAGAAACATGACAAACGAGCAGATATTAAATGCATGCAGTATGTTAAAAAAGCAGGTTATAAAAATAACCTCCCAAAACATGCTAGGGCTTCCAGGAGAAAATTTGGAAGATTCCTTCAAAACTATCCAATTGAATTCCAAATGCAAGCCAAATCTCTCTGGTTTTTCCATTTTCCAACCTTATCCAGGAACAAGCCTTTCTAATTACGCTGTTGCTAAGGGTTTTTTGGACGGGAATTTTAATAGGTTGGATACAAGTTATCTCAATGCTACTGCATTAAAATATAATGCATATGACAAAAGGAGATTGGAAAATTTGTACAAACTGAGCATAATTGCTGTGAGATTTCCAATACTTCACCCTTTAATCAAGCAGATGATAAAACTTCCAAGAAACAAAATTTATGATTTTTTATATCTTATTTCCTACGGATGGTCTCAATGGAGAATTTATTCTATTATTTCTGGTTCTGGAACTGAATCAATAAGGCTTGTAAAAAAATCCTATGACTATTTATTCAAGACTTAATAATTAAACCTATAAATTATTACAACTGGCTGTTCGTTTTGCTGATAAACTTGAACAGGAATTAAGGTATTATTATGCTCTTGGGGATAAGAGTACATCCATTGCTCATGGGGCTCAAAAGATGACAACATAAAATATTTAGGATTTAATTTTGTTATATTTTCCTGAAAGGCAGATTGATTCTTCCCTACCTCATCAATAGTATAAGTACTTCTCTCTGAATAATACTGAATTTGAGGTTGGGAATTAGAAATAATTATGTCCTGTGGATTAGAATATTGTTTCAGCCATAAACCAGCCTGTTGAACTTCTAAATAAGAAGTTTTTTTATTTTCCAAAAGATTAAAGGTGGTTGTGTAATTAGAGGCTCCAAAAATATTTACTACCATAAGAAAAATCAAAATAAGAGAAACAATAATAATCGAAGAAAATTCTTTCATCTTAAATTTTTTGGTAAAAAAATCAGATAATTTCGCAAGCGGAATTGCAGACAGGAGAAACAAAAAAGGCAATCCTGCTGTTATATATCTATGTTCAACATAAGAAACAGAACCTATATAACCCATAATCAAAAATAAAGAGAGAATCCAACAAAAAACAAAAAACTTATTTTGCAAATCTTCGTTTTTAAAAATCTGGTCAAAACCAAGAATTAAATCCAGCAGGAAATAACCTGTTCCTATTATCAAAAGTATCAGCATAATGTTTGACATCATGTAAGGCAAATCTTTAAAATAATTGAATATAGCAGAAGAAATAACCCTTTGTTCTCCTTTCTGTACTGCTTCAGAGCCTAAACCGAGATAATGAGAAACTATATCAGAAATAGGATTGCCATAATGCATAAAATAAAGAATTCCTTGAGGAACCATTACAAGAGCAAAAATACCCAAAGTAATCCAGAGTGTTTTATTTTTGAACATCTTAAATCTTTCCTTAATAAAAATCATTATCAAAAAAGGAGGTAACAACATAATGGACTGCATTCTCATAAGAATTGCTAATGCAAAAAACAATCCAAAGAGATAAACAAACTTATTTCCTTTTTTTAGAACATATCCTTTCCAAAAAAAGAACAAAGCCATTAGAATTAAAAAGGCTGCTGGAATATCTGTTAAAATTCTGCCTGTAAAAAATAATAATATCCATGAAAAAGTCAAGCCTATACAGGATAGTAAAGCTATTTTTTTATTGAACATATCTCTGATTATGAAATACGAAACAAAAACAACACCCATTGAGAACAAAATCATACTGAATCTTATTGAAATTTCTCCTAACCCCAATCCAAAAAAGGCAGCATATAACAATGGGAACAAAAATCCTCTTCTGTAATACCAAATGTCCCTTATATCCAATCCCAACCCCCATTTTTTTGCACTGGCTAAATAACTCGCTTCATCGTACCAAAGTGGCTGATTTAGGGTTTTCAAGAAAATAATAAGTCTTATAATAAATGCTGCAATTAAAAGTACAATAAAAAGTTTGTCATAATTGTCTTTAACCCAAGAAAAAAGTTTATCTTTTAACTTCTTTTTTCTTTTTTCTATACCTTTTTCAGATTCAGAATCTTTTATCACTCCTTCTATTTCTTCCACTAATAAGTATCAGTTTAGGACTTTTTATTTGTTTTCATATTCAATTATTTTGTAGTTTCAATCCTCTCCCATTTATCAGAATACCTTTTTTTAATGATTTTTTCCTCCCATTTGGCTTTCATCCATATATATAATCTTGTAAGAAACAAGAGAAGAGTCCAAAAATTTTCCTTTAAATTTTTAGGATAAGACAAGGCCAAAAAAGTTCCTTTCTTAACTTCATTTTTAAAAGACTTAACTTTTGGAAAAAATGGGGCATAATCTTCTAAGGCTTCATGGGATTTTGCAGTTCGGACTTTTTGTTTTATAAAATCTCTTATATTCGTAGGGTTTTTCACATAAACAAAAGCTTTTTCTGCATATTTTACTTTATATCCTTTTTTTGTAGCGAGATATGGAATTATAGAATCTTCTGCAACATTCAACGGAACATTCTTTGTTATGTTATTCCTGAACGCAAATAAATAACCAGAACATTCCAAAAAACTTCCTTTTTCATCTAATTCTTTTCTTACATTGTGGGCTCCTGCATCAAATAACAAATGAGACCAAAATCCTAACATGTTATTCTTTGGATTTATTGAAACAGGCCTTCCTGTAACACAACCAACTTCTTCATCTTCAAAAATTTTCAAAATTTCATTTATTGAACTGTCTCCAACATAAACATCCCCGTCTGTAAAAATCCAAATTCTTCCTTTTAGAATTTTAAAAACTTGATTAAGAGCAAAATTTTTTCCTTGTCCTTGATCTTTGAAATAAACAATTTCTTTATGCTTTTTCCTGAACTCTTTTACTACTTTTTCTGTTGCTTCATCTGGAGCTGCAACAATAAGTTCATATTTCTCTTTTATCTTGTTATTTAAAATTGCCTGTATTGCTTTCTTTACATTTTCTGGCTCATTAAAAGAAGTTATAACAATAGATATCATATTTCTCCCATTGAATTTAATCTTTGAATTTTCAAAGGAAGATTTATACATCCAAGTTCATTCATCTTCTTTATAAATTTATTTTTGACTTTTTTATCGCACAAAAAGAAGGCACATCCGCCTGAACCTGCTCCACTAATTTTTCCTGCAATTGCTCCATTTGCAATTGCTTCATCGTATATTTTTTTGATTTTTGGAGTCATCAGGTCTTTCATAAGCAATTCTTTGTTTTTTTGCTCTTCATTCAATAATTCTGCAAATTTTTTTAGGTCTCCTTTAAGCAAAACTTCTCTTGTCAAGAGGACATTTTCTCTCCTCTTTAACATCAATTCAATATCTTCTTTTTTTTTCTGCTTCATTTTTGATTCTAGTATTGCATGAATATTCCCGCTATCTCCTTTTCTTGGCTCTATAAAAAAAAGAACTAAATTTTTTTCCAATTTCTTCATCAAAAATTCTGAAAGCCAAAGAGGTTCTATAAAAACACTCTTATCTCTAAACTCAAGATAATTAACTCCTCCAGAAAAAGCTGCAGCCCATTGGTCTTGATAGCCCCCCTTTATTCCTGCTCTTATTCTTTCAATTTCATAAGCCATCCATGCTATTCTTTCAGGAGTTATATTTTTTACATTGATTGTTTTTATTAAAGCTTTTATTAAAGAAACTACAAGAGAAGAAGAACCTCCAAGTCCACTTTTTTCAGGAACATTCGTAGACATCTTGATATTCCCTCTAAAATTAGGATTTATCATTTTTATTGTTTCAACTATAAGTTTCAAATCTTTTTCTCCCTCTTCCAAATCTTCTATTCTTCTATAATTCCCTATCCTTGAAAAGAAATTGCTATAAGAGTAATCTATAAATTTCTGATTTTTTTCTTCTATTTCACAAAAATAATACCCAGAATCAAGAGTAGCATTAATCAAATTTGTCCATCCCATTTCTTTTATATAATAGTCAGCATCTCCGCCATTACATAGGCTTATTCTAACAGGACTTTTTCCATAAAATTTCATTTTAGAAACGCCTTTTCGACTATTTCACAGATAGTGTGGTAAATTACTTGATGAGCTTCTTGTATTCTCGGAGTGTCTTGAGATGGAACAATAATCTCATAATCACATAGCCCTTTTAATCTTCCTCCACTTTTTCCCAATAAACTTATTGTAATCATTTTCATTTCTCTTGCTTTATGAACTGCATTTACAAGATTTTGTGAATTCCCACTAGTGCTAATCACTATTAGAATATCCCCCGGCTTTCCATGTGCTTCCACTTGTCTTTCAAAGACATAATCATAATGTTTGTCGTTTGCCCACGAAGTTATAACAGAAGTATCTGTCGATAGAGAAATTGCACTTAATGCTTTTCTTTCATGATAAAATTTATTCACTAATTCTCCTGAAATATGCTGTGAATCTGCAGCACTACCTCCGTTTCCAGCGATTAGAATTTTGTTATTTCTTTCATAAGCATCAATGATAGCCAAAGAAATTTTTATTATTTCCTCTGTAAAAAGTTCTCCTGTCTGCTGTATTAATAGAGAGCTTTCCTTGAAATTTTTGGCAATTATGTCCTTCATAGATTTTTCCTCCAATAATCAAGCATATCTTTTAAAGTTGTTTTAATGTCAATTTTCTGAACCCATCCTGTTTTTTCTTTGAATTTGGTAGAATCTCCATAAATTACTGGCTCATCTGTTGATCTAATTAATTTTTGATCTACCTGTATATCAAAATGAATTGAAGTTAATTCTCTAAGAATTTCAATTATATCTTTTATTAAATATAATTTTTCTCCACTAACATTATAACCTTCTCCAAAATCACATTTATGCACTGCGAGCCAAAATGCTTCAATTAAATCTCTCACATCAGTGATTGCTCTTTTTGTGTTTATATTTCCAACAAACAAAATCGGCTCTTGAAAACCTTTTTCCATTAAAACAATCTGTTTGGTGAAATCAGAACAAACGTCATTTACTTTTTTAGGGCCTGTAGTATTAAAAATCCTTATCGTGATGCTTTTTATTCCAAAATTTTTATAATACTGATAAGCAAGCAATTCTTGTGCTACTTTGCTAACCCCATAAGGATGCAATGGTTTTAATTCTCTGTTTTCTTTAACAGGAACATCTTTCTCTTCAACATAACCATATTCTCCACTTGAACCAGCATTCAAGATAATTGTATCTAAATTAAGCTCTTTCACAGCTTCAAATAGGTTTATCGTTCCCAAAACATTCGTTTCTATAGTATATTCTGGACGTTGCCATGAAACAGTTGGATAACTCTGTGCAGCGAGATGAAAAATTATTTTCGGCTTAAACCAATTTAATAAATTTGTAAGTTTATTTCTATCTCTTATATCACATTCTATATATGTCGCTTTTGGATTAAGTTGCTTTATGTCAGTCGTAGGAACAAAATCAATTCCCAAAACATTATGTCCTTTTTCAACCAGGAAATCGAGAATATGACTTCCCATCATTCCTCCTGCTCCTGTCACAAGGATGTTCATTCTTTTAACTTTGAAATGCTCCTCCAACTCTTTGCAAAGCTGAGGATTAGCAATATCCTTAAAATATCCCTTATACTCAAAACTTCTGATTTTTCCTATTAAAGAGGGGAGAATTTCCTTCTCCAAAGAAACTTTTTCATTTTTAGGGATTAGATTCAAAATGCTTTTATTAAAAACATAAAATCCTGCATTGATTAATGGGGCACTATTTTTCTCTAAATATCTTTCATGTTCAAAAGTGTTTCTTCTAAGGAATCTTATTATTTTTCCGTTTTCAACTTCAACTAATTCTTGCTCTTGTGGATTTGTAGCAGGAGTTACTACCATAGTTAATAAAAAATTAGGATTATGAGATTTTAAAAGAGCATCAATGTCTATCAGAGTGTAACTATCCCCATTCAAAACAATAAAATTTTCTGTTTCAATCAAATGTTCTGCATTTTTTATTGCTCCTGCTGTCCCTAATAATTCCTTTTCGTAAGAATATTTTATATCAAGCTCAAATTTTCTCCCATCCCCAAAATACTCTTCAATTTTATTTCCTAAATAACCTATACAAAGAATTATTTTTCTTATTCCATATTTTTTTAAATGATCTAATATATGCTCAAGAAGAGGTTTTCCATTAATCTCTACCATTGGTTTAGGAATTGTTTCTGTGAGTGGCCTCAACCTTTCCCCTAAGCCTCCTGCAAGGATAAGTGCTTGACACTCTCTTTGGGGGTACATATGAGTTTTTTAGTTAGGTTGGTTTTAAAGGTTTATGAAAAAAGAATATATATTTAGTTTGCAACAACTTTCTATGGATCATTTAATATATAATCTGCTACTTCTATTAAATCTTTGGCTACAAAATCTGCATAAACTATTGGTTCTTTTTGTTCCCCTGTTAACACGTGAATTGTCCTACAACTTGCATTTTTTCCTGCACCGATATCAGAAATATTATCTCCAATCATCCAACACTCATTTAGATTTAAATTAAAATCTTTAACTGCTTGTTCCAACATTCCTATTTTTGGTTTTCTGCAATTGCAATAAACTTTATATTTCTCTATTATTCCTTTTGGATGGTGAGGGCAAAAATATTCTGCTGTTATTAAAATACCACGTTCTCTTAATTTTTTATGCATTTCATCTCTAAAAGTAAAGTAATCTTTTTCTGTATAAAATCCCCTTGCAATCCCTGACTGATTCGTTATAATAATTAATTTGTATTCCCTCTGCAATTTTTTTAGTCCTTCTATAGCATTTGGAAGAAATTCTAAATCCTCTATTTTATGAACATAACATTTATCTATATTTATTGTTCCATCTCTATCCAAAAAAATTGCTTTGCTCATTTTTATACCCTATATCTAATTCTATCATACCAAATCTTGAAATTTATTGGCAAAGAGCGGTAAGTTGGCTTTAGCACTTTTTCTCTGATTAAATCCATCATCTCAACAAAATTAAGAATTATTTTAGTCATGGAAGGATTTCTCAGGTTTTTTTCAACTCTTTTGGAAAACAAAAGCCAATTTACTAAAAAAGATGGCATAAATCCAAATCTTTTTTCTGTAACAGAACCCCTCATCAAGTTCAGTATTAACACGAGATATGCGTTTTTTTCTTTTAATCTGATATGTTTTGCTCTGTCCCAGTAATTCAATTTAAAGGCTGCATCTCTTTCTGATTTTATTGTTCCATCGTTAATTGCTCTTTTATATAATTGCGAGCCGGGAAAAAAAACGAGATTGTTCACAGAGAGATAATAGGGTTTTGAAAGTTTCTGTAAAAGGCGGATTAAATGAATTATGTCTTCTGGTTTCTCATAAGGATTACAAGTTATAACATCATACATAACTGCTAATTTATTCTTGTATTTATTCAATATTTCTGCTGCATTTAAAACATCTCTGTCTTTTTGGTTTCTGTGATAGATATCTAAGTTTGTCCTTTCACTACCCTGTATCCCAACAATAATATCTGTACATCCTGCATCCACAAGCAGTTTTATTTTCTCATCTGAAATTGTCTTTGGATCGGCGAGACATTTAAATCTCATATTTATTTTTTCTTTGTAAAGTTTGTAAAATTTTTTTATATCTTCTAATGGGCGCAGAGAAAAGGTGTCATCTCTTATATCAAAAAAACCAAGAGTTGTTGGAAATTTTCTTTTTAATTCCAAAATTCCATTAATTATATATTCTGGAGAATGCCACCTCAGAATAGATTTTCTTTTTCCTTCATAGAGCTTGTTAAAAAAAGAGTTGCTGCAATAATCGCATCCATAAGGACATCCTCTTCCTGTTAAAAAGAAAATTTGCCCTGCCAAGTCACTTTCACGAAATTTTCTTATCTTTCCTTTATC
>Ga0315280_10007482_pt1 | contig 14640 bp, 21 predicted proteins | sample YL17G06_40_MG_FD_203697 | JGI IMG/M metagenome (GOLD analysis project Ga0315280, IMG submission 203697) | Sediment microbial communities from Yellowstone Lake, YNP, Wyoming, USA - YL17G06_40 | ecosystem: Environmental > Aquatic > Freshwater > Lake > Sediment | place: USA: Wyoming | collected...
TCGCGATTCTGACGATCATCGGATCCATGGCTGCGCATTGCCTCGCCCGATACCGCTTCCGGGGGAATCGGCTGATCTACTTTGTGATCTTCAGCGCCATCATTTTCCCGCCGCAGGTAATCATCATCTCTCTGTTCCAGGTTCTCGTCGAGTACGGCCTGTTCAACACCCTGACGGGCCTCACCCTGGTCTATATCTCGATCCAGCTCCCGTTGACTATGTATCTCCTCGAGGGATTCTTCGCGCAACTCCCGCAGGATCTCTTTGACGCAGCGAAGATCGACGGCTGCTCCGATTTGAACATCTTCTGGCGGCTGACACTCCCGGTCGGTCTGCCGGCGATCTCGACGACCATTATTTTGAATTTCATCAGCCTCTGGAATGAGTTCCTTTTTGCCGTGGTGCTGATCACCGATGAGGAGAAGCGGACCCTGCCGCTCGGCATCATGAAGTTTATGGGCGATCAAATGCAGGACATCGGAATGATCTCAACCGGCCTGATGATCGCGATCATCCCGGTCATCGTGATTTACGTATTGTTCTCCGAGAAGCTGATCCGAGGCATGACCGCCGGGGCCGTGAAATAGGGCAGGCAGGGCTCAAGAGGAAGGAAAGATGAACATCGGTCGTCGAGTCGATTGCCACGCGCACGTCATTGCGCCCGCCAGATTCCCGTATGCCGATGGGCCGGGATACAAGCCCCGCCCGGATGAGACGGGGGACTGTGCTGCGTTCCAGGGTGTCCTCACCTCCCACGGGATCAGCCATGCCCTCTTGGTGCAGCCGAGTTGCTACGGGTACGACAACGCCTGCATGCTGGATGCAATGGCGCGAAGCCAGGGGCGGTTCAAGGGCATCGCGGTGGTCGCACCGCAGGCGACCGAAGGGGCAATGCTTTCCCTCAAGCGGCAGGGTGTGGTCGGCGTCCGGCTCCACCTCATGCGGTCGGATCCGGAGGCCCTCTCCCGGCCCGGCGCCGAGCGCTTCCTGGCCCGCGCCAGGGCGCTCGGGTGGTTCGTGGAGGTGTATGCCAGAGGCCAGGTCTGGTGCGGGATCGAGCGGATCCTCCGCCAGAGCGGCGTGACGGTCCTCATTGCACACTTTGGTGAGCCGGATCCATCGCGCGGCGTGGACCAGCCGGGGTTCCAGGCCGTCCTCGCGCTCGGCCGCAAGACCGATGCCGTCGTGAAGCTGTCGGCCCCCTTCCGCACCTCAGCCCAGCCCTTTCCGCACGCGGACGTCGACCCGTTCGTTGCGGCGGTCATCGACGCTTTTGGTCTGGACCGCTGCGTGTGGGGCTCCGACTGGCCCTTCATCAACACCTCACAGCAGGTTGAGTACGGCAACCTCCTGAACTGCCTGGCGCGATGGCTGCCCAGTCCGGACGATCGGGATCGAGTCCTCAGGCAGAATCCAGCCCGGTTATTCGGTTTCGCAGACGACGCGTGATCGAGTAACGCCGGAAGGCAACCGGAACCGTGGAAGGAGTGTTCCCATGTACGCACAAGCCAACATGACTGGCCGCCCCATCCGGGATCTGGACACCCCCATCTTGCTGGTGGATCTGGACAAGCTGGAGCGGAACATTGCGAAGATGCGGCAGGTGATCATCGCAGAGGCGGGGATTGGGTGGCGTCCCCACACGAAAGCGATCAAGACGCCGGCCATTGCCCACAAGCTGCTCCAGGCCGGGGCCCACGGAGTCACCTGCGCCAAGCTGAGTGAGGCCGAGGTAATGGCGGCGGCGGGGATCCGTGACATCCTGATCGCGAACCAGGTGGTGGGAGCGTCAAAGCTTGCACGCCTTGCTCCTCTTTGCCGGCACGCCGACATCATCGTGGCCGTGGACTGCGATGCTCACGTGAAGGCCCTCGATGCCGCCGCCCAGGCGGCCGGGACCCCTCTCCGAGTGGTGGTCGAGGTGAACATAGCGATGAACCGCGCCGGCGTGGAGCCGGGGGAACCGGCCGTCGCTCTGGCCAAACAGGTGGCGTCCTGTCGGAGCCTGCGTTTTGCAGGACTCATGGCATGGGAAGGGGGTCGGCTCGCAGAAATCCCCGAGCCCGATGATAAGCGAAAGAAGATCGAGGCGGCCGTCAGTCTCATCACGGCCAGCGCCGAGCGCTGCCGGGCAGCGGGCCTCCCTGTCGAGATCGTGAGCTGCGGGGGGACCGGGACCTACTGGATCACGGCCAGGCTCCCGGGCGTCACCGAGGTCCAGGCTGGTGGAGGCATCTTCTGCGACGTGCACTACCGGAGGGATTACGGCGTACAGCACGAATACGCCCTCACTATCCTAACCACCGTGACCAGTCGTCCGACGCCGACCCGTATCATCTGCGATGCTGGCTGGAAGACGATGGCGCAGCAGCCGGCCCTCCCGGAGCCTCTCGACTTGGGGGAGATAAAGAGCCTGAAGCTCTCAGCCGAACACGCGACGATTGAATTAGCGTCTTCCCGATCCACGCCTCAAGTCGGCGATCGGGTGGAGTTTGTGGTCGGATACTCTGACGCCACTGTGTTTCTCCACGACCATCTTTATGGGGCTCGTGGTGGGTGCCTCGAAGTGATCTGGCCTATCCTGGGCCGCGGGATGACGCAATGAGTTTCAACGTGTTTCTGCCTCAGAAAGATCGAATTCGAGTAAACCCAAAAGGGGGCAGGCAATGCCGAGCCTGAGCGGAAAGGTTGCCATGGTGACCGGGTGCAGCGGGGAGCGAGGCATCGGCCGGGCAGTTGCGCGTCGCTTGGCTGCGGACGGCGCGGACCTGGTTCTCACCTCGAGCGGCACGCGGTTAGCCATCAACAAGCCGACGAGCGGATGGGGCGGACTGGAGGCCGTCGCGAAGGAGGTGCGGGAGGCCGGCCAGCGAGCCCTCACGGTTTCCCTGGATGTCCGGTCTGTCTCCCAGATCGCCGCCGCCATTGACCAAACCCTCCAGCACTTCGGAAGGCTCGACATCCTGGTCAACAACGCGGCCGCGCCGGCGGGTGCCGATCGGGTGCCCGTCGTGCAGCTGTCGGAGGAGGCCTGGGACATCGTCCTAGACGTCAATCTGAAAGGGGCTTTTCTCTGCGCCAAGGCCGCAGCCAATGCCATGCTTCGTCAACACATTCGGGGCCGAATCATCAACATCGGATCGGACAACAGCAAGGTCGGGCAGCCGAGACTCGCGGCCTACTGTGCATCGAAGTTCGGGTTGGTGGGTTTCACGCAGGCCCTGGCGATGGAACTCGCGCCTGCCGGGATCACCGTGAACACCGTCTGCCCGGGTCCGGTCGACACCGAACGGGTGGATCACTTCGGGCGGCGTGAGGATGGAACGTACGACGAGGGGCGCCGGGCTGCGCGCATCAAGCAATTGTCCGCGGCAATCCCACTCGGCCGCCTCGCGACTCCGAAGGACGTAGCCGACCTCACCGCGTTCCTTGCCTCGGATGAGGCCGAGTACATCACCGGGCAGGCCATCAATCTCGTCGGTGGCCTGATCATGCACTAACAATATGTATCTTGGCGTAAGCGTCGACGGTTACGATTGCTGTCGCGACACCGAGGAACCCCAGGACGTCGAAAAAGCTCAACAACCACTCTGAAGATTTGGGGGTTCCCCATGAAGAAGCGCATTACATTGATCCATGCCGTAGCCACCGCAATCCCACCGATGCGGCATGCTTTCCGAGAAGGCTGGCCCGAGGCGGAGCTCCGCAACCTGCTCGATGATGACCTGATACCCGCCTATACCCGGGAAGGGGGACTGACCCCGCACATCGTGGAGCGGATCTGCGAGTTGGCGCTCTACGCGGCCCGGACAGGGGCCGACGGGATTCTTTTCACCTGCTCGGTCTTCCCGCAGGCCGAGGACCTGGCGAAGCAACTGGTCCCGGTCCCGCTCCTCAAGCCGGATGAGGCCATGATCGCCGCCGCCCTGGACGCCGGGAGGCGCATCGGCGTCGTCGCCACCAATCCCCCGGCCGCCCCGGCGGCGACCGCACAGCTCACGGCAGGCGCTGCGGCGCGAGGGGTGGACATCCATGTGATCGAGTCCGTCGCCACAGGGGCCTTCACGATCGGAAACGCTGGCGATGCCGCGACGCACGATCGCATGGTCGTCGAGGCCGCGGCGCGCATCGCGGACTCGGTGGACGTGATTTGTCTCGCCCAGGTGTCCATGGCCATGGCCCGGGCAGCCGTCCAGGCGAAGGTGCGTGTCCCAGTTTTGACCAGCCCCGCGACCGCGGTTGCCCGTCTGCGCGCGATCCTCACCGGCTCTCCCGGATTGTAAGATGCCTTTCACAGGGGAATGGACATGATGAAGTTGAGCTATGCGGTCGCCTTGGTGGATTGCAAGGCGAAGAGAATGCAGTGCTTCCGCGGAGATCTTGATGCCATCTGCGGCCAACTCAAGGCATTGGGGTACGATGGCGTAGAGCTCTTCGCCCGGAATCCGAAAGGATTGGATCAGCAGGCCATTGTCCAGACGATCCAGCGGCATGAGCTCGCGGTGCCTGAATTGAGCACCGGCCCGTCCAGCGAGGACGGGCTGACGCTGACTGATCCGGATCCCACGATCCGAAAGGCCGCCCGAGAACGCCTTCGGGATTACATTGACATGGCCTCCCACTGGGGCGCGCAGATCCATCTCGGACGGATCCGCGGGAGCGTCCCCGAGGGACCGGCGGCCGCGGACGCGTGGAACCTGATGAAGGAGGGATTTCTGGAGGCTGCTGAGTACGGTATGTCGCGGGGCGTGCGGGTTCTCCTGGAGCCTCAGTGCCGGTTCCAGGGCAATACCTTGCTTTCCGTCCTCGATGGAATCGCCTTCGTGCGGGAGTTGAATCATCCCAACTTGGGCATCGTCGCCGACACGTTTCATATGAACATCGAAGACCCGTCCCTTCCGGCGAGCCTGATGGCGGCTAGGCCCCACCTGACGCATGTTCACTTTGCCGACAGCAATCGTTGGTACCCCGGTGCCGGTCACATCAATTTCCGCGAGGTGCTGGAGGCCTTGCGGTTGATCGGCTACGACCGCTTCATCACGATGGAGATGGAACAGCAGCCCGACTCACCGACGGCGGCCCGCCGGGCCATGCAGACGATGCGGGCGTTCTTGGACGCGCTGTGATGATGGCGGAACGGTCCCAGGCGGTGGCCCCGATCCCGGGCGACGGGAAGCGGCCCGAAGATCAGCTATCTGACCGTCTCGGTCCTCGAGGGGACTAGCCACAAGAGTCCGGAACCGAAGGCATGGGATGCCTAGTATCCGGTCTCTGAGATTCGGTGAATACCAACCAGCGCATCGGCGCCCCTAGCGCCCTGAATTGGCGGCCAAGCCACACATTTCCGCTGTACCACAGAGGCAGCGCGCACACAATGGAAACCCGAATACGTCGGATGGGTCCCCTCAGAAGAGCCGCTCGCCGCACAGTCGGGCGGCTGGCTGGTGAGCCGTTGGCAAGGAGCATGCAATGATGCGCTTGATCGCCGTCATCCGGGGACGCCGGATCGTCCTTGCTCTGGCGGTCACTCTTCTTGCCGCTTCTCCGGCACTGATTGGCCGAGGCTGGGCGGATGACACCCCGGAAGAACGCACCACCCTCAAAGGGATCAAGGCCGTCAAGGTGATGGTGAGGGACCTCCACCCGGACGCCGAGGCGGACGGGCTGACGGCGGGTCAACTCCGGGGCGACATCCAGGCGCGGCTGCGCAAGGCTGGCGTCCGGACGTCTCCGTCGGCGACGGCCTCACTCAACGTCACCGTCAACACCTCGGGGCGCGAGAATGGCTGGTACTATTTCGTGATCGAGGTCAGTCTCACCCAGCCGGTCGCGCTCGTTCGCGATCGGAAGAGCATCATCCTTGCCGCCACCTGGCGCATGGGAAACTTCGGGGATGTGGCCGCCCAGGATCTGGTGGGCTTCGTGCGCGAGACGGTGGCCGGCCACGTGGACAGGTTCATCCGGGCCTACCGCGAACAGAACCCCACGCAGTGATCATCACAGGGGGTTGCGTCCCGACCGCTCGGGGGCAAGATTTGGGCGAGCCTGGCGGCACTGCATGCCGCCGACGACCGCAGGGTTCTCGAACGGCGCTCACGCCGATGGGGCGGACTCTCAAATGCCCCTGGAGCGCGAGAAGATCGGGCAGGGGATCCGAAGAAACATCACCGCGGGACCGGGCGATCCCGACGTGGCGGCCTCGCCCACCGCGCCCTGCGGGTGATCCACGCCCGCCGGGGGCAGGCGGGCGACCCCCCCGAGACGCGTCGCGCCGACGGAGCGGCCGGCCAGCTGGAGTCGGGTAAGCAAGCCAACGCCGGGGCCCCCGGGCCGAATGCCGAGCCGTCCGGAGCAGCCGGTCAGAACGAGAAGAACAGGAACACGCCGAGTGCGACTACGGTCACCCCCGATCCGATGAGGATCAGCGGCGCCGGGTTCGTCAAGGGAAACAGGATCGGCACCGCCACGACCACACATCCCAGGAAGGCGACGAACAACGACAGAAGCCGTGGGAGATTGGGTTTCTTCTCGTCCGCCATAGCTGCCTCCTTTCCCTCGGAAGAATGCTTGCGTCGGCTCTGCGTCTGGCCCCCGTGGCCCCACGCGGTGATTCGCTTTCGAATGCCGGGGCTCGTCCTCCGCCCTCGCCGCCGCCCCTGGGGGCAATCAAGCAGGGCCCGGTCCACCCGTTCCCCCACGCGGCCGGAGGCGGAACGAATCATCGATACTTCAAGATGCCTCCCGCTCCATCGCTTCCAGGCTTGCCTCGAGTTGCTTGATCGCCACCAAGAGTCCGTCGAAGGGGGCCATCACCTGGTCCCAGTCGCCAGAGGCCATCCCGGTCGTGATGGCCCGGACCAACTCGTCCCGTCGCGCCAAGAGATCCCGGAGGGCCGCCACATCTACTGGGATCGTGGGCATCCCGAAGTTACCATGACCTCAGCGAACCGTGACGGGCGGCGGCGGCGTCACGAATTCGCCGACCACCGCGCTCCAGAGTCGCAGCCTCCAAAAATCGGCCAGTGCCTCATATTCGTGCAGGACGTCCTTGGCGTCCGTGCGATCGTGCCACCATTGCGCAGGATCGAAGGGATCGTTCGGAACCGGGTGGATAATCAGGCGGACCCCCGGTCCCAGGCCGGTAGAGAAGATGCTGGAGGCACGGGTCGAGTGGCTCTTGGATGTGACGATGATCATGCTTTTCGCCGGATTCGTTTTCAAGAACCGGGCCACCGCCTCCATCTCCGACCGAGTGCTGTCGGACCGCTCTTGAATGGTCAGAATCGCGCTCCGGGGGACGCGGAGCGCTTCCAGTAGCGTGATGGCCTTCTCCTGGCCGTCGGGCACTCGGATGCCTACCCGCGACAGTTCCTCCGACCCTCGCTCCTTCGGCTCGTTGGTCAGGAGGATCTTGGGGGCATACCCCTCGTGGAAGATCCGCGCCCCCTCCGGCACCCGGAGCACGGGTTGGCCGGATAATACCAGAACCAAGTCGGCTTTGGCCAGCGGATGTTCCGTGACCAGATACCGGCCCACCACCGTGAGCAGGTACGGGCTCCCGAAGTAGAGGCCGACGCCCAGGACGAGCGCCACCGCGAGAAGACGGACGAGCCGCCAGATCAGCCGCAACATGCCTCCTGAAGCGGGTGGGCGCTCCCATGCCCCGGGCGTCCCATCCCGTGCCCCTATGCCTCCTTCGCGAGCGGGAGTTCCTGCAAGTGGTGCTGGAGGTCCAGGGCCCAGGCAGAGGTGGCAGCCGCTTGCCCCAAGAAGGCTTCCAGCCGTGACACCGTGGCCCGCAGGAGCGCCAGCAGGATCTTCGCGGCCAGCGATGGCTGATCCGCCATCAGCACTTGAAACTCGCGCCGCCCGATCTCGAACACCCGGCTCTTCCCGACGCTTCGAACCGATACGGGCGACGGATCGTCGTTGAAGAACGTGAGAAACCCCCCCACCTCGCCGGGCAGGAGGGTCAGCATGACATTGGCGCGCTCTCCCCGGACCCGCTTCACATACTGAAGCTTCCCCTGCACAATCACATACAGGATCCGGCGCTGCTTGCGGGTCCCTTCGGTCGCCAGAAATTCGCCGCTGTCATAGCTGGACAGGCTGCCGAGCCGGGCCAACCGGCGCAGCTCCGGGAGGGTCAACTCCCGGAAGAAGCCCAGCCTTCGCAGCAGGTCCGGGTCTTTGCTGAGGGCCACGACGCGACGCGGGCTCATGAGCTGATAGTCATCAGGATCAGCGCGACCCAGGCGCAAAAGCTCGCCACGGCCCAGCGCAGGCAGCGGTTGATCCGATCGAACTTGTTTCGCTCGATGATCATGGCGGCGTACAGTTCGTGAACCATCTCCTGAAGCACCGCCTCGTCGCTCAGCGCCCGGAGATGAGTGAGGTATTCCTCCGCCGGATACCGCAGCACGTCGTGGCACCAGTAGAGCCGCCGGTGGTTCGGGCTGTCCGCAGGGGGGGCCAAGCGCGGGGCGATGGTCTGGAGGCCGTAGAGGAGCGAGAGGACCATCGTCGCCAGGAACACCAGGAACAGCAGGATGAACAGGGCGCGAAATCCCCCCGCCTGAACCCGCCCGCCCAGGATGAGCAGAATGCGATCCCCCCGGATGCCGAAGATGGAGAGGATGATGCCGAAGAACAGAAAGACGAAGCTCGCCTTTTCGTCCGAGAACCGGATCATCCGCTGGGCGGTATTGTAGGCCGACATCACGAAGCTGAGGCGGAGCGGCAGACTTTCGGTCGAGCCCTCTGCTGTCCCCATGGACCCGGTTCCCTCCGGACTCTCGACCCTACCCATCACCGACATTGGCCCGCTTCCTGCACTTACAACGTCCCGCATACCGAAAATCAGTCATTTCCAGCCACCCCAAGGGGGAGAGGCGCATGAAAACGCGCGAGTATCTGGCAATCAAGCGGCGCATCGACGACTTCGAGCTGTCCGAACAACTGGCCCGCACGAAACTCATGCAGGGGGCCAAGGCCGGAGACGTGACGGCCCTCTCCCTGCTCCGTGAGCGGTACGGACTTCGCCTCCCCCTGGTCGAGGATTCGCTCAAGGTCCCCCTTCCATGGAGGCGGACCAACGGTAACTGATTGCCGGCCTGTCACCTTTCCTGTCCTAGTGGAGATGCGAGATGTATAGCACAATCATGGTGATTGTCCTACTCTTCCCGTGGTCCATCCTCGGCATCATGCTGGCCGGCGCCCTCTGCCGGAGGCTGCGCAAAGCCCCCGTCGTCCGCTCCCGCTAGGTCTTCTCCGCAACCGGTGTCAGGGGCCCGTACGGATGCCCCTGCGAGTTCGCGCGCCCCCGCCCTCGTTCCAGCCCGATCCGCGATCCAACAGCCGAAATCCGCAATCAACTCTTGACCGCCGCCACCAGCCGCGTCGAGGCGAGCCGGGAAAAGCCGGGCAACGTGCCGACCGCCGTATCCACCCGCTGCAGCACGGCCGAGAGCAGTCGCCAGCCTGCTCCCACCGCGTGCGGAAGGCCGAAGAGGATAGACCCGGGCAGCAGACAGTGGAAAATGTTCACGCCCCGGATCCGGATCACCCGCAGACCGACATCCCGCAGGATGCCGGCGAGTTCCGGACCCGTGAAGGTCTTGCAGGGGATGTCCCGCCAGATGCGAAGGTGGCCCACCCCCCGGGCTGCCCGCGCCCGGGCCCGCTCCTCCGGATAGTGCAGGAGCATGTCCAATTCCCACTTGCCATCCACCTCGAAGGCCATGACTCCCCCGGGCGCGAGGACGCGCGCGCTCTCCGCGAACACCTGGCGATACGCGTCGTGCACGTGGGAGATCACGTCGCCGTAGGAGAAGATGGCGTCCACCGATCCATCCTCGGCGGGAAGCGCCACGATGCTCTGCTGCAGGAACTTCACGTTGTGGAGCCCCGCGCGCGCACAGCGGGCCTCGGCCTGGCGGAGCGACTCGGCCGAGAGGTCAATGGCCCACACTTCCTCCGCGCGAGGCGCCAGGAGGGCGGTCTGCTTCCCGGTGCCGCACCCCAGATCCAGCACCCGCCGGAATCGGCGGCCGGCCGAGAGTCGGGCCATCTCCGCCTCGTACAGGGGATCGCAGGCCAGGAAGTAGAGGGTCCGGTCGTAACTGCTGCCGACCTCATCGTAAAACTGGGCCACGCGCTGCTCGTCCATCAGCCCTTTCACCATGCCGGCGGCGAAGGCCTCCTCTCATCCCCCCGCGCGATGGCACCCGCACGCCTCCCGGAACGCCGCCGTCGTCGCCTCGAGGTCCGCGAGGAGCCGCCGCAGGATGGGGACCAGTTCCGGCTCGTCCAGAAGCTCCCCGTGCCTGACCTTCTGGAGGGTCAGGTGAACCTCCTGGCGCATCGCCAGGAGGACGTCCGGATAGGCGAGGTCCCGCAGGCACCGCTCCTCATCGAACCGATACAGAATATCACGACCCGTCGCCAGGATCGATACACCTTCCGGCGATTCCGGCGGAACCGGACGGGGGGCGCCCCCCGCAGGGTGCCCGACGAGGGACTGGACGCGCCCGTCGGGTGCGAGGGTCGCCTCGTAGCGGAAGGTTCCTTTGCCCACCCCGCCTCCCGCCCCGCGTCAGGTCCGGTCCGACAGCAGGATTCCTTCGCGGGCGAAGTTGGTGGCCGGCAGATCGTGCAGCACGATGGAAACCGCCTCCGGCTTGACACCCAAGCTGCGGGTGACGGCATCGGTCACAGCCTTCGCCAGCCCCCGCTTCTGCTCCAGAGTCTTCCCCTCGCGCATGGCGATCGTGACGTATGGCATCTTGTCCTCCTTCTTTGAAGAGTGATTTGAAAAAAGCCGCGGTCGAAACGACCGCAAGGAGACACCCGGAGGCGACCGCCGCACCGATTCGCCGGGACCTCACCCCTTGTGCCCCGCGCTCTTCGCCACCGCCGCCGCGATCTTCTCCGCCAGGTGAGGGTACTGGCGCAGGTAATTCTCCGTCACCTTCAGGCCCAGCAGGATTCGGCTCACCTTCTTCAGATCTGCCACACCTCTCCTCCAGATCTCACGGCGCCACACCGTCCGCCGGCCATGATCCGCGCTCCCTCACGGGCCGGCGGCAGGCGAAGGGATCGTGCCGCTGCCGTCGCATGAGCCGCACACCACTACCCCCGACCCCCCGCAGGCCTCACAGGGAGCCAGGCCGCCGCCCGATTGCCATTCGCCGCCGCTCCCGCCACACGAGCCGCACGCGGACGCTCCCTCGCCGCCGCACTCAGGACACACCATGCACCGTGGCTTCCCTTCGGCCGTCAGTCAGCGCACGCGCGCGATCACGATGTTCACGCCGCGCGCGCCGACCGGCACCTGGCCTGGGTGTTCCCCTTCCAGATCGCCGGGCTCGCCCGGGCCCGCGGCCCCGCTCTTGCTCAGGCGAAGGCTCAGGTGGACGTCGCCTTCGAAGGCCGTCCCGGCCATCATCACGTTACCCGGCCCCAGCCGGTATTCGAGCGGAAAGTGCGGTCCGGTGATGCGCTTCACCGCAAAGGGCGGGCCGATGCCTCCGGCGCCCTTCCGGGCGATGATGAACAGCGTGTCGCTGTCGGATACGCGTCCGCGAAGCTCCGGCGCCACCGAGATCGTGCCCGCGATGGCCGGCCCCTCGGCCGCGGAGGGTGAAAGCTCGCTTCCCGTTCGGGCGCTCTCCATCACAGACCCTCCGCGCGATGCGGTCCCCTCGGGAGGGCCCAGGCTGTTCCACAGGACGCCGATGGCGAGCGACGCGAGGGCAACCAGCGCCGCGGCCGAGAGGACGACGGTGCGAATGCTGCGACGCCCGCCGCCCGGCTGCCCCTGCCTCGGATCCGGTGGATGCGAGCCCGCTCGAGGATTGCCTTCCATGGAGGGGTCCATTCCATCAGGCGGCATGCGTCCAATCCGGACGTCTCACGCATCCGCCCCCGCTGGATCCCGACGGGCGGGCCTCCGGAGCAGCGGCGCCCATGGAGCGATCACGATTCCCAAAAGGGGTCAGGAGAAGTAGGAGGGAAGCTGGCATCGGTCGCCCTCACCGGGGAGGCGATCTCTCGCCAAAAGAGGACCTGGAATTCCGCCTTCGCCATTCCCGGTCCCCTCTGTCTCACGGCGACCGCAGGTATCGTTCCAGGGCGGCTTCCACGACCTCCGACATGCTGACTTGCTCGCGCCGCGCCCGCTCGCGGACGCGCTGGAGTATCTCGCGGGGCAGCCGCAGGGTCGTGCGGCTGAGCAGGGCATCGCGGCGACGGCCCGGCGCCCGGATCGCCTCGGCCTTGCGCAGGTGGGCTTGCAGGCGGGCCATGGCGATGTCCTCGGCGTCCAGAGGGACCACCGGGCCGTTTGGCCGGCGGGTACTCGGCCGACGCAGAGGCTGGGATATCTTCCTTCCGCTGCCCCCCGGTCGTTTGTTGGCCACGTGCTCGCCCCTCTGGATGCCCCGACCGCCACAGTCCGGCCGCCCGCAGGAGGCCGGCGATTCCCGTCGCCGCCGCCCGGAGCCCCGCCTGGCGCTCCCGTCCGCCCCAGGGCCGCCACCGACTGGCCTGGCGCGTCACCCCCTACCCCGTGTCACGCTCGCGGATGATTGCCCGGCTACTGCACTGCCGGGCGCTCGGCGGCAAGATACGCGCGCCAGGCTTCCTTCCGCTGCTCGATGTAGCGCCGTTCCTCCAGGCTCAGGCCCACCAGCTCCGGCAGGGGCGCAAGCATGATGTAAAACGGCTCCGCCACCGTGTACTGGGTGACGCTCCCCGCAAAGTTGAGACTCAGGGCGATCACCCGCAACGGGTGCCACATGTACTCGGGGGATTCGCCTCTCGGGAGGCCGCCGAGATCTTCCCGGCTTGCGGCCGTCGTGGTGCAGCCAGCCAGCACGCTCACCAGGAGCAGGCTGATGGCCAGCGTCCCCAACCACCGTTTGTTCATGCCACTCTCCTTTCTCTGCACCAACCCAGCCACCCCAGGACACGCACCGGCCAGCGCGTCCCGATGAGATTGCCGGTCCGCTGAAACGAATGGAGGACCGATGCCCCAGCGTCCGTATTTCCCCTCATCGCCGGGCCCACGTCCGGAGCGTCGCCAGGACGTGGGTCGCGATCGATATCGCCGCTGCCACCCACACGAGGTGCAGGTAGCCGGCAGGGCCCCACTTCCCGCGGAGAACGGCGAGGCCGACCGCCACGATCGAGAGCATCAGAATGATCGAAGCCGCTCCCAACCCGATCAGGGCGAGCCGCACGCCGTCCCTGGCCCCGGGCGCCCGGACCGGCCAGACCGCGCCCACTGCCACGGGCACATCTCTGGAGGCGGGCCGCTCGGCGGCTCTCGGTTCCGTCCTGGCCCCGCCCCCCGCGCCCTCGAACAGCGGGCAATCCCGCTGGTGCCCCCAGTAGGTGCAGGCGATGCCCCGGGGATCGCGCGCCGGCTGCCCCTCTTTCACCAGCAGTCGGCACGCGGCAAAAATGGGGGCCGCGTCCCCCGCGGGATCCACGTACCGGTGCCAGTCCGGCACCGTGTGCCGACACTGCATGGCAGCCCCCCGTCATCCCAGGCTGTCCAAGGCCTCGCCCAGGCTCCGCGCCAGGCAGGTGAAGGTCGGCGTGTCCCGCAGGGTGAACCGACTCGCCTCGGTCCCCCGCATCTCCATGACGAGGTCCAGGAAATCCCCCGGCCTGTCCGTCTCGAATGCCACCACGAACTCCTGGTCGTCCAGGCCGAAGGAGTAGGTGGTGTTCAGCTTCACCGACTGATACTTCGTCCCGACCTGGATGTGCTCGTCCATCATGCCCTGGCGTGCGGCCTGGGTCATCCGGTACCAGTCCCGGGTCTTCACGAACGGGTAGACGAACAGGTACTTGGATTTTCCCGGCACGATGCGCGTCCGGTCGGCCGGATGGTCGGGGTCCAGCTTGTCGACGTAGATCGACCGTTTCGTCATGGCCAGGTAGGAGTAGGCCGGCGCGAGATACGTCCCCAGCCCGGTCGCCAGGAGTTTCGTCGCCATCCGCTGCAGGAGGTCCAGATCGAACGCGATGCGCCACAGCATGAGGTCCGCGTCCGCCCGGACCCCCACCAGCGTATAGGGGAGGATGAGCATCTCCGAGGCGTACTCCTCCACGACAGCCCTGAACTCTTTCTTTCCTGCCTCCCGCTCGTGCTGGGGCAGGCGTCGCCACGCTGGGTCCACACGATAGAAGGCGAAGTTCACGTATTGTCGCGGAACCTCGGCCCCTTGGCCTCCGCCCGCATGGCCCTGGCCGTGTCCGGTTCCAGGCTTGGCCATCCAAGACCTCCATATCCCGCCCCAGGCTTCAGGGCACAGGGGAATAGTCTGATACCTTAATGTTCCCCTTGCCATTCGTCAACGAAAATGTGCGCCCGTACACGATCTTTTGACTTCGACGCCCCCCGGCAATCGGGCGCTGAGAGTCGGCCATTGGTCATTGCGCGGACGGACTTGGCACCAAGGCGCTCCTGTGCTATAAGGTCCCCGCTGTTTCATGCTCCCGTGCCCCTCGGCCCCCGGGCACCTCTGCCCAAGACAGTCCCCATCGTCTAGCCCGGCCTAGGACATCGGCCCTTCAAGCCGATAACGCGGGTTCGAATCCCGCTGGGGACACCACGTCGGGTTTCTTCGT
>Ga0315280_10007483_pt1 | contig 14640 bp, 9 predicted proteins | sample YL17G06_40_MG_FD_203697 | JGI IMG/M metagenome (GOLD analysis project Ga0315280, IMG submission 203697) | Sediment microbial communities from Yellowstone Lake, YNP, Wyoming, USA - YL17G06_40 | ecosystem: Environmental > Aquatic > Freshwater > Lake > Sediment | place: USA: Wyoming | collected...
TGTTCATCAGCGTGATGAGATCCTTGACGGTGAACGTGTCGCCCGGGTCGAGGCTCCGGATCACGCCGGTGCCAGGCAGAAGGTCCTCCCTGGCGAGCGTGTACTTGTCGGTCAGTTTGAACTTGCCGGCCTTGATCTCGTCGAACACCTCCACCATGAGCGGGATCTTGATGACACTCATCGTGTCCATCTGGCGGTCTGCCCCGATGGCGATCTCCTCTGCGGTCTCGAGCGACTTCACGTAGATGCCCCAGGTTGCGTTGACGTCCATGGTGATCCGCTCGATGGCCGCCTGCAGGCGTTGCAGAGGGGCCTGGGCCGGCTGCTGCTGTGGCGTTGCCGGCGCCGCGGTGAGCAGGACGACGAACACGAGCGCTACGGCCGAAGCGGTTCTCATGGATCCTCCGTCAGTAAGGCGTGTCACCACGCCCGTTGATCCCCGATCCCTGACCCCCGATCCCTGATCGTTCAGGGTCCCCCGCCACCAGGCGCAGGATCCGCTCCAGCGTCTCGCCGGGGGCACCGAGCGGCAGGTTGCTGACGTAGAAATGGCGGACGCCGAGGTCGATGAGCGCGCGGAGCGTCCGCGCCGCGACCTGCTCGGCCGTCGCGCCGGATCCGAACTCGGCGGTCAGCTCGGGCGCGGGAACCGGCAGGAAGTCGGCGAGCATGGCGAGCGTGCGGCGGTTGGCGCTGCGGTAGAAGAAGACGCCGAACAGCCCGGGAATGGCCAGCCCCTGGCGGCGCCCTTCGGCGACGAAGCGGTCGACCGGCGCCAGGTTGTGGTGCGACACGATCTGCGTCAGGAAGAACTCGGCCGTGAACTCCGGCGCGACGAGATGCCCGACCTGCGTGCGGGCGTCGGCATTCGGGTTGGTCCAGCCGCCGAGCAGCAGGCGCGGATCGCGCTCGCGGATGCGGCGCCGGAGCTGCCACGCGTGCTCCACGCACCGCGGGGCTCCGAGGCGACGATCCCCACCGAGGACGACGAGCGCCGGGAAGCCGTACTGCCGTGCCCGTTCCGCGTAGGCGAGGCAATAGTCCAGCGGGTGCTTGCACGTCAGGAAGGGCACGACGTGATCGCGCTCGACGTCGGCGCCGAGATTGGTGACGAGGTGCCGGAGGTTATCTTCCTCGGGCGCGCCCACGGCGCTGTCGGTCAGGAACACGTAGGCCGGGCGCTTGGTCAGGTTCCGGACGGCATGGTAGGTGTCGATCCAGGCGTCCATGCCGTCGGCGGCCTCCAGCTCGGCCCTCGGCGGGCGCAACTCGGCCGCGACGACGCTCGAGACCGAGCTGAGGGCTTCGACGAGGGTCATGGACTGGGGGACTGACGCTGTCCGTTCCTGGTTCTTCGTTCGTGGTTCCTGGTGCGGTTCGACGCACGATTCGCGGTCACGTGTACCAGGGACCAGGAACCTCGCAACGCACCGAGGACGAAGGACCAAGGACTGGCACGAACTACTTCGTTCTTGTAGCGTAACCCGCCGGCACTGCGAACTTGTCGTTTGGCACCGGATCCACCGACACGGCGGTCACCGTCGTGGTCGTGCTCATGCCGCCCATGCGGCTCATCATGCCGGCCATCGGACCGGTGCCCTCGAACTTCGTCTGCATCGTGACCGAATAGGGCACGCCGTTGGCGTCGGCGATGACCCGGTACATCTCGGTCATTCCTCTGATGTTGGAGCCCTGGCCCTTCACCCGCTCCGGGTTGCCGCCCAGGAAGACGTTGTTCTTGATCGCGGCCTTGTAGAAGGCGGCGTAGTCGGCTGCGCCGGGCGAGCTCTTCGCGATGAAGACGGGTCCGCCCATCGTGATGGTCATCCCGCCCTCGCCGCCCGCCGCCATCGGCATCGTGATCGCGAGATCGTAGCCGTCGCACTTCCGGCCGAGGATCTCCTGGGTCTGGCCGTTGGGCGCGAAGGCGACCTTCACGTCACCGGCCCCCGTTTCTTTCTGCAGCTCGGCGGTGAGCTTCGTTGAATCGAAGGTCCGGGCCTCCTTCGCCTTGTGGTCCAGGTAGACGATCTGCCCCGTGGCGGCGTCGATGATGCTCGTGAACTGCTGGTTGCCCATCGTGGTGTCGATGCGCATCTTGGTGCCCTTGATGGCCATCACCGACTGGCCGGTCATGGCGGCCATTCCGCCCTTGCCCGAGATGGTGGACGTGATGGTGACGTCGGCAAGGGCCGGCGCGGCCAGGCACGCGAGAATCGCGACGACGAGAGCGAGACGCTTCATGTAGGCCTCCTCGGCATGATGAGATGATGATCGGTTCGCCACAAGGGTTCCGCGAAGTATACAATACGCCCCCATGCGACACACCAGCCGCGCGCTCGACGCGCTTCACGAGCTCCCGTCGATCACCCTCGGTCACTATCCGACGCCCGTCGAGGAGCTGCCGCGCCTCCGCGCGACGCTGGGCGGCGGCCCGCGCCTGCTCATCAAGCGCGATGATGCGATCCCGTTCGGGTGGGGTGGCAACAAGGTCCGAAAGCTCGAAATCGTGGCGGCGCGCGCGCACGCCGATGGAGCCGACACGCTGATCACGACCGGCGGCGTACAGTCGAACCATTGCCGGGTGACGGCCGCGGCGGCGGCGAAGCTCGGCATGAAATGCGCGATCGTCGCCAACGGGGCGCCACCGGCGACGCCGACGGCCAATGCGCTGCTCGTTCGCCTGCTCGGCGCCGAGGTGCACTACGTGGCGGCGCGCGACGAGCGCGCGCCGGCGATGGAGGCCATCGCTGACGAGCTTCGCGGCGCGGGGCGCAAGCCCTTCATCATCCCGCTGGGCGCCTCGACCCCGCTCGGCGCCCTGGGCCTGATTGCCGGCGTGGCGGAGCTGGTCGAACAGATCCGGCCGCCCGACGCGATTGTCCACGCGACCTCCTCGGGCGGCACCCAGGCCGGTCTGGTGGTCGGCTGCCGGCTGTTCGGGCTCCACACGCGCGTCATCGGCATCAGCGCGGACGACCCGGTCGGCACGATTCAGGCCGTGGTGTCCTCGATCATCACGGGGATGGGCCAGTACCTCGACGTGGACGGCCGCGACCTGCTGCCGGACGCGCCCGTCGAGGTGGACGATTCGTTCGTGGGCGAGGGCTACGGCGTGCCGACGCCGGCGTCAACGGAAGCCATCGAGCTGCTGGCCCGGACCGAGGCGATCTTCCTCGACCACACCTACACCGGCAAGGCGATGGCGGGCCTCATCGCCTACGTGCGCGGAGGCCGATTCCGCGACGACCAGACGGTCCTGTTCTGGCACACGGGCGGACAGGTCGCACTCTTCGCATAGGACACAGAACACAGAACATAGAACACAGGACACAGGACACAGGACACAGAATCCGGAAGGCGGCCGAGGGACGAGGAGCGGACCAGGGACCAGGCACCGCACCAAGAACGAAGGACCAAGGACGAAGGACTGTGAGGCAAGGCAGACCACCTATGCGCCACCCGCTCGTCCTGGCTGCGGTGTGCGTGGCCGGCTTCGCCTGCGGCGCGAAGTCACCGACCTCGCCCACGCCGCCATCCCTGCAGAGCGTGACCGGGCGCGTGGTGGGAGCCATCAGCGGCGAGGCAACACCGGGCGTCACTGTGAGCCTGGGCTACGGGACCAGCGCAGCGACCTCCGACGGCAACGGGTACTTCTCTCTTCACTGCCGCGACCGGCTACTGGGGCTGCGGCCGGTGGGCGACCAACGCCAACAGCGAGGTGGTTGGTGGCAGCGTCATGCTGGATCGCGATTTCGAGTTGTCGGGCAGCCAGCATCGGCGGTCGCTGCGGATTCACGAGCTGGGGCACGCCCTCGGGTACTACCACGTGACGCTGCGTGAGTCGGTGATGGGCTCCAGCGCACGCTGCGAGGCGACCGCTTGGGACCGCCAGGCGGTCCTCATCGCTTTCCAGCGGCCGACCGGCAACCGCCGCCCCCGACGTCGATCCGACGGGCTACTCGGCGAACGTCGTGCGGCCAGGCCAGGCGTCACCGGTCACCTGGGGACCGCTCGTGCCGTAGGCAGACGATCAGCGCAGAGCACGCAGAGGACGCGGAGACGACACTGGACGCAGAACACAGGACACAGGACACAGGACGCAGGACACAGAATGCGGCAGGCGGTATGATCGTTCCAGCCTGCGCGGCCGCAGGCTGGTCTGGTCCGGATGGGCCACGTGTTCTCCTACCTTCTGCTGACGGCCGCCCTCTCGCTGGGCGCCAGCGCCCGGCCAGCACCCCGAGCCAGCCCTTGGTGACGTCCTTCGTCTCGCAACCGCCTACGTCGTCGAGTACGAGAAGCAGTTCGCCCTGGTCATCTGCGGCGAGAGCTACGTGCAGCGGGTGTGGGCGGACGGGACCCGCGCCCAGCCCCCGGGCGCGCGCCGCCGGCTGCTCTCCGAATTCCTGTTCGTGTACGTTCCGGCAAACGGCACCTGGTTGGGGTTCCGCGACGTCGGAGAGGTCGATGGCAAGCGGATACGCAACCGCAAGGACCGTCTCGAATCGCTGCTGATGCAGGAGTCCAGCACGTCGATCGCGGACCTGAAGAGGCTCGCGGACGAAAGCGCGCGCTTCAACATCGGTCCGATCTTCCGGAACTTCAACGAGCCGACGCTTGGCCTCCTGATCAGCGATCCGCGCTACGCGCCGCGTTTCCGCTTCGAGAAGGCCGGAGAGCAGACGATCGACGGGACGGCAACCTGGGAGGTCCGCTACACCGAGGTCCGGCGGCCCACCGTCATTCAGCAGGTCGACAAGGATGTCCCAGCGTCCGGCCTGTTGTGGATCGACCCCGAGACCGGCCGGGTGGTTCGGACCGAGCTACGAGTGGAGAACGAAAGTGGTGCCGTGGGCCGAATCGTCGTGGACTACCGGTTCGAGCCGAAACTCGATCTGTGGGTGCCGAGCGAGATGACGGAGGTGTACGAGTACACGCGCGGCACACGACGGCCCCTGATCGAATGCTCGGCGCGGTACTCGAACTTCCGCCGCTTCGAGACCAAGGCGCGGCTCGTGATCCCGAAGTGAGGCACTGTTCGCCAACCGTTGTGGCCGGCGCGTTCGATCAGCGGGAACCCGATCCGACTGTTGACGCGCCTAACCTCCATCAGGTGGCATCGGAGGGCTTCGAAGCTCCGGGGACGGTCCCGGGGCCGCCCGGTTCTACGCAGCTTGGTGCTCGCTGCAAGCGTGACGACACTCTGACCGACGCGCGTTCCGGCTTCAGGTTCTCCAGCACGAAGTCCAGCATCAGCTCGCGCATGTGCTTCACCAGCAGCGGGTCGGTCACGCCGTGTCGCGACTTCGGGTACACCATCAGACGGAACGGCTTGCCGGCCTCCTGCAGCTCGTACGCAAACTGAATCGTGTTCTGCATGTGCACGTTGTCGTCCATCGTGCCATGGATCAGCAGCAGGTGGCCGTGCAGGTTCTTCGCCGCCGCGCGCGGCGCGCTCTTGCGGTATCCCTCCTGGTTGTTCTGCGGCATCGCCATGTAGCGCTCGGTGTAGATGCTGTCGTAGTCGCGCCAGTCGGTGACGCTCCCGCCGGCGATCCCCATCGCGAAGCTGCTGCTGTGCGTGAGCGCGTAGCTCACCATGAAACCTCCGAAGCTCCAGCCGTTGATCCCGATCCGTGACGGGTCCACCCAGCTCTGCTGCTTCAGGTAGCTCAGCCCGTCCTCGATGTCCCGGAGCTCCAGCTCGCCGAAGTTCTTGTAGACCTGCCAGGTGGACTCGGCGCCCTTGCCGCTGGCCGTCCGGTTGTCGCAGATCCAGACGACAATCCCTTTCTCGGCCAGGAGCTGGTGGTACATGTAGGTGGCGCCACCCCAGGCGTTCCTCACCTGCTGCGAGTGCGGGCCGCCGTAGGTCTGCTGGTAGACCGGGTACTTCTTCGACGCGTCGAAGTCCGGCGGCTTGATGATCATCGCCTCCATCACGAAACCGTCGCGCGTCTTCACCTGCAGGAACTCCGGCTTCGCCAGCTTGTACTGGGCCAGCGCCGGGACCTTGTTGTCGTCGATCACCCGCACCTCGCTGCCGTCGGCTTTGTGCAGCCGCACCTGGGTCGGCGTCGTGACGTCGCTCCACGAGTCGAGGTACGCGGCGAACGAGGGGTCGAACTGGGCCCGATGCGAGCCGTCGGCCTTCGAGAGGCGCGCCAGCCTGGTGCCATCGAGCTTCACCCGGTAGACGTCGCTGCCGATCGGGCTGCGCTCGGTGCCCGAGAAGTAAACCCATCCGGTCGCCTCGTCCACGCCGTGCAGGTCGCGCACCTCCCACTTGCCGTCGGTCACCTGCTTCACCAGCGTGCCGTCCGCCTTGTAGTGGTAGATGTGCTTCCAGCCGGTGCGCTCGCTCAGCCACAGGAACGAGCCGTCCTTGAGCCACTCGGGGTCGTCGTTGCGGTCCACCCATGCCCTGGTCGTCTCGTGCAGCACGGTCTTCGCCGAGCCGGCCGTCGGGTCGGCGAAATCCAGGTCGAGCCACGTCTGCTCCCGGTTCTGCACTTGATAGACCAGGCTCCGGCTGTCGTCCGTCCAGGTGAAATGCACGATGAGGAACTCGATGGCGCCGTATTTTTCGTTGTCCATCCAGCGCGGCGTTCCGCCCGTGACGCGAACCACCCCGATCTTCACGAGCGGGTTCGGGTCGCCCGCTTTCGGGTAGGGGGCCCTCTCGAGGTCCTGCCGGTACGGAATGTGGTCCACCACCGTGAACGCCGGCACCGGCTTCTCGTTCAATTGCAGGAACGCGATCCACGAAGAGTCGGGGCTCCACGCGTACGCGCGGAAGTTCCCGCGGCCGTAGATCTCCTCCTGGTACACCCAGTCGAGCTCGCCATTGAGCAGGTGATCGTTCCCGTCGGTGGTGAGTGCCCGCTCGTGCTGGGTCGCGACGTCGACCAGAGACAGATTGTGATCGCGGACGAAGGCCACGAGCCTGCCGTCCGGGCTGAACGAGATGTCGTGCTCCTCCGACGGCGTGAAGGTGAGCCGCGTGATCGTGTCGCTGCCGAATTCGTAGTAGTAGAGGTCGTCTTCGATCGTCAGGACGATCGCCGTCCGCTTCGGGTTCATCCTGTAGGAGCGCTCATGGGCGAGGCGGCGCGCCTCGTCTTGCCTCATCCCTGGCAGCTTTGCGATGGCCGCCTCCATCTTCGCTGCGTCGAAGAACGGCTCGGTCCTGCCGGTGGCCGCCTCTACCTTCAGCCACTCGAATCGCTCGGTCTTCGCGTCGACCTTCGTCGGCTTCGGCCAGAGGTAATGGGCGTCGTCCACCCAGACGAGGCCGGACGGCGGGGTACCGCTGAAGTCGACCTTGGTCTCGGGGTCGTAGATGTCGTTCAGCGTCAGCAGCTTCTGCTGCGCACGGAGCGGCGCGGGCACGGCCAGAACGGCGGCCGCCACGATCAGCATTGCGGGCACGAGCACGCGCGGACATCGATGCATGGTGGGTTCTCTCCCCGGAGTGCAGGAAAACGGCTGACAGCTTAACAGATTCCGCACCGGTCGCCTGATGGAGACTTGACCGTGACCCCGAGGCCTCACTAGGCTTAACAGTTCGTGGAGAGCGACCGTACATCAGCGTCCGCCGGGTCGTTGCCGGCCACGCCCCACAGGAAACCCCGATGCACTCTTTCTTCTCGAGCCGGTGCCCTGCCCGACCGGGCGCCGGGGTGGTGAGACGCCGCTCATGAAGGCGGCCGGCCGTTGGCGTCATGTGAGGCGGTTCGGCGCGTGCGGCGTCGTGGCCGTCTGCGCGGTCGCGGCTCCCGTTTCTGCATCGGCGCGCGGGCAGGCGCGGACACCGGAGGCGAGCCAGGCTGCCAGCCAGTCGGTGATTCCGGCGGCGCTCGAGCAGGAGATCCGGGATCTGAGGGCCAGCCTGCAGGCGGCCGTGGCGCGGGCAGCCGACGCTGGCGAGGCCGGCGCGATGACGCTGGCCGACCAGATGCTGCTGGTCGAGTCCCTGACCTCGCTGGCGGCGGAGATTCGCGCCCTCGAGGCAAGGCTCGCGGCCGTGCAGCAGCAGACCGAGCCCCAACCGGCCAAGGGCGCGGTGGTCAGCGCCGGTGCGGACGGCTTCAGCGTGCAGTCGGCGGACGGCGCCTTCAGGCTTCGTCTTCGCGGCTTCATCAGCGCCGATGGCCGCTTCTATCTCGACGACGCCTCGTTGCGCCCCCCCGACGGCTTCCTGATTCGCCGCGCACGGCCGATCGTCGACGTAACCGTCTGGAAGAGGTTCGACCTTCGAATCGCACCGGAGTTCGCCCAGGGACGGGTGGTGCTCCTCGACGGATACATCGATGCCCGCGCCAGCGCCGTTCTCAGCGCTCGCGTCGGTAAGTTCAAGAGCCCGTTCAGCCTCGAGCGCCTCGCCTCGGAGGCTGATCTGCCGCTCCTCGAGCGCTCGCTCGTCAGCAACCTCGCCCCGGACCGCGACGTGGGCGTAATGGCGTACGGCGATCTGGCGGGCGCCACCGTGTCGTACTCGGCGGGGGTCTTCGACGGCGCCGTCGACGGCGCCAGCGCCGATGTCGGCGAGCACGACAGCAAGGAAGTCGTCGGGAGAGTGTTCGTGCAGCCGCTCCGGAGGGGAAGCACTGCCGCTGCCGATCTCGGCTTCGGGGCGGCGGCCACCTACGACAGCCTGGTCGGGACGGCGCCGCTGCCTCATCTTCCGCAGTTCAAGACGTCCGGAGAGCAGGTCTTCTTCCGGTATCGCCCCGAGGCGGTGGCCGACGGGCTCCACTACCGCTGGTCGTTGCAGGGCTACTACTATCACGGGCCGTTCGGTCTGCTCGCAGAACGTGTGGTTTCGTCGCAGCGTGTGACAAGGGGAGACGCGACGGCCGATGTCGCCGCCACCGGGTGGGAAGTGACGTCCTCGTTCGCGTTGACCGGCGAGCGCGAGTCCTTCCAGGGCATGGTCCCGCAGCGGCCGCTCGATCCGGGCTCGGGGCAGTGGGGCGCGTGGCAGCTCACCGCGCGATACAGCCGGCTCGTCGTGGATGACGCCGCGTTCCCGCTGTTCGCAGCCTCCGGCGCGGCGCGTGCCGCGGGTGCGTGGGCGGCCGGGATCACCTGGTATCTGAACCGAAACGTGAAGGTGATGTTCAATTACGAGCGCACCGGCTTCGCCGCTCCGCCCGGTGGCGTTCCGGGCCCGGCGGCGACAGAACTGCTCGGGCGCTTCCAGCTCGCCTTCTGATGGTTCGGCCCGGCCGGCGACTCGACACTGGCGACTGTCGACTCCCGACTATCGACCATCGACAACTGACTGTCGACTATCGACTATCGACCATCGACTATCGACCATCGACCACGATTACCCACCATGCCCGCCCTGACCTTTCTCGGTGGCGCTCAAACCGTCACCGGTTCGAAGATCCTGCTCGAGGCCAACGACCGGCGTGTCCTGGTCGACTGTGGGTTGTTCCAGGGCCTGAAGGAGCTGCGCCTCCGCAACTGGCAACCTCTGCCTGTGCCGGCCGACACGATCGACGCGGTCGTGCTGACGCACGCGCACGTGGACCACTGCGGCTTCCTGCCGCGGCTCGTCGCAGAGGGATTTGCCGGGCGCGTGTTTTGCACCCCAGGCACCGCCGACATCTGCCGGATCGTCCTGCCCGACGCTGGCCGTCTCGCCGAGGAAGACGCGAGAGAGGCGAACCGGCACGGGTACACGAAGCACAGCCCGGCGCTGCCGCTCTTCACGGAGGCCGACGCGTATCAGGCCCTGGTGCATCTGCAGCCCGTCGGCTTCGATCGCCCCGTCCCGGTGACCGGGGGCGTCGAGGTCCGCTTCGTGAACTCGGGCCACCTGCTCGGATCCGCCTTCGCGCTGGTGTCGGTCGACGGGTCGGCCCCACGGCAACTGGTCTTCAGTGGCGACCTCGGCCGGTATGGCCGCCCGGTGCTGCCCGATCCGTCGCCCGTCGGAGAGGCCGACATCCTGGTCCTCGAGTCGACCTACGGCGATCGGATCCATGAGCCGGACGATGGCGGGGCGAAGCTGGCGGAGATCGTGGACGACACGGTGCGTCGTGGCGGCCGGGTGATCATTCCGGCCTTTGCCGTCGGCCGCGTGGAGGAAGTGATCTATCACCTGAAGAAGCTCGAGGAAGCGGAGCGCATTCCGGCCATGCCCGTCTTCCTCGACAGCCCGATGGCGGCCGAAGCGCTCGAGCAATACCGCGAACGCAGCGACGAGCTGGATCCGGACGTGCGCCATGCGCGCGGCGAGGTGTCGGCCTTCTGCACCCGCCGCTTCCAGGTGATCAGCTCGCCTCAGCAGTCGGCCGAGCTCGCCGCGTCCCGGCACCCGGCGATCATCATCTCGTCGAGCGGCATGGCCAGCGGCGGGCGGGTCCTGGGCCACCTGAAGGCCGCGCTGCCCAACCCCCGCAACACGGTGTTGTTCACCGGCTACCAGGCGGCGGGCACGCGCGGCCGGTCGCTGGTGGACGGAGCCACGGAAGTCAAGATCCACGGCCAGATGGTGTCGGTGGCGGCGAGGATCGAGAAGCTCGAATGGATGTCCGCGCACGCGGACGCGGGCGAGATCGAGCGGTGGCTGAAGGGATTCACGCGGCCGCCGTCCCTGACCTGCCTGGGCCACGGCGAGCCGGCTTCCATTGCCGCGCTCCAGGAGCGCATCCAGGCACGCTTTGGATGGCGCGTGCAGGCGCCGGCCTACGGGGAGACGATCGAGGTCTGAGCAGGTTGCAGGTTACAGGTTACAGGGGACAGGGGAGGGGGCAGACGGCTGCACAGAGTCTTCTGCTGGCTGCACACTACTGGCTGCGGGCTACTGACAAGGCGCAGCCATCCTGCTACCCTCACACAACGCGTTCACGTTCGCGAGGCGGTTCCTGGTGATCACACGTGCTGCCGCCGCAGCGGCTTGTTCATCGAGTTCCCAAGAGCCGCCCGACCCGGCCACGGCCTCCGCAGGGCAGACGTCGCCCGCACCCGAGCGGAAGTACGTGCTCGAGCGTATCGACGACGCGGCCGTCGTCCAGTTGTACGCCGACGGGTTCTCCTCGCTGCCGCTTCGCGAGAAGGTGCTCATCTGGCACCTCTACCAGGCGGCGCTGGCCGGGCGCGACATCTTCTACGACCAGCGCTACGCGCACAACCTCGAGATGCGCGAAGTGCTCGAGGAGATCATCACCCACCCGGCGGGCATCGACCCGCCAACGCTCGGCGAGATCCAGCGCTACACGAAGCTGTTCTGGCTGAACACCGGGCCGTACAACAACCTGACGGCGCGCAAGTTCGTCCTCAGGTGCACGCCCGAGGCGTTCGCGAAGGCCGCGGCGGCGGCCGGGAAGTCGGGGGCGAGGTTCCCGCTGAAGCCCGGGGAGGCGGTCGAGGCGATGCTGAAGCGCCTCGAGCCGATGTTCTTCGACCCCAACGTCGAGCCGACCGACACCAGCAAGACGCCGGGCTCCGGCAAGGACATTCTCGCCTCGAGCGCCAACAACCTCTACTCGGGCGTCACCATGAAGGACCTCGAGGGGGTGCACGAGCGCTACCCGCTGAACTCGCGGCTCGTCAGGAACGACGACGGGCTCGTCGAGGAGGTCTACCGCGTTGGCGGGCGCTACTCGGAACAGATCGCGCGGGTCGTGCGGCACCTGGAAGAGGCAATCCCGTACGCGACCGAGTCGATGGCGAAGGCGCTCCGGGCGCTCGTCAAGTTCTATCAGACCGGCGAGACCTCGGACCGGCGGGCCTACGACATCGCCTGGGTGCAGGACAGGAACTCGCCGGTCGACACCATCAACGGCTTCATCGAAGTCTACATGGACGCCCGCGGGATCAAAGGCTCGTGGGAAGCCCTGGTCTTCTACGTGAACCAGCAGAAGACGGAGGAGATCCGGAAGCTCGCGCATGAGGCCCAGTGGTTCGAGGATCGGATGCCCTGGGATCCCAAGTACCGCAAACAGGGGGTGGAGGGAATTACGGCCAACGCCATCGACGTGGTCGTCGAGACGGGCGACTCGGGTCCGATCACGCCGGTCGGCATCAACCTGCCCAACGACCAGGAGATCCGCGAGAAGTACGGCAGCAAGTCGGTGTCGCTGTCGAACGTCACCGAGGCCTACGACAAGTCGACGCCGGCCGCCTTCCGCAGCGAGTTCTCGTGGACGTCCGACGAGGCCGAACGCGCACAGAAGTGGAGTTCCTTCTCGGGCGAGCTGACCACCAACATGCACGAGGTGATCGGCCACGGCTCGGGCAGGGTGGAGGAGTCGCTGAAAGGGAACCCGCAGGCGGCCCTCAAAGAGCAGTTCTCCGCGCTCGAAGAGGCGCGGGCCGACCTGGTCGGGCTCTACTTCCTGCCGGAGCCGAAGCTGGCCGAGATGGGGCTGGTTCCGCCCGAGAGCCAGGACGAGGTCGTCCGGGCCGAGTACGAGGGCTACACCAGGAACGCCCTGGTGCAGCTGCGCCGCGTGCGCGAGGGGTCCCAGCTCGAAGAGGACCACATGCGGAACCGGCAGATGATCGTCCACTGGCTGATGAAGCACAGCAGCGCGCTCGACGTCCGGCGCAGGGACGGCAAGACCTACTACGTCATGGTCGACCCGAGGGCGTTCCGTGAGGGCGTCGGACGGCTGCTCGCTGAAGTGCAGCGCATCAAGGCGACGGGCGACTACCCGGCGGCCAAGACGCTGTTCGAGACCTACGGGGTGCACTTCGACCCCGCCCTCCGCGACGAGGTGGTCGCGCGCGTCGAGAAGCTGAACCTGCCGTCCTACACGGGCTTCGTGATGCCGAGGCTCGAGGGGGTGACCGGGGCCGACGGGAAGATCATCGACGTGAAGATCTCGTACCCGCAGGATCTGACGACGCAGATGCTGGAGTACTCGGGGAAACTCCTCGTCCCTCACGTCCAAACCTCCCGATCCTGACATTCCGAGCCCGATCGCGCCCTCGCCAAGCGGCGAACCAGCCCGCGCCTCGGTCCTTCCCGTGGTTCCGACCGGGCTGCCGTGCTGCGATCGCGCCTCAACCCCCGTTCTTCACAGTGTCTTCACACTTCTGTCACCTCGCGAACACAGCCCAGTCGTGTACTCGGTTAGAGGGCAGGGAACCATGCGAAGACTCTTCATCACGGCAGCGCTGGTCGGCGTGGTCGCCGTGTCGGCAGGTGCCTATCACCGGCTGCGGGGTGGCGGGCAGGACGTGCAGTTTGCCACCGCCCCGGTGACCCGCGGCGACGTCGTCCAGACAGTGGCCGCGACCGGAACGCTCGAGGCGGTGACGACCGTGCAGGTCGGCACGCAGGTGTCGGGCACCGTGAAGGAGCTCGGCGCCGATTTCAACTCGATCGTTCACAAGGGCGAGGTGATTGCGCGCCTCGATCCGTCGCTCATTCAGACCGAGATCGAGCAGGCACGGGCGAATCTGCTGAAGGCCAGGTCCGATGTCGAGGCCGCGAAGGTGGCCGTCGACGACGCGAAGACGAAGCTCGACCGGGCCAAGGCGCTCGCGGCGAAGAACCTGATCCCGCAGAGCGACCTCGACGCGGCCGAGGTGGCGCTGCGCGCGGCCCAGGCTCAGCTCCAGGCGAACCAGTCGCAGGTGGTGCAGGCGCAGGCCACGCTGAACCAGAACCAGGTCGACCTCGAGCACACCGTCATCGCCGCGCCGATCAACGGCATCGTCGTGTCGCGCAACGTCGACGTCGGGCAGACGGTGGCGGCCAGCTTCCAGTCGCCGACGCTGTTCGTCATCGCCGACGACCTGACGAAGATGCAGGTGAACGCGAGCATCGACGAGGCCGACATCGGGCAGATCAAGCCGGGCGAGACGGCTCGGTTTCGGGTCGACGCGTATCCGGCGGAGCAGTTCACGGGGACCGTCTCGCAGGTGCGCCTGCAGCCGGCGACCGTCCAGAACGTGGTCACCTATTCGACCATCATCACGGTTCCGAATCCCGACCTGAAGCTGAAGCCCGGGATGACGGCGAACGTGAGCGTCGAGATCGCGCGGCGCACCAACGTGCTGCGCGTGGCTGCCGCGGCGCTCCACTTCAAGCCGACCGACGACCTGTTCGCGGCGCTCCACGAGCCGGTGCCAGCCGGGGCGCACCGGGTCGCCGGAGGCGCGGGCGCGCGCCCGGCGAATGCCAGCCAGGCCTGGTCGCCTGGGAGTGGTGTGCCCGGATCGAGCAGCGGCAGCCGGCCCGGGGTGGGCGCCGATCGTCCGTCGCACCAGGCCCAGCTCGGCATGCTGTTCGGCGGCACCGCGGCGTCCGCCACCCCGGGCCGCGTCTGGGTCTTCGAGGGCAACCAGCTGAAGCCGGTCGATGTCCGTCTGGGGATCTCCGACGGTCAAGACACGGAGCTGGTCGCCGGCAAGCTCGATGACGGCACGAAGGTTGTCACGTCCGCCTTGACGGGCGCCAGTGTGGCGCAGACGACCCGCAGTGCATCGCCCCTGATGGGGCCGCAGCGTCCGGGCATGCCGGCCCGGAACGTGGGGCGGTAACAGCAGGAGAGCAGGAGAGCAGGAGGCATAGGCGTTAACCTAATAGTTGACCTTGGGGCGAGCCGGGAGTACCCTCTCGTGCATGGCGCCCGCCCCAAACGACGAGTGGAAGGTGCTCGAGTCCATGCT
>Ga0315280_10007484_pt1 | contig 14639 bp, 8 predicted proteins | sample YL17G06_40_MG_FD_203697 | JGI IMG/M metagenome (GOLD analysis project Ga0315280, IMG submission 203697) | Sediment microbial communities from Yellowstone Lake, YNP, Wyoming, USA - YL17G06_40 | ecosystem: Environmental > Aquatic > Freshwater > Lake > Sediment | place: USA: Wyoming | collected...
ATTTTTGCCCGCTTTTAACAGCTGGATGGCCTGTCGGCGTCGCTTTTCCAACTGCTGCGCGGTTCCATAGGGTCTCATCCATTATAGTATACCTGAATTGAAAAATATTTTCCATTATTTATGCAAAACTCAATAATAGCTCAGGCGGCGAACCGAAGAGGGTCATGATGGCTTCGAAATTGCGAACGAAACTTGCCGTGGCCCAGTACTATAAAATATAGATGACGCCCTAGGACGGGCATTTTTTAGGAGGGCGAAGAACACAGGAATAGCTCCTAGTCAAGAAATGAGCCCGCTAAAAGTTAGCTATAATTTTGGAATATTTTAGGGTAATATATTAGGTCTTGGAGGAATAAACAATGACCAAACAATTATTCATACAGTATGGCATCGAACTATGCATAACGATACTTGCTGGCTTCATTCTCTATAAAATCCAAACCAAAAAACCAAAACTCGTAAGTTACCTGACAAACATCGCTTCTTTTTTTCTGCCTGGACCGCCTCCCCTAACCGTCGGTACTCACACCATCACTATCCAGAATAATGGTAGAGGGGCAGCTGAAGATATCGAAGTATGCCACAGCCAACTGCCGTTTTTTAATGTGTTCCCAGATACAAGATACGAAGTGGAAGATACGCCCCAAGGTAGCAAAATCATAAAATTTGAAAGGCTCCTTCCTAAGCAAATGATTACGATCTCCTACTTGTATATCAATACTCCTAATTCAACCGTTTATCTTCCACTGTACGCAAGGTCGAAAGAAATGAATGCCAAAATAATCCGGACATTCCATTCTCCCATTTACCCCAAGAAACTTCAGTATGCGGTTGGAATATTACTCTTATTGGGCTCGATATTCTTATTGAACCTACTTTATGAGCTTAGCAAGTTAATCTTTTAATAACCTCGCTTTCCTTAATATCATCCCGATTTCTCACCCCAGCTCCACCGACACATCGATGCCATAAGATAGCCCCCTCTCCGACTTGCCATTGCTTTTATTGTCAGAAGAAAGCCATAGCGTTCATAAACTATAAAATGGCCTGGCTCGTCCTAAAGGAGCTCCAGGATTCAGGGAAGATCAAGACTGTGCCGTATCAGGGGGTGAGGATTGTTAAAGTGTAATAATTCTGAAAGTGGTTAACTTAGATATTCAGCCGCGAAATAAAGATCATTGCTTTCTGATTCGGGTAATTCTCAGATCGACTTGATATCCCAAAACGTCGGGTGTTAACATTCATGATGATGGGACAAGGAAAAATCAGCGCATGCACGCTCATTCATCTAGCATGCGGAAAAGGAAATTCACTAAGAATTAGTCACAAGATGCACTGGCAACTATGGTTCGAATCCCCTTGTCTCCATTCTCTCTTATATTTAATAAAAGTCGGCAAGAGCAATCGAATTGCTTATTGAGTGGGCTACGTCTATCCTAAGATGAAGTTGCTTCAATTGCGAAACTGATGAAGTCCTCACAAAAACTTAGAAGCTTTTTCCATATGTCTTGACAATATTCCAACACTCTTCGGTTATTAGGCATAGTTGGATAGTGGATGTTAGCAATATTTCCTCCTACATAGGGGTCTTCAATAAAGCAGTGAAAGCCCTGAAGTCTAGAATAATGAGTTATTTCATCACGCATTTTGATAAGTTCTACTATCCAAGAATCCTGAGCGTCCTCAATCAACTTTATGATTTTTCTGGCATAAGTTACAAGCAGGATGGGGCAATTGTTCTTCAATTGCCTAATTACGTCATCTCCTTCGCTGCCAAAGCTGCAATAAGTAAACCCGAATGTAGGTTTTAAGACCCATGATAATATATCCAAACAACTCTTTGTTTGGAAAAGAAAGGCTTCAATTTCATAAATGATTCTAGGTTCCTCAATTATCATTTGTGCTCCCGTAGGGGGCTTATAATTTTTACTAAATTCCTTAACCTTATCGCTTTCGGCTTGCTCATAATTATTCAGGTGATACTTAACTGCATGAAGTTTGTGGTCAACCTCATGTATGTACTTTATGAGTTCTTGTTTTACGTTACCAGAAGGATTCATTGTATCTATTTTCGATAACATGGACTTTGAAATCCTACTGATGGTTTCATCTATATTCTTTGGGTCTTTGCCGGAGAGTCTTACTGCTAGAAGACCAGGTTGAGCCTTCCAAGTTTTACCACCATCAGAGGAAACCAGATGATTTGCTATTGGCTTGGGTGTTTCCGTCGGCGCCACTGTAAAAACCGGACTTTCGTGAGAGCCTACAGTTTTCCATGCACGCGTCTTATCGGGATAACAACATTTCTTGTACTTTTTACCACTCCCGCAGGGGCAAAGTTCATTTCGTCCAATCTTCCTCTTATCTTCTAGCATCTTAGTTTTATTATAAAGCATTTTTTGGTAATCACAAATCGTGAATTACATTGTAAGCATAAACTTCACCGAAAAAGTTCTACTATTGATACCCCGTCTCAATCTTGTCTTTCCCTCCAAACTGGACTGAAACTCACCGTATATTAGCAATTAATAGGTAAGCTGATGAGAGGGGCTAGGCCCCTCTTAAAAAATTTCTTTCTGAGTATGAGTCAAGATTCGAGCAGCAGTACGGTTTCCTCCGGCCGATCATCAAGGAGGTGGTCGAGCGCTATTTGGACTGCGGCAATCCGCGCTGCGAGTTTGCCCGGATCAGGTGTCCGGACTGTGGTGAGGAGCGGTTCGTTATGTTCTCTTGCCGAACCCGGGGATTCTGCCCATCGTGTCACGCCAAGAGGCTGGAAGAGTGGGGCGAGTGGATGAGGGAAGAGCTTCTTCTGGATGTCCCCCACCGCCAGGTCGTCTTCACCATCCTCAAGATGCTGCGGGTCTTCTTCAAGTTCAAGCGGCGGCTCCTAGGGGATCTTTGCCGCTGCGCCCTCCGGTCCTTTATCCGTTACTTCGAGGTCTTGACCGGGAGCGCGCTTACGCCCGGCGTCATCGCGGCCATCCAGACCTTTGGGGACCGGATCAATCTTCACCCGCACCTCCACTTTCTGGTGACCGAGGGCGGGACGGACGAGGCGGGTGTCTTCCATCAGATCCCGCGGATTGACGACTCGCGGCTCGCCGAGATCTTCGCCCGGGAGGTCCTGGCGATGCTTGTCGGCCACAAGCTCCTCAGCCCGGAGTGGGCAGAGAGGCTTTTGAGCTGGAGGCATACGGGCTTCAACGTCCACAGCCTGGTCCGGGTCAAGACCAGGGAAGAAGCCGAGTGCGGGGGCAAGTACATGATCCGGCCGCTTCTTTCCCTGGAACGCCTCTCCCTCGATGAAAAGGAAGGCAAGGTCTGCTCAAGCTGACGTTTGTCGCTGACAAGCCTCCGCCACCGCGCATCGCTTTTCAAGAAGTTCTGATGGCCGCCGAGGCCCCGGCCGCTGAATATTGTTCATGACTGTTTTCTTCCTCAAGGGGAGATGTCTATGCGATTTCCGGCGATTTTGAGCGCCCCTGCGGCTTCCTGACCCGCCTGCCGCTATTTTGAGTTCAACTTGACATCCCTTCACATTACGTTTTATCATCCATGACGATGGGACGAGGTAAAACCCGACGCATGAATGCGCACTCAGCCGGCGCAGCGGAAAAGTAATTTCTTATCCCTAAAGCAAGTTAGAATGGCTCCTTTCGATGAGCGGAGGCATTCCCCCCAGAGATTGAATTGTAAAGGGTCCGCTACTTTACAGCTTGAGGCATAGTTATGTCGCGGCTTCTCTTGTACAGAAAACGTTTCCTTTGTATTCACGGATATCCCTTATTCTAAGATTCTGACCTGTATGTTGCCCGCCATCTGAGAGTCCCATGCCAATTTGCCCTGAAATCACCCACTCGGAATCAAGAAGAGCCTCATTATTTAACTGCATCCATATGCACGATCTCTCCCAGGTTCAGCGACCTGATGCCTTCTTCGATCTTTTCCCGGTCACCCACTATTACGATCACTAGAGCATCGGGATGTAGATAATCTTTTGCCGCTTTGGTTGCCATGGCGCTGGTGACAGCGCCGACCCGCTTTGTGTACGTATCCCACTCATCGAGAGGAAGATCGAACTTTATCAGATCATTGAGTTGTCCGGCAATGCCGGAATAGTCCTGAAACTGTTGGGGAAAATTTTTGATAAGATTGTTCTTGCTACCGGCAAGTTCGTCATCGGTCAGCGGCCGCGACCCGAGCAGGTCTCGCATCTCCCTGACCATTTCGGTCAGAGATTCCCTGGTATACTTTATATCTACTGGAGCATAACACATAAACGGCCCTACACCGCGGGTGACCTCGAGAGAAGACCCGGGTCTAAGGGCATACCCCTTGTCCTCGCGTAGATTAGAATTGATTCGGCTGGTACGCAGCACGCCAAAGACGTTGTTCATCACCTGAAAAGCAAGGTAATCGGGATCGCTCCGCCGCATCGCCAGATTACCGATAACAATCGTCGATTGTACCGCACCAGGCTGGTCAATCAGATAAATCTTTGTTGAGGCGGGCGCTGGGGGTGTCTGGACCTTCCGGGCGGTTACCGTTCCCTTTTCCCACTTCTTGAATGCTTTATCCAGTTTTTGCTTTGCTTCCGAAAGCGTGATATCCCCGGCGATAACCGCAGCCGCATTGCCGGGCACATAATTTGCACTGTAAAAGTTTACCAGGTCGTTTCGGGTGATAGCTTTCAGAGACGATTCTGTTCCCGAACCGGGCTGGCTGTATGGATGGCCGCTGCCATAGAGAACCCACCAAAATGCTTTGAAAGCACTATCCCACGGCTCTTTTGACTCCTGCTGGATACGGCCGAGATATATCTGGCGCTGCCGTTCGAGTTCCTTCTCTGGAAAGGTCGGGTTCAAAACAATGTCAGCCACCAGGTCTAGCGCCGGGTCGAGGTTTTTCTTGAGTAAGTTTAGTCTGATTGATGAATCGTCAAACCCACTGCCGGTGCCAAATTCCGCTCCAAGACGCATGGCTTCATCGGTTATTTTTAGAGCGGTGCGGGTCTTTGTGCCCTCGTCGAGCAGCTCGGCTGTCATCGCAGCAGCGCCAAATCTATCAGTTGGGTCAGCCGCAAAACCGCTTTTTATGACAAGGTTGAGATGCACCAGGGGAAATCGGTGATCTTCCACCAGAAGTATCTCAAGACCATTCGCCATGGTCGCCCGTTGAATTTTCGGAGGGGTAAACGCCGGTTCGGCCATGGCCGACGGCTCTCTCGTACGGTCAACCATGGTGTTACCCGCCGTCAGCTTTCCCTGGGGCGTTATATACAGTATCGCCCGCTTGTTCAGATCGATATACTTCTTCGCATACCGCTGGACATCCTCGACCGTGGCTCTGGTATAACGCTCTATATCCCAGGCCAGCTTGCCGGGGTCTCCCAGGAAAACATTATAAAAATTGAGACGTATTGCCATACTCAATAACGACTGGAAATTGCGTACATTTTTCGCTTCATTGTTTATCTGGGCCTGGGCCAGTTCTGCTTTCGTGATCCCTCCGGTCAGAACCTTCTGCAGTTCCGCATCGACCGCCCTTTCCAGCTCCTCCTGCGTATGACCTTTCCTGGCGGTTACTTCAATAGAAAACAGGCTCCCAAGCTCTGGCGAATATTGATAAACCGATACATCCTGAGCTATCTGCTGTTCATATACCAGCGCTTTGTACAGGCGCGATGTTTTTCCGGAGCCGAGAATGTCGGCAAAAAGGTTAAGCTCAGCATCACCGGGAGTGTACTCGGCCGGTGAGTGCCATGTATAGTAAAGGCGGGGCAGCTCCACGTTGTCCTCGGCCACAGCGCGCTTGATGCCGTCCAGTTCCGGTATCCAGGCAGTCATCCGTTCCATTGGCGGCCCCGGGGGCAGCGTATTGAAATACTTATCAACCAGTTTCCTGGCTGTCTCAGGATCGAAATCGCCGGCAAGTACCAGTGAAGCGTTGTTGGGAGTATAAAATCTTTTGAAAAATGCGGAAACATCCTCCAGATCAGCCGCTGAAAGATCTTCCATACTGCCAAGCCCAAGCCAGGAATACGGATGGTCGTCCGGGTACATCATTTCAAGAATAAGCTCCCAGGCTTTGCCGTATGGAATATTGAGAGCACCCTGTCGGAGTTCATTTTTCACCACGTCACGCTGGTTGTCCAGCTTCTTCTGGGTCAGGGCCGGAAGCAAAAAGCCAAGCCGGTCCGATTCCAGCCAGAGCGCCAGCTCAAGATAATTGCTGGGCACGGTTTCAAAGTATAAAGCGATATCTACTGAGGTGGCACCACCTGCATACCCGCCTATCTTCTCCAACGGAGCAAAGTATTCTCCATCGTAATGTTCCGATCCTTGAAACATCAGGTGTTCAAATAAGTGCGCTAAACCGGTTCGCCCTCTCTTTTCGTTCTTGCACCCCACATGATACATTACATTGACCGCAACCACCGGAATGGAATGGTCCTCATGCAGGATAACGTCCATACCATTCGCCAGTGTGTATTTCTCAAACTTCAATTCCAGCGGCTTATCCGCCATCGCAGACTGAGTAACCAGTCCAAGGAGAAAGAGAAAAGCTGCGAGCATCATACAAATACGGTTCATTTCAAGCCTCCAATTTTATATGCTCACGGAATTTTAACAGATTGTTTCTGCCCGATTCAATATCTTCCTCGACCCGCTCTTTTTTTTCACGATACTTTTGACAGTACCATTCTATGGTTTATACAGACTGCATAAACCCGGTCAAATCCTAGCGACCGGGCTACGAACGCCAGCTGGTCCATGGTTCGAGACGTGATGTAAAGTATTAGTATAACAAAAAATTCTCAAATAACCATACAAAAATAATTTCAGCTCCCTCCATATATTTCATATATTCAGAAATATGCATGATTGGGCCCCTGCGCAGATTCTGGAGACAACGCATTTCACTCTCATAGAATGAAAGAGGCTGTCTCCTGCGCGGCCTCCTCCAGGCGGATATGCGCAGAGAGTTTACTTTGTGCGATCTGGATGACGAGGACGATAGACTCCGGCCACAGCAGGAGCCATGAATCAAGAAACGGACCAATCCCCTCCGGAAAAGGAGAATCGCTGATAAGACAGAAGTTAGCGTCACCGCCCCCGCGAATCGCACGTCCAGAGAATAATCTATTTCTTCAGCAATATTTTTGAAGTATAAGGTGGAAGGGTGATACTGCCGCTTACGGCATGATCATCCAGGTCGTATAAGGTTTGCGGCAGGGAAAACTTTTTAGTTGAATTCGTTTTATTTATGAAAATCAAATTTCGTTTTAAAGGGTCATCGTATAAAACTTTGACTTTCAGCAGGCCAATATTATCTAACCAGTAATCCGGCGCATTCGTGTTTACATCATAATCTATACGAGCAGGGTCAGTCCCGTAAGTGGGCATAAAGATTATCCTATGGTCTTTTCGTTTTGAATCTACAAGGATGGTTTTGTGCATTTCCAAATTCCCATAGGTGCTTGCGTCCCTTGTTTGCACGTCCACTGTGCCGGGGGTCGGAGCAATCGTGCTGAAGGAGAGTTCGTACGCTTGTCCCGCCTCCAGGCCAAAATAGTTATTCACATTGTAGGCACAGCCATCATCGCACTGCAGGTGCCAGCTGCCATTGTTTAATTGATTATTGACACCCCAGGATGAGGTGCAAGTGTTGGTGGGCGACCAGCACGACCAGCCGTCTATATTATAATTAAAATCTCCATTAACAATGAGGTTGCCGCTTGTTATATCTATTACGGAATAAGCATTCCAGTTGACATGGCTGGATTTGGCGCTCGCATCTTTTAGGGCCTTCCACTGACTGACCGGATAAATTTTATAATGGGCTGAATTGTTTATTCGGTTCTCCGTGGAAATGCTTAATTCATTGTAAGGGCTGCAATAATAATTGCCGGCATAAGTTGCGAAATCCAAATTGCTGTTTTCATAATTGGTAAGCACCAAGGGAAAACTATTTTCATCCACAGAATATAATCTATTTTTCATAATCGTATTTTTAGCTACGGGAGTCGTGCTAATGCTATCCTGGCTCATCCATATCGGTCCGCGACGGCAATTAAATAGCGTATTTCCGCTGACCGTATTGTTGATACTGTTGTGCAGACATATTCCCGCCTGCGCACAATTAACAACGGTATTATTCTGTATAAGAGCATTGCCACTGGCATCGTCCATATATATCCCGTTAGCATAACGAGTCTTGTCTGGCGTGGCCTGATAATTCCCGATTCCATTTTGGATAATATTATTGCGGATGACACAGCCGGTGCCATTGCGGTTGATATAGTCGTTATCGCTCCAGATATAAATGGCACCGCCATCGTCGATGGTCAGACAAAAATTATTAATCAGATTATTTTCTATCTGTGTATTTTTTGAAAAAAAGCTCAAGCCACTATAACCGATGCTGTCCAGAATATTAAAACTGATATTTGCATAATTGATATCGCCTCCTATCTGCAGAGCGCCATAGCCATCTTTGGCGGCCCTGCCTGCATATAAACCGATGCGCTTTATTGTATTGTTCTGAACAATGATGTGCTTGCTATCCCATGCATGTATCCCCATTCCGTAAATATCTGTAATGATATTATTCTTAATGACAACATTATTTACGTAGTTAAGATAAATGGCTTTTCTATAGATGGCATTGAAACGGCATTGTTGGATAGAAATATCGGTATAACCGTAATCCGCATTCACTCCATCGACCTGCTGGTGCCTGAAACTGATATTGCTGATGCGGATATAGCTTGCATTCTCTATATTAATTCCATACTCGTATACGGAAGCTTCTGCCGAATTATTTGCAGGCAAAGAAACCGACCATAGATAAAGTTCTTGTTGTGATGGATTGAAATAAAATTCACCGGCCGCATCTAAGGCTTCCATTTTATCGCTTAAGAAATAACCCCAGCCCTTTGTAAAATCATATTCTATCGGGCCGATTATGGTGATATGGCCATTGGCAAATGACTCCACTTCGTGTTCGCCATATTTCCAGCGCACCATGCGGTTGTGCAGCGAGGCGCCATTCCAGTATCCTTTCGTCTGCGTCAATGCCGCATCATAGAAGCCCTTTTTGCCGTTGGCCTTGTCAATCGTTAGGAAGCCGCTGTTTGGATAACGTGCAGGCAGGTGCAGCGTACTTTTATAAAATACCATTACAGGATTTACATTCAAGGCCGCTTTATAAATTTTACCTTTGTGCAGCGACCAGTTGTTTACATATTCACTGCCGCTGATAACAGCTAAGGTGCCATGGCCATAAGAGGTGATGGTGATGGGCTGTGATGCAGTGCCGGACTGCTTAATATTCAATTGCCCACGAAATGTATCGCCACGCCTAAAGAATATTTTATCTCCCGGTCTTAATACAATCGTGTTGAGCTTAGCAATTGTTTTGAAGGGCGTACTTGATGAAGTGCCGTTGTTGTTATCGTTGCCACTAGCAGCGATGTAATAACCTGTCGCATTGGCTTGCAGGGATGCAGCAAGCAGCAAAATGAAAGCAATGCTTTTATGCACGTGAATTTACTTTCAGGAAAATATTAATTTATAAGAAATTCGTTTTCCGCTGCGCTGGCTGAATGAGCGTTCATGCGCTGATTTTGCCTCATGCCATCGTCAGCGATTATAAATCGTAGTGTGAAGGGATGTCAAGTGGTTGATGATACGACCGACCACAGAGAAATCCGCAAGGAAGGCGATGACCTTCATCCTGCCGCCGCATTGAGGGCATCGGAGCGGGTCATCTCGGCCCAGCCGCGGCCGGGGATCCTCCTCGCTGCTTTTAGCGTGAGGGCTTATATTCAATTTTTGACAAAGTACTTGGAGTGATATATATTAATAGCAGTTGATACTTGGACTTAGGTGCCAACCTAGGTAAGTGAGGTAGGCCTAATTGAAGGCAACAGTAAGAAGAAAGGGGAGGTAAGAATGTCATGAAAAAAAGAAGGCTAACAGCAAGGTTCAGGGATAAGAATAAAAAGTGTCCTAATTGTGGAGTAACATTAGACTAACTAAAAAATGAATAAATATTAGATGGGGGGGTAAAAACGGCTAAGAAGTTACGTCTTTCACTCTTCTTATTAATTTTCACTTTTATTTTCTTACCTATCTACTCTGAGGCGGTAAAAATCGCCTCTTGGAATGTCCTTAATTTTCCCGGGTCAACCGGGGCTTTTAGGAAAGATGATTTTCGTATTGTGATTAAGCAATTAGGCTTAGATGTTTTAGTAGTCCAGGAAATGTTGGATCAAGCTGGCGTTAATCAATTTCTAAATAAGATTATGAACTATTCTGTTCCTGGAACCTATGCAGCAGCCCCATTCTTTGATGGCCCTGATACAGACAACGCTTTATTTTATAAGAAATCAGCAACAAGTTTAATCTTTCGTAAACAAATACCAACAGACCTACGTGATATTTCAGAGTATGTTTTAAAAGTAAAGTCAGGACCTGGAAAAGGAACTGTTTTTAGGATTTACTCCATTCACCTCAAGGCAGGAACGAGCTCTGCTGATAAAAAGGCAAGAGAGAATGAAGCCAAGATTCTGAGAAATTATTTGAATGGGCTTCAACCAAAGTCGCTTTTTCTTGTTTGTGGTGACTTAAACTTATATTCCAGTCGGGAGGCTGCATTTCAAGTTTTAATAGGCAACCAGGCGGATAATGACGGAAGAGCTAATGACCCTGTAAATAAGCCGGGTATATGGCATGATAGGTCAATATTCGCAAACATTCATACGCAATCAACAAGGACAACTAGTTTTGGAGGTGGGGCCACTGGCGGCCTTGATGACCGCTTTGATATGATTTTAATCTCCGATGCGCTCTTGACTAGCACAAAATTAGTCTATGTTCCTAGAAGTTATATCGCTTATGGAAATGACGGAAAACACTTTAATAAGGCTGTCAATTCGGGTGTCAATAGCTCAGTTAGCCCTGAGATTGCCTATGCTTTGTGGCAAGCTTCAGATCATTTGCCTGTAGTTATTGAATTGCTTCCCCAGACAGGCGGTATTCCCAAGGCTCCATCGAACCTTACGGCTAAATCAATCTCATCAAGCGAGATAAATCTAACATGGAAGGATAACTCAAACAATGAGACAGGATTTAAAATAGAAAGGCAGACAACTTCCAATTGGACTCAAATAGCCAAGGCCTCAACAAATACAACGACTTATAGCAATTCAGGACTATCTTATCTGTCTACTTATTCTTATAGGGTAAAAAGCTTTTAACTTAACTGGTGATTCCGAATATTCCAACACAGCCACACTTCAGTCAGGCTCTGATATTATTGTTTACATAACTGAGACTGGGACAAAATATCATAGAGACGGTTGTAGATATTTAAGTAAAAGCAAGACTCCGATTTCATTAGTAGACGCTAAAGCAAAGGGGTACACGCCGTGCTCTGTCTGCAATCCACCAACAAGCTATAGATGAGGCAAGAGGAAGCCAGAGGCACTAAGGGATGGCTTCCCGGATGATGCGGGACGCTGAGCGGATGATCGCCCAACTAGGAGAGACGAGAGAGGAGGAAAATTCTTATTCATAATTCGAGATTTGATTTTAATTTTTTATAGCTTTATAATTTAAAGCAATAACACAATTTGGAAATTAGAAAATAGGGGGTAGAAATTATGTCGTTAAAACCTCCCAAAAAAATAGTTAACTCAGTTCGCCACCTTATTTATTGGCAATATGCCCAGCTAATCGCTAAATCCGCTGGATTCGAGGATAATTGGGGTTTTGTGATATCAAGATATAAAAAGCTTGTCTCTGGCGAGATGAAATGGTCTTCATCTATTCGAGATTATGAGAAAGCGTTGGAAACAGGAATGGTTTGTGTCTATTGCGGATCTAAAAAAGATATAACCTTTGATCATATAATTCCAGTGGCCAGGGCAGGAGTAGATCCGAGAATTGTTAATCTTATCAATTCAACAGATAACTGTGTATGTGCTTGTAAGAAGTGTAACTTCAGTAAAAGCGATAAAGATGTCTTTGAGTGGTATGGACAGGATCGCCTTGATGAGATACCGAAGCTTGTTTTATCAAAATTCCTAAAGCTGGCCTATGCACTTCATGAAACCCAGGGAACACTTGAATTAAAAGACCCTAATATGGATGGTGTACTCGATATATATGATTTAGGCGTTGTAATTACTAGCTTGATTTCGAAGATTTCAGCTACAGTAGAAAACAAATAGATTATACTATTTTTCAGAATAGATAAAATTGAGGCGAGTGGAAGCCAGAGACCTTAAAACCCCGGCTTCCCGATGATTGAAAAAAGACTGCTGAGTGAAAAAGCCTCTCGAAGTTGTTCAAAAAATGGGAGTTGGAGACCCCTCACTCACCCCACCTTATTCCCTTTATTTTCAAGCGTTTATATTAAGTTTGTCTTTCAACCCTAAACCGTAATTTTCAGCGCTTTTCAGCACATTTTGGCACATATTTGGCACACGGGAAGGGGTCTATTGCCAGATAGAGCGACGGACTCCGGAACAAAAAGGCTGTTTTCTGTAACCTCCTGAAAATAAAGTAATAGTCAATCTTATCAGCAAGTTACAAATTATTTTTATGTATATGGAAGTATGCCTAAGTATACGAAAGCATATCTAAGATAGTCACAATTTGGCCCCAAAAAGCTAATGTTGTGAAAACTTTGATTTCGCGTCCTTTCTTTCAAGTCAAGGTATTGACATTTATGAAAAAAGGCTTATTTATTAATTGTAAAGCAAAAATAAATAAGGAGGTGAGTTAAAATGATAGGCATGAACTTCTTGGCATTTCTCCTCTTGTTTATAATCAGTGTTGTGGTGTCAGTTATCATGTTCTATTTGTTGAAGATAAAAATAGGCAAAGGAATAGTTGGATTTATCGCAGAAGTCTGTGTAGGCTGGTTTGGAGCCTGGCTGGGATGGATTTTGGAGCATTGGTGGCTTAAACTCTGGGATGTTCACATCATTCCTGCGATTCTTGGGTCAGCTTCATTAATCTTAGTTCTGCATGTTTTGTACCCTCCCCCGAAAGAATAAAGACGATGTGTTAACGATCAAAATCACACATTAAAGGAAGAGATTCTAGAGAAAGACTCGTCGCATAACATTTATCGATAATTTAAATTTAAAAAAGAGAAGAATCTCAACAATAATTTTGGTTTTATTCTAGCCGCCTGTAAATTAAAGTATTGACCAGTTATCCTGTTAGGGGGATGGGTTTCCCTACCGATAGAGGTTAAGAAAAAGAAACAGAATATTTCTTATAAATAATCCCAAGAAGGCAATGTACTGCAACGCGAAAATAGGGATGGAAAAAGAGTAATAAAATGAAAATCTTAGGAATTTTGTTAATCGCCATCGGCATAATTTTGAGATTATTTAGAGCGATTAGCGTTAGAATTTCGCTGGACATAATACTCGTTGGAATAATTTTTATATTGGCGAGCTATTTATTAAAGAAAAAAGCATCTTAATATAGTTTTGATAAGGAAAACTTTGGGAATAAAAGGCTACAAATAAATTGCAAAAATCAATGGAAATCTATGATAGAGGAAAATATGAGGAACTTTTATTATTGATCACGCAAACAGATGCGAGCTTGTCAGTTTTTTCAAAATAAAATGCTAGCCGTTTTGGGGTATGTCAGCAAAAGGACGATGCTAAAGATATATCATGGTATTCATTTAAGTTTATCCTTAAGCGACTTAAATATTCGAATAAGAAGGCCTTCAAGCGAATGGAACCCTTGCCTAGAAAATGGATTAAAGAGGGGGCAAGTTCAGAGCCTAGAAATCTAACTTTACAGGTGGTATAATAAGCGAGGACAGGAAACTTTTCTATCTGTACCACCTGTGGGGCACCCAAATTGCCCCATTGGGCTTGTCCTGAATGCGGATATTACCGCAGAAGACGGGTGATCGAAGGAACCCGAAGAATAGAAAGGGAAATTCCATGAAGATTGTTGTCGATGCCATGGGCGGAGACTTTGGTCCCAAGGTGACAGTGGAAGGGGCTGTAAGAGCTTCGGAAGACTATAACCTCGAAGTCCTACTGGTTGGCGTTGAAGAGCTCATTAAAAAGGAATTTGACAAGCTCCATAGCACCAAAGCGAAAGTCACGATCATCGATGCGCCCGAACCGATCGGCATGGGAGAAGGGATTTTTTCTTTCAGGAAAAAGAAAAGGTCCTCAATCCTCGTTGGAGCGCAGCTCGTGAAAGAGAAGAGCGCTGATGCTTTTATCAGCATGGGGAATACAGCCGCGGTTGTCTTTATCTCCAAAAAGATATTAGGGGCTTTAAATGGAGTAGATCGGCCAGCCCTGGCCTTGCTCATCCCTACCCTGAAGGGCCTGACCCTTCTTATTGATGTGGGAGCAAATGCTAACTGTCTTCCCCGTCATTTGGAACAGTTTGCCATCATGGGCCGGATTTTCATGGAAAGCATCCTGGGTCTCAAAAATCCACGAATTGGGTTGATGAGTATCGGAGAAGAAAGCACAAAGGGAAATGAACTGACCAAGGGGGCTTTTGAGAGAATCCAAGCCTCTCCTTTAAACTTCATCGGAAATGTCGAGGGCAAGGATATCTATTCAGGAAAAGCGG
>Ga0315280_10007485_pt1 | contig 14637 bp, 10 predicted proteins | sample YL17G06_40_MG_FD_203697 | JGI IMG/M metagenome (GOLD analysis project Ga0315280, IMG submission 203697) | Sediment microbial communities from Yellowstone Lake, YNP, Wyoming, USA - YL17G06_40 | ecosystem: Environmental > Aquatic > Freshwater > Lake > Sediment | place: USA: Wyoming | collected...
AGTGCTTCCAGAAGCACCGAAGGTACTAGGCAAACAGCCTAGAACCGATACTGACCAGAATTTCCTCATTTTTCTTTGCCTTCAAATATGCATCCTGTAGGGTTTCCTGGTCTAGATCTGCCACGATCAGGTCTGCCGATGTGTCTGTACCAGAAGCGGCCGATCCACATGTCGATAGACACGGATCTCTCCAACTGAACGAATCTTCTACAGTATGGACACTGCAAAACAAATCACCTTGACGAGAAAAGAATAGGGAACGAGCGAAGACGTGGCCAAAACGCGAAGCATATTATAGCTGAACAGCGGCACTGGGCGGGCGGTGTGTCAATTGGCAGAAGAAGAAGACGAAGAAGAAGAGGAAGAAGACGAAGAGGACGAGGAAGCCTGGCAGCGCGGACAGGACTTCGTGGCGGTCGGAAGTGTTAAACCTGCGATAGCAACATTAGATCTACACGTAATTTCTGTGCCGAAAGCGAAGAAGAAACCAAAGTAACCAAAGAACCAAGGATTTCCTTTGCGACGACGAGAGGGTTCAAGTAAGTAAGTCAGCAGCCCCGCGAAAGCTCTTCGACTGAAACTCTGCTAAGTACTATACTATATGGCGGTCTGAGGAACCTGTCGGTCCGTCATCTTCCTTTAGTCTAAGGTATTCCTGTCGATCAAGCAACTTCCCTCTTCGTACCGGGCATTCTTTTGGCTCCGGCACTAATACCAGACAACATAGAGACAAACCTTCATGAAAGCAGCGATCATTGTCGCCCATCCTGACGACGAGACCATCTGGAGTGGTGGTCTGATACTCAAGAAACCGGAGTGGCAATGGACGGTGCTTAGCCTATGCCGGGCAAGGATAGTACGACCTGCAAGGACAGCCAATGTGTCTTTCGATTTCAATGAATGGCTAAGGGCACAGGATGGGACGCCACGTGGCCAAGATTGGCAGGCTTGGTCTGCAGCGATGTATCTTTATGCCGCTGTCTCGGTGGAGCGATGTGAGACTCCTTTTTTCAAGGAGGCCCGGAACAGTTCTCATGATGCCGCATTCAGGTGAGCAGGCTAGACGAGAGCAAATCCTAGCAGTGGACTTGGACATCGGGACCTACACGTTCTCATCCGCGGATTGTGTGAGGAAAGTAGACCCTCTCAAAACGAATGTGTGAAAACGACGCGAGGGCGAGGTAAGAGATTAATAGTTGTGTAACCATGCTCTTCCTGGACGCGAGTATGATTACAAAAGAATTAGCACTCGGCCGGAATGAGCTTAGGCTACTGTTTACTCTGGAGAAGGAGAACAAGTCCCTCTTCTCGACTGACGACGCGAAACGGATACTGAAGACATCAGAGGCATCCGTTTGGAATGTGCTCTACAGGCTGAAGAGGAAGGGAAGAGTCGAGGAGATTGAGAGAGGCAAGTATCTACTTGTCCCCGCGCGCGCTGGCTACGAGCCGTCATGGTCAGAGGTGCCCCTTCTGCTTGTTCCACATCTGATTGACACCTACTATGTCGGTTTTTGGACGGCGCTGAACTACTGGGGTATGACCGAGCAGGTTCCCCGCACCATGTTCATTGCGACCACCAAGAGAAGGAGAGATGTCGAGTACGGACCGACGAAGTTTGAGTTCGTGACGCTTGCGAAGCGAAGGTTCTTCGGTTTTGTGCACGAGGGAATTGCAGGCGGCAGCTTCACAATATCTTCGCGGGAGAAAACGATCGTCGACTGCTTACTATATCCAAGGTACTGTGGCGGACTTGAGGAAGCGGTCAAGGGAATATGGAACGCACGGAAGGATCTCAACTTCGAAACATTGCTGGACTTCTCGAAAAGAATCGGTGTGAGCGTCGTTGAACGAAGGCTTGGCTATGTACTCGATGTGCTTCAAATCGAGAAGAAGATGCGTTCCAAACTCGCTCAGGGAAAACTCGTCGGCTTCATGTGGCTTGACCCTCTCGGACCGAAGACGGCGCTCACCTATTCGAGAGAGTACGGGCTCGCAATCAACAGGACGAAGGACGAGCTCACAGATTGGAGAGGACACTAGATGGACGAAGACGAATTAAGGAGACTTGCGAAGACAACTGGGTTTGACGTTGCGACTCTGGAGAAGGACTACGCGCTCACGTGGCTTCTCAGCGGTACATTCTCGAGGGATTCCAAACTTCGAGAGTTGCTGATTCTCAAGGGCGGCACCGCCATACGGAAGGTCTACTTCCCAGAATGGCGGCTGTCAGAAGACCTCGACTTCACCATACTCCGGAGAACTGCACCGCAACAGGTTCGACAGTATTTCGACCTTGTGTTCAAGGCATTGAGGGACGCAAGCAATATCGCGTATGCTTTTGATGCGTTCTCCGCAGGTCCAAACTCGATTCTCGCTGACGTGCAGTACGTCGGCCCTCTCCGTTTCAAGAACAGGATTGCCCACGACATCTCATTCAGGGAGAAGCTGGTTGAAGAGCCCAAAACGAGGAGAGTGAAACCCGAGTATGCTGACGTTCCGGAATTCACCGTTCTTGTCTACTCGCTAAACGAGATTCTGGTCGAGAAGATACGGAGTGTCCTCCAGAGAGGAAAAGCTAGAGACTACTATGACGTGTGGCGGCTCACGAACAAGCACGAGTTCGACCCGCGCAAGATCAGGAAGCTGCTGGAAGAGAAGTGTAGAATCACGAAGGTCGAGTTCAAGCCTGACTTGTTCTACGACGAAACGAGACTGAGTGAAGCAAGAAAGTTCTGGACGATTGCTCTTGCTAGACTCACCAAGGACTTGCCTGACTTCGACAGAGTTATCTCTGAACTGCGGAATAGGCTCACTCCCCTGCAAGAATAGGTTCGCTCCCAGCCGAGTCGACACATTCGCGGTTAGGTCTAGAATCAGGTTCCATGAGAGAGGAACCGGCGAGTCGCCGGCGAAACACATGAAGTATCTCGCCCCTAGGAATCATGTAGCTTGTCAACGGATGCTCCGAACAGGTGAACTGGCATGTCAAAGGTCAAGGTTCACGAAAGGTCAGCGAGCCTGATCACGAGCAACTGCCTAGAGAAGCGTAGTCTTATCGGGTCAATTGCATGAGATGACGGCAAGAACGACACGTGAGGCTAGGGTGTGAGAGAAACAGTCGTGCAGACAGTTGAACCGCAGTAGTCGAACATGCAGTTTCATCCGCCTATTCTATCCTCCAATATGCTCGTGATCTTACTCACTACTGCTTTCATTCTCGCTTCACTTCTTTCGAGAAAGTCATGCGTGATGAAGAAACCTTTGTATGCAATCTTGTTCCTCAACTGCCTGAATTGGTCTATAAGCAGTATTTCTGTTTCTGAGAACTGCGGATAGAACTCCTTCAGATATCCTACCAGAACCTCATGGCTTAGTGTCTTGTATCCGTCCAGGGCCATCAGCGCCGTAATAGCCTCCTTGGTTATTTCGTAGTAGTCCTCGACAACAAGCGAAGCGAATTCTTTCCTGTCTTTGAGCCCCAGAGCCCTCATCCTGACTTCAATCATCTTCAGTATTGCCTTGGCGATCTGCCTGTCAGGCGTTATCCTCTTGACCTCTTCTTGCGAATCCTTCCACAGCCTCATTCAAACACCTCCAGATAGCCGTAAACCACTATCCCGTTGACGATGTTGTTCAACAACTCTTTTGGAATGTTCGACGTTTTTTCTTCGAAGTGCAGAGAGATCCTTCTTCTCACCTTGTGCTCAAACTCCTCCAAGTCAACCTTCTTCTCCCTCGAGATCACAAGGAGATCCATGTCACTGTCTTCCACATCCTCCCCTCTCGAAGCAGACCCGAACAGCACTATGCCGTCTGGCACGAACTTGTCCGCCAGAAAAGCCACGAGCCCTGAATCGTGAAGCCTAAGCAGGACATCGTTCCTCTTGTAGAGCTTGAACAGTTCGTTTCGGGTTGAGACATAGCTATCGTACACGCCTCGCTTCTCCTTTCTGACAAAAGCCTGCCGCTCCAGCTTTCTTACATGACTCCTCACCGACGGCATGCCCATCTTGAGGAGTCGGCAGATTTCCCTCAGCTGGAAATGCCTCGTTGGGTAATCTAAGAACACTCTTAGTACGCGGTAGGCGGTACAATCTTGTATCATGTGATACATTTCTGTATCAGGCGGTATGTAAAGATATCACTCCTCGCAACCGAAAGCCCAAAACGCGCTTGAAGCTTGTCATTCAACTGCGGACTCGACATGACCCTCTTTCCTCATCCAAAATCAGTATGCAATAGCCTCAGGCAGAACGCGGGAGTTCTATCCCCTTCCTCCAGTCTATCAGTGTCCCGTAGCAGTCAAAGGTCAGGTGTGTGAATTTCATTTTTCAGATAACCCTCCAGCCGACATACGGACTGCATTCATCGATAGCTTCACCGAACTCCCTGTAATCCTTCATTCGATCCTCTGCTACTGCTATGCCTGCTATTGATATCAGCGGGCCTGTGTCATACGTGGCGCGGTAGACCGGAATGAGGCGATGAGATTACGCGCTGTTTGGATTACCGGCAGTATTGCTTGCGGCAGGTGCTATCATGATGCTGGACGGACGGGACAGCCTAGAGAGGTGTAGCTTGTCGGGTCAATTGCGTGAGGTGACGGCAAGAACGACACGCGAGGCTGGCTGGGGGTAACCTAACGGTGACTGACACTGAGTCGAGGGCAACCACCTGCGTGTTACCGGGGTCGAACGTGCCAGCACCGCCAATGTGAGCACTACGGGATGAATCCAACGTGGTGTGTGAGCATGCTCTATTTGTGGATACCTTCGCCATGAGGCAGAAAACTGGGGCGTCAGACACCCTTGAGGACGCGAGAAAATCTAGGGTGGCCTACACCCTTGTTTTTTCCGCTCACCAACACAGCCCGCACATGCTCCGACACCGCCATTTTCGCCATTATTGGCCGACTTTCTAACACAAAATGGTACGTCATCAGGAGTCACACCTCAATTATCGGCGACTCCTTCCAATTCGTTCCGTGAGCGAGCGCAAAGGGTCTCAGGTCCCCCATCTTATAGAGGGGTCTGGGCCTGTGACCATCAATACCATCCTTATTCTCACGTTCCAACAGGGCTCAGGAATGTGGGCAGGGTTACCGCTGACCAGCCAAGGACGTCTCCATGTGAGGATGAACCGGTTCACTAGGTCGCGGAACCGCTCTAATCGTAAGTACGATTCGTTTGAATTGTCACCCAATCGTTTTCAATTGTGGGACAATTCACGCATATGCTCCTCAAGGATCCAGCCCGCGTACTCGGAGACTCATGCCAAGAGTCCGGGGCCAGCAACCGTAAGGATCGAGGCATGGACTTACCAAGCTCAAGCCTCATGTATGGGAGAGCACCAGATCGAGATGCTCGTCAAGATGTTCCACTACTACGACCGCCACGGCTTCCGGGGCAACCCACGTACGCCATCTCACTTACTTGGCCGCACACCCACCAAATTCGAGACATTCGTCGAACGAGTCATGCGATAAACGACCAACCAATGACAGAACCTGCAGAGTTGACCATGTGGAACAAATTGAACTGGCCAGCTAAACGGAGACATTCATACAGAAGGCTCTAGCTGTTCGTTCTCAAGTTCTTCAGCATGCTCTCTGTCATGTACTTGCCTGCCATCGTGACGCTCTTGTCGAGTCGTAATGGAATAGCGTATTCTCTTACGTCTTCAAGGACAAGGACAAGCATCTTCTTGGATTTCCTTCTGCCCACATACAGTTCGAGTTCTGTTGGTGTAAGAAACAACTCTTCGCCGAACTTCGAAAGGACTTCCTCAAGGGTACCGCTGGCTGCTTCCACGATTTTCGCCTCACCCACCACTTCTCTGTTATTTCTGGATCGGTAGAAGAACATCCTAGAATTGGGTTCCACTCTTGTGGGAATAGTCTGTCTGCTGAGGCACTTCACGAACACTCTCTTCCTACCATCGAAGAATCGTCGGATGTGTTCCGGGAGCAATGGAAAGATGATCCCCACGACACCACTGCGTTCAGTTGAGACCATCACGCAAACACCAGGGCGACTACTGAAATCACACTGCTCAGTGCAGTCGCTACTAGATATGTGGTTCGAGCCCTTGTGCAGGGCCTGGTACTAACCTCGTTAAGCTGCGTTTGTTCGCGTTCATGTAATAGGATATTGGAGAGATCGCATCATATCCAACAAAGCAGTTGCAGCTCGTGGAAGTTGAGATCGCGGAATCTACTGAAGCTGAACTCCAGTATTGGTGCCTTAGCCCCCCTTCCAGCGTCCTCTGTCCGAGGAAGACCTACCCCCACGCAGGAGACCGCAAGACCTTTCCATCTTGCCGGTCTTTGAGGTATTTGGAGAGCACTGGTCACTCCCTCGTCGGGATGTGCTGCGAGTCCTAGGAGTTGAACTGGAGATAAGACGACTGGCCAAGGCAAGCCGCGAAGATGTCTATGCATCAAAGCGTGACTACCAAGAGATCGTCATCAAGAAAACACTGGAACTCCGCTTCAAGGAGCACAGTGCGCCTCGTATGGTCCTTTCGCATAGCCCCAACGGCTCAAATGTGAGTGACTTCTACGGTTTCGGAGCATATGTCTTCGTACCCAGCGATGTCCGGGTCGCGATTCAGTTGATGGTTGGCGGTACCACTCTTGCTGAGAGAACCTACGAACTCGTCCGAGGGTGGAATCGCCTTGGGCTCGCTACCCAGAGTCCTGGGGACGACCAAATCAAAGTGTCCCTCGACTTCTCGAAGCCTCTAGAAAGAATCTCCCTCTGGGGGGTTAATGCTGGATCTGCCCGTCTTCCAAAGGCGGTACTCGACAAGTCGCCGACTGTGAGTAGTCTGAATTCACCATTTATATGTCCGGAGACGTTGTACTTAGATCATAGTGTTTCTGTGGCCATCGACATCGTCGCAGAGGAATCTGCCGATCTAAGGACTCAGCCATCACAAGGTCGAACGATCGAGACGAAGAAATGCTCCTATTGCCAGCGAATGCTGCCAATCAATTCGGCGAAACTCGGTAGCCTTGCATTCCACAAACACAACGCGAAGAGAACCAAGCATCAAAATGAATGTAGGGCCTGCAAGAAGTGGCGTATCAACGATTCATTCAATCCACAGCGGACTACTGATCAACTTCACGAATCGTCCGTGATCACGAGAGAACGCTCAGTCCTCCTGAGAGAACCAGAGATTCTGCAGAGAATCAAGGATAGACACGGCGGCGCAGGACTAAAGAGCATTGTATGGGAACATTTCGGGCGAAGATGTTTCCGTTGTCGGGCACCACTCAAGCTCTCCGAGGTGGAGCTAGACCATACTCGCCCGCTTGCCTACCTTTGGCCAATCGATGAGCATGCCACTTGCCTTTGCAGCGAGTGCAATAACCTGAAAAAAGACAAGTTCCCGTGTGACGTCTACAACGAAAAGCAATTGCGGGAACTGTCCGAGCTGACCGGCCTTTCTCTCATGCAACTAACAACCCGAGACGTGAACGAGGTCGAGCTTCGGCGTATCATGACGAATATCGAGGATTTTGCACACCATTGGAGCGCAAGGACGTTCAACGCCACAGCCCGCAAGGTCAATGAAATAAGGCCGACCGTGGACCTTGCTGAGGTTCTTCGCAAGAAAAACCCTGCATTGCACGCAATGCTTCTCCTAGAACTAAAGAGGCGACCCGAGGAAACTACGGCGTAAAAAACAGGAACTCGTGTGTGGTGGTTGTTCCCTTGTCGACAATGCCGTGTTTCTCAACTCCTTGGACGTTTTCCGCAACACGATCAACGAACGTGAACTGACTTGACCCACGTCCAATGAGCGCCGAGGCCATGTCGTACTTGTAGGAACCGCCTGTATGCAAAATCAGAATTCCATGAGGTTGCAGGAGCCGCTTGGCTACCAGGAAAAAGTCATCATAGACATTGAGCGATTCCATCTGCTGTCGCTCCAAGAAGGCCCGGCTGCGTTCGTGAAAGTCCTTCTCTTCCCATCCGCAGAACCACATTCGAAGCCAGTTAGGACGATCAAAACGCATGCCCATGAAGGGTGGCGATGTAATGATCGCATCGACTGGGGAGCTGAGTTGTTCTGGCAGATCTCTGAAGTCTTTTGCATAAGCTTCGCCATGCATGAACGACGCCGGTAGCGGGGAACTAGTAAGAATCTCGCACCGTTGACGGACTTTTTGGATCAAGGATCTATAAACGGACTCGCCCTCCGGGTGGAAGGGAGTGATTGGATGAGACGTACGAGATAGCGCGTAAGGGCGGTTACCGTGCAGCACATGCAACAGCGATGCTTTGACAAAGGCGTGTGCATCGTCGAGGTCTCTGTCCAGATAGAATCGTCGCGCTTTCAGGATTTCACGCAGCGTCTTAGGATGATAGTAATCTGCAACGCGGGCATTGAGGCCGAATTGAGCCGACACCATGTCCTCCTCCTGGATTTCCATCCTGTCCAATGCGTTGGATAGCTCTAGGATCGCACGAGCACAGTCGTCTGGGGTCGGCGGCCGGACCTTTGCGCGTGCTACCACCGACGCGAACGGGCTCAAGTCGTTGGTGATGCCGTAGCGACCCTGGATACAGGCCTCAAAGGCTATGGTTCCCACACCACCTAACGGGTCGAGGATACACGCTCCTGGTTCTGTGAAAGCCAAGACAAGCCAATGAGCGACAGCGGGTTTCAGCTTTCCCTGGTACGAGCACAGGGAGTGAAATGGGTGACCCCAATTCCGTTTGCAATATGGCTCAGCCTTGTAGGGCAGACTCCGGCGAAAGGATGCAATTCTTGAGCTGATGGGGTCGGAACCAGATATGTTCACCGCCGACGACGACTTGTCAGCACCTCTTGGCTTCTGGAGAAGCAATTCTACCTGTCTAAGCTCAGTCTTGTCAATTGAATATCGTTTTGCAAGAATACGGTTTGCAAGGATTTCGAAACCAACGTCACGCGCAAGTTCACTCAGAATGATGTCTGTAGGGATATGAACCCCGGCAAATCTCGAGTCGCCCATGTCGAGTACGAAGTGACTCCCTTCGACAAGACTCCCAAAGACACTTTGAAGAACTGAGTGCATATCTGAGAAATACCCACGGACAAGTGCAGGAATCCGGTTGTCATAGGCGCGTTTGTCTACTGCCCTTGCGAATTTCTCTACTACATCAAATCGTGTGAAGTTCCTCTTGCCCGATATGTTGTTGATACCCGATCTTATCGCCTGCGAAGTGAACTTGCGGAGACCCTGCTCGTTCTTTATGAAGCCAAGAAGCCACAACTCTATTTTGGAATTGCGGAAGTAGTTTGTTCCGTTCAAATATGGTGGCGAGGTTAACGCGAAGTCGAAAGCTCGCAAATATTCAGGTGGAATTGACCGACAGTCAGCCGATATGAACCGAGTAGGAGCCGATGTCTTTGGCATGTTGGTAAGATCTTCAATGACCTCAAAGACCTTCCTGCGAAGCATCTCTCTGACATTCACAACGCGATTCTTGTATTCCCCGGGCCGCCGCCTTCGAAGATCAGCCCGGCGCGTCATGTTTGAGCTTGGAACTGCAATGCTCGCCACTGCCACGCGAAGGATAGCTCCAGCTGGCTGGCTGATTCGACTCGACTCATCTGCCAACATGAGCGCCGCAAGCAATTCACGAATATCCTTCTCGACGAAATAGTTTCTCGACGGAAACGCGGCCTTGTAGTCCCCAAGCGAGACTCTTCGCGTCAAGACTTTGAATCGGTCAGATCGCAGGTTGGAAAGGAATGACTGAAATACTTTCTCAACATCACTCCAGTGCTCCTTTGCCTCACGTGAAGCATTCACCTTAGCTTCACATACGGTTGCTGCGAACGGGTTGATCTCCGAGTAGAACGAAGGAACACCGAGCAAGCTAGCCTCTAGCTGAGCTGTCCCACATCCTCCGAAAGGGTCGTAAATGGTCTTGACCTTGCTTCCGAGATTCGTCAGAATGTGGTGAACATACGCTGCGGAGAAACCTTCGACGTATGGGTACCATCTATGAATTGGTTTCCTCTTGCTATCTCTGAATGTGAATCCGATCCCACCGGTAGATGCAGTTGAGGCAAGATAGGACGACAGCGTAGTCTGGCCGGGTTGCCCCTCGCTCCACGAGTGTTCCATTGAACGTCTGAGGATTTGAAGACACAGATTACTTAGCGTTCGGCCTTCGATTTTGGCACGGTCCTCCAAATCCTCCAAAACAGGATTGCCGAGTAGCAATCTGAGCTCGCGACTCGACAAGCGTCGGACGATGCTTAAGACTTCCGAAGGCGCGACATCTCTGAGGGTTGGAAGCGATATGGTTACTCGCGCACTCCTTCCTGCCCTTGTCTTGTCCGCCGGGAAATACAAAGTCTTGAAAGCTTGTGCCATTGTTCTCTGCCCAAACTGCCTAATCTGAGGTTCTACTCACATATGTTGAGACCTCGGACCCCCTAATTTGCTTTAAGGGGGCTTGGGGTGTGGAAAGTCATCGGGTTTGGTTTCTGTGAAGAGGCAGGCCCGAGACGGGTGCTCCGTCCCAACTATACCAAGGAAGGCGCGAATTTAGCAACAATCAGAGGAAAAACGGCTAACTTTCCACAGCCGGGGTCTGGGACAGTGGCGGTCGGAACGCTGGTCCAGTCCAACAAGTCCAGAGGATATCCTCAACCTGTCACACCCTACAACGTCTAGACAGACAATGAGAGCGGTGCGAGTTGTTACAGGTCGCCAGGAGTGAGAGTAGTCTCGAAGTTGCCAGTGAATCCTATTGGCCATTGGTTGTTTCGCCTGATGGTCGACGACTATGGACATCGCCCAAGGCACCCTGGTGTGAGGCCTTGCGACTGCACAGTAGTTTCACTTGTGAGCCCGTGTTAAATACAGGCTGACGCAACTCTCTCCCAGCAAGCGTTCGATCTTCCATCCCACATAAGCAACGAGGGTATCTAGCGTTGACGCCTAGGCTTTCAGAAATGGAGACATCATATCTCAGCAGCCAGCTCAAGCGGGCAGGCCACTTTCTGAAAGCCGGCGCCTTAGACCGCATATCCGACTACAGTAAACGATTCGCCTCAGCAAGCGATGTCTACGACGCGCTCCTCTCGAACCTCATCATACAGGACTTCAGCGCGGAGCAGGCTCGTGAGACGGCTTTGAGGCTGTTCGGTTCCGAGCGGGTGAAGTTCGCCGCTGTGGATGGAACCGAGTACGCCCGAAACATGTTCGATTTGATCATCTTCTTCGGCGGCGCCTACGTCTCCTTCGGCTCGATAACATTCCACAAGGACGCGAAACCGTCAGTCGAACACGCGGGCAAGCTGCTTGAGCACGGTCGGGGTATCTCAAGCTGTGTTCCACTCTACGTGAGCGAGGTGCCTGACGTCGATTCGACAATAGGCACCCTTGACGGTAAGAAACCCCTCGACGATGAGGCGGTCTTCGATAATTCACGAATCGCCGACTGGATAATGGCGTTTTCAGAGTTCTATCTCGCCTACAGGCTCATCGTCGACGAGGACGTGCGGATCCTGCTCATGGATCGAACCCTCTCAGGCGAACATTCCGCCCTCATCAGCGACACAGCGCACGGTCAAAGGCTCAAGGAGAAGTCAGGCCTCTGCGGCTACGACCTCGACGGCCAACCAGTACGCATGGAGGAGATGATCTACTGCCGTCACCGATTCATCAACAAAGAACTCGAGCTCCCGCCGCCTAGAGGCGACTACCTCAGGCCGCGGCTCCTCTACGAGCTCGAAACCGCAAACTCGCTCACACTCGACCAGCTCTGCGAACGACTCCACGTTGAGCACGCCGAGTGCAAACGAAGAGCAAAGAAAATGCTCGAGGGCCTTGAGAAGGCTGACCGCGTTGAGTCGGTAGGCTCCAGCTACACCCTGAAGGAGGAATACCGGAACAGCTGGGAGCGAATGAAGAAGCTCACACGCATCATCGGTGACCGCCTATTCCTCGACCAGCCGTTGACCGAGCGGCCCAACCCCATGATGATCATGAAAGCCGGCAAGCCAACTTGGCTGACGACTGTGGACATGGCGTTCCTGACCCTCTTCTGCCTCAACATGATCGTCGAGGAATGCTGGAAGAAACCCGTTCTACTCATAGGCCTCACAAAGGACACCGCCGCCCGAGACTTCCGCCGACAGCTAGTCAAGATCTGTGGTCGGAACCGGCTGTGGAAGCTTGATTCAAGCGAAACGCTGGAAAACATGCCCCACACTGACAGGATGCTGCTTCAGTCAGCATCCGTTCACAACTACGAAAATATCTCGATCCCGTGGGCGCTCGTCGAGTACGATACCGCCTTCAAGACCATGGTTCCCGAGCTCCGAAAGGACAAGAAACCTAGCAGAGACGGGTTCGTCAGTGGAGCCGTTCAGAACAGAGTTGGCCCGGAACGGCTCTTCTTGAAGTCGTATATCCAGCTCGCTCAGGCTGAGCAGGATCCGAAGCTGCGGAGTAATGTGCTTCTCATGGACCGTTTGGTGTATCCTGAGTTTGACTTGAATCCAGAGCGTGTTTGCGGGCTTTCTCACGAGTACGGCGGCGTTCAGGAGAAAGTGAAGCCCATACTCTTTCCGAGTAAGGAGGCGCGCAATGATATCCAGAACCTCGTTATGGTTATGCTAACCGCGATGACGAGCACGAGCATACCGGAAGCCTTCGGTCACAATGTGCCTCTCTTCATTGCGGATAACGTGGCGAAGTGGCATGCGCGTGAGTTTAGGAGGATCGTTGAGACGACGAGGGATTGGATTAGGACGAACCCTGACCTACGCGAGTTCATCTTTTACATGAGCACGTTTAGAGAAAGGAGAGCTGAATTTGAATCAACGAGAAGAGGACATTAAGCGATACTTCACAGACTTCGATGGAAGATTCAAAGCGCGTGTGGCAATGGTTCGCCCACGCTACGGCCCAACACCCGAGACCACACAGATCAGCACCACCGCTCGATACGAATGCACCGTGAAGGCCGAGTATCAGAGAGACATAATGCGCCTAGTCGAAGAGGGCATGATACTGGCTGTGAGGAACTTCCGAGCAACAAAGAACGACGGTGAGAGATTTACTCTCTCAGAAATCGCCAGCATCCGGCCAGAACACTTCGGTTTGCGTGGCCTGTCAGACCAGAGCTACTACCCGATGCAGTTTGAGATAATCCAGCAATCGGTTCGGGACTGGGACTCCAACGACAAATCCACCATGATGATCCAAGTACAGGCAATCCCGATCAACTACGACCTAGTCATCGCAGGCGGTGGCGAACCAGAGTACGTGAAGGGATTCTCCTATCCGATCGTTGGAGAGGAGGCACACATCCTCAACCAGAGCATGATTCATCAAATGTACAATCGCAGAATCCTCGAAGAGATGGGTGTCGACTGGAAGAAACTCAAAACCACTGACGTGGCGCGTGAGGATCCGCGTCTCGGCGTCATCAAGATGTTCGAATCTGACAAGACCCGGGTTCCAATCTATGTGAACTTCGAGAATCTACTTCGCTACCACTTCGGCGTCTTCTCGTTCACGGGCGGCGGAAAATCCAACCTACTCTCGAACATTCTACGACGCCTCATCTATCACACCCAAGACACGAAGGTTGTGATCTTCGACATCTCGATGGAGTATCCGTTCCTGCTCATGGACGTGTTCGCCGACAAGTCCATCCCGTCCAAGATAGTTTTGGAGGACCCAGTCAAGGATCCAGCTCAGCTATGCGACTCGCTCGTGAAGCCGAGAGAGTTTGAGAAGGACGAGCGACCAGTCAAAGCCTTCCAAAGCATAATGGAACTGGGCAGGGTCGAACGATACGTCAAGCCTCGGTTCGTGGTCCCACGCTACACGGACATTCTAGCTGCGATAGGATCGATGAGGAGCGAAAGCTCAGGCAAGCAGAACTACCTTGAGGCACTCGGAGCCATATCATCAGTGGTCACCGAATACATGACCAAAGAGAACCGAAACGAACTAGACGAGATCGACGAGAAGTTCGTCGCATTCTTGGAGCCGGCAGCAAAGAGTGCCGTAGAGCGATACAAGGTAAGTGATAAGAGCAATGTGCATGGCTGGGCAACCTCACGAGGGGAACTCCTAGAGGATATCCGTAGGGGAGCCGCCGAGAAAGGCAGAGCAGGACTGACAACTGAGAAGATTTATCGTCTCCTTGAGGGACCGACTCGGCTCATCTCCCTCTCGATCTCCGATCCCGTGACAATCAAGCAGCTTGCAGTTGACCTGACTAGGGTGACGCTTTGGAACCGCAAGCGGAAATTCAAGGTCAAACCATGGATTCTGTTCGTATTCGATGAAGCTCAGGAGTTTGCTCCTGCGCCCTCTGAGGCTCGAGGAATCGAGCGCGAATGCACAGACGCTGTTGAGACACTCCTCAGACAAGGCCGCAAGTACGGACTTGGCGGATGCATCTCGACACAGCGAATCGCCTACCTCAACACGAACGCGCTTCAGCAACTCCATACCTACTTTGTTGGCACATTGCCTCGCCAGTATGACCGCGGGCTGGTCAGTTCAACATTCACGATCGATCCGAGCATACTGGAGAAGACACTGGAGTTCTCGCCAGGCCGGTGGTTGCTCTCAAGTTACATTGCCACAGGAATGGAGAA
>Ga0315280_10007486_pt1 | contig 14636 bp, 15 predicted proteins | sample YL17G06_40_MG_FD_203697 | JGI IMG/M metagenome (GOLD analysis project Ga0315280, IMG submission 203697) | Sediment microbial communities from Yellowstone Lake, YNP, Wyoming, USA - YL17G06_40 | ecosystem: Environmental > Aquatic > Freshwater > Lake > Sediment | place: USA: Wyoming | collected...
ATCCTGTATTTTCCGCCTTCTTTCCGCTGGTCCTCTTCGTTTTTCTGCTCGCTCTGGACCAGGCTGACGTTGAAGTCGCTGTAGATATTCCCGCGGTCGGATTTCATTTTCAGGGCGGCTTTGACGTCGGCCGGCAAAGTTAGGTCGATATCGCCGTTCATCGTGCTGAAGGACATCGGCTTGTCCGGGTTGACTCTAAGGAATGTCACCTTGATCTCGCCGTTCATCGTGTCAGCAACAACGGTCCCGGAGATTCCGCTGAGGGTTATGGCGCCGTTCATGTTTTCAACTTCGACCTCCCCGGTGACATTCTCGACAATGATACTGCCGCCCGTCTGGTTGGACAGCTTCAATGAGGTCGTCGTGGGCACCTGAATGGTCAAGTCTACGGCTCTCTTCCAGGATTCGGTTTCAACGGTGATGACGTTGTTGGACTCCTCGACGGTCAGGCCAGTTGTCGCTACGTGGATGAGGTTCATGCCTGCCGCCTTCTCCGCTTCGGCTTTCTCTTCAGCGCTCTGCTTCTCCTTATAAGCTTTGGCGGTGGCGATGGCTGCGCCGACCTTCTCCTCTGCTTGGTCTTCCTCGGAGATCATTTTCTCCCTTAAGCGGGCTTCGACCGTAACATCCTTGCCCGTATAGCCCTTGATCGTAATGCTTCCCCTCATGAGGTCGACTTCGACCAGGCCAGGTTTGGCGGGGTTGCTGAACGGGACGACAGCCCGGTCCACGGGCGTTTGCTGGGCATAAACCAGGACCCCCGCAGTGACCAGGAGAGCGACGAGGCCAATGAATTGACAGGTTTTTTTCATCTTTTCCTCCTTAATATTCAGATGTTCTTTTTGTTGATAAAGATATCGCCGTTGAACGTGTCCATTTTTATTTCCGGCCCGCCTTTTCCGCCGACCCGGACACGTCGGCGAACTTCAGAGTCTTGCGGACCTCTTCTTTTTCTTCGACTTTGAAATCTTGAGCTCGGAGGACGAGTCCCAGGAGGATGATCATGCTGACGATCGAGATTATCTTTCGCATTATTTTCTCCCTTAGGTCAGCTGGGCGAGACCGATCTCGGCCCGCTTCTTTACTTCGGGGTTGAGCTTTTCATCCTGGATGAGTCGCCGCAGGGCGTCGGCCGCGCGCCTCTCCCGGATCTCTACCAAGAGGTCGATGAGAGAAAGCTGGACAAGAGGAGAGGTCTGTTGGGCCAGGGAATGAACGAGTCCCTCTTTGACCTGGGGATAGTCATAGAAAAAGTAAAGCGCATCCACGGCGGCCAGGCGGACGTTGGTATTGGGGTCGTTGTTCAGGGTGTCGAGAAGGGCCAGGAGGATTTTTTCGTCGGGCTGCTTGAGCTGGGCGCTCCAGCTTACTCCCTTGAGCCGTTCGCTCGGGGAGGCTTGGTTTAAAAGCGATACAGCCGTTATCTGGCGGATGTCCTTGACTTCCTGCCTGAGGGCGGCCACCTCGCTTCTCCTGTCGGGATGTCTGCCGCTGAGAAGATATCCGGCTCCAAGTCCGGCTCCTACAAGCATAAGGGAGAGAGCAAACTGATAGGCGGGGCGCCTGGGCATGAGCCGCCCGAACCAGGCCGAAATGGCCTGGCCGACGCTGGCCCGCGTTTTTTCTTTCTCCATTCCTTCTTTATAGGCTTCGAGCATTACATAGAAGCGCTGCCGAAGAGCCGGGCTGGGCTGCTCCTGGGGCAAGACACCGAGCTTTGTCCAGATGGCGCTCAAGGTTTCCAGCTCCTCCCGGCAGGCCACGCAGGAGGCCAGGTGCGCCTGGACGTCGCCCAGGGATTTTTCGTCTAAGCCGGCGACCAAATAGTCAGCGAATTTTTCTCTTATTTTTTCACAGGTCATGGCGTCGTCCCTCCTTGAAGCTGGCAATAAATTTTGCTTAAATCCTTGATCGCCCGGTGGACGGTGGATTTGACCGAGCCGATATTGCACCCCAGGAGCTTGGCGATGTCCTGGTATTTCATCTCCTGGAAACGACTGAGCAGGAGTATTTCCCTCTTTTTGAGGGAAAGCCCGGACAGCGCTTCTCTCAAAAGGGCGATGTCGACCTCGGCGTCCATCTTTTCGGCCGGGAGGGGTTCGGGACTGGCCGCCTCCTCAAACTGCTCTTCGAGCGGCACTTCCGGTTTTTGCTTTCTCAGGTAATCGACATGGACATTCCGGGCGATCTGGTACATCCAGACAGTGAATTTGCTCTGGCCCTGGTAGGTTTTCCGGTACTTGAGGATCCGGAAAAAGACGTCCTGAACCAGGTCCTCGCTGACGCCCCTGTTTCCGGTCAAACGAAGAAAGAAGTTGTAAAGCATGATTTGGTGCCTCTCAAAAAGGATGGCCAGTCTTTCGACCTGGCCGTCCCTGACCTCTTCCATCAAGCGATTGTCTGTTGCCTGGTCCAAATTTCTGTCCTTTTCGGCTCGCTTTCATACCTATAGACTGGGGTTTAAGAAAAAGGTTACACGAAAATCATAAATTTTTTAAGCTCATAGGCTCGAGCTCGTTTGACTTGGGCCTGGGGCGATGGTATAAAAATGATGAAAATTTCGGAGGGCAGCATGTCCGCTCTAACCTATAAGAAGGCCGGCGTGGATATCGACAAAGCCGACCTTTTTATCTCAAAAATCAGGCCCCTTATCGAAAAGGCGGCGCGGCCGGAACTCCTGGGAGGAATCGGGGGGTTCAGCGGGCTGTTCCTGCCCCGGCTCCGCGGGATCAAGAATCCTGTCCTTGTCTCCTCGACCGACGGCGTCGGGACAAAACTGCTTATCGCTGAGAAGATGAGCAGATACGATACGGTGGGGATCGATTTGGTGGCCATGAGCGTGGACGATGTCGTCGTCACCGGCGCAGAGCCTCTTTTTTTCCTGGATTATATCGCTGTCGGGAAGATTGAGGCGGGGAAGCTCGTCCAGTTGATGAAAGGAATTGTCAGGGGGTGCAGAGAAGCGGGGTGCGCCCTGGTGGGAGGAGAAACGGCCGAGCTTCCGGGGCTTTATGCGGCGGGCAAATTCGACCTCGCCGGGTTCTGCGTGGGCATCGTCGATAAACGGAAAATTATTGACGGCCGGCGCTGCCGTCCCGGCGATAAGGTTATCGGGCTGGCCTCGAGCGGACTCCACAGCAACGGGTATTCTTTAGTAAGAAAGGTTTTCCGTCCCGGCGAAATCAAAGGCAGGCTCGGCGCCGAGCTTCTCCGGCCGACGAGGATCTACACGCGGCCAATTCTCCAGGTCCTCAAAAAGATCCCGGTCAAGGCGATGGCCCATATCACGGGAGGCGGCTTTTATGACAACATCCCCCGCGTCATTCCGGAAGGGTTAGGCGCAAGAATCAAGAAAGGGAGCTGGCCGATTCCCCGCATTTTTCGCCTCATCCAGGAAAGGGGAAAGGTCGGGAAGCGGGAGATGTTTCGCACATTTAATATGGGCGTAGGGATGATCGTGGTGGTCGCAGCCGGATATACCAACCAGACCATTCGGATTCTTGGTCGATTCGGTCAGAAAGCCTGGGTTATCGGAGAGCTTGTCGCGGGCAAAAAAGAAGTCCTCATCTCGGATTCGTGAAGGCTGTTTTTCCAGGTCATCGGGAGCGCGGCGTGGCGGCCTGACCCGAAAGGATCGTTCCGGGCGTAGCGAAGAATCTCAAACTGAGGTTGATTCGAAATCTTCGATTTCTCGCAACGACTTAGTCGGATTGCTTCGTCGCCTTGTCAGAATGATACTCCGCGCCATGATTTTGAATTGACGTTTCGATATTATTCGATAAATTTCTTCCACTCGAAAAGCGAAGGGTTATGCTCATAGTGAGAGAGCGCATCGGCCGTCTCGGGTGAGACATTTTGCAGCCATTTTCCGAAGGATTGGGTTTTCTCCCGGCTGATTTCGACGATGGAGACGACGCGGGCGGAAATTTCTGTTTTCTCATACCTTTTCTGACGGTCCGGCTTGATGAGAAAATCGGTCATCCTCGAATTCGGGTTGAGGATGGCCAGGAGCTTTACTCCTGCGTCCTGGAAAGCCTTTTCCCAGAGAGGAAGTGAATAGCCATAATGTGTGCAGCTTAAGCTCACAAAAAGAGGCGGCAAGGGAGTTGGGATCTTCTTGAGAGCCTCTTCCACACAGGCCGAGATGAGCATCTCCGTCTCGTCGCCGGCAGAGTCTTTTTCGATGTAATTCTCGAGCTCCGGGCAAGACTGACTGATGATCCTGGCCGAATCAAAACCCTGTTCTAACAGCCTTTTTTTGTGCGTGTTTTCAGAGATGGTCGTTGGTGTCCCGAAGATGATGACCATGGCATCAGGCCGGTTGCGCAGATTTTGCGAAATGAGCTCGACACCCGACTCCACAATCCCGACCACGGGAATCTTCGTCTTCCGGGAGAAAGGAGTATCTTCATAAAGCACGGAGAGCGTGTTGCAGCCGATGAGGATAAGGTCAGGATGAAAATTTTTATCCAGGCTCTCCAGAGCGCGGTTAAAAATTTCGACCTTGTCCTCCCGGGTCTTCAGGCTGTTGTAACCGCCTTCAAGGGAGAAGAGGGCATTGAAAAAGACGAAATCGGCTCTCTTGAAAATTCCGGCCTCTTTCAACCTCCGAACCGCCTCGGCCATCACCGCAAGCCCGCCCAGCCCCGAATCTGTGACGGCAATGGCGACCTTTTCTTTTTGAAAAAATCGCTGAAGATCCGGGCCAGAAGGCAAGTCTTGAGCAGTCCCTGGAGGAAGTAAATAGAAAGCGGCGATAAAGGCAGCGAGAGCTCTGGCAAAGCGCAGATGCTGTTTAAGCCTGTCTTCCGATGTATCCTCCATTTTTTCAATAAACCTATAGCAGACGTCTCATTACTGCGACAAGCCCGCTCGCTCTCCCTGACATTCACTCAAACCTAACTGGACTCGAAATAGGTCGAATTCGGACAACCTCTAATCAGGCAATATCCATTGACACTTTCGGTCCAGACCTCATCATGCCGGCGACGGAGGATGTCCGCCAGGGAGACGCGGGCTAAGTTTCCCATGGGAACTTGACTTGCTTCTGGAACATAGTTACAGATACTTGTGCTCAATTTGGGCGACACGTAGATTTTATCAACACTTCCGCAGATTTTATAAATGAAGCCGATGCCTTTCACGGGCGGCCAACAAAGAATTTCTGTCAGGAGACCAGTCCCTGTGGAAGCATGAGATATTCGCAAAAGGGCGTCATTCACTTCTTCCTTATTCAAAAAAAAGTCCGAATCCATCGCCCGCCCGGCTCGAATAAGAGGCTTGATTTGGAACTTATAAACGCCCAGGTCTTGCGCAGCGGAATAGCAGGGCACGAGCTGATCGCGGTTGATGCGGGAAAGCGTGAAACGCAGAATAACCTTAAATCGATTTTTGACCAGGGTTTTGATTCCGTTGAAAAAAGGCCGAAGAGAAGATAAAAAACCCCGCATTTGACAATAGATGGCCTTATTGATCGAGTCAAAAGAAACCTTCATGACGTCAACCCCAGCCTCTTTCAATAGCTGGATGCGGGTAGAGTCAAGTAGCAACCCGTTTGTATTTATGCCGGATCTTATCCCGAGGCGCTGGCAACACTTGGCCATTTCTAAAACAGCTTCGAAATTAACGAGAGGTTCCCCTCCTGTAAGCCGGATTTCTTTGAGGGAATAAACAGAACCCTCTTGATTTTGAGCCCATTCTTCCAATTTCCGATTGAAGACCTTCCAGGGGAGGTTATGACCTAACCTCAGGCCATCTCTATTGGCGCAGTGGAAACACTCCTGATTGCAGTGGTCTGTAATCTTTACTTCAATAGAAAGCTTTTCCTTCACTTGACCCCTAAGATCGAATCCTTTTTTTGAGGGCCCTGACTTTAGTCCAAACTTTTCCAGATTAGGCCCTATGTTTATAACAGATAAATAAAGATGCTGTCAACGGAATGGGGCAATCCTATCCGGCGCGACGGCGGAGAGGCCAAGCGGCTGACGACGGGCATCGGCGTCGAGACCAACCCGCGCTTTTCGCCTGACGGAAGCATGATCGCCTTCACCGGTGAATACGATGGAAACATCGATGTCTTTGTCATTCCCGCAGAGGGAGGCGTGCCGCGCCGTCTGACTTACCATCCGGATATGGACGATGTCGTCGGCTGGACGCCCGACGGCCGCCAAATTCTTTTTCGTTCCCCGCGCAACAGCCACACGCCGGTCCCCAGGCTCTTCACCGTCCCGGCAACCGGCGGATTCCCGAGAGAGATCCCGCTTCCCACGGCCAATGAGGGGTGTTATTCCCCGGACGGAAAAAAGTTGGTTTATGTTCCTGTCATGCAATGGCAGCCGGGCTGGAAGCGGTACCGCGGCGGCCAGACCCTTCCCATCTGGATCGTTGACCCGGCCACTTCGCGTGTCAGCGATAAAATTCCGCGCGACAATTCTAATGACTCTAACCCGATTTGGGTTGACAACAGCATTTACTTCCTGTCGGACCGGAATGGTCCGGTCACGCTCTTCCGGTATGATCTCGACACCAAGAATGTGACCGAGGTCATTAAGAACAATGGTTTTGATTTCAAATCAGCCACAGCAGGGCCCGGCGGCATCGTCATCGAGCAATTCGGCGCTCTCCACCTTTATGATTTTGAGAAGGGCACGGCGAGGCAGCTCAATATCCACCTCACCGGCGATATGCCTGAGGTCCGGCCGCATTATGTGAAGGTCGGCAAGCGCATCGTCGCAGCCAACATCTCCCCGACCGGCGCCAGGGCGGTTTTTGAAGCGAGAGGCGAAATCCTCACGGTTCCCGCTGAAAAGGGGGACATCCGCAACCTGACCAATACCGTTGGCGTCATCGAGCGCGACCCCTCCTGGTCTCCGGACGGCAAATGGATCGCCTGCTTCTCAGATGAATCCGGAGAATATGCTTTGCCCATTCGCGACCAGAGCGGCAAAGGAGAGGTCAAGAAGATTGACCTCGGCAGCCCGCCCTCCTTTTTTTATAACATTGTCTGGTCGCCGGACAGCCAGAAGGTCACGTATAGCGACAAGCGGCTCAACCTCTGGTATGTCGATATCGAGAAGGGGACGCCGGTCAAGATTGATCGAACCGTGTACTTCAACCCCACCTTCCGATTCCAGCCGGTCTGGTCTCCGGACAGCCGCTGGATCGCCTACAACCGGCAGTTGAAGAGCCACATGAACGCCGTCTTTGCCTATTCCTTGGACACGGGCAAAGCCACACAGATCACCGATGGCTTGAGCGATGCCCAGTATGTCGCCTTCGACAAGAGCGGAAAATACCTCTTCTTCACGGCCAGCACGGATGTCGGCCTGACTCCCGGCTGGCTCAACATGTCCTGGATTAACCGTCCTGTGACCCGCAGTGTCTATGTCGCCGTATTGCGAAAGGACCTGCCTTCGCCTCTCGCGCCTGAGAGTGATGAGGAAAAGGTGAAGGAGCCTGAAAAGCCCGGAGAGAAGAAGGACGAAAAAGCTGCCGCTAAACCTGAGGACAAGGATAAACCTAAAGACAAAGAAAAAGAGAAGCCGAAAGAGCCAGAAAAAGTCAACATTGATTTCGATAATATCAGCCAGCGAATTCTGGCGCTGCCCATTCCCGCGAAAAACTATACCGCCCTTCAAGCCGGCAAGGAAGGCATCTTGTTCATCCTCGAGGGAGGGCCGCAATATGTTAGGTTCGGAGGAGGAGGGGCCCAGACGCTCCATAAATTCGACCTGAGCACGCGCAAGTTTGAGAAAGTGCTGGATGACGTGGACGGCTTTGTCATTTCGGCCAACGGCGAGAAAATGCTCTATAGCAAGGGGCCGGTCTGGGCTATTGCGGCTACGAGCGGTCAGATCACTCCCGGGCAAGGGACGCTGAAGACGGACGCCATGGAAGTCTTGAGCGAACCGCGGGCCGAGTGGAAGCAGATGTACCACGAAGTCTGGCGGCTGGAACGGGACTTCTTCTACGACCCCAACCTGCACGGATTGGATGTCAAGAAATTCGAGCCGAGGTACGCGCCTTATCTTGAGAATATCTCGAGCCGCGGGGACCTGAACTATCTGTTTGAGGAGATGCTCGGCGAGCTGACCTGCGGCCATGTCTTTGTCGGCGGCGGCGACCTGCCCGAGGTGAAACATGTTCCCGTCGGGCTGCTGGGCGCGGATTACCAAATCGAGAACGGTCGGTACCGCTTCGCCCGCGTTTACAACGGTGAGAACTGGAATCCGGAGCTCCGCGCGCCGCTGACGCAGCCAGGCGTGCACGTTGTAGCCGGAGAATATCTGCTATCAGTCAACGGTCGCGAAGTTCTTCCGTCTGAGGAAGTCTTTAAATATTTTGAGGCCACCGCGGGCCTGCAGACCGTTATCAAGGTCGGGCCCAGCCCGGACGGAAAGGACAGCCGTGAGGTAACGGTCGTGCCGGTGGCCAGCGAGTTCGGCCTGCGGCGCCTGGCCTGGATCGAGGACAACCGGCGCCAGGTGGACGCCCTGAGCAATGGCCGCTTGGCTTATGTCTACCTGCCGGACACCTTTCTGGGCGGCTACACAAATTTTAACCGCTACTATTTTGCCCAGGTCGGGAAGGAAGGCGCGGTCATCGACGAGCGCTTCAACGGCGGCGGCCTGATTGCGGATTACATCATCGATTACTTGAAGCGGCCGTTACAGGGCTATTTTGCCGCCCGCGATGGTGACGATTACATCACGCCTGTCGGCGCGATTTACGGCCCCAAGGTTATGATCATTAACGAGTATGCCGGCTCGGGCGGCGACATGATGCCCTGGCTCTTCCGGGACGCCAAGATTGGCCCCCTTGTGGGCAAGCGAACCTGGGGCGGGCTTGTGGGTATGGCCGGAGCGGCGGCGCTCATGGACGGCGGATTCACCGGCGCTCCGCAGAGCGGCTTCTGGAACCCCAACGGCACCTGGGATGTCGAGAACCACGGCGTTGACCCCGACCTCGAAGTGGAGATGGACCCGGCTGTCTGGCGCGCGGGCCATGACCCTCAATTGGAGAAAGCGGTCCGGGTCGGGCTCGAACTGTTGGAAAAGAATCCCCTGCCCGAGCATAAAAAGCCGGCTTACCCCAACTACCACAGAAAGGATTAAAAACTCGGGGATGGCGCTCGGCATTTGACTATTTCGCTCTAAGCCGCTATTTTAAATCTACAGTGATTTCTTTTCGCGAGGTCTTGGTCTATGAAGTGCCCGCGTTGCCAATTTGAAAACACCGCCGATAGCCGCTTCTGCAACCGCTGCGGGACTCAACTCATCACTCCCCAGGGGAAAATCTCTTCCACCCAGACCGCCACACTCCAGACGCCGCTCAAAGAATTGAGTGTCGGCAGCACTTTCGCCGAGAGATATAAAGTGATCGAGGAGCTTGGAAAAGGAGGCATGGGGCGGGTCTATAAAGCCTACGATACAGAAATCAAAGAGCAGGTAGCGTTGAAAATTCTCAACCCCGAGATAGCAGCGGATGAGAGCGTAATTGACCGGTTCCGCAATGAGTTGAAGCTCGCCCGCAAAATATCCCATCGGAACGTCTAAAGAAAATATAAACTGATTGGCTTTAGCCACATAAAAATTGAAGGTAAAATATAATGTGGCTAAAGCCAAACAGAAATAAAACATGTTTTGTCAGTTGCTTGAAAGCAACTGGAATAGATAGAATCAGAATCAGTCAGGAGCAGTGGACTCCTGACCTACCAACTAATTGCAGTCCAGAGTCCCACATGAGGAGGCATGGCATGCACAGGAAACCTGAGAGCTTGCCGATCATCTTCGAACAAGGCGAGGCATCTCTTCGTGGAGCCGAATGGGGCGGGATGATGCTGCTTCTCTACACGATCCCCGCTGGCACCGACATGAAACCTCTGATGGCCGGGATGCCCGGCGATCTCTGCCAGTGTCCACATTGGGGATACGTGCTGAAGGGACGCGTCCGCATCAAGCACGCAGACCACGACCAGGTTGTCACATCAGGCGAGGTGTTCTACGTGGAGCCTGCTCACGCGCCGTCCTTTGAAGAGGACACACAGATGGTCGAATTCAGCCCGAAGGAACCGTGGGTTTCCATGATGGCCACGGTAAGCAGAAACTTGGCTACATTGCCGCGAGAGGGCTAATCCGGGTGACAAGTTTATAAGGATTTCGTTTTCTGCTGAGCTGGCTGAATGGGCATTCATGCGCCAATTTTTCATCCTCCCATCGTCATGAATGATAAAAAATAATGGGCGTGGATGTCAACTTGAGCAAAAAAGGGCGGAAGATGGGCTAAAAAGTCTGGGGAAATTATAAAAGCATCTAAAATCCGATAAACCTCTCCTCCTGGTTAGAGAAAGGATCATGAAAAATACTCAGCCGAGGTCTCGGCAGCCATCAGAAGCTCCTGATAAGCGACCTGGGGCGGGGGAGGTTTGTCTGCAATAAAGCTCAGCTTGAGGTGGTTGATGATTCTGTCCACCACGGAGAAATCGGTGAGGAAGGCAATGACCTTCATCCGGCCCCGGCATTTGGGACAGATGAGTGGGTCGATTTCATAAACCTTGCGGATCATCTCGGCCCAGCCCCGGCAGGGAATCCTCGGAGGAAGTATTTAAGGAGGGTCTGGACGGCCGCCTGGCAGAGTGAGCCCAGAAGCCGGCGATTGTACTTGAAGAATATCCGAAGCATCTCAGGGATGACAAAGACGACCTGGCGGTGCGGGACGTCGAGGAAAAGTTCTTCCCGCATCCGCTCACCCCACTCTTCGAGCCGCTTGGCATGGCAGGAGGGGCAGAATCCGCGGGTGCGGCAGGAGAACATCAGGAGGTGTTCCTCGCCACAGTCGGGACAACGGATGCGGGCAAACCTGCAGCGCGGGTTGCCGCAGTCAAGGTAGCGCTCGACGACTTCTTTGACGATCGGCCGGAGGAAGCCGTAGTGCCGCTCGAAGCGGCTCTCATACTCCGCCAGGAAGCGCTCGAAATGGTGAAACAACACCCGGTAAAGGACCGTGCGCTCGGGATGTCGAGGGCGGTAGACTCCGGCCATGACGGGAGAATGGCCTCAAGAAACGGGCCATCGGCACGGATATGACTCCGTCTCCCTGAAAGAAAGGGAAGAGCCCCGGCTCGGAGGGGCGAATCAAAGCGAGAAAACGTCAACCGGAGTTGCCGCCCGATGGAGGGAAATGGAAACGGCAGGCGATAAGAAGAAAGAATCTTCAGCAGATGCAAACCCTGTTTCCGGATTTACCGCTGCTTCGAGACATTGGGCAAACAGGTATTTTGCCTCCACTTTTTTCTTCGATGGACTGAAATCGATTTCGTGTTGCCGATTACCGCACGCGGGGCACTTGGTCAGTATTATCCCTTCAGCTTTCTTAAAAAAAATGATAGCACCGCCCTACAAAGCCGTCAACGCCGGCTCAAAGACCCTTTCCAGGAAATTCCGGAAGGAGAGAACGAAGATAGCATCGCTGATCTTTCTGTCTCTCAGCCCGGTGAACACAACGTATCCTCTCCTGACCTTCTTTTTGTAAGCCCGGACAAAATAGTCCATAATGTAGGCACCCCAAAAAACAGGACACCCTATCTTATTGATAAGATAATCGGTGCTAAAAGAAGAAACGCGATTTTCCCCATATGGAAGCGATTTTCAGGGGAAAGTTGCAGAAAGCCAAGTCGGATTCGAAGTCCAGCGCTCTATCCACTGAGCTACGGGCGCGCGTATCATAAGGCTATCTTTTAATGGGATTAAGGTCCTCGAGCAGTCTTGAAAAAGCAACGGCCCGGATTCTCCGGCCAAGAGGGAACGTGCTATCACCAGAGTGAATGACGTCCAGGCGCTTGAGACCCAGGTCCTTCATTGCGTTGCGCATTGACGGAGTCAGACGCGGAGAGACGGTCCTCTTGATCTCGAAGCCGAGCCGCAGCCTGCCGGAGACGACAAAAAGATCGAGCTCACTTCCGGCATAGGTCCCCCAAAAGTAACATTCATCAGGTCTTGCCCTGAGCCGGCGGATCACCTGGCCGATGGCGAGACCTTCCCATGAAGCTCCCACTTTCGGGTGCCCCTCGAGGTCTTTGAGCCGGGGAAGATTTAAAAGGGCATGCAGGATTCCGGTGTCAGCGACGTAGACCTTGGGCGCTTTGACCTGTCGCTTGGAAATGTTCTCGTGCCAGGGCTGAAGCTGGAAGACGGCCAGGGCAGCGGTCAGGACATCGAGGTAGTTTCTCACCGTCGTATCAGCGACGGCGAAGGCACGCGCGAACTCCGAGGAATTCCATGTCTGGGCATGATAATGGGCCAGCATCGTCCAGAATCTGCGCAACGCAACCGAACTGATGTTGATCCCGAGCTGCGGCAAATCCCTCTCCAAGAACGTCGCCAGCCCTCGACAAGAACCTTTGCCTCCATTAAGGTATCTAAAATTTCTCCATTGAGAAGCTTATCCCGGAACTTCCCGATATAGGACTCAACATAGCCATTTTCCCAAGGGCTGCCGGGCTCAATGTAGAGTGCGGTTACTCCAAGATCTTTCAGCCAGCCCCTGACCGCGTTCGCAGTGAATTCTACCCCGTTATCCGATCTAATGTGTTCAGGTGTTCCCCGGGAAAGGAAAAGTCCGTACAACTGATCGAGGACATCCGGGGACGTGATCCTCCGAGAGACATACATAGACAAGCATTCCCGGGTAAACTCATCGATGATGACCAGGATCCGGAGCGGCCTTCCGTCCGATGTTCTGTCTATGACCAGGTCATAGCTCCAGACATGGTCCTTTTTCATTGGGCGCAGACGGATGCACGATCCATCATTGAGCCAGAGACGACCGCGTTTTGGCTGCTTCTGGGGCACCTTCAGTCCCTCCTGCCTCCAAATCCTCTCCACCCGCTTCTTCAGCCTCGCGTTCTCCTGTTCGAGCTCCTTGAGCCGTTTGGCTTGGTCAACCCTCATCCCGCCATACTCCTTCCGCCAGCGGTAATAGGTCTGTTCAGAAACCTCCAGTTTGCGCCAGACCTCAGCAACCTGAGCCCCTTGACTGAGGAGAACTTCCGCCTCACGGAGCATGGTAATAATCTGCTCCGGAGAAAACCGTTTCCTGCTCATCTCCAACTCCTTTCGTCCTGCAAAATCTTACCATAGGGGCTGGAACAAGATCAGGGGGTCAGGTCGCGCAGGCCGCCTTACCCAATCCAAGGGCAAAGACCCACCTGGCAGGAGGCAGGGTATGCCCGCGCAAATGATTTTTGACAGCCGCGCCTGCATCCACCGCGTTCTTGCCGGAAGCGAGCGTGCTCATAGCGGGTGGATGGGACTGCAGGGAAAAGCGTCAAACTGCTCAGGAAGGAACATGCGATAAGTATAACTTACGCCGTGCCGCCGCCATCCACCGCAAGTACCGCCCCTGTGACGTAACTCGCCGCGTCGCTGACGAGATACAAAACCGACTGCGCGATCTCGATTGGCTGGGCATAACGGTTGAGCGGACGCTTGGCGGCTTCCGCCATGAACTTATCTTCTGCCTGACCGAGTTGCTTGGCTTCGTTGCGAAGCATGGGCGTATCGGTATCTCCAGGACAGATGCAGTTGACGCGGATGTTCTGCGGACCGTGGTCAATTGCCATGGCACGGGTCATGTTGACCACCGCTCCCTTTGAAGCGCAATACGAGACCGCGTTGCGCCCGCCCTTGATGCCCCAGCCCGATCCCGTGTTGACGATCGAGCCGCCGCCCTGTTTAACGATTTCAGGGACGGCATATTTGCTCATCAAAAAGATGGACTTGACGTTTACGTCCATCACGCTGACCCATTCATCTTCGGTGGTGCCGATCACATCGGCGCGGCGGATGATGCCCGCGTTATTAAAGACAATATCAAGCCGGCCGAATTTTTCAACGGCGGTCTGCACCGTGCGCTGGCAATCCGCCGCGAGCGCCACATTGCACTGAACGAAGACCGCGCGTCCGCCCGCGGCGTTGATTTTCTGTTCTGCCTGCTTCCCCTGTTCGGCATTGATGTCCGCGATCACAACTGCCGCCCCTTCTTCGGCAAGCAGTTGCGCGGTGGCGAGTCCAATCCCCGACGCACCGCCTGTGACAATTGCGCATTTGTTATCCAGTTTACCCATGAGATCTCCTTGTTTTGTTGTGTCATCGTGACCCGCGTTTTTGGCGCCGAAGCAATCTCCGACTTTTCATCCAGGATTGCTTCGTCGCCGCTATGCGGCTCTTGGCAATGACGATACGTTCATATTTACGCCTGGCTGGCAAGACCGCCTGCGATCTCGCCGCCGTCAATGACAAAATATTGTCCCGTGATGAATCCCGCATCGTCCGAAGCGAGAAAGGCGAACAGCGCAGCCACATCCTCGGGCCTGCCCAGTTTGTTCAACGGAAGTTTATTTTCAAAAGCCCTCCGCATTTCGGGCGTGTACTCGGCTTCCTGCATCGGCGTCATGATAAATCCTGGGCAGACCGCGTTGACGCGGATGGTCGGCGCGAGTTCGAGCGCCATCGAGCGCGACAACTCGATCACGCCCGCCTTACTTGCGTTGTAATCGGCGTAATAGTGATAACCCATCAACCCGTTGGATGATCCCATGTTGACGATCACCCCGCCGCCTTGAGCCAGCATCCGCCGCG
>Ga0315280_10007487_pt1 | contig 14636 bp, 14 predicted proteins | sample YL17G06_40_MG_FD_203697 | JGI IMG/M metagenome (GOLD analysis project Ga0315280, IMG submission 203697) | Sediment microbial communities from Yellowstone Lake, YNP, Wyoming, USA - YL17G06_40 | ecosystem: Environmental > Aquatic > Freshwater > Lake > Sediment | place: USA: Wyoming | collected...
CCTACATCCGCTTCGGGCTGGAGACCTACGCCAGCTTCGCCTGCCGCCGGCCTGCGGAGCTGGCCGCCGACCTGGCCGGCTGCCAGGGCGTCACGATCGTCAGCTACGCCGAGGGCGAGTCGGTGGTGGTGCTCAGCAGCGACGGCGGGCGCGCCACCATCACCAAGAGCGGCGGCCGGTACAAGTACGAGGCCGCCTCCGGCGATCCGCTGAAGCTCAGCGGCATTCTCGGCTCACTTTCGGCTGACGCCCAGGGCTTCTACGACGACCGGGCGCTCTTTGAGGCCACGGCCTTGCACGAATACCCCGATGCGCTCGCGAGGCTATGGCGGGCGCACTTCTCGCTAGCCGCAAACACCCCGGACGTGATCATATCGCTCGCGGATGAGTACTACTCCGGATCGACCTCTTTCGGGGACACGGTGAAAGTCGCATCAACACACGGCGGTCTGAACCGCAAGAACTCCACCACATTCATCATGTCCACTGCCGGGCCGCTGCCGGCGGTGATGCGCTCAGCAGACATCCCCGCCAACATGACCGCCCTCCTCGGCCGCCCCTGGCCGGCGAAGAAACCCTAGATGCCTCCTCGCCCCGGTCCACTGCCGTCGCTGCCCGCGCGACTGCCCGCAGGCACCACTGCCCGTGATGATTGCGGATTGCGAATTGCGGATTGAAGACTCCTCCCCGGCGGTTCTGGAGACAACGAAGATCACGGAGCGGCGGCTACCCGACGCTCCACGGGCGCCAGACCCCCAACCATCAACAGTCAATTGGCAGTCGGCAATCGGCAATGTCTATGTCATCTGCTGATGACGAAGATCGCGAGATCTGCGTAATAGTTCGGCTCCTCGCTCACTTCGCGCTGGGCCTCGGTGTCCAGGGCGATCATGCGGTGGACGCGGATGCCGCGCTGGGAGCAGAAGTCCTGGAAGTCGGCTATCGAGAAGAAGCGGATGTTGGGCGAGTCGTACCACTTGGACCGCAGTTGTCCGGGGGATTCCGGGGCGCGGCCCTGCTCGGCGAGCATCTTGCGCAGCTTGTGGTAGGCGAAGTTGGGGAAGCTCACGATGCACTGCCGCCCGACGCGCAGTATCTCGCGGACTATGCCCTCCACGTCCACGATTGCCTGGAGGGTCCGCGACAGGACGACGAAGTCGAACCGCCGGTCGCCGAAGGCGGCCAGGCCCTTGTTCAGGTCGGCCTGCACCACGTCCAGGCCGCGCTGCACGCACGCGATGATGGCCTGCTCGTCCAGCTCCACGCCGACCAGATGCTCATGCCCGCGCTGCTTCAGCAGGCTGAGGAGCTGGCCCTCGCCGCAGCCGAGGTCCAGCACGCTCGCGCCGGCGGGGATGAGCTGGAGAATGGAATCGTAGTCCAGCTGCTCGGAGTGAAAGATGCTCGTCGGGCTAGGTGGGGCGGCCCAGCCGGTGACCTTGCGGCTCGGCTGGCCGTTCAGGTTGCCCAGGAACGCGCGGATCAGCTCGCCGTACCTAGCCACGTCGTCGGGCAGGAAGAACGCGTCGTGCCCGCAGGCGCTGGCCACGTTACAGTAGCTGACCTTCTTGCCGCCGGCCAGCAGCGCGGTCACGATGTCCAGCGACTGGCTGGGGGGAAACAACCAATCGCTGGTGAAACTCATCACCAGCCACCGGCAGGTGCTGGAGGCCAGCGCCGAAGCCAACTCCGCGGGGCTGTCGCCCAGGTCGAACAGGTCCATGGCCATCGACAGCGCGATGTAGCTGTTCGCGTCGAACCGCTCGACGAACCTGCTGCCCTGGTAGCCCAGGTAGGAGCCGACGGAGAAGGTCTTTTCGAACTCGGTGGCCACGTCCCGCGGTTGGAGGCGGTCGAGGTCGAACTTCTCCTGCATGGCCTCGGCTGACAGATAGGTAATGTGGCCGATCATTCGCGCGATGGCCAGGCCGACTGCGGGCCTGGGGCCCTCGTCGTGGTACTGGCCGTTGCGGTAGTTGGAGTCGTGCAGGATCGCGTTGCGCCCGACGACATCGAAGGCAAGCGCCTGGCTGGTCAGGCGCGGCGAGGTCCCGATGGCGATAGCCCCGGCGACGGCCTCCGGCAGCCGCGTCGCCCAGTGGAGCACCAGATGGCCGCCCATCGACCCGCCCACGACGGCGAGCAGCCTGGAGATTCCAAGGTGATCGATCAGCTTCTTCTGATGGTTGACCATGTCGCCTATCGTGACGGTCGGGAAGTCCGCCCCGTAAGGCCTGCCGGTGGCGGGGTTGATGCTGCCTGGCCCAGTCGTGCCGCGGCAGCCGCCCAGCAGATTGGGGCAGATGACGAAGTAGCGGTCCGTGTCGATGGGGCAGCCCGGCCCGACCATGCCGGCAAGGTCCCACCAGCCGGGATCGTCGGCCTCGTCGTGCCGCGCGACATGGCTGTCGCCGCTGATGGCGTGGCAGACCAGGACCGCGTTGTCCCGCCGCTCGCTCAGCCGCCCGTAGGTCTCGTAGACCACCGTCGTCGGGGATAGCTCCCCGCCGAGCTGGAGCCTCAGCGGCTCGCTGAAGGTGACGCTCTGGGCGTACTTCAGCGGCGCCGCGCTCCGCACGCTGTCGCTGCTGTCGAAGAACGCTTCTGTCATGTCTCCGGACTCACCTCTGTCAGCCGCAGCCCCCGCCGCTGCGGTGGCGCGCAATCGCGCCCACGCTGGAGCCTTGGGGATGCCGGTAGGCGGAAACGCTGGCCTCGCCGCAACGGCAAGGCTGCAATTACCCAGGCTCACTCACCGCCCCGGGCCACATCGGTCCCTATCGGGCTGGCTTCGGCACCTTATCCCGCGGGCTAAGCCTCTCAGCCGCCCCACGCGACAGGTTGCCGTGCGGTCTTCGGGCCAGGACCCTCGCGCACTCTTGATGCCGGGATAATGATATGCGCCCCGCCCAGGCCGGTCAAGACCATTCCGCCCGCCCGGCCGCTACCTCAGGGCGACGCCGCCAGGCCCTTCCGCTGTCGCGGCGGGGGTGAACGGTTGATCTTGCCCAAGGCGACCAGGAAGGCGTCTTGCTGAAGCGCGTGGGCCAGCCAGAAGGCCCCGCACACCAGCGTCACCAGGTAGAACAACCCCACCCAGATCCCCAACACCATCCCCGACAGGTGCCAGAAGCGCCAGACGATGATGCCGGCGAAAAGGACGATCATGGCCCGGACCGCGCCGACGGCCATGAATGCCGCCGCAGCCGCAGCCGGCCCGTATGGGGCCACAAGGACCACCAGAAGCGCGCTGACGAGCATGACTGGCATGACGATCGCCGCGGCCGCCGCCTGCGCACGCAGCCCCTCCGCCCCGCACAGACGATGCGTGGGCCAGGCCGCCGCCGCCCCCACAACAAGCGGCACGAATACGACCCAGGCCATCATCGCCCAGAAGCTAAGCCGCATGCCGACCCTTGCCATCCTGCCGCTCCGCCGCTACTGAGAATCGTCGTCTTCGCTACCCTCGCCGGGCTGGTCTTCCTCTTCCTCTTCCTCTCCCGCCAGCTCGCGCTGGGACTCGCGGCCCTGCCGAACGAGCCGCCACAGGGCCACGCCGAAGCCGATGGCCCCGCCCAGCAGCATGAAGCCCGGCACCGTCCCCGCCTTGGTGTCCAACCAATACCCGATGGCCAGCGGAATGAGGAAGGTGAGCGTGAACTCCGCCCCCAACGAGCTGTACCGCAGCAGGCTGTGCCGCTGGCTCTTTCCGCTCATCGCATCCTGCCGTCTAGCCGTTCAGCCGGCAGCCAACACGATCTGATGTGACACCAAAGCGATATGGTACCGCAGCGGCGGCTTGCGGAACAGTCACAGTGGATGGTCAGCCGCTATTCGCCGGCCTTGACCTGTATCTTGCGGGTCTTTGCCGCCGCCGCGCGGGGCAGGCGGATCGTGAGCAGCCCGTCGCTGAGGCGAGCCTCTATCTTGTCGCGGTCTATCTCGTCGCTGAGGGCAAAGGCGCGGTAGTACTGCCCGCCGGTGAAACCGACGTACATCTTGGCGTATTCCTCTGCCGGCTCGGCCAGCGGGGCGTCGGCAAGGATGGTCAGCACACCCTTGTCCACCCGGATGTCCACGCCGTCACGGCTGGCCCCGGGCACCTCGGCTGCCAAAACGGTCGTGCCGTCCTGCTCCTCGTATATATCCACCAGCGGCGAGAAGGCATTTTCGTCGGCCGGACGCGGCGGTCTTCCGACGCCGACAGCCATCTTCTCGTTCTTCTCAGTCATGGTGAATGCTCCTGTCATGCAAGGTCAATTGCCGCGGCATTACTTCACCGATATCCGTCGCGACTTGGCTGCCTCGGACTTGGGCAAACGAACGGTCAAAATTCCGTTGGCCAGCTTCGCCTCGACGCGGTCGGCCTCGACCTGGTTCGGCAGGACGACCGTTCTGTTGAACTCGCCGCTCCCGCGCTCGCGACGCTGGTAGTGCAGTTTCTCCTCGTCGGCGGGCGGCTTCTTGGTGCCTTTGATGACGAGTGTCTCGCCGGTGATGGAGATGTCCAGGTCGTCCCTGGCGACTCCCGCCAGCTCGCACTGCACGATCGTGTCGTTCGGCCCGTTAAGGACGTTCACCGGCGGGTATGCCCCGCCGCCTACGCCCTGCATCTCGCCGGCCAAGCTGCGACCCACCATCTGCTCGAGCTCCCTGGCCATGTAGCGCAGCGAAGAGAACGGATCAAGCCCGCTTGGCCATCTGATCGGTGTCATGGTCTTGACTCCTGTCTGTCCGCCGACGGTACAACACCGCCGGCGTGGTGACTGCCTCTCATGCCTCTGACTGTGTGCTCGACACTCCATTATAGCCAGGGCAAACTTTGTGCCTGGACGGCTAACTGGCGGCACTATTGGCATTTAGAACACCTTGACCCTTGGAGAAGTCCTGCCACATTGGCCCGGGCGGAGGCCTGCGCGGCGGGTTTGGCAGGCGGATGCTCGGCAGGGGCATTTCACACTCCAGGCTGTATGGCAGGCGGTGTTAGAATGGCGCCGGGGCAATTGGGACGAGTCGATGGACAGCAGCGCAGGCAAGAGGTTTCGGCTGAGGGGGCGGAAGGAAGTTGACCTTCTGTTCAAAGGAGGCCGGCGCCTGAGCGATGAGACTTTGACCATGCTGGCGAAGGCCAACGGCCTGGATTTCTCGCGGGCGGCGGTGGCGGTCTCGGCCGCGCACGGCATCGCGGTCCGGCGGAACCGGCTCAGGAGGCTTTGCAGGGAGGCGTTCCGGCTGAGCCGCTCCGCGCTTCCGGGCGGCTGGGACTTCGTCATAATGCCCAGGAGGGGGCAGTACGCCTCGCTGGATCAGTTGCGGGCGTCGATCATGTCCCTGGGCGGACGCCTGACGGACGGCGGTGCGACGAGGAAGGGGCGGCGATGAGCTTTCGCCACGCGATACGCCGGCTGACGCGCCTTCCCAGTGAGCTGCTGATCCTGCTGGTGCGCCTCTATCAGGTGAGCCTCTCACCGTATCTGGGCGGGCAGTGCCGCTTCGTTCCCACGTGCAGCGAGTACTTCATACAGGCCGTCACCGCGCACGGGTTTCTGGTCGGCGGATGGATGGGTCTTCGGCGACTGCTGCGGTGCCACCCCTTCAGCCGCGGGGGACACGACCCGGTGAGGTAGGCTCGGCTAGCGCTTCTTGCCGGCGCCCTTGGCCTTGGGGGCTTGGGCCACGGGGCCGTTGTTGTCTTCCCGGCCATATACGGTGGCCCGTTGGCCCATGACCGTGCCCTCGCCGGTTGGCCCGTGCGGCCCGCGGGCGCCACGGCGGGCAAGGCGGGCGAGGCGGGCCCGCTTAGACTGGCGGGCCTTCTCGATGATGCCCACGGCCCGGTCCAGGTTGTCGGTGACCGTGAACAGTTCCAGGTCCTCCAGGTCGATCTTGGCAGTCGGACACTTCAGCAGCTCATGGCGCATCCACTCCACCAGCCCCTGCCAATACTCGTTGCCGATCAGGATTACCGGGAACCTCTGGGCCTTGTGGGTCTGGATGAGCGACATGGAGTTGAAGAACTCGTGCAGCGTGCCGTACCCGCCGGGAAAGCACACGAACGAGCAGGCGTACTTCACGAACATCATCAGCCGCGCGAAGAAGTAGTGGAAGTCCATGCGAACGTCCACGTAGGGGTTTGCCCGCTGTTCCTGGGGCAGCATGATGTTGAGCCCCACGGAGGTGCCCTTGACGTCGTGGGCGCCGCGGTTGGCCGCCTCCATGATGCCCGGGCCGCCACCCGTGACGATCGCGAAGCCTCTCTTGGCCAGCATCCGCCCCAGCTTGCGGGCCTTGTCGTAGTACGGGTCGCTGCGCGGCGTCCTGGCCGAGCCGAACACGCTGACGGCCCAGCCCACGCGGCTCATCGTCTCGAACCCCTCCACGAACTCACTCATTATGCGGAAGACCCGCCAGGGATCTTCGTTTAGGAACTGGTTACGGTCGGTCATGTCAGCTCCTTGGGGAACACGCCTGGAGCGCGGCGCACCACAGACGTATCGGCAACAAGCGGCCCGCCCTTTCAATGAATAGCAGTGTGGCCGACGTTTGACAAACGCTCGTTTCTCGTGCCTAATTGTAGGGCGGGAGGTGCCACATGCGCCGGTGTGCGGTTTGGATGATGTTGTCGTGCGTGGTCTGCGGCTGCGGCGGCGGGTATGTGATGACAGCCGGCGATCAGCTCGCCCCCGCCGGCGGCGAGGCGGCCACCGTCATACGCCTTCAGCAGTCGGAGCTGCCCCTGGTCACCCCGCCGGCAAGGGACGTGGCGGTGCGGTTCTGCGTCGCCGACTGCCCGCAGCGGTCCGCCCGGACCGACAAGAACGGATACGCTGCTGCCGCCGTGCCCCTGCCGGCGGCGCCGGGTAGCTACGAGATGACGGTGGCCATCCAGGATACCCAGGGCGAGGAGGCCCGCTGGGCAGTGCGGACCTTCGCCTGGGACGCCGACCGCCCTGTCGTCGCCATCGAGCTGGACGCCCTCCCCCACGACGGCAAGGCGCTGCTAGAGGCGCGGGCGGCACTGGCGGCGATGGCCCAGCGTGCGAACATCCTGTACCTCACTCGCCAGGAGATCGACGATCTCGATGAATGCCGGCGATGCCTCCAGGCCGACGACCTGCCGGATGGGCCCGTGCTGTCTTGGCACAGGACCCGCTGGCCGCACAAAGGCATCGTCAGCCCGCTGCCCGCACTGCGCGAGCAGTTCCCGTATCTTGAGGTCGGCATCGGCGCGAGCAAGCTGGCGATGGCGGCCTTCGAACAGGCCGGCATGAAGGGCCTGGCCGTCGGCGAGGGCGGGCAGTCCTGGGCGGAGCTGGCCAAGGGAGACTTTTAGCAGGGACCGGCAGGCGGGATGATCGGACGAGCAATAGGACTGGGCATTGCAGCCGCACGCGACCGAACGGCCCGGCTGCTCGTCCGCCTCGGCGTCCGCCCCAATTACCTCACACTGGCGGGCATGGTACTCACGACCGCCGCGGGGGTCTGCTACGCCGTCGGGGCGAGCAGCGGCTTCGGCTGGAGCCTGTCACCCCGGGCGGCCGGCAACATCTACCTGCTTCTGGCCGGCGTGCTGCTGCTGCTGTCGTCGGCCTGCGACATGCTCGACGGGGCAGTCGCCAAGATCGGCGGCAGCGGCACGGCGCTGGGGGCGTTCCTCGACAGCACGCTCGACCGGTACGGTGATTTCGTCGTCTATGCCGGCCTGGCGGCGCACTACGCCTCGATGCGGCCGGCCAACGCCACCTTCGTGCTGCTGTGCATGGTGGCGCTGTTCAACGCCTTCATGGTCTCGTATGCGCGGGCGAGGGGCGAGGGATTGAGCGTGGCCTCCTCGGTGGGGTATTGGCAGAGGGGCGAGAGATCGACGGCGATACTCATCGCGACGTTCGCCTACAACATGCCGGCCCTTGTCGTTCAGCAGGCCGTGCTGCCGGCGCTGACCGTGGTGCGAAGGATACTTCACGTCAAGGCGGTCATCGAGGGCAGGCGGCCCGTCGTCGATCCGCGCGAGGGCGGGCTGGGTCTGAAGATCCGTCTGTGGCGCTGGCCGAGGATGACGCTGCCCTACGACCTGGTCACCGCGGTCAACATCGCCTTCCTTCTGTTTGCCCGCTTCCGGCTGTTCGACCCGCTGGGAGGCTGGCTGGCTGGCTGATCGGGCAGGCGCGGCGGCTAGATCACGAACCTCTTGAGGGCGCTTTCGTCCTGCTTGGTCGATCCCGGGTGGAAGCGTTCCACTTCCTTCATGATCCGGGCGTTCTGCATCAGCAGCCCCTGGGCGGTGCAGAGCTGCTGGGCCAGGATGTCCCTGGCTGACAGCATCCCCACCAGCTTGCCGTCCCTCACGACGGGCAGGTGCCGCACACCCCGCTCACCCATGACCTTCTCGGCCTTGGCCAGCCCGGTGTTGGCCGTGACCGCCAGGACGTTGCCCGTCATGATCTCCCGCACGCCCACCTTGTCGGGATCACCGCGGCTGGCGACTACCTTGCGGACGATGTCGCGTTCGCTCAGTATCCCCGCGATGTCACCTTGGGCGTTGAGAGCCACGACGCAGCCGACCTCGTTGTTCCGCATGAGTACCGCCGCCTGGCTGACCGGCGCATCGGCGTTGATGGTGACAACTGGACGGTCCGGGTCGATGAGTTCCCCAACTCGCTTGTCCTCAAACATGCCAATACCTTCCCCTGCACGTGTCCATGTGACGGCCGCGGCACATAGACCTTTTCCGTGGCCCCAGTACAATTTCGAATGAAACAGGGAGGGACTTTAGCTTCGTCGTCATTTGCCCGGGCCGGGCGGGAATCTTAGGCTGCACGTTGAGCTTCGGAGGGTGCGGCGTCGGGCCGCGCCCCTCAGCCGGAGGAGGCGGTCCACACCGGCCTGGGACCGACGGCCTCCGCTGCACCCTCAAACGGCTCGGACAGCCGTTGGCTCTCAAGCGACAGAGTGTTCCTATCTCTCCTCCAAGCCACTCGCCTCGGCGAGTGGCTGCATTCTCTCCCCCAGCAGCGCAAGGGGCGTCGCGCCGCAGATGCGTACGTTGACGTACCGCCCGGTGAGCTTGTCCGGGCCGTCGAAGACGACTATGTGGTCGCCGCGCGTCCTGCCGACTAGCTGCGTCCCCTCAGGCGCCGGCGGGCTGGCCTGCTTGCCCGCGCGGGGCGAGGGACCCTCCACCAGAACTTCCACCTGCCGGCCCACGCAGCCGGCGTTGTGGGCCAGCGACACCTCCTCCTGCACGGCCAGCAGCTCGTTGTTCCGCCGGCGCTTGACCTGCGTGGGGACGTCGTCGGTGAGCCTGGCGGCGGGCGTACCAGGGCGCGGAGAGTACTTGAAGATGAAACTGTTCTTGAACCCGCTCCGCCGGATCAGTTCGGCCGAGGCCTGGTGGTCGGCCTCGCTCTCGCCCGGGAAGCCCACGATGAAGTCGCTGGCCAGGACGACTTCGGGCACGACAGCCCGGCAGCGATCGACAAGCTCATCGTACTGCCTGCGGCTGTAGCGGCGGGCCATGCGCCTCAGCACCGCGTCGCTGCCGCTCTGGGCGGGCAGGTGGACGTAGGGGCAGACTCCTGGCAGGTCGCGCATCGCCTCCAGCACGTCGTCGCGGAAGTCAATCGGGTGGCTGGTGACGAACTTCAGCCGCCGCAGCCCCCCCACCGCCGAGACGCGCGCCAGCAGGTCGCTGAAGCTTACCGCGGTCTCGCCGCTCGACCAGCGGTAGCTGTTGACTGTCTGGCCCAGGAGCGTCACCTGCGTCCGCCCGGCGTCGACCAGCCGGCGGACCTCCTGCACGATCCTGTCGGGCTGGCGGCAACACTCCGGGCCGCGGACCAGCGGCACGACGCAATACGTGCAGCGCTTGTCGCAGCCGGCCATGATCCGCACGAACGCCTGGCCCGCCTGGGGGGCCAGCGACACGTCGCGCTCCACGTCCAGGCGGTCGCAGCCGTTGTCCGCCTCGCCCCGCCGGGCCGAGCGCGGCGGGTCCACGGCGCACACCTGCTCCCCCGCCGCGGCGGCCTCGATCATCGCCGGCACCTCGGCCAGTTGCCCAGGCCCGGCCACGATGTCCAGCGCAGCGTAGCGACGGAGCAGCTCCCGCCCCAGCCGCTGGGCCATGCAGCCCAGGACGCCGAGTGTGATCCGCCGCCGCGAGTCGGCCTTGCGGCGGAGGTCAGCCCCCAGGCGGGAGTGGACCTTCTGCTCGGCGTGATCGCGGACCGAGCAGGTGTTGTAGAGCACTACATCGGCCTCTCGCCGGCCGGCGACCAACTCGTGCCCCGCGCGCCGAAGCGCACCGGCCAGTAGCTCGCTGTCCAGCCGGTTCATCTGGCAGCCCATTGTCTCCAGGTAGACCTTCACGAGTCCCTCACGCGACCGGAGCATTCTACAACCGCCGCCGTCCAGCGGTAAGCTGTCGGGGGATCGCGCCTGGAGGTGTGGGACGCCGCCAACAATGCGCAGACGGGGCGAACAACAAGGGTGGATGATGGGATTCGAACCCACGACCCCCTGGACCACAACCAGGTGCTCTAGCCAATTGAGCTACATCCACCATTCAGCCGGCTATGCCGGCTTATCCACGGAGGTTAGCAGCATCGGCCCAGCCTGTCAATGCGGGTTCCGCGACACGATGCATTCCGGCGCGGGCAAGGCCCGGCGCGACTGAAGATGCCCAGTGAAGTCATCGGCAGCCAACCGCCGGGGCCTTTGGTTGGCTGGCAGGCGCCGCCGGGCCGATCGACCATGCCCGGGCGCGCCCCGCCACGGGCATGTGTCCTGCAATTCCAGCCCGCCCGTCCAAGTCGCGTCACTGGCACCGCTTACGCAGTCAGGTCGCCCCGGGTGGTTCTGGCGATCCGCCCCGTCCGGCGACTCTGCCTTGACAGATGGCCGGGTCAGCGCTTATATTAGTAGGCGCTTCGACTTCCGCGCGGGAGCCGCGGTGTATGTGGCAAGTCGGAAGGCAGGCGGATCCCTGCTCAGTCTTGCCTGTCTTCAGCCCTCCCGGGGCGAGTTCCCACCAGTTCCACATTGCAGCCACCTGTGCGGCTGTGTCCTTCGGCACAATTACATAGACAGGCGGACAAACCAGGAGTCGTTGACGTGGGCGGCCGTCGAACGGGACGGTCCGGGCACTTGGCAGGGTGCAGCCTTCAGATTGGCCAGCCTTGGCGCAGCAGGGCCCTGGTGCCGTGCCGCGGTCAACCACCTTACAAAAGGAGATAGGAACATGAGGTTCAGACTAATCTTGTTTGTGTGTGCTCTGTCGCTGCCGGTCCTGGCGGTGACCGGCGGGGCCTGGGGCGCGGGCCTGTACATGGACTACATCGGCGGCGACGGCAGCAACTACAATGATCCCAACAACTGGGTAGAGGTAGGCGGGACCACCCACGCCGTCCCCGATGCCGACAGCGCCTTCATCCGCAACGGCATTGCGGTCAACGTGGACGCCAACGAGCCCAGCATCGCCACCCTGCACATCGGCGACCCCAACACGACCAGCCCACCCTCCACCGAGAGCAGGCTTAACGTCCTCGACGGGGCGATACTGCCGATCGGCGGCAGCTTCGTGGTGGGCGGAACCTACAAGGGTGCGGTCTACCAGAGCGGTGGCAGCATCTTCACCACGTCGTTCCAGATGACCAACGCCGGGGGCGCCGACGCCTACTACTCCATCAGCGACGGCACACTGAACTGCGATGGACAGACCGATACCTTCTTCATAGGCAGAAGGGGAGGCACGGCGAAGTTCGTGCAGACCGGCGGCTACGTCTACATGAGGAACGAGAACATCTACGTCGGGGGCGGTGAGGACGGCTTGCTGACCCAGGGCGGCTACGGTGAGTTCACGCTCACCAACGGCACCTTGAAAGTGGACGTGGGTGATCAGCAGTTCGTCGTCGGCCGCGACTCAGGGAAGGGAACATTCAACCTCTCCGGCAACGGATACATCGAGTCCCCCTCCCACTTTTATGTGGGCTACCGCGGCACGGGGGTGCTTAACCAGACAGGAGGCTCGGTGAACAGCGGCAGCCTTGGAGGGACCGGCGCCGACCTGGCCATCGGACATGCGCACAACCTCAAGGCCGGTTATGCCCTGGGCGAGTACAACCTCAGCGGCGGGACGGTCCTAGCGCAGAACAAAGTGAAGATAGGGGCTGAGTTCAACCCGACCTCCGGACCGGGCAACGGTACGCTGAACGTGAAGGGTGGCACACTGCTGGGCATACGGGTCACACCGACTGATATTGGGCGCCTCTCGGTGGGTTATAAGAGCGCTCACGGCACCGTGAACGTCTCATCGGGCCTGCTCAGCATGGACAGCGATATCATCCTTGCCGACCAGATGAGCGTCGCCAGCGGCGCCACGCCTCCTGAGGGCACCGTCAAGGTCAGCGGCACGGGGGTGATGACCGGGCCCAAGATATATGTCGGTCGGCACGGCCCGGCCCTGTTCGAGATGACCGGCGGCTCGGTGGCAACCACCGCCCTATTCCGCGTCGGCGGCATCCTGGAGACGGACCTCGACCCGTGTAGCGCTGGCATAGGTGTTGCGACGGTGGGCGGCGGGTCACTCACCGTGGGCGGCACCTTGAGCATCGGCCACGGGGCGGCCTCCGGCAACTTCACCCTCACCAACGGCGTCGTCCAGGTCGCCGAGAAGACCACCGTCGGCGACGCCGATTACAGACCCACAGGTTCGACCGGTAAGGGCACATTCACGATGACCGGCGGGAAGTTCGAGGCCACCGGCACCTACCCGGTCTACGTCGGCTACCGAGGCAGGCTTGGCGGCGGTCCGGCGCATGGCGTGATGGAGATCACCGGCGGCATCTTCAGGGCCCCGGCCATTAGCCTGCTAGCCGAGTGCGACGGCGCCTCCAACACGGCCAAGCTGAAAATCGGAGCCAATGCGGACGTGCGTCTCAGCGAGCCCAACACGACCAACCAGTTCGAGATTGTTAATACCGGTTCGGCCGTGGAGATGGAGGTGGCCGCGGGCAAGAACAGTTGCCTGTACGCGGGCAACAACATCGTGCTCGGGACCGATCTGGCCACGCTGGCGGTCAACCGCACGTCTACCAGCTACAGGCCGAACCAGGGCAACACGTTCACCCTCATGACGTCCGAGACGGGCACGGTCACCGGCAGCTTCGTCAGCATTGCCAGCAACATCCCCGGCCAACTGCACAGCGACCCCAACGACCTCGGCTCCCCGTTACTGCCGGTCTTCAGGGGCGCCATTAGCGCAGACGGGAATGACTACGTCGTGACCTTCCAGGGCGCCAGGGCAGGCGACGCCAACGGCGACAACAAGGTCGGCACAGGCGACCTGGCGTTGATGGCGACTAGCTGGCTCCAGGGCGGCAAGGCCTGGACGAACGGTGACTTCACCGGCGAGGGCAATGTCGGCACAGGTGACCTGGCGTTGATGGCCACCAACTGGCTGTGGTCAGGGCCGATGCCGGCTCCCCCGGCACCGGGTGAGGCGATACCCGAGCCTGCCACCTTGGCGCTTCTTGGCCTGGGCGGGCTGGCACTGATCCGCCGAAGGCGGTAGTTGCTGAGAATCACAATTGCTGAATCGCAGCGGGCGGGCCCAATGGCCTGTCCGCTGTCTTTTCGCGCTGCCGTCTAGTGGGCAGGGCGCCTGGTACGGGTCCCTGGTGGGCGACTGCACGTGGGCGGCTGGCGACGAAGTGCATTGGCAGAAACGGCACTGGTAGAGCTAGGAGGGACCGGCCGCCTGCCGGCAGGCGACTTCGGCGTGTTCCAGGTCGGCCTGGACCTGGTCGAAGTGCTTGGGGAATAGCCCCACAATCACCCCGTCGGTGGGCTTGACGTTACCGTAGGCGTCGACGAAGGCCTGGCGGACGGCGTCTTGGGAGTCGCACAGCCTGCCGGCGGCCAAGGCCTTGAAGGCAAGCACCGGCTTGCGGCATGCGCGGATCGTCGCCAGCATCCGCCGGCGGTCTTCGCTCAGGTAGGGCTCGCGGTCGTAGGCGTCGGCGTCGCCGGTAACGATCAGCGACTGCCGCGGCACGCGCGAGATGTTGTAGAGACTCCCCAGGTAGAAGTCCACGTCCCAGCCGCGGCTCTCGGCATGCTCGATCACCTCAGGGATGTGCGTCGCCAGTCCCACGGCCACGCCGGCATCCCGCATGCACGCCAGGTACAGCAGGCAGTCGTCGATCCGACCCTCCTGCCAAAACTTATCGGTCTGCGTGCCGTGGTGGTAGACCGCCGCCACGCCCGCAGCGGCCATGACGCGGATGTTGGCGACGACGTCGTGCATCTCGCTTGCGGTCTGGCCTATGACGTTCATCGTCCCGCCCTCGCGGCGGTATAGCTCCAGCCACTCCAGCATGCGGTAATCGCCACGGATCACCAGCGTCCGCACGCCCAGCTCCTCGGCCCGGCGGTATAGCTTCACGACGTTGCCGGCTGTGAAATAGGCGGCCATCTCGGCGTTGAGTTCGGCACTGAGATGGCTGTTGCCGCACGGCGGATTGTGCCCGACGATAAAGCGGGAGACCTGGCAGTTGCCTAGCTGGATCAGCGACCTGGGGCCTGCGACAGCGGGCATTGAATGACTCCTGGCGTCACTTTTCTTTACCCATTTTACA
>Ga0315280_10007488_pt1 | contig 14633 bp, 15 predicted proteins | sample YL17G06_40_MG_FD_203697 | JGI IMG/M metagenome (GOLD analysis project Ga0315280, IMG submission 203697) | Sediment microbial communities from Yellowstone Lake, YNP, Wyoming, USA - YL17G06_40 | ecosystem: Environmental > Aquatic > Freshwater > Lake > Sediment | place: USA: Wyoming | collected...
GGATAGGCTACGGCGTGGGCAACAGCGAGATAATAGAGTGGCTGAGGGCGGCGCAGAGCCCCTTCAGCGTGAACTCCATGGCGCAGGAGACCTGCACGCTCGTCCTGGAGAACAAGAGGGTCTACGAGTCCTTCGTAAAGAGGGTGATCGAGGAGAGGAAGTACCTCATGGCAGAGCTTGAGATGGTAAACGGGATAAAGCCCTTCGAGTCCGACGCCAACTTCATCCTGATCAAGGTGATAGGAGGAGACGTTACGTCGGAGGATGTGTTCAAGAGGCTGAGGAGCGCGGGCATAGAGGTAAGGGACAGGGGCAATCTGCCGCTGCTCAAGAACTGCCTGAGGGTCACCGTCGCGGAGAGGGAGAGCAACTTAAAGTTCGTTAAGGAACTAGAAAAAGCTATGAGGGGATCGTCATGACCGTGAGGAGGAAAAAGAACAGAACCGGAGAGGCCAAGAGGAAGACCAAGGAGGTCGAGATCCGCGTCTCAGTAAACCTAGATGGTATAGGTGAGTTCGAGGGAAGGTCTGGATCCGCCTTCGTGGACCACATGCTCAGGACGCTCTCGAAGCACAGCCAGATAGACGTCAAGGTTGAGGCGGCTGGGGACCTGAAGCACCACATAATCGAGGACCTCGCGATAACCTTGGGGAGGGCGCTGGACTCGGCGCTGGGGGACGAAGCAGGGATAACGAGGTTCGGCTTTGCACATGTCCCCATGGACGACTCCCTCGCCCGTGTGGTGATAGACCTGGGAGGGCGTGCGTACACCAAGATATACCTCGGCGTCAAGAGCGAGAGCATCGAGGACACGAAGGTTGAGGATATATTACACTTCCTAGAGGCCCTATCGCAGTCGCTCCAGTGCAACCTGCACGTGAGGGTCCTCTATGGCTCCAACGACCACCACAGGGTGGAGGCTGCGGTCAAGGCCCTCGCCCTTGCGCTCAAGATGGCGGTATCGAGGAGCGGAGCGGCAGGGGTACCGAGCGCCAAGGGTGAGATTTGATGAGGGTTGCCGTGCTGGACCTCGGTCTGGGCAACCTCCTGAGCATAAAGAGGGGGCTGGAGAGGGCAGGAGCAGAGGCCTGCATGACGACCGGGGACCGAGAGGGAGGAGGGACCGCTGAAGCGGACGCCATAGTGCTGCCAGGGGTGGGTGCATTCAGAGACGGCATTAGCGCCCTCAGCAGGTTCGATGCCACCATAAAAGATGTGCGGGAGGGCAAGAAGCCGCTACTGGGTGTCTGCCTGGGGATGCAGCTCCTCTTCACCAAGAGCTACGAGGGCGGGGAGTACCCTGGCCTAGACCTGATAAAGGGGGAGGTTGTGAAGCTACCAGACTCGGTCAAGGTTCCGCAGATGGGGTGGAACGCCATAAAGTCCACTAGGGATTCGCCCATCCTGAAGGACGTCAGAGACGGCGAGTTCTTCTACTTCGTACACTCGTACTACTGCAGGGCCGAGAAGGACGTGGTGGTGGCCTATACCGAATATGGGGTCGAGGTGCCAGCCATCGTCGTAAGCGGGGATGTCTTCGGCACTCAGTTCCACCCGGAGAAGAGCGGCAGGGCAGGTCTGACAATCCTGAAGAACTTTCTGGAGGCGTCGAGGCAGTGATCAAGGTAATACCAGCCGTGGACATCTCCAGGGGGAGGTGCGTGAGGCTCACCAGAGGGAGGATAGAGGAGCCCACAGTCTACTATGACGATCCCCTCGACGCGGCCAAGAGGTGGGTGGGGGAGGGTGCGGAGATGCTCCACCTGATAGACCTCGACGCGGCGGTGGGAGTGGGGGACAACTCGGAGGCGATAAAGAGGGTCATAAAGGGAGCAGGAATCCCAGTCGAGGTCGGCGGGGGCATACGTAACCTCGAGAAGGCGCGGGAGTACGTTGATGCAGGGGCGGAGCGGATAATCTTCGGGACCGCTGCCCTAGAGCTGAGGATTATAAGAGATGCCCTCACAGCCCTCAAGCAAACGAAGGTGATGGTAGCAGTTGACCACCTCATGGGCAGGGTCGCCGTGAAGGGGTGGAAGGAGCTGACCGATATAGATGCCATGACGCTCTGCATGAGGCTCGAGGAGGCAGGGGTCAGGAACATAATGATGACGTCCATAGACCGAGACGGAACCATGAAGGGACCAAACCTGGATTACTCGCTCAAGGCAGCCGCCAGTTTGAAGAGCGATGTGTACCTAGCAGGCGGGTTCACCACCCTGAACGACCTTCTCCTACTGAGGGGTTCGAGGGTTGCGGGCGTGATCCTAGGGAAGGCGGTCTACGAGGGGACGATTGATCTGAAGAAGGCGAAGGAGGTCCTAGGGTAATGCTAACCAAGAGGATAATACCGTGCCTCGACGTGGACAAGGGGCGCGTAGTGAAGGGCATACAGTTCAAGAACCTGAGGGACGCCGGGGACCCTGTGGAGCAGGCCCTGATCTACGAGCGCCAAGGCGCGGACGAGATAGTCTTCCTAGACATAACGGCCTCCTCTGAGTACAGGGAGACTGTTCTGGAGATGGTCAGGAAGACAGCTTATGAGCTCTCCATACCGTTCACGGTGGGCGGCGGCATAAGGAACTACGGCGACGTGCGGAAGGTCCTTCTTGCCGGTGCCGACAAGGTCTCCCTCAACACGGCAGCTGTGCTCGACCCGAACGTGATAAAGGAGGGGGCGGACATCTTTGGCAGCCAGTGCATAGTGACCGCCATCGATGCTAAGAGAATTGGTAAAGGGAGGTGGGAGGTCTACATATACGGCGGACGGAAGGCCACGGGGCTTGACGCTGTGCAGTGGGCCGAGAAGGCCGAGGAGATGGGGTCGGGCGAGATCCTTCTGACGAGCATGGACTTTGACGGCTCGAAGGACGGCTACGACCTGGAGCTCACGAGGAGGGTATCGGAGGCGGTAAACATACCAGTGATAGCGTCTGGCGGTGCCGGAAGACCTGAGCACATATACCGTGCTTTTGTGGACGGGAGGGCGGATGCGGCGCTCGCGGCCTCCATATTCCACTACGGAGATTACACTGTGAAGGACGTGAAGGACTACCTTAAGGCCAGGGGGATACCTGTGAGGGTCTGAGGCAACCGGTCAAGAAGTGATGGTATGATGAGAAAGCCGTTGATAATTCCCGAAGATACCGTTTCCGTAGCATTGGAGAGCAATGGGAAGGGGTTCATAGGTTACATCGTGGAACTGCCAGGTGCCTTTGTACGTGGCAAGACTGAGGAGGAGGCCCTCTCTAAGGCGGGTGGGGAGATAAGGGCGTACATGAAGTGGTTAGGGGTTGAGGCAAAGGCGAGTTACGAGTGCAGGGTGGTTCAGAGGCACCGGAGTGCGCTGATGGTCGAGGACGCGGACAATGAGATCCTGCTTGAGGACGATAAGGGGGCTGTTAGGGACGAGGAGTTCAGAAGACTTCGCGATCTAGCCCTGTACTCGGGCGAGACCTTTCTGAGACTTTACACCAACGCCAAGTTCAAGGACTGGGTCGACGAGGCGAGGATCAGGAAGACATTCTGGGGCGAGAACCCGAAGACGATCCGGGAGGTATTCGAACACGCCAGACTGACCCAGTACTACTACCTTTCAAGGACGAAGGTAGCGTTCTCGGAGAAGGAAGGGGAGTTCATTAAGATTAGGCAACTCTGCCTCACGAAGATCGAGGAGCTGTGGAAGGAGTTCAACAACTCTTTGGTCTTTGATGTGGATAATGAGCTTTGGACCCTCAAGAAAATGTTGAGGAGGTTCATCTGGCACGATAGGATACACGGGAAGGCAATGACGAGAATCTTGGAAAAGCAGAAACAGCTAGGGATCATCGAGACCTACGAGGATGTATTTTGCTTTATGGAGATGGCAAAAGTAATTAAACAATGAGGGGGAGACGAGAGGGTGCGAATCATTCGATACGTGAAGGCGGTCTCTTCGGATTAGAGGTGGGCAATTATGGAGGGCGTCAAGTTTAGTGAGGAGGAGATAAGGAAGATAGTCGACGTACTGGACTTTGAGAAGCTTCAAGGTATAATCCCAGCAGTTGCCATTGATGAAGACGGCAAGGTGCTGATGCTTGCCTTCATGAATAAGGAGGCCCTTGAGCGGTCCCTGCGGACCGGAATGATGCACTACTGGTCAAGATCGAGGAGGAGGTTGTGGATGAAGGGCGAGGAGTCCAAGCACCACCAGTACGTCCTAGGCGCCTATACGGACTGCGACAACGACTCGATCCTCTTCAAGGTCCACCAGGTGGGCCCTGCCTGCCACACCGGCGAGGAGACGTGCTTCTACAGAGCGCTGAAGGGGTACAGGGGAGGGTCGGAGATCGTCAAGGAGCTAGAGGCTGTGATACGGGAGAGGATGAAAAATCCCAAGGAGGGGTCCTACACCGCAAAGGTTCTGAAGGCAGGCATGAAGGAGGCCGCGAAGAAGCTGACGGAGGAGGCAGCAGAGGTCTCGGTAGCTGCCCTTGCGGAGGATAAAGAGAGAACTGTTTACGAAGCCGCCGACTTGCTCTATCACCTCATACTGCTCCTGCAGATGAAGGGTGTCAAGATGGGTGACGTATACAGGGAGCTCTGGAGCAGGAGAAAGTAATACCCTTAACCATCCCAGCTTTCTGTATCAGATCGGGGGCGAGATACCGTTATTATCATGGTTACTCAGATGGTTCTGCATGGCGCTCATGGAGCTTCTGTGGTTTATCATTGAATGGGTATTGTTGCTCCTTCTCTGCGCCTTCATCTTTGTTGAGGTCGTGCTGAGGGTTGTGAGGCGCCACATTCACTTCCCTGCGCCAGCGTTCATGGTGTTTTTCATCAACAACCCCTTGAGGCGCAGGATGCAGCCACCGGCCAAGGTCGTCGAGTGGGCAGGCATCAGGGAGGATATGCAGGTTCTAGAACTCGGCCCGGGAGGGGGCACCTTCACCTTCGAGGCAGCGAGGACTGTGGGACCAAAGGGGCATATCTATGCAGTGGACATAGAGCCCATGATCACGAGGAGGCTCGAGAGAAAAGTCACGGAGAGAGGCATAAAGAACATCACCGTGAAGACTGCATCAGCCTACGAACTGCCCCTTCCCGACAACAGTCTGGACGCGGCCTTCATGGTTGCGGTTCTGGCGGAGGTGCCGGACAGGCAGAGGGCGCTGAAAGAGTTCAGAAGGGTGCTCAAGCCCGATGGCATCCTCGGCATAGGCGAGCTGCTCTTCGACCCCGACTACCCGCGCAAGAGGACGGTCATAGGGTGGTGCACCGAGGCTGGTTTCGAGCTGAACAGCAGCCATGACGTGGTACTGCACTACATGCTAACCTTCAGACCTCGTCCAGCGTAGGGTCAAATCAGACGCCCTTGATCTCATAGTCGAAGAGGGATTCCGCAGGGTCTTCGTAGAACTCCTTGCCCATTTCATCCGCAGCCTCCCCCTTCAGCGAAGATATCTTCGCCGCGATGGAACTCTTGAGGGAGACTTGAAGAGACTTTTTCCCCTTTGTGAAGACTACCCTGATGCCTTCGCTGGCATGCATCGCTATGTTGCCCTTTCCCATGGTGCACCCTGTGGAGAACTGTATCCCGTCCACGATGCAGGATTTGGGCGGTCCCGGCGGGCAGTAGACTTCAGCCTTCATCTCAAACGGGTCGCTCCCCAGCACCTTGTTGGCGAGCTCCCCTGCCTTAAGTCCCAGAACCAGATACGGTCCCACGTGACCGTGGAAAGCGGCAGCCGCCTCCAGAAGCTCAGACTTGCCGTACTTCTTTACAACTCTCTTCAAAAGATCGCCCCTTTCAGTGTTACTTTTTGTAAACAAATAACATTAATAAAACTAGCGCCTCCGAGGTGTGGGCACCAAATTTAAATAGGTCAGTATTACTTTTCTTATATTTAGTAATACCGATGGAGGCTGCACAGTTGTCGTGGAGGAGCAGGGACATAGCAACCATCGCGATATCTGCAGCTCTGTGGAGCATCTTGAACGCAGCCATATCGCCCGTCTTCTTCGCCCTGACAAAGATGCCTTTCTTTTGCGACCTGCTAGGCATCCTATCGCTCATGGTAGTTACTTGGAGGCTCCGAAGGGTTGGCGTCGCCACTGCAACGGGTTTGATCGCAATGCTGATAACCCTTAGTCTGAACCCCTACATGATACAATTCATCGGTTTTGGGATAGCCGCCATATTCTTCGATCTGGCGTGCTTTGCCATCGGATACTCGAGGGTCTACGACAGGTTCTATTCAGCACTCGTGCTCGTCCCCTCGGTCATCATGGCATTCCTAGCGGGAATAATCATCGGTTCGGTCTTTATGGGACCGCGGACCCCGGACTTCGTTCTGTGGTGGGGGCTGCTGCACGCCATCGGCGGGCTTGCCGGAGGGGTGGTGGGGGCAATTGTCATAGGCGCCACCGGAAGGAGGGTGCGTCCGGGGCAGTTAAACGGCCTCAAGTAGAGAACCAGTGAAATCAGCCAGAATATTCTGCCGCTCTATCTCGAAACCCTCAGCGCGTCCGAGAGGGTGAGCTGCCTTCCCTTCTCCTTGAGGGCGATCGCCAGGTCGTACACGTCCTCCACGTTCTCGAACCTGAGGTTGCGGATCTTCTCGAAGTTCCAACCTTTGCACTTTATTGCAGAGACCACGGAAGCGAAGGAGACGGCGTTTATGGAGTTCCCAGTCTTGAAGTAGGAGGCGAGGAAGCTGCCAGCCCAAGCGTCGCCGGCCCCCGTTACGTCCACCGGGTTCTTGGTTATTGCAGCCATTGCGGGTACGAACGATCTGTTGCCCTGAGACGAGATGATGGTACCTATCTCCCCGAGGGTCAGGACGAGGGTCTTCGTCTTTATCGATTTGATCGCCTCCGAGACCACTTCCTTCCTAGTGAGGGCGTGGAGCTCCTTCTCATTCAGTATGAATATGTCAGATAGGGAGGCGGAGTTGAGAACGGATCGCCTGTTCGAGCCTTCGCCAAGATAGTGGATGGCGGAGTTGATCGAGACGACTACGTCCTTGTTCGTCTCCTTGATGGACTTCACCATGTTCTCGACCTTAGGAGGGTTCATGGGGGCTAGGTGCACCATCCTCGCGCCGTTCCTCACGACGTTGAGGACGTCCCTCGTGGTGATCTGCGACCCTGGACCAATGGATACCTTCCTGTAACTCGCGTCCCAGTCCTTGCCGTAGGTTATGAAGAACTGGGTGCTCTTTCCCTTGACCGTCTTCACCATAGTGTAGGGAAAGTCGGCAAATACGTCCCGGAATTGGTAGTCTTGGCCGACTGCGGTGAGTATTCCGACATCTCGGCAGATCGTCCTCGCGCCCATGGCAGCGTAGAGGGCTGCGCCACCCGGCTGAACCCTCTCGCCGCGCACGTTGCGTATGCGGTCGACAGATACGTGGCCTACAAAGACGATCTCGTTGGGCAAAGGGATCACTCGCTCATTCTCTCTCTGGGAATATAAAAAACATTCACTCTCTCCTGAAACAACAGTTGCCGTCGCGGATGCGCCATATTTTATATCCTTTTTAAGCAGTATAGGTTCTATAAGAGGTGGCTTTATTGGAGGATTACCTCGACCGCATCTCGGAGTCCGTAAAGAAGAGTCTGAACTTCCCGGAGAGGACTGTCGCCCACGGGTTCGACGGAACGCTCGACGAACGCTGTGTTACCGAGATCACGTATGATGAGGATTCGTCTGAAGACTTGGCGATATCCGCAATAGATGGCGGGTCGAATACAATAATAAAAACGCCCACCTTCGCCCTTGTCCTGAACAGGGTATACTGCAACAAGTTCGACCGGATGAAGAAGCTCGATTTCGTCGAGCTCTCCACATTCATATCCAGCACAAGGGTCGTTACCGAGGGTGACAAGGTCTTCTTTGAGACGGAGGTCTACCCGCAGCAGGGGGCGTGCCCCTTGGATGTGCCCAAGATAAACGCAGATGACCCGGATATGAAGATCGGCAGGATGATGGGAGACCTTGAGAGGGCGATCTCCATGGCGAGGAGGTTCTGCGAGTGGAATTTTGTCAGCAGGGCTCTGGGATCCGGCGCCAAGTTCATCGTCATGGACGGCTCACTACAGACGGCCTTCGCCAGAGAGTCCGAGCTGGCCAACAGGGTTTACGACGAGGCTGGTTCAAAGGGGGCGATTGTGGCGGGGCTCTCAAAGAGCTCCATGATCTACACCAACGAGGGGTACCCGCTGGTCGGCTTCCTGAACGTGATGGCGAAGAGGGGGGGGCTCTCGAAGTGGATGGCAAGAGTGGGCAGGTCGGAGGAGTGGGCGCCAAGAGCCGAGGTCTACTTTGTGAAACTGCACGAGGGTGCGGACAGGGCGTTCAGGCTCGACGTCTTTGAGAAGGCGGGAGAGGCAGATGTGGCGAGGCTCGTGAGGTCTCTGCAGGCGAACTCCAGATACTTCGCGTTCCCCGGCTACCCGTACGCGCTAATCGACGCCCACACCTACGCGAAGGTTGGGGAGGAGGAGGCGATGCACATAAGAGACCTCATCCTCGATAAATTAGAATTAGAGGATGCGAGCAGACTGGAACAGGCGGAGAGAGCCCTGATGGGTCACGATGTCCTTGATTCGCTCGGTTGATTGCAAGGGTGTGGTGAGAGCATGATAGTTGGACAGATCGTCGCTGGAAACAACGAAGCCCTCATTTTGAGGGAGAAGAAAGGTGTTGGACTCGAGCTAGGAGACCTCGTGGTGGTTGAGGACAGCCTGAGGAAGCACATCTATATGGTCTCGGCCCTCGAGTATGGCTCCCTCATAGAGGACGATAGGATATTCACCAGCTCTGGGAGTATGCTTGAGGGGACCAAGCCGAACGTGGAGATCCCGGAGAAGGACCTCCGACTCTTCCGGAAGGTGAGCATCAGCCCGCTCCTAGAGGTGAGGGAGGAGCGAGGGGGGTTGGTGCCCAAGTCTCCGCGCTCCATACCCGTCTTCTTCTCTACGGCGAGGGAGATCTCCAGGGAAGACTTTTCGTTCATGAAGAAACCGGAGAATGAGATCTTCCTGGGCTATATCAGGAGCGGCACTAAGGTGCTAGATCTGGACTACCACCTGAATGGGGAAGACATGCTATCGCACCACGCGCTGATCTCGGCACAGACGGGCAGGGGCAAGTCGAACCTAGTCAAGGTAATGTTCTGGGAGGCAATGAAGCACAACAAGTTTGGGATACTCGTCATGGACGTCCACAACGAGTACTACGGGGTTGGGAGCAGCAAGGGACTAAGGCACCATCCCAACGCCAGCAGATCCCTGGTCCAGTATTCCAAGAGCCCTCCCACAGGGCAGAAGAGGCTGGTGATAAACCTCAGGTCCTTGGTTCCCGCAGACCTCACCGGCATCCTTCCGCTTTCGGAGGCGCAGGACGGCGCCCTCGACTTCTATTACAGGGAGCACGAGAGGGAGTGGATTAAAGCACTCATGACCGAGGATGTGGATTTGGAGAAGGCGTACGAGAAGAAGGGCATACAGACGGTTACAATACGCTCCCTGAGGCGGAAGCTCGGCAACCTCTTCAAGATAAGGATCCAGAAGGAGACCGGCATGCCTTACTGCAGGGACGAGGTCTTCGATATGGAGACCATGGGCGAGAGCACCGTCAAAGACATCGCGGATCGCATAGAGGAGGGGAAGGTCGTCCTGATAGATGGCTCATCCATATCCGATGACACCGGCCTGATCGTGACGAGCGCGGTGATGAGGGAGATATTCAACAGGTACGAGGATTACAAGGGCGAGGGGACACTGAAGGACAAGCCGCTAGTGGGGGTAGTGCTTGAGGAGGCGCCCAGGGTCCTGGGTGAGTCCTACGGCAACAACATCTTCGGGAGGATAGCGAGGGAGGGCAGGAAATTCAGGATAGGGCTGATCGCAGTGACCCAGATGGTCTCCGTCATACCGGACGAGATACTTGCGAACATCGGGACGAAGATCATTATGGGCAACGAGATGGCGCAGGAGAGGAGGAAGCTCATGGAGAGCGCCGCACAGGATCTTACGGCGTACGAACAAATCATCGCCGGGTTGGACAAGGGAGAGGCCATAGTGAGTTCCATCTTCTCCAAGTTCCCCGTGCCGATTTACACGCCGCTCTTCGAGGAATACACCAAGGGGGGCGAAACAGAGAAGAGGGCGGAGCAGACCTATCTTTAGCGCTGACTTACGTGGTGAGAGAGAATTGAAGTTCGCACACATGGCGGACCTGCACCTCGGAGCGACATCCGATCCCGCCCTCAGGAAGCTTGAGATGGAGACGCTGGAGAGGGCGCTGGACAGGAGCGTCGAGGAGGGCGCCGACTTCCTGATAATAGCCGGGGACATCTTCCACGTGAATATACCAGACCTGGCAGTGGTGAGGGACTCGGTCCGGGTCTTCAGGAAGTTCGTGGAGACTGGCAGGAAGATCTACGTCGTCTACGGCAGCCACGACTTCTCCCCCAACGCCGCCTCCATCGTGGACATACTGGACGAGGCGGGGGTGTTCATCCGCGTGGGCAAGCCATCCTCCGTCAACGGCATGCTGAGACCGGAGGTGGTGAAGGACGATAGGACGGGGGCGATCCTAACGGGCATCTCCGGCAGGAGGGCGTCCCTGGAGAAGAAGGCCTTCGAGGGGCTGGACAGGGAGTACCTCTCATCGCTCGAGGGGTTCAAGATATTCGTCTTCCACACCGGGCTCGACGAGGTGAGGAAGGAGAACGAGAGGTACGAGGGCATAGCCTCATCGGACCTGCCGTTGGGATTCGACTACTACGCAGGAGGTCACATCCACAGGAGGATAGAGTTCACCAGGGGGATGAAAGCATTCTACCCCGGACCCCTCTTCACCGGCTGGGGCGCGGACATGGAGGCCACCGTCAAGGGGGAGAAGAGGGGGTTCTACATCGTGGAGGCGGATGGCGGTGTCAAGGCAAGGTTTGTGGAACTGACCGCCTTTAAGGGGATATACGAGGAGCTCGACGCCAAGGGCCTCTCCGCAACGGTAGCGAACGAGAAATTGAAGGCCCTTGCCCAGAAGCTAGACGTCAAGGACAGGGTGGCGGTGGTAAAGGTCTTCGGCGAGCTGGCCAGTGGAAAAACCAGCGAGGTGGACTTCGCGTCCTTCAGGGACTCGCTGATGGGGAAGGGTGCCATTTACCTCCACCTCAACAGGAACCAGCTGAGGGCGAGGGAGATAGCGGCGGTCACCGTATCTGGCGAGGAGACCTCGGAGATAGAGGAGAAGGTGCTGAAGGAGCTCGCCGGCACCGTGAGGGCGAAAGATCCGCAGTTGAGCGCGAACACGGTGAGGCTGGCGAAGGACCTGCTCGCCCAGCTCAGGGTCCCCAAGAAGGAGGGGGAGACCGAGGCGGACTACGATGCCAGGGTGAGCGGGGCAGCCAAAGAGGTCCTCGGCATCAAGAAGCTGGTGGAGGGCTGAGGGGATGCTCCTTAGGACGCTCAAGCTCAGGAACATAAGGACCTACGAGGAGGGGGAGATCTCCTTCCCCACTGGAGCGATCCTCTTCGAGGGCGGCATAGGCTCTGGCAAGTCCACGCTACTCCTGGCGATCGAGTTCGCTCTCTTCGGGCTGGGCAACGAGAAGGGGACAACGCTCCTCAGCCTGGGAAGGAACGAGGGCTCGGTGGAGCTGGTCCTAGAGGCGAGGGGGAAGGAGGTCAGGATCCACAGGTCGCTGGTGAGGACGAAGAGGGGCGCGGGGGTGAACCAGGGGGCGCTGGTACCCGGGGGGGTGAAGCAGGACGACTGCTGGATAGAGCACGAGGGCAGGCGGAGCAGCTACTCGCCCAAGGAGATGAAGGAAGCGGTGCTCAAGATCTTGAACTACAACGAGCCCATGGACCCCAAGGCGAAGAGCGTAATATTCAGATATGCTGTTTACACCCCCCAGGAGGAGATGAAGGAGATACTGGCCCAGGCTCCGGAGGAGAGGCTGCAGACCATAAGGAAGGCGCTGAGGCTGGAGGAGTACAAGGTAGCCAGGGACAACGCCCAAGCGGTGGCGAAGGAGCTGGGGCAGAGGGCTCGGTTTTTGATGGAGGGGGCGAAGAGGCTCCCGGAGATAGAGAGGGCGCTGAAGGACCTGGAGGGGAAGGTGCCGGCGCTCCAGCAGGAGATTGAGGAGATCGCGGAGGCGATAATGGACAATGAGGTAGAGGTGAAGGGCCATAAGGCGGAGAGGGAGGGTCTCCGGAAGAGGCTGGAGGCGCTCTCGGGCGAGGCGAGGAAGCTGGCTGAACTCTCGTCCTCGCTGGGCGACACCGAGGAGAGGATCAACTCCCTCGGTTCCAGTATATCCTCGAACAAGAGGAAGGTTGAAGAGCTGAGAAAGAAGATCGGGGAGATCACCTCTTCGCTGAAGAAGCCGGAGATGGCGACGGAGGAGGCGGAGAGTAAGCTCGCGGACGCCAGGGAAAAGCTCGCCGGCTTCACGGAGACCCTCGGCACGGTGAGCTACGAATTCAGGAACTACTCCTCCCTGGTGGAGAAGAAGGTGTGCCCGACCTGCAACCAGAGGGTGGACACGGAGGAGTTCAGGTCAAAACTCGAGACCGCGAGGGGCGAGCTGGCCAAGATAAACTCCGAGAAGGCCCGGCTGGAGAAGGAGGTTAAGGCGTTAGAGGCGTCGAGGCAGGCGGCGGTGAAGTACGAGACCGAGTCGGGCAGCGTCACGGGACTCGAGGACAGGCTCTACGACACGGAGGAGCAGATCTACAAGGACGAGGAGGAGCTCAAGAAAGCCGAGGCGCTCCGGAAGGATCTGGAGAGGAAGGTGAAGGAGTCGCAGGCAGCGGCGAAGGATTACGAGGACGTGAAGAGGGAGTTCGACGAGAACGAGGGCCTGGTAGAGATGCTGGAGGGGAAGGGCAAGGATCTGGAGTCCAGGAAGGCGAGGAGGGAGGGCGACATGAGGAACGTCCAGACCCAGATGGATGCCCTCAAGGAGGCGAAGGAAGAGATAGAGGCGCAGAAGGCGAGGGCGGACAGCCTCACCGACTACGCCAACTGGCTGAAGGAGTACTTCGCCGTGGCGCTCGAGAGGATAGAGCTATCCATTCTCACAGCCGCTAACAGGGAGTTCGACGAGGAGTTCTCGAGGTGGTTCTCGTTCATGGTCGAAGATCCGACGAAGAGCGTGAGGGTCGACGAGGACTTCACGCCCAACGTGACGCAGGACGCCTACGAGCAGGAGGTCTCGAACCTGAGCGGGGGCGAGAGGACGGCGCTGGCACTGGCGTACAGGCTTGCCCTGAACAAGACGGTGCAGAGGAGGGCGGGGGTCGACTCCGGACTGCTGATACTCGACGAGCCCACGGACGGCTTCAGCAAGGACCAGATAGGCAGGATTGGGGACCTCCTCCGGGAGCTGAACCTCGTCCAGGCGATTATCGTCTCCCACGAGAGGGAGCTCGAGGGGGCCGTGGACCACATCTTCAGGGTGCAGAAGGAGGAGGGCAAGTCGAAGGTTCTGCAGGTCAGCACTTAGCTCAAACCGGTGGCTTACGATCAGTTCGTATTATAATAACCTTTATTGTATAGTCAGCTATCATTTTTTATTAAAAGCTGCGAGAATACCGCGCCCGGAAGGGCGCGGATGAATCGCAGTCTCTTTTTCTACTCCCTGTAATGATAACATCCCCCTAGGCAGCAGTCTCCACCCACTGCCTAGGAGGTGACACAACATGGCATTGGAACCGTCCAGCCATGGTTATGGCCAGTGTGCGTACCACATTGTGCTTGTGCCCCGCTACAGGCACAAGATCTTTTTAGACGCTGAGTTACAAAAGCGTTGTGAAGCATTGCTTCGGGAAATTGTAGCCAATCATGGCTTTAGAGTCTTTGAGCTACAGGTAGCATACGACCACGTGCACATCTTCCTTGGCCTTAAGCCGACACAGCCCATCTCGGAGGCAATACGCCTACTCAAGTGCAATTCAGCTAGGACACTCTTCGCTGAACACCCCGAGCTAAAAACTAAATTTTGGACAGGGCATTTTTGGTCCAGCGGCAAATTCTACAGGTCCATTGGGCAGGTGACCACGGAGACGATACAGCACTACATCGCCAGATCGGTGCACGTCTAGTGAACGGATACCCTACCCGCAACAGTAGATCAAAATTATTGGGGGATGCCACCATAAATCTGCTTTATGGTTGCGCATAAAGCTAGATTTAGAAACGGGGCCATCCCCCGATCCCATGATCGGGGTAAAAACTACTTATACTTTAAGCAATGGCTCAGCAAGCCCTTCAATTTAGGGCAGAAGGATCGCCTCGAGGGCACGCTGAGGGTCGTGACCCTCGCCGCCATGAATGGCAGCTACGTCGAGGGCACTGCATCAAGTCTTGGCCTTTGCGGGCAGACCATAAGGAACCGCCTGAAAAGACAGGACCCTTCAAGGTTCTTTCAGGTCAACAAGCAGCTGGTGGATAGGCTGCGCTCGATCGGGGCGCTCTCCATGCCTGTACCGTTAGCCATTGACACCCACGATGAGATGTTCTATGGGGATCCCAGCGCAGCAGGCGTCACAGGAACACGAAATAGGAAGGGTACAAACTACGCTTACAAATTCGCAACTGCGAGCGTTCTTGTCAATGGAAAGAGGAT
>Ga0315280_10007489_pt1 | contig 14632 bp, 5 predicted proteins | sample YL17G06_40_MG_FD_203697 | JGI IMG/M metagenome (GOLD analysis project Ga0315280, IMG submission 203697) | Sediment microbial communities from Yellowstone Lake, YNP, Wyoming, USA - YL17G06_40 | ecosystem: Environmental > Aquatic > Freshwater > Lake > Sediment | place: USA: Wyoming | collected...
GCCTTTCCTGCCCCTTCCCTTGCGCTCTGGAACGATGGTCTTATTGACGACTAGCCTTGCTAGCTCAACCGCTTTCTGCATGAGTAATGGTTAGGGGCCTGAAAAGAAGGAATTTTGCACCCCCCTAACAATAAGTAAATGAGGGGCGCTTGCAGCCCCCGTGAACTTTCAGCTTGCTGCCGTTACAGCGGAACAATTTTCGTCTGATCGTACCCGACCGAGATCCAGTATCCGACTCCAAGCTCGACTGGTGCAGTTGATGAGGGCGAGACGTATTTCTTGTTCTCGACATTCCATTTCCAGATGTAGTAGGTCTGACCGGAGAAGAGGTTGTCGGGAGTGGTGTCGGGGCTTGTGACCGGGAAGCCGACGAGGTTCCAGCCATTTTTGAGGTTTTCCGAATAGGTATCAACTGGTGCGCCGCTTGTCGTCACCGTCTGATCGTGGTCGACCCAGATCCAGTATCCGACTGCGAGCTCCACAGGTGCAGTTGGTGATGGCGAGACATACTTCCTGTTAACAGCGTCCCACCTCCAAATGTAGTAGGTCTGACTGGCGAAGATATTCGCAGGGGTGTCGTTCTCCGAGGCCACAGGGAAGCTCACAAGGTTCCAACCCGCGACCAGATCAACCTCAGCTCCTGCTGCAGTCACAAATGTCCAAACGGATGACTCTGTCTCCCCATAAGCGTTGATGGCCCTGACCTTCCACGAGTAATTCTCTGGAGAGAGTGGGGTCGTCGTGTAGGTGTTGTCGGTTGCCCCAAGCAGGACATCTACATCGGGAGATGAGAAGTCCGGATCGTTGTCCACGAGCAGGCGGTGGTTGTCAGCATTGCCTCCGCACTTCCACTCGAATGTCGGCGTGTCGTCGAAGGTGGTGGCGCCATCCGGTGGTGAATAGAGCAGCGGCTTGCCTGGGAGCGATTCCTCGCTTCCGACCGTAACGCTCGGCTCGGTTGCAGTCCACCTCCTCACGAAGAACCAGTCGTAGTAGTAGTTATCAGTGCCACCGCCATCCCAAACTCTCAGCTTGTACTTGTCGAAGTACCAGTTTGCGCCCCCAGGGTTCCAAGTCCCGCCTGTCCAGTCGCTTATGCTATCCACCAGCTGTCGGTAGTTTGCGTTATGGTTCCCAGAGTAGATGGCTCGACCTATGTTGCTTTTAGTAGTGCCGTAAAATGTTATTCTGCCGATGTACCACACATCAGTCTCTAGGTTCACGCTACCCCACGTGCCCGTGCCATAGAAGCGAGGGGGTTGGCCAAGGTCGCCACCATTCGGATAAATTCCCCACATTTCCTGATTGCCCCAGCCGTACCCGTCGAGATTCACGCCACCCCTCCAACAATTGGCGACCTTAATCCTAAACTCGACTATCCTCGGTGTGTTTTCCTCTTTGGTATTCATGCCCTGACTTGGCCCATGTTCAAGCCTCGCTTCAAGATCTGTGTAGTCCTGCATACGCACAGACGTAGCATAGACATCAATACCGGTAGCAGTTGAACCCCACTTATTCGTGTTAAGCGCGCTCTGGCCTCCGTTCCCACCTCCGAAGTCGTCGAAAAACAAGAACACGTTGTCCCCGTTATCGGCCTTCGTGGCGCTTGGATTATGGTAATACATGTAGATGGTGTTGTCATCGTTCTCGAGCCTTCGAACCCAGGCCACGTTCTCGTACACTGTTGTACTACTCCCGTTATCACAATTCTCTATCCAGTACGGCATCAGACCATAGTTCACGTTCTCGAGGAAACGAATACTTGGATAATCAGATCGGGGTATGTCGTTCGGGATAACGATTTTTATCTGGAAATTTTCAGGGTGGGGGCCAACCGTTATCATCCTCCTTTTTGTCCAGTTTGTGTTCCACCAGTCACCCGTTGAGATATAAATATTGAACGTCCAAGCGGTTGAAAAAGGTTGGTTCTCGCCACCAACGTACGCGCGGACCTTCCACCAGTAATCGCCGGGCGACAGGGGAAAGCTTGAGGTGAAGGTGTTATCGGTCGTGTTCTCCTTTATCACGGGGGATATGAAGCTTGGGTTATCGGCGACCCAGATCTCGTAGTTGTCCGCAACGAAGTAGTTCTCCCAGTTAAAGGTCGGAGTGTTATCGATAGTCGATGCCCCGTTTCCTGGCTCAAGCAAATTCACAACAAACTCGATATCGTATGAATCGATGAGATTTCCATTTCTGTCGTAAGCTTTTAGATGAATCGCTTTGTTCTCGACAACTTCAACCGTCATAAAGTTATATGTCGACTGGGTATAGGCAGTCCACCAATCTGATCCAGCAGCGTGGAGTGGAGCTCCCCAGCCGCCGCTGACAAAGTAGACGGTACCTTCAAAAGGACTTTCCACAACCTTATTGTCGTATATCGGAAATGTTCGCTCGTAATTATGGACGTGCCCGCATACCACCAAGTTGACGTGGTAATTATCAAATAATGGATCCCAAGTTTGTTGGATATCATATCTAGGGCTATGACCTGATCCTGAAGTGTACGGGGGCTCGTGAAAGACCACTATCTTCCATGGCGTATTTTCGTGTGCGGCCAAGTCTTGCTGTAGCCATGTGAGCTGATTTCCACTTATTGAATCTTGGGTGCTGAGGACCGTTATGTGCAAGTCGGGCCCCCAGCCCAGCGAGTACCATTTCTCATTCTCCGGGAGTGCGAACTGTCCATAATAGATCGTTCCATTCCCTTCGTGGTTCCCGATCGCTGGCATAATCGGTATGGATAAACCATTATTATCTACCCAATCCACCTGCACATCGGTCAACCAATTGTCCCATTCGTTTTGATCTGTTTCCCCATTACGGACATAATCGCCCACGTGAAGCACAAAGGATGGATTGTGCTTGGCCATCGCGCGCGATATCTCATTCCTACTACCCGGCCAATCACTCGACTCCGACCTCGAATCGCCTCCAACGACAAAGGTTAATGTCTTTGAAGCCACAGGTGCTGTATGAAAACTTCTCTCGGAACTGTAACCCCCATTTTCCCCACCACATATGAAATAGTAGGTAGTATCCGGTGAAAGCCCAGTCAGCTCAACATCATGAACGTATCCGCCAGCGTTAGGGTAGGTGTGGGAACTGCCTGTTGCCAAATTTTCATATAATTCTTTGTTCCCTCCGCGAGAGATCGTATCATACAATACGTTGTCCCCAGCTCCATTATCATTGGTCTGCCAAGTAACGACGATGGTGTGGGCTGTGTCGTTATGCTTCCAAGTCAAATGAATGTTTCTCGGGAGGCTCGGAGCTGCTACTGGCTTCGGCGTTAATGTAAAGAGCATTCCAGCTAGCGTTGATGCAATTAAAACCAGAATGAACGATTTTTTAATACTAGAGGCGGTTCTCAATTTTTTCCCCCTATGATAAGGAACTCAGGCGAGGGTATTTTCCTTACCTTGCCTCCATTAACCTCAAAATATCATTTATTTTTTTCTTTTACTTATAGTTATGGTAACGGCTAATTGTTATTTCTTCATTTTTGTTTTACTTAAATAATATTGTTTTACTTATTTAATAGAATATAATAGAATAACGGCTAAGAATAACGGCACGGTGGGCCCACGAATGCAAGATGATGATTCATTGGGTCTATGCTTCGGAGAGACCCGCAACTTGGTTCAAATCCTAGCAGTCATTTAAATCTGCTATATTTTCATCTTGGTTTTAATACTAAAAAACAATAGGGGGCGCTTGCAGCCCCCGTGAACTTTCAGCTTGCTGCCGCTACAGTGGGACGGTCACTGTCTGATCGTAGCCGACCCAGATCCAGTAGCCGACTCCTAGTTCCACAGGGTCACCGGACGGCGGATTAACGTACTTCTTGTTCGCGGCGTCCCATCTCCATATGTAGTAGGTCTGACCGGTGAACAGGTTGGCGGGAGTGGTGTTCTCGTTTGTTACCGGGAAGCCGACTAGGTTCCAGCCATTTATGAGGTTTTCCGAATAGGTATCAACTGGTACGCCGCTCGTCCACACCGTCTGATCGTAGCCGACCCAGATCCAGTAGCCGACTCCTAGTTCCACAGGGTCACCGGACGGCGGATTAACGTACTTCTTGTTCGGGGCGTCCCATCTCCATATGTAGTATGTCTGACTTGCGAAGATGTTGTCCGGGGCGTCGTTGTCACCGACAGCCGTGAAGCTCACAAGGTTCCAGCCAGCGACCAGGTGCAGTGAAAATTCCTCCGCAGTGACGCCTGCGTGGGCGATGCAACTTGCATTATCACTTACCTGCGCGTTCTCTTGGGAAGTTGCAGTAACCGTTATGCTATCCCTAGTGCCGTTATCAGCGCTCCCCGGTATGGTGACGCGAAGCGTTATAGTCCGATTCTCTCCGGCTGGAATCGTCAGCAAATCATTATCTAGTGCCAGAACCCAATTCTCATTGTCAAAGTTCTCGAGCGAATAGTTATCGGTAAAATTTCCAATATTTTTGATTGTCACGGTGTACTCAAGATTGCCCCCCGAAAAGTTCTCTTGATAATCGGGCGATATCGAGACTTCGACACCTCCAATGATAGTGAAAAAGACTTTATAGTTAAGCGTTATCCTCGAGAGTTCGGGCGTCTTCGTGTTGTCCGTGGTCGAAAGATCCACGCGATATTGGATATATCGTTCATTCTCCATCATGGTGTTCTCCTTGCCCTTGTTGTGAATGTACCAGTCGCTCCAGCCAGCATCATACGGGTTGTTGTCGTCGCCGGTGCGCGCCTTTATAATGATGCCAGTTCCGGAAGGCTCGTTCTCAATCCAGCTTATGAACTTCCAATCAGCGTTTGACTTGGCGTCGAATATCGAGGACTCGAACCATCCAGCCGACCTGAACCGAGAGGTCATCGGATACTCTAATGTGCTCGATGAGTTCTGTGGGTTGCGATTATCCATCCTGACCCAGTCAATATAGTTGTTGTCAGAATCGTAACCATTACCAGAATTTTCATCCGTGCCGCCAACCGCCATCGAGGCTGCTGTTGAAGTGTTTTGCGCCTTACGTTCAACGCTTTGTGGAGACGCGGAGGCACCAGGTGCGGTCCTACCGCCCTCCGCCTCAGCGCGGGCATAATTCCCATCACCCCCATAAACAACAGTATCGATCACCACATCAGAAGCATCCCTGAGCCTTACCCCCCTTGGAGAAGTAGTGCTACCATCCGCCAAACTGAAAACCGTATTGTAATCCGCCGCGGGCCCACTACCCGGCGGAGAGTAACCCGTAGGATTTGCTGCGAGGTAAAAGCCGTACGCAGGAATCGTTGCACCAGAAGGGTATGTAAGCAACACCGTGGTCCAACCGGTACCAGGTGTGAAGTATTGGATGTCATAGCCCGCTATGGATACGGCGTTGTCAGTCGGGTTGTACAGCTCAACGAACTCATCTGCCGCGCCGCCGGGGCCACGAGACGCGAACTCGCTTATTACCAAGTGATTTGCCACGCCAGAAATTAACGTTAGGTAATTCTCGAGCCTTACGCTGCCAGACCAGTTGACGTTCTCGTTGTCGTAGAAGTTGTCGTATGTGTTGTCCCAATTTTCTACCTGTAGCGACGGCTTGGTTGGCCCGCCATTCCAATCCGCTTGCGTCCAACGAGATTCTGTGCAAATAAACAATGTCTTGGCAGATGACCAAATGCCAAAATTTCCAGCGTTATCCACGGCTCGGACGCGCCAAAGATACATACCTAGTGCAAGCGCGTTCTCGTCCGGAAGGATGTGAGTATTTTCGGCTAGGCCCGAAGCAAAGTAGATCGGCGAGCTAAAATCAACATTGTCGGAGATTTGAATCTGGTAGGTCACGCCACCCGGGGTGGTAACCGAAGTCCACTCGAATGTCGGCGTGTTATCCACGAGTTCTTCGTTATTCTTGGGCGAAATAAGGGACGGTGCCAATAGCTCCCACGAATACGACAGCTCGAACTGATTTGTGGAATCGGTCATGTAATTGTCCAAGTACGGCGAGTAAGTTTTCACATAAATCTTGTTCTCACTGGGCGCGAATTCCATTATTCTCAGATAGCCGTTACCACCATTGGAGAGGTCTTGATAGTCTGAAAGCAGCTGGTATACCAACCTGCCGCCCAAGTTATCGATCCTGGTACAGGATTCGGTCATATGTCCGCAAAGGACGAGGAAGACATTGTTTTCTGGAACCACCACTCTGTCGTAAATCTCTGAGCCGCCAGTGTCTGTCAAACTTCCATCCGGGTTAAGATACGAATGCGTCGAAATGATCGCTCTCCTGTTTGAATAATTATTTAAAACATTGTCTGCCCAGCTCAACACATCGGCGGGGGGTTCATACTGCAAACTAAGTGTTATAAAATCCATTCCGCCCCACGAGAACAGCTGGTAATTATTCATGCTTGGAGATGAAGAGTTCGCGGAGCTGGGGTCGTAGCTTCCGCCCCAGTAGGAGTAATTCTCGTATCTCGAGGCTGGGAAATAGTTCTCGTATATCGGGGCGCTACTATTCCCGAACATATCGTGATTTCCGGGCAATACTGTGTAGGGAACTTTGTTATCCAAGATGCTCATAGCGTTATCTGCATTTTGCCATTGGATATTGTCAGTATAAGTGTCAACGATGTCACCCAAATGAGTCACGAAAACGATATTTTTCTCGTTCTCGTTTTGGACTATCCACTCAGTCTGGTTTTCGAAAATCGATGGATAGGAACTAGAGTAAAATTGTGTATCCGGCAGCACTACAATTGTAAAGTTTTCTGAGAATGGATTTGCAGACACTGTTTGAGGTATTATTGTTATTTTAAATGATGGAAGTGCAATCAGAGAAGTCGTAAATAAGATCGACAGCAAAACGCTACTGAGATATTTAGGCCGCACTTTCCCCCCTTCCCATATTAAATTCAGGCTTGGCAGCATAAAGCACTTTGCGCGCCGCTTTGGGAGGCAGACGGACAGGGCTGCGGATTGCCACTATTTTACTAACGTTGTAAGTTGTAAAGCACTTTGCGCGCCGCCTAAGTAAATCCTGTCTCAAAACATGGGAATGCGCGCCGCCATAGGAGGCTATGAGTGAAGACTGAAACCTCACTGATAGGGTGACGGCGCGCGCCCGTAAGCAACTGTAAGCGCCTACGGTTGTCTTTCCGTATGTCTTTATCACAATTTATATTCTCCGTCCCATGCTTGCTGTCGTCTAAAAAACCAAAATAGGGGGGCGCTTGCAGCCCCCGTGAACTTTCAGCTTGCTGCCGTTACAGTGGAACGGTCACTGTCTGATCGTAGGCGACCCATATCCAGTAGCCGACTTTGAGTTCCACAGGGTTGCCGGATGGCGGATTAACGTACTTCTTGTTAACAGCGTCCCACTTCCAGATGTAGTAGGTCTGACCAGCGAACAGGTTCGCTGGGGTCGTGTTATCACTCGTTACAGGGAAGCCCACTAGATTCCAGCCACTTTTGAGGTTGATCGAGTAGTTGTCAACTGGTATGCCGCTAGTCGTCACCGTCTGATCGTATCCGACCCAGACCCAGTAGCCGACTCCGAGCTCGACAGGTTGGTCTGATGGCGGATTAACGTACTTCTTGTTCTCAGCGCTCCATCTCCAGATGTAGTAGGTCTGATTATCGAAGATGTTAGCCGGTGTATCGTTCTCCGAGGCCACACGGAAGCTCACAAGGTTCCAGCCCGCGACCAATTGTAAGTTCTCGACCACAACCGGTGGCGCCATTACATGCGCGAAGGCGTTGTCGTTGTCCGATAAGCCGCAGAACTGTGATTCAGCTATGACGATAATCTCCTTGTACGTGCACGGCAATGCGTTATCAGGCACGTGCACGAGCATCGTCGCCTGTCTGACCTCGCACGGCAAGACGTCGGTAAGCACTGGCGGTATGATGATGATGTCAGGCCATCCGTCGTGTATGTAGCTGAGCAAGATGTTGTCCACTACGTTGCCCGAGTTGTGCACGTCGATGGTGAAGTTCAGCCACTGGCTCGGCAATCCCTCCAGTAGCTTGTTCTCGATCACGACCTCGACACCGCAGTAGGGAGCCTCTATGACGTGGACAGTGGCTATATCGTTGTCCGTGGCGTGGCAGAACTCTGATTCAGCCACGACGGTGATGTCCTTGTAAGTGCTCGGCAGTGTGCCATCTGGTATGTGTACGTAAAGCGTCGCCTGCCCAATATCGCAGGGCTTGAGGTCTTCGAGTCGAGACGGTACTATCCAGATGTCCTGTGTTGGCCACTGGCTGTCGTATGGTGTGAGTACGAAGTTGTCCACGACGTTGCCTGAGTTGTGCACGTTGATGGTGAATGCCAGCAGTTGGCTCGGCGTTCCCTCTTGGACCTTGTTATCGATAGTGACTTCGACACCGCAGTAGGGCGCCTCCACAACGTGGACAGTGGCTATATCGTTGTCCGTGGCGTGGCAGAACTGGGAATCGGCTACGACGGTGATGTCCTTGTAGGTGCTCGGCAGTGTGTTCTCGGGTATGTGTACGTAAAGCGTAGCCTGCCTCCACTCGCACGGTGCGACGTCTGTGAGCACTGGTGTGTCTATCCAGATGTCCTGTGTTGGCCATTGGCTGTCGTATGGTGTGAGTACGAAGTTGTCCACGACGTTGCCTGAGTTGTGCACGTTGACGATGAAGGTCAGAATCTGGCTCGGCCAGCCCTCTTGGACCTTGTTATCGATCGTGACTTCGACCCCGCATACCTCCGCAACGTGTGCGGTGGCGGTGTCGTTGTCTGTGACGTGGCAGTGCGCTGATTCCGCTATGACGGTGATGTCCTTGTAGGTGCAACCCATCGCATTATCCGGCACGTGTACGCTCAGCGTCGCCTGCCTGTGCTCGCACGGCATGACGTCGATGAGCACTGGTGGTAGAATGATGATGTCTTGCCATCCGTCTGGTATGTAGCTGAGTATGATGTTATCAACGAGGTCGCCCGAGTTATGCACGTCGATGGTATAGTTCAGCCAGGTGCTCGGCAGTCCCTCTTGGAACTTGTTCTCGATCACTATATCGACCCCGCATACAGCCGAGTGAGCCTGGCAGATGGCGTTGCTGAGATAAGAGTTGTCTGTCATAGAGGCTGCTGTGATTGTGATGTTGTCAGTGGTGCATGGCGTCCCTGAAACAATGACCCAGACTTGGCCCGTCCAGTTTTCTCCAGGTGCGAGCGGTCCAATGGTCAGTGTCAAACGTGGCTCCTCGATGGGGCTGGAGCTATTCTGTGGACTTGCGTCAGTAGCGACTGTGTGCATCACGAAATCTTTAGCATTGTTGTCTGTGTCGTAACCATTGCCCCAAGTAGAGTGAACTCCTCCCGGCGCCATGGTTGCAGCGGTCGAGTTTGCAATGGCCTTCCGCTCGTAGCTGTAGTTATCAGCGGTGGGATTTGTGGGGAATGGCGTGCCCTCGTATCCATTTGGTCCAGGAGCAGTGCCATAGCCAAACCTATCGATGAACAAGTTGTCGAGGCCTTTGAGACCATAGCCGGCATTGCTGTTTGTTATTGTAAGTCTTGCAGTTGGAACAAAATCTGCGGTCGGCCAAGATCTATTGTCAGCTAGCACGGCATTATCGCCGATGAGGTAGAACCCATAGGGTTTGATCACCGTTCCCAATGGTATCGTGCCATCTACGTATACAATTCCAGGAGCAGCACCAGATATCCTTCCGAAGTTGTCGCCACCTATTGTTATGGCGTTGCCCGTCGGGTTGTAGAGCTCCACCCACTCGCTATAAGTTTCATCCATGGGATTTGGATAGAGCTCGCTTATGACAACGTGGTTCGCCCATCCAGCTGGTGCCGGAACGAACCCTGTCGACCCGTGCAGCCAATTGAGACTATCATCCAAGATTAGGAGGTAGTTGTCTGTAATCGTGCCCGTGTTCTTCACCACGACAGTGTAGACTAGGTTGTCGCCTACCCAACCGTGCTGCAGGCTCGGTGTGATCGTTGTAGATACACCGGGATGACCCTCTCCAGCTCCTACGGTGGCGACCGGCGCGGGTGAGGCGTATTTCCTCACGATGAACCAGTCGAAGTAGTACTCTGAGCTGTCGTCCCATCCGCGGAGGGCGTACTTGTCAACGCGGTCACCCGTAGGGGCCCAATCGTGCGTTAACTCCCAGCTCTCCTCTAAGAGTACTCGGTATTCCGCGTTATCATTTCCATAGTAGAAGTGTGACTTCACCTTGTCCTTGCTGTCACCGTACAAATCTACACTTAGGACGTAATACACGTCACCCAGATGATTCTGTTCCGAAATATAGCCCCCATCTGTGGTATTTGGGAAATTGTTACACCAGAACCTGTATTCTCCGCCGCCCTTCTCGAAAATACACGCAGTTTCAGTGTGGTCCCAGCCAGGTCCGGTGAGTAGTATCCCTCCCCTGTAAGTTCTGGTGTTCTTCATCCTGGTTTCAATGACTCTCCTTGTGTTTTCCTCTTCCGTAGTCAAGCCCTTGCCCTCTCCGTGCTCGATCTTTCCTTCATTACCTTCCCACGTCTTTAGGCGTATGGTATATTGGTAAACATCGATACCGTAGGTGGAGCGATCCCATTTACTGCTGTCCAGCGCGTTGTTTCCGAAGTCGTCGAAGAACAGGAATGTATTGTCTCCGTTCTCGGCGCTCGTGGCGCTACCGTTACCATAGTACATGTAGATTGTGTTGTCGGAGTTCTCGAGCCTTCGAACCCAGGCCACGCTCAAGTATGATCCCTCATTCCTCTCTATCCAGTAGGGCAGTGGGCCTGAGCTTTCGTTCTCTAGGAAGCGGATGCTTGGATAATCAGATTTCGCTATAGCGCTCGGAATATCGACTCTTATCTGGAAGTTCTCCGGGTTTAATGGTGAGATCGTTATCACTCGACGATAAGACCAGCTAGAGTCCCACCAGCCCGGATTTGCGCTAACTGTTGATGTTGTAGAAACCATTGTTAGCAAAGGTACCATTAGAGATGTTAAGAAAAGTATCGGCAGCAAAACGCTAATTATACGTTTAGATTTCACTTTTTTCCTCCTTTTTTTTCATAAAGGCAATATGCCTCCATCTATAGTAATGAGTTAAAATTGTATATAAGAATACCGATTTGACAAAAATGCCTCCAAAATCATGTTAAATGTATGTATGTAATTCAAGAAAACTTGAAAATGAACAAAATTGTCAATTTCTGCCCGCGGCAAGGATGGTGCTGGTGACTGTTGTCAAATGGGTTCAGAATCTTGCTGAAAGTGCGATTTCCTCCGTTTGGAACGCCAAGAGAAACCGATCTAGGATTTAGGTATACCTGAAGTAGCCAAGCATTCATGACCTAAATTCAAGTGCGAAAAACATACTTAACTTAATTAGCAGGATACTGTATTCTCTAAAAGAGGATTACGCGATAGACCTATGCGTATCGCTTGATGAATTTGAATCAAAGTGGTGGTAATGAACGAGTCTCCCGTCATAAGATTGGTGGGGATAATTTTAATAGTGCCGCTAATAGCATTGGCCACATCGGTTCTGTTCGCCAACCGAGCTTCCGCAATACCTGGGGGTTTCGTTTCCCACGGTCCGATCCTCATCGATGGCGATTCAGGATTCACATCTGCAAACGGCGTAACCTCGGGTTCCGGCACCGCGGTAGACCCATACGTCATCGAGGGCTGGGATATCGATGCATCGAGTGCAAATGGGATTCAAATAAGGAACACATCGGCGCACTTCATCATCAGGAACTGTTACGTGCACGATGGAGGGGACGACAACAAGCACGGGATTTACTTTGTAACCGTGAAGAATTGGAAAATCGATAATGTGACGAGCATCAACAACTTTCAGGGCATATTTCTCGTTTATTCCTCGGACGGAGTCATCGATAACTGCACATCCGAGAATAACCTGGGCAAGGGCATTTGGCTATGGTATTCCCAAAACAACACCGTCATCAACTGCGTTACGAGAAAGAACCACTTCGAGGACATCCATCTCTGGAACTCGGATAATAACATCGTTGAGAACTGCATCCTAGAGAGCTATGATCACGGCATTACCATCGATAGTGCAGAGAACAACACAATTGCGAACTGCTCGGTCAAAAATAACAACTTCGGCATTTACTTTTATTTATCAAGCGGCAATGTCGTCACGAATTGTATCGTCAGGGGCAACAATTTCGGCATTACCATCGTATCCTCGAGCAATAACGTCATCAAGAAGAGCATCATCGAGAACAATAAATTGGGTTACAAGATCGATGATTCCTCGGAGAACAACCATACCTACCATAACGACTTCATAAACAATGTGCAACAGGCCATCGATTATCACACAAATTACTGGGACGACGGCTACTCCTCGGGCGGCAACTACTGGAGCGATTACAGGGGCGCCGACAACTATCGTGGTGAAAATCAGGGCATACCCGGGAGCGACAACATCGGCGACACGCCTTATTTCATCCCCGGAGGGACGAATCGGGACCGATATCCGTTCATGAACCCAATCGCCAAAGTCCAGCCCGGGCCGTCACCTGAAGTACCGCCTGAAACAGCATGGGGCCTGATAATCGGGATTATAATCTTGGCAACGGTGATAATCTGGATCGTGGTTTGGTACCTGCTGAACTTGAAGAAGAAGGGTTTTTAACGTGATCGCAAATTTAGGAGTTAGAGAATGATAGTGGTGGAAGTAGATGAGAGCTAAAGTCTTCAAGAGGTCCTTATTTTTGGTTATTTTGTTGGGCTCATTTCTGGCTCCAGCTATGCAGCTTTTTTCAGTAGGCTTAGCAGAAGCGATGGTCACCCACGATCCCATCCTAATCGACGGCAACGCCAGCTTCACCCACGCGAACGGCGTAACATCGGGCTCGGGCACCGTGGGAGATCCATACGTCATCGAAGGCTGGGATATTAATGCCTCGAGCGCAAATGGGATTGAAATAAGGAACACGGATGCGCACTTCATCATCAGGAACTGTTACATACACGACGGAGGGAGCAATAACGACGGAATTAATCTTCGCAACGTTGAGAATGGGACAATAGAAAACGTGAATTTCACCAACGATCTACACGGCATTTATCTCGGCTCTTCTTCAAACAACTTCATCCGAAACTGCACCGCTTCGAACAACTCTTTTGGCATCTACTCCTGGGTCTCCGAAAACAACACCTTTAGGAACAATTCCCTTTCGAACAATTGGCGCAATATCGGCTTCCATGGCGTGCAAGTGTCCCATTTCTATCAGGACATAGACAACTCAAATAAGGTAGAGGGCAGGCCCGTCTATTACTTGGTCGAAAAGGAGAATTTGACCATCGATGGGAATGTCATGGATATAGGATATTTGGGTTTAGTTTCCTGCAAAAATATTCTGGTAAAAAACCTCAACATCAGAAATAACATCAACGCGGTGCTGCTCGCCAACACAACCTACTCCACGGTGAAGAACTGCGTCCTCACGAACAGCTCTTACGGGGTACACCTCAACAATTCCTCAAACAACATCATCGAGAACTGCGTGACCCTGAACAACTCCCACGGCATCTATCTCCACTTTTCCTCAAACAACAACATAATTAGAAACTGCACCACCTCGGGCAACACCTCCTATGGGATCTATATTTACCTTTACTCGGAAAACAACCGAGTCTACAACAACAACATCTTAAGTAACATAAATCAGGCGCGCGACGAGGGCACAAATTACTGGGACGACGGCTACCCCTCGGGAGGCAACTACTGGGCGGATTACAGGGGCGTGGACGAAAACCATGGTGAGAATCAAAATATACCAGGGAGCGATGGGATCGGCGACACGCCATATCAAATCCCCGGAGGGGCAGGACAGGACCGCTACCCGCTGATGAGTCAGGCTGTTACAGAGGTGGAGGTCAGCTCCTTGAGGATCGAACCCTCCGTGATGGAGCCTTCCAAGCCAGTAAGCATATCCATAGACGTTAAAAACAATGGAGATTCAGGGTGCACTTATTGGGTAAAACTGAAGGTCAACGGTGCAGTCGAATCCATTGAAAACGTGACCCTCGCCGGTAGAGAGACGAGATCCGTAACATTTACCGTAACTAGGGAAGTCGAAGGAAACTATGAGGTAGAGGTCGATGGGATTGGAGGAACTTTCACGGTGGTAAAGGCAAATGTCACCACCCCCTTGAACTGGCCGCTCATCATCGGGATTACCTCCTTGATCATTGTAATAATCGGCATTGCAGCGGCGCTCTACATAAGAAAGGGCGCAGTGGTCGAGAAGCCTTCAAGATCTCATGGCGAGTAGCGCGCATCACCAACTTCTGGCGTAGCCTTAAGGATTACCCTTAAAACGGCATAGAGAATGGGAGCCCGATTTCGAATAAAATTGATTAAGCAAAATTAATCAAAATTTACTGAATTTAGGGCAAATCGCAAAATAAAAGTCATAATCCCGAGCGATATACCAAAATCCGACTACCCGAGCATCCGCTTCCTGGAGAACGAGGATTCAGGCCTGCTACCATACTAGATAGAAAATTGTGATAAAGGCGCGACCCCTCCAGCAGTAGTATATGAGAACGTGGCTGGGTCCAGAGGCTGGAGAACGATGACAACACGATATGGATGTATTATAACGTCACTGGTCAAGCCACAA
>Ga0315280_10007490_pt1 | contig 14632 bp, 13 predicted proteins | sample YL17G06_40_MG_FD_203697 | JGI IMG/M metagenome (GOLD analysis project Ga0315280, IMG submission 203697) | Sediment microbial communities from Yellowstone Lake, YNP, Wyoming, USA - YL17G06_40 | ecosystem: Environmental > Aquatic > Freshwater > Lake > Sediment | place: USA: Wyoming | collected...
CCCGCCGATTCGAACGCAATCGTGGGGGCGGTCAAGCGCGCCAACGCCGCCAAAATCCCGGCGTTCACCGCTGACATCGCGGCCAAGGGAGGCGATGTCGTCTGCCACGTCGCCTCCGACAACGTGCAGGGCGGTCATGTCATCGGCGAATACCTGGTTAAGCTGCTGAAAGGCAAGGGCGAGGTCGCGATCATAAACCACCCCGTGACCACCTCGGTGCAGGATCGCGTGCGCGGTTTCCGGGAGGCCCTCAGCAAGGCTTCCGGGATCGAGGTGGTGGCTGACCAGACGGCCGAGGGACAGCGCTCGAAAGCGGTGGACATTGCGGAGACCATTCTCGAGTCGCATCCTAATCTGAACGCCATCTGGGGCATCAACGACGACAGCGCGTTGGGGGCGCTGCAAGCAGTACGTCAGGCGAAGCGCGGCAACCGTGTCATCGTCGTCGGCTATGACGGCACCCCCGAGGCGCGCAAGGAGATCCTCGCCGGCTCGCCGCTTAAGGCGGATGCGGTGCAGTACCCACGGCGGATCGGTCAGGTCACGATCGAGACCATCGACAAGTATCTGCGCGGTGAGCAGGTACCCAAGGCCATTCCGATCGAGGTCGGCATAATTGACCGCGCGACACTGCAGCGCGAAGGCGCCGGGTCGCCCACACCGACGAGCTCGGGCAAATCATCCGAGCCGGCTAAGTCCGCCGCCCCGGGGAGTTGATCGAATAAGCGTCATGAGCGTGGTTGAATCGCAAGCAGTGGCCGGGGCGGAAACCGACGCAGCCGTCCTGGTGATGGAACGGATCACCAAGACTTTCCCCGGCGTGCGCGCGCTCGACGGGGTCACCCTCGAGGTGCGGCGCGGCGAGGTGCATGCTCTCGTCGGCGAAAACGGAGCCGGCAAGTCCACCTTGGTCAAGATCCTCGCGGGCGCCCTGCTGCGTGACCAGGGGGAGATCCGGATAGACGGTCGCCCGGTCGAGATCCGCTCTCCCCACGCCGCGCAGCAACTCGGCGTCAGCATGATCTATCAGGAGTTCAATCTCGTTTCCTATCTCACCGTCGCGGCAAACATCTTCCTCGGGCGCGAGCCACAGGTTGCGCCGGGCATCATTGACCGCGGTCGCATCTACCGCGAGGCACAAGCGGTGCTTGACCGCCTGGGCGTCCAGATCGACGTCCACGTGCCCGTCAGCCGCCTCAGCGTCGCCCAGCAGCAAATGGTCGAGATCGCCAAGGCGATCTCCTCCAACGCCAAGCTCATCGTTATGGACGAGCCCTCCGCCACCCTCACCGAGTACGAGCTGGCGCGCCTCTTCGAGCTTATTCGCGCCCTGCGTGGCGATGGCGTCAGCATCATCTATATCTCCCACCGCCTGGAGGAGATCTTCGAGATCGCCGACCGCGTCACCGTCCTGCGCGACGGCAAGCTCATCGGCACCCATCTCGTGCACGATGTGACCAAGGACGACATCATCCACATGATGGTCGGGCGTCAGTTGACCGCTCAGATCCCGAAGCGCACCGTCCGCATAGGGAAGGAGGTGATGCGGGTCGAGGGGCTGAGCGGCGGCATCGTGCGTGACGTAAGCTTCGCGGTTCGTGCGGGCGAGATCGTTTGCCTCACGGGCTTGGTCGGCGCTGGGCGCAGTGAGGTGGCGCGGATGATCTTCGGCGCCCACCCCAGGACCGGCGGGCGCATCCTGCTGAGCGGGCAGGAGGTGCGCATCCGCACCCCGCGCGAGGCCATCCGCCGCGGCATCGGCTTTGTCACGGAGGACCGCAAAGCGCAGGGGCTGGTGCTGGGCCTGACCGTGCGCGCGAACATCACCCTGGCGAACCTTGACCTGCTCTCCCACTATGGCCTCATCCGCCGCCAGCAGGAGCGTAGCGCCGCCGGCCGTTTCATCCACAGCTTGCGCATCCGCACCCCCAGCCCCGAGCAGCTCGTGCGCAACCTCAGCGGCGGCAACCAGCAGAAGGTTGTCCTCGCCAAGTGGCTGCTCACCGAAAGCCGCGTCTTGCTCTTCGATGAGCCCACGCGCGGCATCGACGTGGGCGCCAAGGCGGAGATCTACCAACTGATGGGCGATCTCGCCGCCCGCGGCGTGGCGATGCTGATGATTACCTCTGAGCTGCCCGAGGCCATCGGCATGGCCGACCGCATCCTGGTCATGCACGAGGGTCACATCACCGCGGAAATCCCGCGCGCCGACGCGACCCAGGAAAAGGTCATGTTCTACGCCACAGGTGGGAAATGAGCGACCCGGTCCCGGCGACGCCCGCGACCCGGGCGGAACGTAAGCCCATTATCGGCTACCTGCGCGACTACCTCATCTACCTCGTCTTCATTGCCATCTGCCTCATCCTCGCACTCGCCACGCCGAATTTCTTCAAGCCCGACAACCTCATGACCATCGTTCGCCAGAGCTCTTTCCGCGCCATCGTCGCCGTGGGCATGACCTTCGTCATCCTCACCGCTGGCATTGATCTGTCCGTCGGTGGCGTAATCGCTCTCTCGGGCGTTGCGGGCTCGCTCGTTCTCGTCCATCCCGGCCTGCCGGTGCCGCTGGCGATCGCGCTGGGCATCGGCGCCGGGGTAGCCGTCGGCACGGCGGTGGGAGCGTTCAACGGCCTTGCCATCACTCGCTTCTACCTGCCCCCGTTTATTGCAACCCTCGCCATGTGGTTCATCGCCGGCCGCGACGGCGGGTTGGCCTTTCTCATCACCAGCGGCCAGCCAGTCTTCAACCTGCCGCCATCGTTTCTGTTCGTGGGGGCCGGCGACGTCCTCGGAATCCCCGTCCCCGTAATCATCATGGTCGTCATCGTCGCCGCCGGCCACTTCGCGTTGACCCGCACCACCTTCGGCCGCTACGTCTATGCCGTCGGCGGCAATGAAGAAGCGGCACGGCTGTCGGGCATCAATGTGCGGCGCGTCCTGATGACGGTCTACGTCATCTCCGGCATGCTCTCCGGTCTGACCGGCATGATCCTCGCCGGGCGCCTCGCCAGCGGGGATCCCAAGACCGGCGTTGGTCAGGAGCTGGATGTCATCGCTGCAGTCGTCGTCGGCGGCACCAGCCTCTTCGGCGGAAGGGGAACCATCCTCGGCACGGTTGTGGGCGCGCTGATCATCGGCGTTCTCAATAACGGCCTCAACCTGCTGAACATCTCCTCCTACTGGCAGCCGGTCGTCAAAGGGGGCGTTATCCTGGTAGCGGTGATGATAGACCAGGTGACGAAGAAATGATAGGCTGGCGCCACCCTGAGCTGGCGGGCCTCACGCCCGCTCCGCACCTGCGATCGCCCCTGCCGCCCCGACCACCTACTGCGGCTGCAAATTGAAGTTGACGTAGGTTGTGCTGCCCGCGGTGACGATAATGTTCTTCTTGGCTTGCGCAAGATAACCCGTCTGGCTGGCCTGCACGACGTAAGTCCCCGGTGTCGGTCCTCAGCGAAGTTGGGACAAATCAGGGGGTGAATTAGGACACAGGTCTGGTGTCCATGCTCTTGAGTCTTGTTCCCTCCGCGCGAGGTTGCGGTAGTTCTTGCGCCCGGCCACCGGGGTCCGAATCGGAAGCGCTCTTCGCCGCGCCAGGATCGCTTCCCTGCGGCCCGGGGAGCAGGAACACCCTCTCACCGCACCTCAAGGTGCAGCATCTTGCTGGTCCCATTTTTGCTGACGACGTACACCTCGAAGAGTGGGGATTGACTTGCGCACCCGTGGGAGCCCGGTCCTCCGGGCGATCCGGATCGCCGCGAGACGCGGCTCCCGTAGACGGGTGCAACGGGACAGGAACCGGAGAGGGCACACCGCGATTGGCTTGAGCAGGCAACCGGGTTCCTGTCCCCGGCGGCAGGAGCGCACCTCGGCCCGACGAACTTGATTCCAACATGGGTTATAGGCCCCCAGGAGGTCGGAATCGTGATCAGAGGTCTCAGACTCACTCTTATGTTGTGCGTCCTCGGAGCGCTTGGGGGCGTTTCGCCGGCGCAGGATCTGTCGGATTGCACGCTTTACATGGTGGGGGAGTCGCATATTGATGTCGCCTGGCGCTGGCAGTGGCCGGAAACCATTATCGTCTGCCATGACACCTTCGGCCAGGCGCTGCGGCTGATGCAAGACTACCCCGACTTTCGCTACACCCAGAGCCAGGCCGCGATATACCTGGCGATGGAACAGCACTATCCCGATCTATTCGCCAAGATGAAGCAAGCGATTCAAGACGGGCGCTGGGATGTCGTTAACGGCATGTGGGTGGAACCAGACCTCAACATGCCCGGCGGCGAGGCGTTGGTGCGCCAGTGTCTCTACGGGCAGCGCTACTTCCGGCAGAAGTTCGGGGTTGAGGCGCATGTCGGGTCGGGCGCGGACAACTTCGGCACCGCCTGGACGCTGCCGCAAATACTGAAGAAAAGCCACATCGACAAGTTCATCTTCGCGCGATGTGGCCATGGGCAACCCCTTTTCATGTGGGAAGGGCCGGATGGGACGCAGGTCTTCGCCTACGATGTCGGCGCGGTCATTCGGCAGTTCGATGTCGAGGACATCCGGGACATTGCGGGAATCAGAGCCGGTCTCGTCGCGGTGGCCCAAAAGATGGGGATCGACGCCATCGCGCTTCCGTTCGGGGTCGGCGATCACGGCGGCGGGCCGACCCGCAATGACATCACGAGGTTCAAGGCGCTGGCGCAACTGCCGGGCATGCCCAAAGTGAAGCTTGCGAGCGCTGACGAGGCGATGGCCGCGATGAGGAAGCAGGCTCACGACCTCCCCGTCTGGCGCAGCGAACTTAACTACACCTACGGAGGGTGCTACACGTCGCAGGCCAACACGAAGCAGCGCAATCGCAGGTGCGAGACGCTGCTGCCCGACGCGGAGAAGTTCGGGGTGATGGCCATGGCGACCGGCGGCTTCGACTATCCACGCGACATCCTCGCCGCCGCCTGGCGCGGCGTGCTCTTCAACCAGTTCCACGACATCCTGCCGGGCTCGGGAATCGGCCCCGTGTACGAAGATGCGACGGCGCTCTACCGATGGGTCGAGGCCGCCGGCCAGGGCGCGCTGGACGGTGCGCTGGCGAAGCTCGCCGACCGCGCGAACACGCAGGGCACGGGCAGCGCCGTCGTCGTCTTCAACCCGATGCCGTGGCCGCGCACCGACCTGACGCAGGTGACCCTCGATTATCCCAAGGTCCCGGCGAATCTGACCGTGCGCGATTCCAGCGGCAAGCGGTGGGCGGCGCAAGTCATCCGCAGCAACCGGATCTACGAGGCGTTCGAACGCTGCCAGGTGATCTTTGCCGCCCGCGACGTTCCTGCGCTCGGCTTCAAGGTGTTCTGGATCGAGCCGGCGAACGCGCCGGCGACGAGCGGGTTGAGCGCCGGCGACTACTGGGTCGAGGGTGCACGCTTCCGGATCGAGGTCGACGGCAAGACCGGTCACGTCACGGCGATTCGCGATAAGAAACTAGGGCGCGATGTGCTCGCGGGCGGCGCGCAGGCGAACGTGTTGCGGCTCCTGGAGGATGACGGTGATGCCTGGAACATTCACTACACCGGCAAACGCGCCGAGCTTGACTCTCCGACCTCGGTTCGGGTCGTCGAGCGCGGCCCAGTTCGCGCGACGATCGCGGTGAGCTATTTCGGCAACGGCAGCGTTTACGAGCAGCGAATCTCCATCTACGACGACATCGACCGCATTGACTTCCCGACCACGGTGGATTGGCGCGAGTACCACACATTGCTAAAGGCATGCTTTCCGGTCGCGGTCAAGGCCGAAACGTTCGACCGGGAGATCCCCTTCGGCAATATCGCGCATGACTGCAATGCCGACGAGGTGCCCGCCCACAAATGGATTGACCTCTCCGACAACCAATGGGGCGTCAGCCTGCTCAATGACTGCACGTACGGCCACAGCGTCAACGGCAACGAGATGGCGATCACGCTGCTGCGCAGCCCCACCGACCCGGACGCAGTTGCGGACGTCGGGCGCCACACGATGACATACAGCCTATATCCGCACGGGGGCGGATGGCGCGAGGCGCTCACCCAGCGCCGCGCCGAAGATCTCAACGCGCCGCTCATCGCACGCACGGCGGCGGCTCACAGCGGCGCCCTCGGATACCAGCACAGCATGCTCGAAGTGCAGCCCGATAACGTCTTCCTCGCCGCAACCAAGCTGTGCGAGGATTCGGGTGGCTTGCTGGTGCGCATCTGGGAGGCGCATGGCCAATCCACCACGGCGCGCGTCAAGTTGCCGGTGACGCCGGTCGGTGTCACCGAGGTGGATCTGCTGGAGGACGAGGTGGGCCCAGCGCAGGTCGATCATGGCGAGCTTGTCGTCGCCATCAAGCCTTATGAGATTCGCACCTTCAAGGTACGTTGGCGGGGCGCCAAGGCGGGGGCGCCTGAGGCGCACAAATCGGGCTTCGTTCTGTCCGGCGAACGGGCATGGGAGATGCGATAGCGGCGACGCATCGAACGCGATAGCAACGTCTCAAGGGGTGAATTAAGGCACACTTCGGGTGTCCCTGCCCCTGGATTTTTGCTACCCCACTTTATCATGCGGTGATACTCTCATCTGGCCGCCAACGTCCTTAGCTGGGGCTGTCTGGGACGGGCCAGGATGGTTTCCCTGTGCACGGAGTAGCCGTCATCGGGAGTCAACTCGCTCTGCCGCTCACGGCAGCCATGATCGAGCCCCTGTGCGGTGACCGGGCGCTGCGCTGATATTGCCGCCTCGGCAGGGGGATGCGCCAGCCGCGTGCAACAGGTAGACAAGTTCATGTTCATACCACAAAGGGGAGCGTGCGATGCGAACACCGGTCCGATTAGTGGCCTGCGCGGCCCTGCTGGCAGCCTGCCTGGGGATGGCGCAGGCCGGTCTCATTGACGAGAGCCTGCAGGCACTGCGTGCCAAGCCCGACCCCGGGGATCACTTCTCGTTCGTGGTGCTGGCGGATACCCACGCCGGGCTGACGCCGGACGAGAGCGTCATGCTGCGGGCGAACATGCGCGAGATCGCCCTGCTTCGCCCGGAGCTGGTGCTCGCCGCCGGTGACCTGATCAAGGGCTCGGCCATCGACACCCTGGACCGGGAGTGGGCCCAAGCCTGGTCCGACAGCAAGCTCTGCGGCGCCCCCTTCTTCCCCGTCCCCGGCAACCACGACACCGCCGGCCCGGAGACATCCGCCCTCTGGGAGAAGCTCTACGGCCCGCTCCGCTATTCCTTCGACCGGGGCAACGTCCACTTCGTGGGGCTCAACACCATGGAAGCGGGCGGCCTGCAGTTTCCGGCCGTGCTAGCCTGGCTCAAGGCCGACCTCGCCGCCGCCAAGGCCAAGCATATCGTCGTCTTCCAGCACGACCCGGTCTGGGCCGGGGACTGGCCCCGCTGGCAGCCCGTCCACAATATCCTGCGCCAGTACCCGGTGCGGCTGGTGCTGGCCGGGCACTGGCACAGCTACCACAAGTTCGACCCCGTGGACGGCATCCAATACCTGGTCATCCCCGCAGTCAACGGCATCACCCCCCAGGTGACCCCAGAGCAAATGGAGGAGGGCAATTTCTGCGGCTACCTGCTGGTCAACGTGCGCGGGGACGAGATCTCCTTCGCTCCCATCCGCGCCGGCAGCATCTACCCGCCCGAGGTCTCGCTCATGAGTAACATGCTCGAGCGCGAGCGGCTGCGCCGGCAGGCGGTGCAGGCCCCGGTGATCGCCTACACCTTCGGCCAGCCCGTGGAGCGCACCATCCGGGTGAAGATCTCCAACCCGTACCCGAAGCCGCTCGCCTCCACGCTCACCTGGGAAACCGAGGGCAAGTGGCAGGTCACTCCCCGCGCCGCCAAGTACCTGGCGCCGGCCGATGGCGATACCTTCCTCACCTTCACCGTGCGCGCTCCCGCGGCCGGCGTGATGTACCCCACGCCCACCTATTCCAGCGAGTACCTCTACGGCCCGAACCAGGCGAAGAAGCTGCTCGTGCGCGGCCGGCTGGAGCTGCGGCCCTCGTTTGCCGTGGCCAGGGCCGCCCGCCCGGTGGTGGTGGATGGCAAGCTCGACGAGTGGCGGGGTGTGCCCGCCGCACCGCTGGGGTATGCCTCCCGCATCAGCATCAAGGAGGTGGACAACCTCTCCGCCCAGGTGCAGTGGCAGTGGGACGAGAGCAAGCTCTACCTGGCGGTGACCGTGCGGGACAACGTCTTCTACCAGCCCTACACCGGCGACGGGGTGTGGCAGGCCGACTGCCTGGAGATGACCTTCGACCCGGCGGCCGACGGCAACGGCCAAGGCCACCGCGGGGACGACTGCGACTTCAGCATGGCCCGGACCGCCGCCGGCTGCCAGCCCTGGGTCGCCCGCTCGCCGGACGGCTTCGAAGGCGTGGCCCAGGATATCCCGCTGGCCGTGGAGCGCAGCGGCAGCTACACCCTGTACGAGTTCGCCATTCCCGCCTCCCGGCTGGGCCTCCTCGGCCTGCAGGCAGGCAAGCACGTGGGCTACAGCCTGGCGGTGCAGGACCTGGACGGCAACGTCCCGGGCAAGCGGCACTGGTGGGTGGAGCTGCTGCCCGGTGTCGGCGGCGGCTCCTATCCCTGCCCGCTCTTCGACCTGGTGCTCAAGTAGAGGCGAGACTCCGCCCGCCTGCCGCAGGGCTCGCGGCTGCGTCCCCTGCGCACCTGGCTAGCTGAAGATAGCCAGGGCTGGCTCGATCCGGCTGACGCGCCTCCTGGCCGCCGCAGGCCCCTCACGGTCTCAGAATCCTCGGCAGTGAAGGGGCGCTTTCGAGCCGGATTTCGAGAGCAAAGGACGAGGGACGGGCAAAGTTCCAGGTAGGCGGGTCAGCGCCAAAGACCCGGCCTAAACGTGGGTCTCATCGGAGGCCAAGGTTCGATCTCCCTCCCGCAGGTGGGAACGGCCTGGCGCGGGGTCCCCTACACTCACGGCATGAGTGCGGAGTCGGGCGGCCCGATAAGTGGTCCACCAGCTACAGGGCCAGTCATGTTTCGATCAGGGCCAGCCTGCCGACTCGGTTCAACCCCTGACGGCCTACCCGCCGCTCTCCACTTCCTGGATCTGCCGCAACGTGCGTCCTCCCGCGTCGACCCAGGCCGTGCGACCGTTCGCCTCTCGGCCCAGCGCCACGCCCGCGGCGGTGGATGGCGAGCTGAACACATGGTCCTGCGCGAACACCAAGCGCTCTCCCTGTACCACGAGCACGCCCCGCGCCAGCAGTTCTTCCCGTAGGCTGGACAGCCCCGCGCTCGCAGAGGGCGCCGCAGTTGCCGTTGCTTCCGAGCCCGCCATTATCACGAACCCCTGTGGTGAGTCGTAGCCTCGTGCGGCCACCTTCTAACTCCGCAGCGTCAAGGCGTTGCGGCCAGCATCGGCGGCCGGGGCGTCGCGACCAGAGGAAGATCGCCAGCGCGCGCGGAAGAGAAGACAACCGGCAAGCGGAGCGCGCGACTTGTGGCATGCGCAGCGACCTTCGCCCCACCTGACTGCAATGGCTGTCCATGATGCCAGGCGATACTTGCTGCTCTTCTCGTCTTACTACTTCGTCGCCTACATCCCCTGGGGCGTCTATGTCCCTTATGTGCCGCTGTTCTTTCAGCGAGCGGCGCGCAACTCCGGCTTCCTGGGCCAGTCGCCCAGCAACTTCGAGTACATGCGTAGCGCTTTCTGATACCGTCCATGCTGCGCGTACCACTGCGCCGACTCGAACCAGCGCCGCATGGGACTCACTGGCGTGGCCGTCCATCCCGCACTGCTTAGCGAAAGCACTATCACGAGCGCCAGCAGCCCCACAACCCATTTGATCTTTGCATTGTGCATCTTAGGAACCTCCACGTATGAGGGATATTCACTTACACAACTCTGAGTCTGCTCACCGGCAGCGCCAGGTACAGCGAGACGAAAGCCGCCAGAACGATGGTGGCGGCCGACGGCGGGTCGAGAGTAAAACACAGGTATAGGCCTGCCGCTGCTGGCATCACTGCGGCCAGCACCGAGAACGCAAAGGTGCCACGCAGAACCTGGCTCAGCATCAGGCCATGCAATGGCCCTGGGTTCACCGTCCCTCCCGGCGGCACGCGGCAATCGGCCACCCAGGTGGCGAGCGCTCCGCTGTGGGGGGGGCTGACTTTCAATCACACTCCTCGTGCTCCTTTACGCGAGGCGGAGAAGCCCCGCGGCCCTAAGAACCGCTACCATCACCAGCACGCCGGCGAAGGTGCAGACCATGGTGGCCCCCGTGGGCAGGTCAAGCAGCACGGACAGGTAGACCCCCAGGAAGGTGCCGAGCGCTCCCAGGCCCCAGGCCAGCGCAATCCTCGCGCCCATGTTTCGCCTAAGCAACATCGCGCAGACCGCAGGGATGATGAGGTAGGAGAAGACGAGCAGGATGCCCGCCACCCCAACTGCGCTCACGACCACGAGACCGAGAGAGGCGTAGAACAGGAAGTCCCAGAGGGCGAGCGAGATGCCACGCCGCGCCGCCTCGTCGGGGTCCTGCGAGATGAGCATGAACTTTCTACGGAATACCAGGTGGAATGCACCGACGGCGACGGAGACGGCGAGCACCACCCCTACGTCGCGAGCCGAAGCGAACAGGATGTTCCCCAGCAGCATGTTCTGGATCTTCTCGGCGGCCCCGGGCGCGTAGCTGAATGCGAGAATAGAAGCCGCGGCGGCCACCACGTACGCGATCCCGATAATCGCTTCCTGCGGCACATCCTGTCTTCTCATCTTGGTGAGGGCGAAGACAACGGCGCCGAGCAGCACGAACACCAGGGAGGCACCGTACGCCTGAATCCCATGAGGCTCCAGGCCGACCAGAACGCCAACGGCAGCCCCCAGGGCTGCAATCTGCGCCAGCGCCAGGTCCACGAAGATGACCTCGCGCTTCACAATCTGGATGCCCAGGTAGGCCAAGATGCCGGTGAGGATCACGCCCAGCATCAGGGGCAGGCTCATCAGTTGTGTCATTGGTGCACTCCTAGCGATTAGCAAAGCCTCTGACGAGGCCGTCAACGATGTGGTCGAACAGCGAGAAGAAGTTGTCCGCCCCTTTCACCCCGCCCACCGAAGAGGGGATGACCACGAACTCGGCCCCTGTTCTGGCCGCGATGGTCCTGGCCGCTTTGTCCGGGTAGAACGCGGCATCGGCGATGACGACCGGCTGCTTTTCCGCCTTGATCCGCTCGATAAGGGAGGCGACGTGAGAGGCCGTGGGCGGGATGCCGGGCTTTGGCTCGATGCATCCGAGCACCTTCAGGTTGAAGCGGCGGACAAAATACGGCCAGGCGTCGTGGTAGTTCACGATCTTGCGGCCTTGATACGGGCTCAGCTTCTCCTGCCAGCGGCGCATCGCAGAACGAAGACCGGCGAGGAACGCGTTGCGATTCCTCTCGAAGTAGTTCGCATCGGCTGGCGAAACTCGCTTGAGCCCCTCCAGGATATTCGCGCTGATAATCTCCCCATTGAGCGGGTCCAACCAGTAGTGAGGGTTGCCGTAGACATGAATGTCCCCGGAGGCGCCGGTAACCTGTTCCCGCGGCACCTCTAGTTTCCGAATGCCAACCGAAGCGTCCACGTAGCCTGGGGCCCCGCGGTTGACCCGGCTGTTGGCGGCCGCGTTCAGCAGCGCATCCATCCATAGATCGAGGTCGAGACCAACGCGCACGACGAGATCGGCGCGCGCGATCCGCGAGACATCGCTAGGCCGCGGCTCGATCATGTGCAAATCCTGATTGGGTTTGGCGATGCTGTAGACGGAGACCCGGTCGCCTCCGACTTGCTTGGCAATATCGGCCAGGTCGGGGGTGGCGGCGACGACGCTGATCGCCGCCGCCCCCGGCGAGGCGAAAAGCAAACCGGCCCACACTAGGGTGACCACGCTGAATGTGACATGGAAGAATCTCGTCTTCATCGTATCCGCCTTTCTCTGTGTTATCCGAAAGGGAGTCTTCACTCCAAATTGTGCGTGTGCGGCCCCACGCCCCAGACCCACTGGAGCCAGAGCTCGTTGTACGAGCTGTCGCCAGGCCGTGATCCGTGGGTCGCTTGCAGCCGCAGGTAGTACTGCTCCGAGAATTGCTTGGTCCAGATGAGCGAGGTTGCCGACTCGTGGAGATCCGGCGCCTGGGGGAATTCCGACCAGTCGTAAAGCAGCCCCAGGCTGGCATACTTGGTTTTCCGATAGTTCCCAAACAAGTAGTAGCCTTTCGCGGTGCTGCCTTGTTCACCGGACTGGTGTCGCTGGATTGCCTCGCCTCTCAGCAGGAGACGACTCGTCCCCTCCCCGAAGTGGCGATAGGTCAGATCCAGGCCCGTCAACTGGGCGCGTCCCTCGCTCGCGCCATCGAGTGGGCCCGCGGCGCCGTTCGCATACGAGCCGCCGAGTTCGAGCTCGCTGTTCTCGGCAAGCGGATGGCTTGTCCAGAGACGGGCGGTGTTAAAACGGTCGGCAAAGTTCGCACCCGTGCCCTTAACGATGTCAGGGAGGTTGGATGACTCACCCGGCCCTCCGCCCGTCCAGGTTCCCAGATCGAGTTGCGCAAAGAGATCGCTCTTTGTCGGCAGCAGGTAGCTGACAGCCAGGCCTTCTCCGCCCAGGCTTTCCTCTGCGACCAGGTTCTGCAGCACCTTCGGCGGGTTCACATAGAGCCACGAGTGGTTGTGCAGCAGGTTCGTGCGCCCGAATGCGACGTGCTTTTCGCCGACGTAGAAGTTTACGCCCTTGGTCAGTCCCAGGTAGGTGAGATAGGCCTCCTCGACCTGGGCGGACGCGTTCTCCGCCGGGCTCATGGTGATAAAGGCGTCCGCCTTGACATTCGGGTACACGTAGCCCTGGATACCCAACTCTGCCTCCGTGAGTCGCACCCGGTTCCGAGCATCGTCTCGTCTATCCGTGCTGAGCTTACCTTTCGCCTGCACGACAAGGCTGATGTCCGGCAGTGCGAGAGCTCGGCCGCCTCCTTGCGCCACAGGCTCCGGCGCCGGTGTCGGCTGAGCGCCTTCTTCGGCCGGCGCCCCGGGCGACGGCAGGCCGACGGCCTTCTTCAGTTCTTCTACCTCCCGCTGGAGATCTTCCAGCTTGGCCTTCATCGCCTCGAATTCGGCCAGAGGAACAGTTATCGTCGCGTCACCTGATGGGTTGCCCTTTACCTCCGCACAGAGTCCCTGCCCGGCGATACACACAATCAAGCAGAGTGCAACTAGCAAGATAAGTCTCATCCAGGTTTCCTCCGTGGTTTGCGTTTCCCCCTGCTGCCCCGGCAATCCCTACACTGCGCACATGCGCGGCAGCCGTCACGGCTTCCAGATCAGCAAGGTTGGAGTGTGATTGAGGTTCGACGCGCGGACTACGCCGTCAAGAAGACGAGCAAACCCGTCAGCGATGAAGCCGCGCGTCGTTGTGGGGAACTACGCGAGAGGAGGGGCGCGGATGTGCTGGTTGAGCGTGATGACGGTGAAGGGCTGTGTGACTGGTGAGGGCTGCACCTCGATGGAGGGAGCAAGTGCGGGAACCGCCGGCGCAGGTGCGGCGTGACCGTTGGAATGCGCCAACCACTGGCAAGCTGCGCACCCGGAATCTGATTGCGGTTCCCCCGCCAAAGCAGCCTGGTATGCGACTGTGCATCTGCCCTGGCCAGCGTCGGCGAAGCCTATCAAGCGTTGAGCGAGGGGGTGATTGTGCAAACCGCCGTTGCAGAGGCTAAGCAGGAGATATGGCAGAACCCACATGAATAGCCACGGGTTCCGCATTCTTCTCCTGGGTATCGCAGACCCCCTTCGCATGTCACGCCATCTGCTCAGTGTAGGCTAGAGCCATCATACTCTCGGCAGCGCGATCCGTCAATCTGTTGAGCGTCAGCGGTTATGGCACAAACCGGGGGGTGAATTAAGGTGCACTTCGGGTGTCCTTGCCCCCGCATTCTCCACTGTCCCCGTCATCCCCCGACAGCGCTCCCGCCTGGCCACCAGCGGCTGCACCTGCAGTTCCTTGCGCCGCGCCAGGATACCTTCCGGGCGACCGGAGTAGACACCGTCTGGCATCACGTGCCACAGAGCCTTGGGCAGCAGCTCCTGAGCCGGATTCCGATGCGAGCACGTCTTGGTGCTGTTGGACGGAAACATCCTCGCATCGAAACAACGGGGCTTCGGACGAGCAGGCGGATTTCGATGACAGAGTGCAAGCCGCCCAGGTGGTGTCCTAGACCCATTCAACAGCCGCAGTCAGTGGGAAAGACCAGGTTGGGAGCAGTACGGGCCGTGTCTGTGCCCGGCTGGCTGCCGGACTAGGGCTCGAACCTAGGACCTACTGATCCAGAGTCAGTCGCTCTGCCAACTGAGCTATCCGGCAGTCCAAGCGAATGGTACCACGCCCCGCCCGAGGTGTCAAGACCGCGCGAGAGCGGCCAAGCCTAGCCCGTCTTCATCGCTTTCTCGATCTTGGCCCAGGAGTCGCGCAGAGTCGCCGTGCGGTTGAAGCACAGCAGTTCCGGAGTCGAGTCGCGGTCCACGCAGAAGTAGCCCAGCCGCTCGAACTGGTAGCGGGTACCCGCCTCAGCGCCGATGACGCTTGGCTCCACGTAGCAGGGCACCACTTTCAGCGAGTTGGGGTTG
>Ga0315280_10007491_pt1 | contig 14629 bp, 8 predicted proteins | sample YL17G06_40_MG_FD_203697 | JGI IMG/M metagenome (GOLD analysis project Ga0315280, IMG submission 203697) | Sediment microbial communities from Yellowstone Lake, YNP, Wyoming, USA - YL17G06_40 | ecosystem: Environmental > Aquatic > Freshwater > Lake > Sediment | place: USA: Wyoming | collected...
AATTCCTGTACCTGACTTTGAAGTCCTTCTGAGCAAGCACCACCACAACATCAAGGTAGTGACTGATGCTGCTAGCCGACGGCATCTGGCTCCCCTTGTTCGTACGTGTGGTTGTCGTAACAGTCTCAGAGGAAATAATGATTGTTGTATTCGCCACATGCTCAGCCATGTATTCTGATGTGTCCCGGACAACGTAGTCAAGAAATGACCCGGGAAAGAGTTGCGTGGTCGACAGAACCGAGAAGAAACGCAGCTATGCCTTGGAAAGACAGTCGCAACCAATTCAAACGCACGGACACGTAATTGTCAAATCAGGCGAACAAATCCGGTCCGGCGATGAACAGCTCTAAATCATTGCGACGACGCAGGTAAGTTAAGTAAGGCAAGTTATGGCGGCCTTGAGAGAGTCGTCTTCGACCTAGCAGCCGGACTCCACGAGTTGGGTTTGGATGTTGCCGTGGCTTGCCCGTCAGAGAGCAAACTGCCCCGGGGGTGCGGAACACATCCCCAGTGGACATTAAGAAGAAACTGCAACTCCGCACGTCGTTCGAAAAGGTATTGCTCTGGCTTGTCGTAGGCTTCCAGCGTGGAGCTATCCACTTCGAGTAGTCTGATCGACTCTCCAAAGCAACCGCGACGCACAAGAGAGATGATTCGTACCGTAGTCTTGCGTCGTTCGAATACTGGTACAAAACCAACTTTCTCAGCGAACTTACCACAACACGAGACCGTCTTGAGGCTCTTCTGCACTCTTGGAGCTGGCGACTCAGCGCACCTTTACGATGGGGAGGTCCCCTCCTGTCCGCTTCCAGGAATAGAAAGAGGACTATGGCAGGATCTTTTCTTCTCGTTCAATGAAACAAGTGTGGTTCAGTCGGTGTACTGATGTTGAGGGGCTCGGCAGCGTTTTCTTTGCACGTATCTTCAAGAAGTCACTTACCCTCTTGGGGCCTCCCTAGCGCTTGACAACGATGTTTTGCGACCCGGCTGCGTCGTCACGTTGAAGCTCGATCAGAGCATTGTCAGCAAGTAGCTAGCGACTCTCTGACCAGCGCCTTCCACATCGTTAAACATCTCTCTAGCGAGTCTCTGCTCGCTCAGCAATACCTTCTCGCGATAGTCTGCACTTTCGATCAGTAGACGCAATCGATCTCGAATCTGACCCTCTGTTGATGCTGAGAGAATGCCACGTTGGGCCCAATCCGTTTGCGATAGCTCAGGCAGGATCTGCAAGACCGGCTTCCCAACTGCGATAGCCTCGAGAATCGCAGTAGACCGGGTGCCAATAACAACCTCGCAGTCTGCTATCGCGTCATAGATATTCAGGTCCTTTGCTATTTGGTCTTTCCCGACCAGGCCTTCACTGGTCAGCTCATCGCAATATGCCAGCTCGTGCGGGTGGTGACCCGGATGCAGTTTGTAGGTTACGTGCACATCGGAGCCTTTGACGGCTTGTGCGACCAGACGCATTGCTTTGCGACTGTGATCGCTAGGCTCGGATACAAAAACAACGTTTCGTCTGCGGCTCTCCTTGGAGGAGACTACGCGCTCATTGCGAGCAATCCGAACGAGCTCAACTTCGAGTTTGGGATTACCGATTACTACCGAGGGAGGAACGGGAATGGTGCTACCACCCATCCTAGTCAGAACATCCTGAAAATATGTCCCCCACAAGATCACACAGTCTGCCCCCTTGAAGTCATGAAAAGCACCTGGGCTGAATTCACCATGTTGCATCAATACAGTCTTGAGTGACCACCCGTCTGTCTTAGCTTCTCGGATGGCGGCAAGATAGCCCGGGTTCAATATGTAGTGGATACCGTAGATCACGGACGGTCGCGCGCTCTCTAGAATTCTACGAAATAGGATTGTCTCCATGAAGTATTCCCAAAAGAACACACGAGTTGAATGGCGCTGTCTGCAATTTAGTTGGATCTCTTTGCAGAGCTCAGATATTGCTGGCAATAGCTTGTCGTAGCGAGCTCGTATCAACGGGTAGTCGCCTGATGCCATGTAGTCTTCCTCGTGGATAATACGGCAACCCGGAAATTGCTTGGAGGAAAAGAAATCTCGGCTGCTTCCGGTCTTCGGAATAGTCCTGTAGGCAAGTACCGTTATGGGTACGCCGTGTTCCTTCAGGATATTGGCAATTGGATGCATGAATGCTTGCAGGTCATCTCTGCGTGGGTAGACTGTCACAAGAAGGGATTTCTTCCGTTTCAGTACTCTGCGAGAAAAATGGCAGATGCACCACTCGTTGTATGGCCGTTTCCAATCTTGGCGACCGTCAACATGCGTGGAGTTCATATTCCATGGCTCTGCTTCCTCAGATCCGCAATCCCAGAAAGGCCACACGTAACGATAGAGCACGTCGAGATTGTGCAATATGTCATCGGGGTAGCGGCTCAAGCAGAATTCGTAGAGCTTACGAAAGTCGCGGAAAGAGGTCCGCTCCCCGCCAGTCCGAGGCAGGGCAGTAGAATTGGTCATCATCTGAGATTCCGCCACTTTATCCATTCAGCATGCCTTCAGCATGTGGCGCGGGTCTTGGAGCTGACTTAGCGAGCCAGATAGAACCCAGCAGCTTCCTCTACTTCAACTCCACCGCTCGCCATGAGGGGTATAGTCTCGTATCTCACGATAGCTACCCTCCTACAGGATGACCAACGTCATTCTCAGGCTTCCGGGTTGTCTGCGGCAAGAAGCTTTCCCCGCGGGAACGTTGTAGATGAGACTCGCGTTGTTTGTCCCGATCCAACGCGCGCCTCCATCCTTGCCTCGGCAACACGTGCGCATTCCTGCTCAACAGCCCTGGCCGCTCCTCCAAGAATGTGACTATGTCCCACATTGTGAACTTGGGATTGACCGGAAAGAGTTCGGTGAGCACTCCACTGACGACCTCCAAATCCTCTGGTTCGTCAACGGTCAGGCGGTACCTTGACAAGTTCCTTGACAGATCGTAACGGAACGTCGAGAATAAGGAGGGGTTCTTCCAGAAGTAGAATGTTACATGCTCCCGTTCTGAAGGCTTGCGTGCGTCACGCCACGCTTGCCGCAGCGCGGCGAATGAAAAAACCTCCACGTCCATGCCTTGTGGGAAAGTCCCGGTGGGGGGGGCTGTGTTAGCCACATAATCATACTTCCCGGACTTGTAGACGCCAACGACCTCATCAATGACCTGAGGATCGATCAATGGGCAATCGGCACTCAATCGAACGATGTCATCCGCCCCTAGCTGCAGGCCGCATTGATAGTAACGATCCAAGACATCCTGCTCGTTCCCGCGGAACGTGATCACTCCTTGATCTTGACAGAGTTTGACGATGGGCTCGTCCTGCAGTCGGTTTGTAGTCGCAACGACCACGCTGTCCAAGGTCTTCGCCCTCAAGACACGCTCAAGCATATATGATAGCAGAGGCCGTCCATTCACCTCTCGAAGCACCTTGCCGGGCAATCTCGACGATCCCATCCGTGCCTGGATGATACAGCCGATCAGTCTCTCCTCACTTCCTATCGATCAAACCATTTATGGTACCACAACTGTACCATCTTAGTAATGAAACCGCAGCGCTGGTATAGCCGCTGTGCGTCATAGTTCCGGCCTTGTGTCACGACTTCCACAACCTCGGCGCCCTGATCCTTGAACCAATCAAGAGCACTACGAACAAGCAGTTTCCCCAATCCCTTGCCTTTCATTGCGTCGTCGACGCCTATCAACTCGATAGCTCCCAACGACGCGCTTCGCAAGCAGCAGGTGACGTACCCGGCCGGGCGAGCTTCTACCTCAGCCACAAGGACCTGATCCGCGTAGCCGTAGCTGCTCTTCTCAATCCACCCGGCATAGAAATCTCTGCACTTCTCACGCGGAAACCTCTCGTCGAAATAGTATCGGGAGTGTTTGTAACTATTGCCAGCGATCTCTCTTAGGTGGGGCACATCCGCCGGCACGACCGATCTGATCTCTGCTGTGCCTTCTTCGATCTCCTTGGAACACGCCTGGGACTCAAGGTCGTATTCGAATGTCAGGCGGATGTCCGCGAAGTGGAAACCGTTTTTCTCGGCGAGGCGGACGCTCGGGGGGTGGTGACAATCCGCTAGGTAGTAGAGGCAGTTAACTTGCCAATCCTCGCACATCCTAAGAGCATAGGCTACTATGGGTTCTGTTAACCGACTTACATTGAGGGAAGCGATCTTAGTGTCAAAGAACGCCGTGTCCCATTCTCGCAGCCGGCAAATGCTGATGATGTCCGCCACACGTCGGATCCCTTTGCCGTCCACCAACCGCCGCCCTTTCTTGGTCATTCCCTCTCGTACGTTCGGATGCGTGAGCAACAGGTTCAGGGCGTCTTTGAGCTTGGACTCGAACCCTTCCTGTGGAAAACCTAGACTAATTGTGACTCCCAACTGCTCATACCGTAATGCTGTTTGAAACTGGTGATCGTACTGGGGCACCACGATACTCGGGACGCCGCTTCTCATCGCCTCGAAAAAGGTCAGACCACCTGAGACCACCGCTACATCCGCGGTCGAGATGATTTCCGCAAGGTTCGAAACACTGTCATAGATCCTCGTTTCGCATTTGACATCCTTGGGAGATTGACGGAAGTCTTTCAGTGCCGGATCCCCCCCAACGACGGTGATCCTACTGATGTTCGGCACCCCGCTCACAGCTTCCAGTACGCGCCTCGCAAGCCCTCGATGGTCGTAACCGCCGCACGAGACAAAGAGTTCAATGCCGTCGTCCTTGGAACGACGAGGTATAACGCTCGAGAATTCCGGAAGAACGACGTACTCGGGACCCCAATAGTAGGCCGAAGGGCTCTCAAGGATCGCGTTGATCACGATGTCCGAGTGTTCCAATCCGGCACCCAAGTCGTCCAAGCAGACAACCACGGCATTGTGCTGATGGCAGGCCGACAGGACGGATTCTTCGGTGTTCAGGACATCAAACACACACAGGTCTGGCTTAAACAAGGCCAGCGTCTGCTTCAAGGCTTCCGATTCGTTCATGGTGATAGGGAAGGTGTCAACGCGGAAGCCTGCCGTACGCACGAGGTCACCACCTCCCGGATAGTCCCGCATCAGAAAGTTCGCGATCGCGTCGTCCTTCCGCCGAAGGTAATCTGCGAGCAGGAGACACCGGCGAACATGTCCCGTACCGATTTCTGGAACTTTCCCTCCGTCACAACGGAACAGTATCCTCTGACCCATTTGGATCCCCTAGTCGGAAGGTCGTCTGTGAACCATCGTGGCCTTCTCGGCCTCGTAGACACGAAATTCCGATTCGCCGAGAATACTCTCCAGCTCACGGATGCGTGAAACCATCATGGCGAACTCAGCAGGGTCAGCCGATAGAGCATGATCCGGGCCCTCCAACCTCTTGTCCAAGGTAAGGTGTTTTTCGATAATCTTGGCCCCCACAGCGACCGCGTAGACCGGTACCTCGACACCTAGCGTGTGGTCAGAATAACCCACCGGGCAATCGTAAGTACGGGCGAGCGCCCGGATCACGTTGAGGTTCGCCTGGTCTTTCGGAGCGGGGTATGCCGAGATGCAGTGCAAAAGAGCGTAGGGAATGCAGTGGTCTTCGAAAATCCCGATGGCGCTGTCAATCTCCGATCGGTTGGCCATCCCCCTAGATGCGATCACTGGGGATTTGGCCGAAGCGACCTTTCGTAAGAGTGCGACGTTCACAAGGTCGAAGGAGGCGATCTTGAAGAGACCCACACCAAGTCGCCTCAGAAAGTCGACGCTATCCAAGTCAAAAGGCGTCGAAAAGAAAATGAGCCCTCTCCGTTCGGCGAGCGCCTTGAGGTCGGCTTGGGCCTCATGCGAAAGCTCGCATTTTTTCAGGATACCGTACACGGAGCTGTCCTTGGGCACCCGCTTTTCAGTCACGTAGGTTTGGAGCTTGACCGCATCTGCCTTGCATCTGGAGGCTTCTTCCACCAGCTTCTCCGCGATGCTCACATCGCCATTGTGATTGATGCCGATTTCTGCGACCACGAACGTCGGATACGAACCGCCGATCTTCCTCTCGCCAACCTTGAATGTGTCCATGCAAATCACGTTCTCAAGCGATTGAATACCAAGGGAGTGTTACATGAACGACAGTGACTGGGAGATGCCCTAGAGGAAAGCCCTTCAACACACCTCTCGATTCAAATCGAATCTTCACGTTGGGTTGCCAGCCAAACCTGCTATGGATGAACTTTCTGACCTGCAATCAACACCTTCCGCACCGCGGCGAGGACGTCTTCCACGTCGTCGTCACTCAGTTTTGTGGAAAATGGAATCGAGAACGTCCTATCGGACACATACTTCGCGTTTGGGAAGTCGCTCTCTTTGTACCCAAACCTTTCTCTGTAGTATTTCTGCAAATGGAGCGACAAGAAGTGAATTCCGGTGCCGATGTTCTCGGCATGCAACGCTTGAAGGACTTCGTTCCGGGACATGGTCAGCCGATCAATGTCGAGTTGCAACGTATAGAGATGCCGCGCGTGCCTCTCGTTGGACCCGACGGGGGCAGGAAGGGTCACAGGCAGATCGGCAAACGCTTCGTCGTAGCGGCCCCAGATCTGTTCACGCCGTTTTAGATACTTTTCGACCCTACCGAGCTGATGTATGCCAAGAGAAGCCTCAATGTCCGTCATGTCATAATTATACCCTGGCGCGATGACCTCGTAGTGAGCGAAGGCTTTCTGGGAATACCGGCTCCACGCGGTGGCGCTAAGACCGTGCAAGCTCATCATTTCGATCATCTCCGCCGACTCTTCGTCGTTTGTCGTGACCATTCCGCCCTCACCGGTCACGACGTTCTTGGTTACATAGAAGGAGAAGCAGGTGAAATGGCCAATGTTACCAATCTTCTTCCCCTGGTATTCGGCCCCGATCGCGTGTGCAGCATCTTCGATAACGACTATAGTAACTGACCTAAGTTTTTGGACGCTTCTGGGCCGCAGGACAGGGCTCCCGGGTCTTTACGTCATGTATGGCGGCCAGTTACAGCTGATATGGGTCGAGGTTTGGGCAAAAAGCTTCATTCTGGGCTCTCTGAGCTGAAAGAATCTCATATTCAGGGAGTTTTCAGCCTTTCCACCGAGAATGAGGGTGGAACGCTGGGAGGGCTCAACCTGACGTGACGAACTCGCTAAGGACGTTATTCAAACAGTTCTGTCAGATACTATAGATTGTGACGGACCGCGATATCTAGGATCGCCTGCATATTACAAGGGCGACCAGCCATGTGGACCGGCATAACCGCCTTTGTCTTAGGCGTAACCGCTTTCTCCACCAGAGTAGGGTCCAGATTCATGGTGTCTTTTTCAATATCGACAAACACCGGAGTAGCTCGGCAATGGAGGATCACGTTGGCGGTTGCACAGAACGTCATTGGAGACGTGATCACTTCGTCGCCTGTTTTCACCCCAGCGGCAAGCAGACTGAGATGCATGGCCGCTGTGCAGGAATTCGTGGCTCTGGCGTACTTTGCCCCAGTGTACTCGCACATTAGCGCTTCTAATCGTTTTACCTTCGGACCGGTGCCTATCCAACCAGAGCGGAGCGTATCAACGACTTCATCGATTTCGGGTTGCTCGATCAAAGGACTACCAAATGGCAAAAATGACTTTCTTCGTTCTCTCATTCTCTCACGCCCGGCAGTCATTTCTTGAGCTCCTACAAACCAATTCTCATCCGCCGCGTCGCACCACTATCCCAAGTCCGGCATTGTATCGGTCGATTCCTGTATCCAGATTGATTGGCGAGACGGATAAGAATGTCGGGTGTCGGATCCTCCTGCGCAGGGTTTCCTTGTTCTCTGATCAGCATCATTTCTCGAAACTCTTTGAGGGTTCTCGGCCCAGCTGGAGAGGGAATTACGAATCCAAATAGAGCATGTTGGTATGGCACCAAACGGTGCCTCTGCATCCACACCAAATCCAAGACGGCCCATGCGAGTGGCCACACGAGCATCTGTGATGTCTACATGCAGTTTTCGTTGAGCGGCTACGCATTTAGATGCACTCCCGCTGATGCAGTTGTCTCGTCTTCACTCAGTGCTGCTCTCTTTTCCACAACAAACTTCTTTGAGAAGTGCCATACTGGGGTACCCGCGCGTGATATCGTTGCCGACTTCGCCGAGAGAAGATCGCCGGGAAAGAAAAGGCAGGATTGCGGTTGAGGTGGGTGGCGGCGAGGCCCCACTGCATAAAGAAGCTTTGCAAGTCGATCTTAGACCTGTTCGAGGGGTAAACGTTGTCGCCGATGTCAAGTTCCTTCCTTTTCGCTCGGGAATCGTAGAAGATGTCTTCTGTTCACACATGCTGGAGCATCTTTCCTATCGGGACGGATGGGTTTTCCTGAGAGAATGTCATCGCATTATGAAGAAAAAAGCCCGCCTAGAAGTGTCCTGCCCGGATCTTACAGCAGTAGCCCGAATCTACCTTGTCAGCAACCTACAACATAGGATCGGCAGACTGGACAAAGTTGCCTCGGCATTCTATGGTAGCCAAGGGCATTCGGCGGACTTTCATTTGTCAGGATATGACTATGCCTCGTTAAGCCGCATGTTGGTGGGCATTGGGTTTGACAACATCAGACGACTTCGTTCAGCTGAGAACGTAAAAGACCTTAGGGTGAGAAGGGCCAGACGGCTGTATGAGCTGAGGACTGAGGCTTTCAAACCGGCTCGAAGGAGACCCCGTGCGCGAGTCCAGCCTGAGGAACGGAGTCTTGATTGGAAAGATGAAAAGCAATATCTCAAATCCGAAATCAAGTTAGCTAATTCCGTCATTCAGAGACTCGAAAGAAGACACCCTGATCCCCTTTCGACCCTTCTTCATCTGTACGTGACTAGAGAGGATCTTCGGAAAGCTTTCCCTGAGGTTCGAAATGGCAACTATCTTCGACTCCTGCAATGGGCTAACGATACGGTCAACAACCGGACTGATAGAGACTACATGCGCTTGGCGCGCTACGCCAAGTGGTACGCACTAGATCCTTGGCATCAACTTGCTCAAGCAAAGAGTAAGATCTCCGATCTGCATGTTGGACTGTCGAAGTCTGAAGAACAGAGCAGTCAGCTCAGATCAGAAACAACCCTACTACACGACCAACTAGCAAACTCTGAGAAAGAGAAGGCTCAGCTCAGATCCGACATCCACTCATTAGAGGAGGAGAGGAAGGTATTGGAGGGTCGTGTCCAAGCCCTTCTGCACTCCTGGAGCTGGCGACTCAGTGCACCTTTGCGATGGGGAGGCCCCCCCCTCTCCGCTTCTAGGAATAGAAAGAGGCCCTCAGAAATCGTCCAAGGCGAAAGCACTATTGTTCCGGGTTTCCCGGACGATCTCGTAGCATGCACAATTGTAGCGAAGAACTATCTCTCTCAGGCTCGCGTGTTGACCGACTCGTTTCTGAAGTATCATCCGACCTCCACAGTCTTCGTATTGCTGGTAGACGAGGTGGATGACTACTTCGATCCGGGTGCAGAGAGGTTCCGTCTCGTCCGCTTTGAGGAGCTCGGCATAGAGAAGCCCGACGCATTCCGGTTCAAGTATAAAGTCATTGAACTCTCTACAGCTGTAAAACCATTCTTTCTTGAATACCTATTCAGCAAGTTTGGTCTCCGAAAGATCGTGTATCTTGACCCTGACATTTTGGTGACAGACACACTTCATGAATTGTCAGAGCTCCTCGACCGCCACGATATTGTTCTAACGCCTCACATACTCGAGCCGATGGACGACGATAGAAGACCCAGCGAGCTGGATATATTGCTTGCCGGGACATACAATCTTGGGTTCATAGCAATCTCAAGAACTGAAAACACGGCATCGTTCCTGAAGTGGTGGCAGAGACGAGTCTACGACTATTGTATAATGGACCCGCTAAAGGGATTCCATGTGGACCAGAAGTGGGTCGAGCTGGCCCTAGGATTCTTCGATGGCATATACATCCTACGTGACCCGGGCTACAATATCGCTTACTGGAACATGGGTACTAGAAGGCTTACCGTATCTAAGGGAAAGTACTTCGCAAACGATAGACCTCTTCGCTTCTATCATTTCAGCGGACTCGACCCTGACGATCTCAACCGTATCTCCCGGCATCAGAATCGTTTCACCCTCAAAGACCTACCAGAGCATGCAGGACTCTTCGAAACCTACAGGGATCTGCTCTATTCCGCCGGCCACAAAACGGTCAGACATTGGCCCTGCACGTGCGATTACTTTGATAACGGCGTGAAGGTTCCCGAAGCAGCAAGAAAGATCTACCGCGAGTCAACTGAACTCCAGCGCAAATACCCGAATCCCTTTGCGACACGTACAGGAAAGACCTACCTCGACTGGCTGAATACCAGCGCCGAATTAGCGCCAACGAGCCTGCTTATCACTCGACTTTGGCTCGAGATCTATGGGCTCAGAAAGGATGTGCGCGAGGCGTACCCAGACCTATTCGGTTCGAATCGCCTAGGATTCATTAACTGGGCGATCAACACAGGCTGGAAAGAACATGACATAGACAAAGCCTTTCTGCCTGAAGAGTACTTCGCTCTCTCCGAGCTCTCTGAACAGCGAAAGTCAGCCGACACAGTCGGCCAAAAGATCGCTCGAGCGTTGAATGAACTCGCTATGATAACAAAGAGAAGCTTGGAAGTCATCAGAAAGGAAGGAATCATAAGCTTCGTGCGACAGGTTGCTCTCAAGATTGGAAAGCACGAGTATAGAATCATCCGACCCGCACTCGACCTCGGGCCAAGGGACCTTCCCACACGGTCTGGGACTTTAGCTCGCGAAGATACCGATTTGAGAAGCACGACCAGAGACGTCTTGCAGAAAGCGTCGCGGACTCAGAAACTCGATTTCGGAGTGAACCTTGCGGGCTATTTCACCGGTCGCTTTGGAGTTGCAGAGAGTTCGAGAGCCTTCGCAAAGGCCCTAGAGCTTGCTCGCATACCACATGTCCTCAAGAAGATTGTTGCTGATATTCATGGAGAACGACACGTAAGTTCCAGTGCATTCACTGACACAAATCCGTACGCGATCAATCTGGTTCACGTGAACGCAGACATGGCAGAATCGTTCTTCAATTCAAACGGCCCTGCCTATTCACGGAGCAGGTACAACATTGGAATATGGTACTGGGAGACCTCCAAGTTTCCTGCACAATGGCTGCCTGCCTTCAGGTTCTACAATGAGATATGGGTGACAAGCTCTTTCATAGCAGAGTCTCTTTCGAGGATATCCCCGATTCCGGTTGTTAAGATGAGATACCCGCTGCGTGTTGACACAACGAGAATCGATCATGAGTTCAGAAGCAAGGTTGGCATACAGGAAGACACCTCTGTTTTCCTATTCCTTTTTGATTTTCTGAGCGTTTTTGAAAGGAAGAACCCGCTAGGAGTGCTGAAGGCATTTGGACGGGCCTTTGATAGAAATGATAACGCTTTGCTCGTTCTGAACTGCATCAACAGCGAAGCGGATCCGATGAGCATGCGAATGGTGGAAGAAGCGTCTGCAGACCTAGACGTAAGGATAATCTCGAAACACTTGTCGGACGCTGACTATCTTTCTCTTCTAGCCGCCTGTGACTGCTATGTTTCGCTCCACAGATCAGAGGGGCTGGGAGTTCCTATGGCAGAAGCGATGTACTTGGGAAAACCGGTAATTGCCACCGCGTACGGAGGAAACGTCGATTTCATGAATGCGAACAACAGCCTACCAGTGAAGTACGAACTAGTCGAGCTTGACAGAGACAAAAGACCATACGAGAAAGGAAACGTCTGGGCTGACCCGGATGTCGAACATGCATCAGAACTCATGCGGTGGGTCCGCCAGAACAGAGAATCTGCCGGAAGAATAGGGCAAAGGGCCGCGAAGGACATCAGGGAATTCATGAATCCCGTAACCGCTTCTCAGGAGATGCGGGCAAGGCTGCAACAGGTATACTCAAGCCGCTTCATCACTTGAGCCTGCCAAGCGCGCTCTCAGGAGCAACTGAACCCACAAAGCCAGATGTTCCTCAGATGCTTTGACTGATTGGCGAACACACTTAATCGGTTGTAGGACATAGCTACGACTGGTACCTAGCGAACAGGCGGTGATTCACTCAGATGAGACCAAGTGCGGCTGTGGTCCTTGCAGGTGGAGCAGGTGTGAGATTGCATCCATTGACGACAGATTCTCCCAAAGCAATGCTGCCGATCGCAGGCAAGCCGATCCTCCAATGGATCCTGGAGTGGCTTGCGAGGCAAGGAGTGAGCAGAGTTGTAGTGGGTGTGGCTTACCAGAAGGAGAAGATAGTGGACTACTTCCAAGATGGTTCTCGTTTCGGTCTCGATCTCGTGTATAGCACCCACACGGTGGAAGGGGGAACGGCAGAGGGCTTCAGGCTGGCGATCGAGAGGCATGTACACGATGACACGTTCATCGCCATGAACGGAGACGAACTCTGCAACATCAACTTGGAATCTCTCCTAGCGTATCACGGAAAGCACAAGTCAACTGCCACTGTCTGCGTGAGCCCATTGAGAAGTCCGTTTGGAGTTGTCGTCATGGACGATGACAACAGGATCCTCGAGTTTCAGGAGAAAAGTCTCGTGGGATCAGTGTACGTCAGCATGGGCATCTATGTGTTTCAAAGAGAGATCCTCCGGTACCTACCGGAGAGAGGCGACCTTGAGAGAACAACATTTGTTTCTCTTGCGAAGGAAAGAAAGCTGCGAGCTTACAGACATTCTGGGCTTTGGATTACCGTCAACACTCTGAAAGATCTGAAAGAGGCTGACCGAATCCTGTCTAGTCAGAATGAATTGCAATGAACCCCGAGAGCTCTTATTAGGGGACGACGCGTGTTTAAGCACGCTGAGGAGGTAGTCTGATATCGCCACCATTCTGCTGACTGGCTGCACGGGTTTCATTGGATCGAACCTAGCGAAGAAACTCGTGGAAAAGGGCAACATGCTGTACGGCCTCGTGAGGCACACCGCACACGGGGACCTGCAGCCGCTGGAGCCTATCATCAGCAAAGTCCGATTCATAGAGAGCGACCTAGCGGATTACCATTCCGTGGCATCCGCAGTGGAGAGCGCCAACCCTGACTTCATCGTTCACCTCGGTGCCCTGACGCCGGTACGATTAAGCTATGACAACCCATTTCCCTTTCTTCGCATCAACTTCCAAGGAACATGCAACCTAGTGCACGCCATTCTCGATGCGGCACCGAAGGCAAGGCTGATCTATGCCTCAACGGCAGAGGTCTACGGATGGCAGCATAGGGAGCCCATTGGGGAGACAGCTGTCTTGAGGCCATCTTCACCATACGGCGTATCCAAATCCGCGGCTGACGAATACGTCCAGATGGCGGGTAATGTGTATGGTCTGAAATATACGGTCTTAAGGTGCAACAACACGTATGGCAGGAGTGGTGAAAAAGGCTTCCTAGTCGAATCCATCATCACATCTATTCTGAATGGCGGCCCAGTATATGTAGGCGCTCCTGACCACATCAGGGACTACATGTTCGTCGACGACCACACCAGCGCATACATTCTTTGTCTCGAGAGACCTGATGCTGAAGGGGAAGTGTTCAATGTCTCGCCGGGAAATCCAATCACGAACCTAGAGCTGGCAAATAGTGTAGCTAGCGCGATGGGTTACGGGGGCGAAATCATAGCGGGATCATATCCTCCAGGGTACCCATATCGTCCAGCCAAGTGGGACACAGAGTACATAGTACTCGATTCCTCAAAGATTAGAGCCAAGTTGGGATGGAAACCATCTGTCACATTGCAGCAAGGCCTAAAGATCACAATTGATAGATGGCCCAAAGCCCTCCGCGATAGACCTGAGATAGATTGACCTGCTAATTTGGTCCATCCTTGAATCACACCCCATCGTGTTCGACGGCAGAGATGCGCTTTGCTGAGCAGTCTCGCGATCCAGAAACCAAATGCACTCGCGGTACTGATTGCTGATATCCGTACCCAGAGTCCTCATATACACACGCATAGACACAGAATTGCGTAGGTCAATCTGCCTCGAGTGAGATGGTTCGCACTAACCAGACCCCTTCAAAGAAGGCCAAGATGAGGGTTATGGCAAGAGCCCACACACCGAGTCTGTCGTAGAGGTATAGATCGAATCTTGCCTTGAGGTAGAAAATATCGGGGGCGGTTGGAAACCAAACCATTGGAAACGTCTGCGACCAGATCAAGTCCCAGCTGGCACGAAGTGGTGAGAATGAAGGAATCCATATTTCGGCAGGCGCTTCCAGACATTGCAGACCTACACAGGAGGGATGAGCAATACCTACGCCGCCCATACAGACGAGGTAATAAAAGCCATAAAGGAAGTTAATCAAGACACCCATCAGGTTCGAGAAGACACCGACAGTTATGGCAGAAACGGCGACGATTGTCCTGGAAATCGATACCCGGATGGACTTCACCAGTGGCAAGGAGGCAAGGACAAGGTAGGGCACGCTTGTGACAAGATAACGCGTTCCCCAAGCCGCCCAGCCATACCAGATCACCAGCCCGCCAAAGAAGAGAAGACTAGAGAAGAAGAGCCAACCAAAGATGAAACGTTCCCAAATGTGGTCCCTGTTAGGAGCGAGCAGTTCAATCAAT
>Ga0315280_10007492_pt1 | contig 14628 bp, 14 predicted proteins | sample YL17G06_40_MG_FD_203697 | JGI IMG/M metagenome (GOLD analysis project Ga0315280, IMG submission 203697) | Sediment microbial communities from Yellowstone Lake, YNP, Wyoming, USA - YL17G06_40 | ecosystem: Environmental > Aquatic > Freshwater > Lake > Sediment | place: USA: Wyoming | collected...
AAGAAATCGGATGACGAAGAGCTTTTGGGAATGAGGCAGTCTGCCCTCAGCCTTTTGGTCTTAAGCCGGCATTCCGATCCTTCTCCCGGGAGCGCAAGTAGGCGAAGAAGGCCCGCCAGAACCAGACGGCCGGGCGGTGCAGAATCCTTCCCATTCGCGAAGAGGAAAAGAAAATCATCCAGCCTAATTTCCGGTGCCAGTGCACGAATCGGCTGAACCTTCCCCGGCGAACCCGGGCTTTCCAGATGTACCAGCATCGGGGAGCCACGACGGGCTTCCACTTCCCGGAAACCACCTTCAAGGCCTCCAGGGCCGCCAGGCCCGCGGCCATCCATTCCACGGAGCAGATCAAGGCCAGAGGCCGCTGCCCTTTAGAATAATCCCAGAACCAATCCATCCGCCAATCCCCCCGGGTGACAAAGTTGTACTGGGCGCAGCGGTACTCCGGGGATTGGAGCACAGCGCGGAGGTCGTAAAAGGGGACGTTGCTCAAAAACGTCAAAATCAATATTTACTTGTTTTTGAAATTGTGGTAATCAGAGGTCATGCCACGGCAAGCCAGATTAGACAGCCCCGGGACTCTTCACCATGTAATGATCCGCGGGATCGAGGGGGGGAATATATTTTTAATACGAAAGGTACCAGACACCTTTGAAGCTGTAATGAGTTGATTTCATTGGAATTTAGTTTTGATTCTTTGAGGACCGGCAAAGGCAATAAGGGTATGATCCAATACGCCCAGACAGATAATCTCCTCCGCCCTGTCTTGCAGATCGCCATGCCCGGTGCCCCTCGGATTTATGCTCCCGGAGGTACCGTGCATGTCGTGGCTCGATGCAATAACCGGGAGTTTTACTTCACAACCGCCGAGGACTTCGAAGTACTCTTGTGAAAATGAGTAGGGTCAAAAATTCAAAATTCATTTAGTTAGAAAGGTATGCCCGCAACGGCAGATAACATGGTAAAATATAGAAGACATTATGAAATAGGAGGTGAGATTATATGTCAACAATTAAAGAGTCTGTAATATCAATCGTAAAAGAGATGCCTGAAAATGCGACCTTAGAAGACATAATGGAATCACTTTATGTAAAACAAAAGATAATAAAGGGGCAATCACAGTTAGAATCTGGCCAATTTTATACGCATGAAGAGGCAAAGGAAATATTGAAAGAATGGCTAAAATAAAATGGTCAAAAGATTCAATTGATGACCTAAAAGAAATATGTAGATTTATTGCAGAAGACTCGCCGTACTACGCCGCTCTCTTTAAAGACAGAATTTTCGAGATGGCCGAACACTTGGAATTGTTTCCAGAAGTGGGGCGAAAGGTTCCAGAAGCCGATGACCCCAAGGTAAGGGAGTTAATCTACAGAAATTACAGAATCATATATCAGATTAAAGAGGCCTATTTGGAAATTATCACAATGATTCATGGTAGCAGATGGCTAAAATTAAAATCTTCGGAGAACTGAATATAACAATTATACAAAAATGCACTGCCCGCAACGGCAGATAACACTGGCCAAAAGATTAACATCCAAATGCCTCGCACTTCTTTTGGCCTTGGACGATAGCTAAAATGACGCTTCGCCTCTGCAATCGGCTTCGCTTTCCGCCTCCGGCGGAACATTTTAGCTATCGGCCTGGCGGATGGGCAAAAAGCTTTATGCCTTAGTATTGGAGGTATATTATAGTTTTTTCATTCATTAATAAGCTTGCGAAGCGCCACTTCAGCTATCAAGCGCATGAGCGGCATAAAGCAGAAATGCCCTTATGGGCTCTTCGCCCATCCGCCAGCCCGTTATACGCAATCATGGAGGAAGAGCGTTTGGTGGTTTAGAATGCATAGAAAAATAATAACGGATACGTGACAGCATGGCTAAAAAGAACACCGCTGACCATCGAAAATCAAAATCAAAATCGAACACCTCTGTAAAGGGTTCGGATAAGGTCTATACCTTGGATGTATATCTAATTGGAGGCCCGGTAACGAAGGAATTCGCGGGTAAAGAAATATCCCGTAGGGTTCAAATTAAGGGAAATCGGACTTTGAAGGATCTTCATCGCATCATATTTAAGGCGTATGATCGCTGGGAGGAACATCTTTATGAGTTCATTTTAGGGAAAGGCCCATATGATCGCTCCGAGATTTATTCCCTTCACGTTGATGGAAAAGGTTTCGAAGATGACGAGAAAGAGGGTGATGTTACCAAAACAACGATCGAATCACTGGGGTTAAGGGTGGGTCGAGCATTCGGCTATCGTTTTGACTTTGGAGATGACTGGCTCCATCAAATAAATGTGGTTGCTATTGCTGCTCACCCCGGAAATGGGAAATATCCAAAAATAATCAAGCGTGTGGGCGAAAGTCCTCCCCAATACCCGGATATCGATGATGACTTGGAGACGGAAGAAGAATAACGATAGGTGAGAAAATGCCCAAGGTTTTTACTGGTAAGGTGGTCATTCCTGGCGACAAAATAGAGGAATATCTTGAGATGCTGAAAATGGCGGAAGAGGAACGAAAGCCTTTCGTTGAAAAATGTGAAGCGATATTGGATGAGTTCTATGATTATCTCGTGGACGAAAAAAGCTTATCCGAGAGGACAGCAAACTCACACTATCAAGTAATCCACGTATTTAACGAATTTCTCGCACACCAGACTGAGGTAGGGGATTATTCCGAAGTAACAAAAGGAATTGCAAACACGTATTTCAAGCAATGGTACAAGCGCAAAGTTTGGGGCGGCCCAAGCATTGAAAGAATACCCATCTCTATAGAAAAATTCTTCTTGTTCTTGAAAGAAAAGAAAGGAATACACAACAAAAAAGTACTTGAGGAGTAATCTCTATGAATGGTCGCATTGGAATACTGAGTGTACCACAGAACCACCAAACGACAACCCTTCAGGGAACTCTCTTCCTCCATGACTCTTCGGTCGCTATCGCTCCCTCGTCCTCGCTACGCTCGGAGCGTATAACAGTCGGGTATCTGGCTTACTCGCCTTCGGCTCGTTCAACCCAAATTTGCCCTTCGGGCAAATTTCAGATACCCGCCAGCCGTTAGCCGTTCATTGCAGGCTTTGTTGTTTAGGAAATTATAAAAATCTCTCTTTGTAATCCCTGGAGATTGTTGTTATTATTGGGCCAAATGCTGGCCGTGTCAATAAAATCAATATTCTCCGATCATTGGAAGCCGGAAAAGCTTGAATTATCCAGGAGATATGAATCTTCTCACTGGAAATCCATTGTAGAATCTGTAGAGAAGATGCTCTCCTGTCGGGAGCCTTCGAATGGCTATGCTGAATATATCTGCCCGCATTGTGGAACCAAGAAAAGAAGTCTTTTTACCTGTAAGGGTCGTTTCTGCACGTCTTGTGGGAAGAAGTATACCGATGAATGGGTGCAGAGGACAGTAGGTGAGCTTATCGATGTGGCCCATCGTCATCTGGTGCTTACCGTTGCGGAGGAACTTCGGGAGGTCCTCTTTTGGCATCGTTCTTTGCTGAAGGTGATGATGGATTGTGCCGCCAAGACGGCCTTGGAAGTGCTTCAGAGTCAGAAGTCGGAGGTGGTTCCCGGGATTTTGGCCGTGGTGCACACCTTTGGGCGAGACTTGAAGTTCAACCCCCATGTCTATCTTCTGATGACGGAGGGAGGGTTGAGAGGGGGCCAGTGGGAGCCGATTCCTTTTTTGCCTTATGCGCTTTTGCGGAAGAAGTGGCAGTATCATCTGTTGACGGAGATTAAGAGGTGCTGGGCCAAGAGTCGAGAGGATAGTCGGTTTATTGATCGACTTTTCAAAGAGAATGGGCAGGGGTTTTACATAAACGGGGAGAGTCAGATGAGTTCTTCCCGGTATGCGGCGCGGTACATTGGGCGTTATATTGCACGTCCGGCTTTGGCGGAACATAAGATTACGAGTTACGATGGTCAGTGGGTGACCTTTTGGTATGAGAGTCATGAAGAGAAGAGGAGGGTTTACCGGCGTTTGCAGGCCCGGGAGTTTATCGGGCGTTTGATTGATCATATCCCCCTCAAAGGGTTTAAGATGGTTCGTCATTATGGTCTTTATGCCCGGCGGAGCAAAGGGATAGCTTTAGAGATTCTGAGTAGGAGTCGTAATTTTCTGCAGCAGAGTTTTGCCTTTTTGAGTGCTCCGGCCAAGGTTTTAGGCTGGAGGCAGCGGTTGATCCAGACCTTTGGCCAAGACCCCTTGCTCTGTCCTCGTTGTGGGGGGGAGATGGAGCTTTGGCGGATCTGGCATCCGAGGTATGGGGATATATTTGATTGGGGTCGAGACAGTCCTGGAGTGGAGTTGCTCGATGAGAAAGATTCAGCGAAAGAAAAAGCCCGGGAGTTCCTGGAAGGTTCACGCTGGGCAAGTCAGTTATCGTTGTTCCCAGGGTAACATTCATGAGGATATTCCTGCGGGCGTCGTGAGTTTCTTTGATGTCCTTGATCCAGGTGACCCTTCTGTTCCTCCTCGCTTTCGCTGCCAGAAGTGCGGTGGTGTCATGTTACCGGTTTAAATTCGCCCGAAGGGCGCTTTGTTCTTAATTTTTATTAATTTTAGGTAAATCGTTGTGAGGTAGATAGATATGTCAATAAAAGGCCCGAAAAAAATCTTCTCAGGAATTGCAGGACTGCTTTTTCTATTTGTATTTATATCGACAGCTTTTGCAGAAAAGTGGAGCCAACGTTATATTGAAAGTCTTCCGGATTCCGCTTTTGCAGTCGTTGAGATTACACAGGATGGTAAGAAGATCCGACATCTTCCCCATCATAACTATGTGGGAGAAATTGACATTCCTCATTTGAAGAGCGCTTTGGGCAGAATTCATCAGGTGAAATGGATAGACCCTGCGAACTTTGCCAAAGCCAAAACTCACTTGGAGCAACATTATCAAGTTTACAAGCAGGAACGGGCCAAAACTTTTGGGCTGAAAGGCCCTATTAACATCAACAAGGCATCGATTAAAGAATTGATGCAACTCCCTCACATCGGTGAAAAACGTGCTATGTCTATACTTGAGTATCGAAAAACTCATGGAAGTTTTAACTCTGTATCCGAGTTAAGGCGCATCCCAGGCATTGGACCAAAAATATATAGAGATATCGAATATCTCGTTACTGTAGAATGAGGAAATGGGACGTTCTTTTTAAAAGAATGCCTGCAACGGACGGCTAGCATGGCGGAAAAGACTACCCTCCAAACCCTTCGGGCTTCCTTTCCACCAAGAACGTTAGCTGATCATTGCGGCAGTGTTATAATAGATAAGGAGGAATTAAGTATGGAAAATGTAGAAAAGGCCATTGAGGCTACAGGAACGATTGATGCACAACGGAGGCTTGTTCTAGACAAACCGTTACTGGTTGTTGGCCCAACGAGGGTTCGTGTCATTATCTTATTACCCGAGGACAGTGACGTAGATGAAAAGGAATGGCTTCGGGCTGCAAGCGCAAACCAAGTCTTCGATTTTCTGAAAGAGCCTGAAGAGGATATTTACACACCTGAGGATGGGAGGCCGTTTTATGATCAAAGGTAAAGTGTAAGGCCGGGACGTAGGTTCTTAAACAACCTGGGGAGTTTTAGGGTTACATCTTCAAATGGTAATTATTTGATAAGGGGGAGGTAACTGCAACCCTGCGCTTATTAGAAGCGAATGAGGAGTCGAGAGAGGGATGCTTGCAAGACACCGGTTAAAGACTTAAAGTGTTTACGAGGTTCTATGATCCCGGTCACCGCCACGGAGTAAAGGGTGGCGCTGCTGCTCGCGACCGACAAGATTTTCAAAGAAATGAGTGATATTGGGGGATCAGTCCTTCTTCTCCCTTAAGGAACACATAGCAATGAGACTCCTTGATACATCACCGGAAGCCGAAAGGGTACAACTTGAAATTTTTAGGCGCATGGGTCCCGAGAAGCGCTTACAAGCTGGTATTGCGCTTTCTCAAATATGCCGGAAGCTTTTGATGGAAGGGGTACGCAGACGGCATCCAGAATATGAGGAACGGCAAATCAGGCTGGCAGTGATCCGGCTGATGCTGCCCGAAAAACTGTTTTTTGAGGCCTATCCGGAAGCTCGAGACATCCTACCATGATTCCCGAAGATGCGCTGCAAGAAGTGCTTTCCAGGCTGGACCAATGTGGAATCTCCTACATGATCACGGGCTCGTTTGCCAGCAATATGCACGGCGTACCCAGGGCTACCCAGGATGCCGACATAGTCATAGAGGCAGATCAGGGGTCCCTGAACGAGTTTCTTGAAAGTCTGGGAGCAGAGTTTTATGCCAGCCTCTCCCCACCCTCGAACCGGGATCGGTCGCCAGCCAGAGATTTCAGGGAAATGTCGGGATATATGAATGCCGCGGGTCAGTCGCCAAGGAAATCTGATGCCGGGGATGGACCCCTTCAGTATGACCCATATTTGAGAAGGGCCCGGCTCATGGCCAGAACATTCTCGGGTTTGCAATAAGCGGTGAGGCCGTTGGAGCTGGCCAGGATGTAGCCTCCTCCCGGGCCAAGTTCCTGAATGCGCTTCTTGACCTCAGCCTCGGTTTCCTCCGGAGTCCCCTGGGTGAGGGTGTAATGGAGGTCGATGTTGCCCATCGGGCAGATCCGGTGGCCGTATCTCTTTTTCAGCTCCACGATGTCCATGGCGTTGGGCTCGACATTGGCCAGGCCGTTCATGCCCAGGGTCAGCAGGTCGTCGAGGATGGGCATGAGGTTGCCGTCGCTATGGTATATCCAGGGGAGCTGAATTTTCTCGGCCACTTTTTTCATCCGGGGGAGGAAGTGCTCGCGGATGGTCTTGGGTGAGAACATTGGTCCCTGTTTCCAGGCCAGGTCCTCGGGGACAATCAGGAAGTCGAATCCCAGGTCGTTGATCTTGGAAACAGCTTTGCAAGCCCAGTCCACGAAGATGTCGATGAACTGTAAAACGAATTTTAGATTGTCGTAGAGCATCAGGCTGAAATGTTCGATGCCCATGCTGAGGTATGTGTTGCTGATGCCCATGCGGGTCGTCACCGCCAAGGCCCGATTGCTTTGGCGGTGCCGGGCAATAAACTCCCTGGCCGGGCGATAAAGCTCATCAGCATCCGGGTCGGGCAAAACGACCTTTTTAAGGTCGGCTTCGGTCTTGATCAGGCCGTCAGAGATCATGTCCATTCCTTCGAAGGCCCGGCTCTTGACGAAGCGCGGGGGGGCGATGCTGAAGGTAAGGTTGTCGAGGGCGATGACCTCCAGAACTTCCGGGGGAATTCGTGTACCGGGCACGGCGAAGAGCGTGGTGACTGTGGCTTTCTCGAAATCGCTCCGCCGGAGAAGCTTTTCGGCAAGGGTATTGTGCACGCTGCTCTCGACCCAGGGGATGCGGTCTGGCTGTTTGAGGTTGAGGGCTGTGAGCACCCGTTCTCGGGAGGTCATGTTTTTCTCTTTCCTGGTCCCTAACCTTTCACCGCAGAGCGCGCGAAGAACGCAGAGGAAAATTCAAAAGCGATCAGCCGTCAGCATTCAGCTAAATCCTGTGTCTCATCTCAGCGTTCTCAGCGCTCTCAGCGGTAAATTTTTAGTTCTTTTCTTTTTTGATAGCGGATTTCGGGCAAATATCTACGCAGACCCCGCAGCCCACGCAGATGACCTCGTCAATCTTGGCCTTTTGCGTTTCCTGCTCCCAGATCAACCCCGGGCAGCGGAAAACGCGGGTGCAGAGGCGATTGCAGCCGCAGTCTTCACCCAGGCATCTTTCCGGGTCTACGAATACTTTGTAGGGCGGTTTTTCTTCTTTCAGGTTCATGAGGGCGCACTTGCGCCTAAGGATGAGGACCTTGACTCCCTCGACGTTCTCGATGAGGTTCGATAGCGCTTCCCGGGTAGCCTCCATATCATATGGGTCGCGGACGACCACGGGAATGTCCAGAGAACGACAAACCTTTTCTACGTGAACGGGGGCAACGGATTCTCCCAAAGCGGTGAACCCCGTTCCCGGGTGGGGCTGAAAACCGGTCATGGCCGTGGCACTATTATCAAGGAGCACCAGGGTGAAGTCAGAGTGATCGTACTTGGCGTTCACCAGCGCGGGCATGGCCGCGTGGAAAAATGTGGAATCGCCGCAAACGGCGATCACCGGCTGGTTGAAGCCGAAGGGCTTCAGTTTTCCGAATCCGCAGGCCACGCCAGTGCCCGAACCCATGGCATGGCCGGTCTTAATCTGGTAGAAACCTGCCGGCCCGCGTCCCAGGGCGTAGCATCCGATGTCGCCGGTAACGAACCCCTCTTGACCGTCGATCTTCAGAGCATTCTTAATGGACCAGAAGGAAGCCCGGTGGGGGCATCCGGCACAGAAACCGAGGATGCGGTCCGGGACCAGGCCCTCTAACGCTACCCGGGATTTTTCGACGTATTTTGCCTCTCGGGCCTGATAGTTTAAATTAAAAATTTTATTCAGGGCTTCGATGACCCGATCCGGGGTCAGTTCTCCCCAAGGCGGGATGTGCCCGGAACGTTTGCCAAAGAAGGTCCAGGAGCCCATCTCCGAGCCCAGGTCGGCAGCCAATTCCTTGATATTTCCCTCGAGGAAAGGGTCTACTTCCTCGACGATCAGGATTTTCTTCACCTTGGCCGTGTATCTGGCCAGGAACCTTTCTGGCAGAGGCCAGGTGGTCCCAAGCTTCAGCACTCCTACGGAATCCTTCAGCCCCAGGATGTGCAAGGCCTCCTGGGCATAGCCCCAACCGCTGCCGGAGGTGATGATCAGGAGATCGGGTGAATCCGGGCCCTCGTAGCGGTTGAAGGGAAGGGAGTTGAATTTCTCCCCCAGATTTCCCAGCATCTGGTGCAGTCCGCGATGCTTCTGCAAGACCGGGGCGTAGTTCATGGGCTTCCCGGTGTCAAAGTGCACCGTTGGCCGCGGGGCCGCCAACTCCCCCAGGGTCACATTTCCCCTGGCGTGGGAGATGCGCGTGACGCTGCGGATGAGGCAGACGTTGTTGATCTCCTCGGAGAGCTCGAAGGCATACCGGGTCATATCCTTCGCTTCCTGGAAAGAGGAAGGTTCCAGGAGCGGGAGGTCAGCGATCTTGGCAAAAAGGCGAGAATCCTGCTCATTGGAGCTGGAATGGGCCGAGGGGTCGTCGCAGACCACGACGACCATCCCCCCTTTAACTCCGCTTAGGTTCAGGTTCAGCAGAAAATCTGAAGCCACATTGAGGCCATTCTGTTTCATGGCCGTGATCGCCCGCAAACCCGCAAACGATGCAGCAGCCGAAATTTCCAGGGCCACCTTTTCGTTAATCGACCATTCCACATAAAGCCCCTGGGTCTTGGCCACCTTGGATAAAACCTCGATGATGTCTGAAGAAGGAGTCCCGGGGTAAGCGGTGGCCACCCGCACCCCGGCTTCCAGAGCACCCCGGGCGATGGCCTCGTTCCCCATCATGAGCACAGTGGCCCCTGTTTTTCCTAAGAGAATGGACATTCGGGTCTCCCTCTAAAGCTATCAGCATTCAGCTTTGAGCAAAAAAAGAAAATGGATCTCTTTATGCCTTAAGTTGATCGCCGATTGCTGAACGCCTATGAATCTTTCTCAGCGGTCTCTGCGGTGAACCAAAATCAGCGGATGCCCAATATCTCCTTGGCTTTCTTCACGGCCATGGGCGCATCCGGGGCAAAGCCATTCGCTCCCATCTTATCGGCGAACTCCTGACGAATGGGAGCCCCTCCAACGATGACCTTTGCCGACCGATTCACTTCCCGAACTTTCTGAATAATTTCTCCCATGTGGTTCATGGTCGTGCTCAGCAGGGCGGAAAGGCCGATGAGGTCCGGGTGGTGCTGCTTGTAGGCCGCGGCGAATTTCTCTGCGCTCACGTCCGTGCCCAGGTCGATGACCTGAAACCCGGCCCCTTCCAGGGTCATCTTTACCAGGTTTTTGCCGATGTCGTGGACATCGCCAAAGACTGTGCCCAGAAGGACTTTGCCTTTGGGCTCCACGCCCCCTTTCACCAATTCCCCCCGGAGGATCTCCATCCCGGAGGACATGGCCCGGGCAGCCACTAAAAGATCCGGGATATAAGCCATCCCTTTGGAAAATTCCTCTCCGATTCGGTCCATGGCCGGAATCATCCCTTTTTCCAGGATCTCCCCCGCGGAGATCTTCTCCTCAAGGGCTTGGCGGGTGAACTTGGCTGCATCCTCCGCCTGCCCTTGGAATATGCTCTCCTGAAGAGATTTCAACAGATCATCCATTTTCAATCCCCTTTGTTAAATTGTTGGGCCGGTGGTGTAAATTTCCACGGTCTGGTCGTAGCCCAATTTTTCCGCCTTCACAGGCTTGCCGCTGCCCACGCCCAGAAGCTCGGCGTAAATCTTTTGGCCAACTCCATAGATCGTCTCTTTGCCCAGAAGGACTCCGCTGGCATCGATGTCGATGTGCTCTTTCATCGTTCGGCATTTTTCCGGGTGGCCCGCTACTTTGATTACCGGCACGATGGGATACCCCTGGGGTGCGCCTCCTCCGGTGGAGAAGACGATGACATTGCACCCGGCCGCAGCCAAACCGGTCATGATCTCGGCTTCTCTACCTGGAGAATCGAGGATAAAGAGTCCTTTGCCGGGAATGGTTTCGCCGTATTCCAGGACGCCCGTAATGGGCATGGAACCAGATTTGCAAATGGCCCCTAAGGATTTCTCCTCGATGGTCGTAATTCCTCCCTGAATATTCCCGGGGGTGGGCTGGCTTCCTCGCATATCCACGCCCACAGCGATGATCCGATTCTCCATGCGCTCAACGATGTCGAAGATTCGGGCGGCCACTTCGCCGCTCACAGACCGTCGGGCCAGGAGTTGCTCGGCCCCGAGGAACTCTGTGGTCTCTCCGAAGATCACCGATCCGCCTTTGGACAGGAGAAGATCGCTGGCCGCGCCCACGCCGGGGTTGCTGACCAAACCTGAGGAAGCATCCGACGAACCGCATTTGATGCCCATGACGAGGCGGTTGATGGGAAAAGGTCGAGGCTTGATCTGTGATAACCTCTTTTCCAATTTCTCGGCCAGCTCAATCCCCCGCCGGATCGCTTTGGTCATTCCTCCCAGGCTCTGAATAACCATCTTCTCAACTTTCTGTCCGGCCCCCTTGATCCCTTCGTAGACCTCCTCGATGGAGACACTTTCGCAGCCCAAACCGATGAGTAAGACTGCCCCCACGTTGGGATTGGTGCCCAGGCCGATCAGGGTCCGGGTTATGCGGTCCACGTCCGGTTTGAGCTGAGCACAGCCCTGATGGTGGAGCAAAGGTTTGGCACCCTTGATTTTCTTGCCGATGCGGGCGGCGACTTCGTTGGCACAGAAGACCGTGGGAATGATGGCCAGGTAATTTCTCGTGCCGACCCGGCCATGGGGGCGGGGATATCCTTTAAATTTTTCCATGCTTCAGCTCCTTCGACCCTGACCTCTATAAGCCCATTCTTTCATTCAGCCGGCTCCTTCTCTTACAAGGAGAGATGCTCAATAAATAAACCCCTCCTTTCATGGGGAGGGGTTAGGGAGAGCAATGATTCCTCTCGGAGGATAACGAAAATAAAATATAACAAAAGGATTAGAATTTCAAGGGCATTTTTTATCTTACCCACCTTCACTTTTGAATTTAGCTTTTATTGTGGCCCGGGTGGAAGGGCGGGGAGGTGCTTCGCTGGGCAAAAAGGCAGCTGTTCTTGCATTGCCCGGAGCTATACACAGCGACATGAATCTCAGCAAAAGTCGTCATTCCCGCGAAAGCGGGAATCCAGGAAAAAACTGGATTCCCCCGTATCAAGTACGGGGCAGGCTTAGTCAAGCCCGGAATGACAAACCCGATAATATTTATGTCGTCATGCATAACTTCTGCCGTTTCAGCAGGTCAATAAGCCTTTTTCCGCTCTCATTCTGCGGAGAAAAAGTGAAAGGTTGGAAGAAAGGCTCATCCCGCCGATTTGCCTGCGCTCAGCGTCTCCCCGCCTGGTCCTGGCTAATCGTTGCGAATTCATGAATGAAAAGTGAAGGGAAGCACCCATTAAAAGTTGTCAAAGGGGAAAACACTATGATATGATGCCTTCGATTTTGAACAATTACCGGTCGCCCGGGCGATCGAAACAGGAGGAGAAGAAATGGATTTTGAGCTGCCAGAAAGTATCCGACTCATGCGAGAAACTGTGCGCCGCTTCGTAAAGAATGATCTGGAACCTATCTCCCAGCAGGTAGAAGAAGGGGAGAAGATTCCCGAGAGCATTGTGCAGAAGATGCGCGATCTGGGATTTTTCGGGTTGGCCATCCCCGAGGAGTATGGGGGGATGGGATTGAACACCCTGGGAGAATGTGTGCTGAACGAAGAGTTTGGGCGGGTGAATGTCTGCTTCCGGTCACGTTTCGGGACGAACAACGGCATCGGCTCCCAGGGGATTCTGATCGATGGCACGCCGGAGCAGAAACAGAAGTACCTGCCCCGGATCGCCAGCGGAGAATGGACCGCGGCCTTCGCCCTCACCGAGCCCAACGCCGGGTCGGACGCGGCGAACATCCAGACCAAAGCGGTTCGCCAAGGAGACGTCTACCTGCTCAATGGTTTGAAGCACTTCATTACCAACGGGGATATCGCCAACGTGGCCACAGTGATGGCGGTGACGGATAAAGAGAAAGGTCCCCGCGGGGTGACGGCCTTCATCGTGGAGAAAACCTTTCCGGGATATTCTGTGGGCAAGATCGACCGCAAAATGGGCATTCATGGAAACAACACCGCGGAGCTGGTCTTCGAGGACTGCCAGGTGCCGGCTGAGAACATCATCGGGGGCGTGGAAGGGAGGGGGTTCGTAACGGCCATGAAGGTGCTGGAAAAGGGACGGATCACCATCTCCGCGGTGTGCCTGGGGACGGCCCAGCTTATGCTGGAAATGGGGGTGGCCTACTCCAAGCAAAGGGTGCAATTTGGCAAGCCCATCTCAGCGAATCAAGCCATCCAGTGGATGCTCGCAGACATGGCCATCTCCATCTATGCTGGAAGGCAGATGGTGTATCATACGGCCTGGTGCCGGGATCAGAAACAACGGGTTACCCAGCAGGCGGCCATGTGTAAGGTGTATTGCACGGAGATGGTCAACCGGGCAGTGGACTCGACCTTGCAGATCCATGGGGGCATGGGCTACATGAAAGAGTCCCCCATCGAGCGGGTGTACCGCGATATGAGATTGTTCCGAATTTTCGAGGGAACTTCGGAAGTGCAACGGATGGTCATCGCCAGAGAGCTGCTGAAGGACTGAATCACTTTTCGCACGCAGCTGAAGAGATCTCTGAAAAAGCGAAAAAGGGGGCTTTGAGTGGCGAAAAAAGTATCCGGAGCAGCGAAAAGCCACCTTTTTCAGAGACCTCTTCTATTCTTTTTGGGCATGTATCTGCGAAAATCAGAGCCCTAATTCATCGGAGGGTCTTCATGGCCGACATCAAAAAACCCAAGAAAGATTTTGCTGCCTCCGTTACCATTCCCATCGATAATGTCGCCCAGGCTTATCTGGAGTTGCTCCGGGATCGAGGAATTAAATATTTTTTTGGCAACGCCGGCACCGACTTCGCCCCCCTGGTGGACGCCTTCGCCCGATTCGCGGCAGAAGGAAAAGAGAATCCCCGGCCTGTTTTAGTGCCCCATGAGTTCGCCGCCGTCAGCATGGCCCATGGCTTCGCCATGGTCACCGGGCAAGCCCAGGTGGTGATGGTGCACGTGAACGTCGGAACTTCCAATGGCTTGACCGGTGTGATGAATGCATCCAGGGCCAATATTCCCTTGATCTTCACAGCCGGGAGGACGCCGATCACCGAAGGAGAACTTAAGGGAGGGCGTAACCTGCACATTCACTGGGCCCAGGAATCCTTCGATCAGGGGTCCATGCTGAGAGAATATGTGAAGTGGGATTATGAGCTGAGAAATTTTGCGCATCTGGAGAAAGTGGTAGATCGCGCCCTGAACATGGCCATGTCCGAACCAAAAGGGCCGGTGTACCTGAGCCTTCCGAGGGAGGTTCTGGCTGAAGAGCATCAAGATTTTACTTATTCCCCATCGGGCCCCAGGCGCTATGCCAAACCGGGTCCGGATGTTGAAGCCATCCACCAGGCCGCGGAGTTGTTGAAAGATGCCCAGAACCCCCTGGTGATTACCTCCATGGTCGGGAAGAATCCGGCAGCGGTCGGGGAGTTGGTGAAGCTCTGCGAATCCTTGGCCATCCCCGTTACCATTTCCCTGAGCAACCTTTATGTAAATTTTCCAACCGAACACCCCCTGCACCTGGGATTCGATCCCTTGAAATATGTCGGGACCGCCGATGTGATCCTGGTTGTTGAGTGCGACGTGCCCTGGTTTCCCATCAAGGTTAAGCCCATGCCCAATGCCAAGGTCATCCAGTTGGGTATCGATCCCTTTTTCTCGCGCTACCCCATGCGCACCTTCCCGGTGGACATTCCCATCTCTTCTGAGCCGGAGGCCGGGCTGAGGGCTTTGAGAGAGGCCCTCCTGGCCCATCGATCCAAAAAGCAGAGAACGGTCAGAGAGCGGTTCAAGAGCTTGGCCAAGGAGCATGAAGCCCAGAAAGCCACTTGGAAAG
>Ga0315280_10007493_pt1 | contig 14627 bp, 21 predicted proteins | sample YL17G06_40_MG_FD_203697 | JGI IMG/M metagenome (GOLD analysis project Ga0315280, IMG submission 203697) | Sediment microbial communities from Yellowstone Lake, YNP, Wyoming, USA - YL17G06_40 | ecosystem: Environmental > Aquatic > Freshwater > Lake > Sediment | place: USA: Wyoming | collected...
GCGCGAATCGTGCATGAGATACTGTCACCGTATTATTCACGGCAGGGCGGATCTTGGCAGAAGTGTATTGCTTGCAACGGCTTTGTCGTCAAAGCTGCGGTCAAGGTGAGACTTTGCCTTGGCTGCCCTGGTCTGAATCACAATCTCCCCTTGCTTCGAATGTAAACATGAAATGCATGATCGTAATTGACTGCCATACTATGCCTTTTTTCACCCCAAGACACCAAGCGGAGTGCTCCGGTTCAATTTGTGAACAAAGGAGTTCCGGAAACTGCAACCGGGAACTGCTCTCTGCGAGAGGCACTCGGTTTAGAATTGACTTACGGGTTAGGAGTTTGCTAGAATAGCTTGTTTTTTTCCTTTAAGGCCGACATCTGGCTTGCGCAACCGCACTTGACTGTACTGTAAGTGAGAAAGCGAAGCTGTATCTAAGGCAAGCTAAGAACCCCCGCGTGATTTGGAAACCTGGTTGAATTTCCGGAAACAGATTGTCCTCAGCCGGTAGTGTTGCTGTTTTCGTGTCGGCGTCCGCCGGCGTTCTTCCGCGACCCATTTCTTCGGTTGCTCAAAACCGTCCAGCACCTGGTTTCCTCCCGGGATTCGCAATGGCTGCTGTTGGTCAGGTGCATGCATCTCGCACATTTGAGTTCCGACTGATGGAAAGTTCAGATCATCTTCACTATAATGGCAACAAATAACAGGGCTTGGTTATGGGCCATCTCTCCATTGAGATTCCTGAAGACGTTCTGGAAGCGATGAAGCTGCCTCCGGTTGAGGCTGCTGCTCGGCTGCGCACGGAACTGGCTTTACGGCTTTACGAAAAGCGATTATTAAGCTTCGGGAAAGCGCGCAAGCTTTCCGGAAAGACCCGCTGGGAGTTTCACGAGCTTCTGGGCGAACAGGGAGTCCAGCGAACCTACGATCAAGAGGAACTGGAGCAGGATCTGGATGCGCTCAGGAGATTGGGGTGACAGCCGTCAGCAATTCGTCGGTTCTGATTGCTCTCAGTTCCCTCGGGCAATTGGCTTTGGTCCAGCAACGGTTTCCCTCTGGAATCCTCATTCCAAACGCAGTTTGGCGCGAAGTTGTAGAGGAGGGCGGCGACCATCCTGGTGCGCGCGTGGACTGTCCCCGATTTTTTCGGGAATCGGCTGCCGATATTCTTCGTGAAGATGAGTGATCGTTCTTCTTGCCGTCCGCCGGCGTTTTCCTACGTCCAAAATGCTTTTTTCTTCGCTTACTTACGCCGGAGACGAAGCTGCAGTACCGGTGAGGGCCGAGCGTTTCTATCAGGAATTTGGCCGCAGCCAGCGGGCCAGGTCGGAACGGGAAGTGAATTCGAGCAGCGCCTCGCCAAGCGCTTCGATCCGGGAAAGGTTGAGCTTTCGGATGGCTCTCTCTTGGGAGGCGGTCAAAGCTCCAAAGCGGCGTCTGAGCATCCTCAGGACCAGGTCAACCTCGCCCTGTTGCCGTCCTTCCTGGCGCCCCCTATGGATTCCCTTCTGGAGACCTTCCTCGCGGCCTTGGCGGCGGCCCCTGATGATGCCAAGCTCGATGAAGGGATTGGTTAGTTGAATGACCTTTTCTTTTGTCATATCTAGCGATACTTTACTCATTTCTCTCTCCAATTGCAAAGCCTCCCGGGTACTGAGCCGCTGGTATTTTGAAAAAAAGCCGGCCACGAGCTCCTTGTCTTCCTGGCCGATGGGAGTTTCAGCCAATTTGGCGATAGGATAAACGGGAAGCTCGAAGTCTCGCCAATCAAGCATGAAGTATTCGAGCATGCGCCTGCCCAAGCCTGGATCAGGTTGGGCTTGGTGTTCGAGGTGAATGAGGAATGCAGCAGCTTTTCCTCGGAAGCGGGTCTTAATCAGCAAGTCTCCGGTACGTTTTCGGCCCTCGATGGTGAGTCGCTCCTTGTCGACAAATTCCAGCACGTTGAAATCGACGAATTTGGCTACATCGGGAAGGAAAGCGTCGAAGAAGCCGCGCAGGATCGCGGGCGACTTCAGGAGCATTTTGAAGAGCGCATCGTGGTTCATGGCCTCGCCCGACGCGTATATTGTTTCGCCAGCGACGCGCCTGTTTCCTGAAAAGTTACCCGCGCCAGTCTGCCAGCGTCCGCCGGCGTTCTTCCGCGTCGTGTTTTTCAAGATCATTCACGCCGCCTTGAGCGTTTTCGCTGGCTTTTGATATAATTCCGGGTATGGATGCTGCTGAATTTCCCCAACGTGAGCTAGCCTCCCTGGCGCAGACCTATGGGATTCGTATGCTTCTGCTCTTCGGCTCAGCCGTCTCCGGACGCGAACATACGGATAGCGATGTCGACCTGGGCTTGCTTCTGAAGAATCCGAATCTCGGCTACAGGGAACGAGCTGCTCTTCAGAATGAGCTGCAGCAGATGTTCCCTGAACGAGAGGTCGATCTGGCGATCCTCAACCACGCCGATCCGCTCTTCCTGAAAAAGGTGACGGAACAATGCATGTTGATCTATGGTGATACGTCCGAGCTTCAATCGTTGAAGATGTATGCTTTCCGGCGCCACCAGGATCACAAGCGGTTCCTAGAGATGGAGCGCCGCTATGTGAAGAGCTACCTCGCAAGGATCCTCAACCGGCCATGATCGACCCAGACTTGGTATTCAGGAAGATGAATCTCATAGGGCCGGATTTGGAGAAGATCATAGCGCTTGCGGCCAAAGACTTGGAGGGCTATCTGGCGGATTCCACTCTCGAGGATTTGGCGGAACGTTATCTGGAGCGTGTGATTGGGCGGATGATCGACATCAACTTTCACCTGATTACCGAGTCGGGGCTGCCGCCGCCGAGGGATTATTACGATTCGTTTTTAAAGCTCGGCGAAATGCATATTCTGCCGTCGGATTTGGCCAGGCGGGTGGCTTCTTGTGCGGGTCTACGCAATAGGATCGCCCACGAATACGATGCGATCGATCCCATTCAGGTCCATGGGGGATTGAAGGCAGCGGCCACGGACATACCCGAATACTTGCGTCACATCGAATCGTATCTTGAGCGGCACCGTGACTCGGGGTGACACGCAATAATCTTGTAAGAGTTTGTTTTGTCGCCATCCGTCGGCGTTTTCCCGCGTGCTCTACTTTTTCAAGTGCGCGGTTTCTGCTGGGGCGACATAATATTGTTGCTATGTTAACCTCATACATCCAGGCTGCAATGTGCCATGCGACATACGAAATTCTGCCGGATCGAACCTTCTACAGTGAGATAGCGGGTTTTGCGGGAATTTATGCAAACGCGCCGACGCTCGAGCAATGCCGCGAGCAACTGCAAGAGGTCTTGGAAGACTGGATTGTGCTGGGACTTCGTCTGGGGCACACGCTGCCTGAGGCGGATGGGATCCGACTAGATATAAACGCAGAAGTGGCCTGATGCCTGCTTTTGGGCCGATAAAACGAAGGGAACTCATCGCTTTCCCGAAAGTGAAAAACCCGTGTGGGTCAGTGCGGGTCCGTGGTCTGGAGATGATCGTTGCCTAAGCTCGCACCTCTTTCCTGGCGGGAACTGGTGAAGCGGCTGCGCGAACTTGGGTTTGAGGGACCGCCGGAAGGGGATTCACTAATCGGATTCAACCTGCTAGAATGCATTTGCCAATGGAAACCAACAGTGACTACAGCCGTATTACGGTCGAGCCTGGAAAACGCTCCGGCCAGCCTTGTATTCGGGGTCTCAGGATAACCGTCTGGGACGTGCTAAGTTGGCTGGCTTCCGGCATGAACGAAGACGAGATTCTCGGCGACTACCCTGAGCTGGAGAAGGACGATTTCCGGGCCGTTTACGATTTTGCCGCGCGCATGGGGCGTAGGGTAGCCCTGTGAAGTTGCTGTTCGATGAGAACTTATCCCGCAGACTCATGCCGCTTGTGGCGGATCTCTATCCTGACTCCACTCACGTTGCCATGGTAGGGCTTCTCCAAAGTCCGGATAGGGAAGTCTGGGAGTATGGCAGGGCTCACGGATTTGTTATCGTCACAGCGGATGCCGATTTCTATGAGCTGGCAACCACGTATGGTCCACCACCCAAGGTCGTTTGGCTCCAAGGTTGCGGCTATCCGACGCGAAACGCCGCGCAACTGATTCGGGATCAAGCTATCCGGCTGAATGAATTTGCCTCAGACAAAGATCGGGCCATTCTAATTCTGAGGCGATAAATAAGATGTGAGCCTCCCCGATTTGGCAAATACCTTATGCGGACATCTATTGAAGCGGCAGCCACCCATGCCTCCAAGCACCCAGTATCCGATGCTCTAGCAGCCCGTTTCCTTCCAGCCTTTGAGGTTCCTGAAGCTCAAGTAACAACCGACAAACGTGACCCCTCATCGCTTCCGGCCAATCCGTAAGCATTCTCCCGCGCCGGAGAAGGAAACCGAGTTCTGAAGCACCCGATCCCTGGTAGACTGGCCGCAGGAGGCTTGCGACAATGTCCATAAAGCCGACTGCCGGGTTTCAGCGGCATTTCGAAGCGCTGCTGCGCGCGCTCGTCCCGGAACTGAAGCGCTACTATGCCGGCCGTCTGGTCTCAGTAGTTGTGTATGGATCCGTAGGCAGGGGCGTCGCGCGCGCGGACTCGGATGTGGATCTCCTCCTGGTGATTGATCCTCTGCCGGACGGCCGTCTAAGGCGCGTGGATGAATTCGCACCAGTGAAGAAAGCTCTTCGCCGCCGGTTGGACCGCCTTGCGGATGAGGGCATTCACACGACTCTGGCGCCGGTGTTTAAGACGCGCGCGGAAGTGCGGCGGGGCTCGCTCCTTTTTCTCGACATGATCGACGACGGCCGAATCCTGTTGGATCGCGGCGGCTTTTGGAAGGACTACATGCGCGGATTTCAGGAAAGGCTTCGCCGGCTCGGCGCCCGCAAAGTAAGCGTCGGGGACCGCTGGTACTGGGATTTAAAGCCTGATTACAGGGCAGGCGAGGTTTTCGAGATATGACAAACTCGGCGCTGGCGCGGAGTTACCTGCGGAAGGCTGCTGTTCGTCTTTCGCTTTTGCCCCTTCTGCAGAGAAAGGGCGCCTATGGGGATGTGGATTTTATCCCTACCGAAGAATATGGCATCGAAGACGGGCGTCGGGCCATCCGTGCGGCGAAGATGGCGGTCCAGACCGCCCGCCTGGTGCTTCGGCGAAGCAAGTCCCGCTAAAGGTACGAGGTGAGTTTTGCTGCGGCGATATTGTTGATCATGCCCGCAACAGCCCTGAGGGGATTCAAGAACCCCGCTTGATACAAGAAAGGCAACAGCAAAGTCGCGAAGGATCTCAAACCAAATGTTATCTTCGCGGTCTTCGAGGTCTTCGTGGTTCAAAAGCAGGGTATCCGTTTAAAACCCGGAAGGCCCCCAAATAGATGATCCTCTTGTCCGATAAGCGCGTCGCTGTTACCGGGTGAGACGGATTTCTTGGCCGCCATGTCGTGCAGGCGTTGCGCAGTCGCGGCTGCTTGCACATCACTATTCCTTTGATCACGCAATAGGATCTGACAATTGATGGTGCGTGAGATGGGAGGAGAGCTGAATGCCAACTCGTGCCCGTGACTGGTTGAAACAGGCGCTCAGGAACCTGGACCAAGCGCAGGATTCGCGCCAAGCCGATCGGCACGAATGGGCGTGCTTCGCGGCACAGCAGGCGGCGGAAATGGCTGTCAAGGCTTTGCATCTCTATCTCGGACAGGAGGCCTGGGGCCACGTTGTCGCGAAGCTGCTGCGGGAATTGCCCGAGACAGTGCGACTTCCCGACATGATCGTTGATAAAGGCCGCGTGCTTGATACGTTCTATATTCCTCCCCGGTACCCCAACAGCCACCCAGAAGGCGCCCCGTTCGAGCATTATGGTTCGCTGCAAAGCCAGGAGGCCATTGACTATGCCCGTGAGATTGTTGAGTTCGTCCGTTCTCAGATGGCCTGATCAACACATAGTAGACCAGGCAGTGCGCCGTTGGGCGGAAACGGTTGTCGCCAGTCACCCGGAGGTGTCCCGGATTGGCTACTTTGGATCTTACTCACGCGGCGATTGGGGCGTTGGAAGCGACTTGGATCTGGTCATCGTCGTGGAAAGGGCGGATCAGCCATTCGAAAGACGAGGTGGGGAGTGGGATGTGACCGGCCTGCCTGTGCCCGCCGATATTCTGATTTATACGCAGGATGAATTTCGGTCCGTTTGCCAGCGTGGACACGTTTCTTCCCCGTTGATGCGAGAAACTACCTGGGTGTATGTCCGGCCCTAAGAGTTCTTAAATCACCTCAAGGTCCCGCATTACCTTCATGACGGTCGATGGAAGTTGAGTACGTTGTTCCTCTCGGCGAGAATGCGCGTAAAAGGCATCTCCATGAGACGAGCCGGGGGACGGTCGTCAGGTTTGTCGTTCAACTTAAAGTCTTTCTTGATGGGAAGTGGCGGCCCGTCGTACGCTATGACAGTGTCCATGGTTTCACCCATGTTGACTGGTACAAGCGCTCGGGAGAGTCTCGGAAAGAGCAGCTGCCTTTTACTTTTGCGGAAGCTTTGACGGTTGCAGATGAGGATATCCTCGAGAGATGGGAAGTGTATCGGAATCGTTTTTTGGAAGGGGAATGGCCATGACCGCATATGAAAAAAAACAAGCGATGCTGGTCACAGAGTTTGACCGCTATGTCATGGAGCACCCTGACTTTGCTGCCCAGATCCCCGTTGGGGCGCAGGTTGTGATTGAGCTGGAGGGGGATGAAGCATTTAACGCCTGGACGCGATCCCTGGCGGACAGGCAGCGTGACAATGGGCAGGCTGTTGTTCAGGTGAAGGTGAAGAGGTTGAAGCCTGTGCATTCTCGGCTTGAGGAGCCCGTAATAGAGAAAGTCCGCTGAGGATCAAATACGGAGACGGGCTTCGCAGTCCCAAGCTATGAAGAATCCTCAACTGGCCGTGCGTGCCGGAGCGCGTGGGCAGCGTTGCTTGTCACCTTATTTTTGACATGAAAATCCTCTCGGTTCTCGGCACAAGGCCCGAGGCAATAAAACTCGGACCCATTGTTCGTGAGCTGAAACATCTTTTATTTATCTTCTTCGTGCTTGTGCGTGTCCTTCGGTAGGACGACCACGATCTCTTTCTCTCTTTGACGAACCTCTTCAAGGTCGATTTCGCTTTTCTTTCGTGCGGCAAATCCCGCCTTCATGGACTCCTCCCGCCTGCGCAGCTCATCGAGGGTCTTACCACATTTGCCGTCGATTATCGTAGCGGGTTGTTGGTAGCTCGTAATGTTCCGGCGCGGGTTTGCGGGCAGTGTGGGCAGTCGTGGATTACCGACGAGAGCGCCGCGCACTTAGAGTCTCTTCTGCAAGAAGCCAAAGCAGGCGGGAAGCGGATCGAAATCGTGGATCTGGCTGCGTAGCCGGTGCTTGCGGGATATCGATATCGGGATGCCGTTCAGAGGCTGAAGCAAGTCGAGTGAATTTGGTCAAGCGCCACAAAGATGATCCACTTGCCTGATAAGCGCATTGCCGTGACCGGGGGAGATGGTTTTCTGGGCCGCCACGTCGTGCAGACCTTGCGCAATCGCGGTTGCTCGCACATCACGGTGGCTTTGATCACGCAATATGATCTCACCAAGGAAGCATCCGTCGAGCGGTTCTATGCCGAGGCTCGACCAGAAATAGTGATCCATTTAGCCGCCGAGGTAGGCGGTATCGGCGCCAATCGCGCCAACCCAGGTCGCTTTGCCTATGCCAACCTTGTCATGGGCGCATTGCTGATTGAGCACGCCAGACTCGCCGGAGTTGAGAAATTCGTGCAGATCGGAACCATCTGCGCCTATCCCAAATTCACTCCCGTGCCCTTCCGCGAGGAGCACCTGTGGAACGGTTACCCCGAAGAAACCAATGCCCCCTACGGATTGGCAAAGAAGATGCTGCTTGTGCTCGCACAGGCCTACCGGCAGCAATATGGCTCCAATATCATCTACCTCCTGCCAGTGAACCTCTATGGACCGGGAGATAACTTTCATCCGGAATCCTCGCACGTCATCCCCGCGTTGATCCGCAAGTGCGTTGAAGCCATCGAGTGCGGCGCGCGAGAAATCGTCTGCTGGGGTGACGGCTCGCCAACTCGCGAGTTTCTTTATGTCGAGGACTGTACAGAGGCGATAATGCTGGCCACGGAACGGTACGATGAATCCGATCCGGTGAACATAGGCGCGGGCTTTGAGATTTCCATTAAAGATCTGGTCGAGCTAATTGCCGAGCTGACGAGATTTGATGGAAAAGTGACATGGGATACAAGTAAGCCGAATGGACAGCCCAGACGGTCCCTGGATACCACCCGAGCGGCCGAGCTTTTCGGCTTTCGTCGCACGATCGAATTCCGCGAAGGGCTCCGCCGCACCATTGACTGGTACCGTGAGAATCGACACGGAGTCTGACAACTTCCAAGCCTGGAGATAGCGAATGTCGAAAAAGGCTCTGGTCACTGGAATCACTGGCCAGGACGGCTCCTACCTTGCCGAGCTTCTGTTGAGCAAAGGTTACCAGGTCTGGGGCATCATTCGCCGCTCGTCGTCCTTCAATACGGCCCGCCTGGACTCCATTTATCAAGACCCCCATGTTGCGGATCGAAGGCTTCATCTGCTTTACGGCGATCTAAACGATGCATCATCTCTAAACAAGATTCTGAAGATCGTGCGTCCCGATGAGATCTACAATCTGGGCGCACAATCGCACGTAAGGGTCTCATTTGACATACCTGAGTACACTGCAGAGGTCACGGGCGTCGGGACAGTGCGCTTGCTTGAGGCCATGCGTGAGCTGGAGCTCAATGCTCGCTTCTATCAGGCATCATCCTCTGAGATCTATGGCAAGGCCACTGAAATCCCTCAACGTGAGACGACCCCGTTTTATCCGCGCAGTCCCTATGGTGCAGCCAAAGCTTACGCTTTTTATATCACGCGCAACTATCGGGAAGCTTACGGCATGTTCGCCGCCAACGGGATTCTCTTCAATCATGAGTCCCCGCGCCGGGGCGAAACCTTCGTATCACGCAAGATCACGCGGGCAGTGGGACGCATCAAACACGGTCTGCAGGATCGACTATACCTCGGGAATTTGGAAGCCAAACGCGATTGGGGTTTTGCCGGCGATTACGTGGAGGCCATGTGGCGCATGCTTCAGGCCGATGAGCCCGACGACTATGTGATCGCGACGGGTGAGTGCCATTCAGTTCGAGAATTCTGCCAGCTCGCATTCTCGCATGCCGGGCTTCCTCTCAGTTGGGGCGGCCACGGAGCTGAGGAAAAGGGATTCGGTCCTGACGGTCGCATCCTGATAGAAATCGATCCCCGGTATTTCCGTCCCACTGAGGTGGATATGCTCCTGGGCGATTCTACGAAAGCTCAGACGAAGATAGGCTGGACGCCCACCGTTGACTTTACCACTCTCGTCCGCTCCATGGTCGATGCCGATGAAGCTCTGGCCAAAAGCGAGAAGCGCCAAGCCTATGCGAAAACGATCTGACCTCCATAACGACCCGGTCATATGAGAAGCAAGCCTTGCGGAGGGTTCAGCCGAAAAGATGGGTTGAAAGCCTCCTGCCAGGGGTTGTATCTGTCGAGAAACGTAACAATAAGAGTTCTTAAATCACCTCAGGGGGAAGGACATGGGAACTCCAGAAGACACAATTCTCGCATCTGTGTCCGTCCGTCGAGGACTCTTGCTCGGCATAGGGCTCAGGCGGGCTCGGCCTGGCAGTGGAAGTGCGGATGTCTTTCTCCGGGAAAGGACGGCAGTGGCCACCTGGCCTGACCTGACAGAGGTTCTTTCTGGGCTGCCGTGGGCAGTAGTTGGTGCCGTAGCGACCCGCGCTTACATGCCGGAGCGGACCACACAGGATCTTGACATTCTGGTGCCGGCGGAGAACTGTCAGGAAGTGAGGGGCCGGCTCGAGGCGGCTCAGTTCCAGAAGATCCAGGAATTGAGGATTGGGGGTGCGACGTGGCGTTCACCAGCAGGTAGTCTGGTAGATGTTATCGAGTCGGAGGAAGGGTGGGTGTCAGAGGCTCTTCAGCACCTGGAACGAGATTCTCAGCGCCTTCCCGTGCTCTCCCTGCCCTACCTGGTTTTGATGAAGGTTCTGGCCGGGCGCGCCCAGGATCTTGCAGATGCGGCCCGCATGTTGGGCCTAGCTAAAGAGGAGCTTAGGCAGGCAACCCGAGAGGTGTTCCAGCGCTATGCACTGGATGCCCTTGAGGACCTCGAGAGCCTGATCACCCTGGGGAAGCTGGAAATGGGAGAGGCAGGCTAACAATGGAAACAACTCCCCATCTCGCTCGTTCTCTCAATATTCGCTCCTTGCACCTCATACCCTGTCAGAACTTAGCTCGCTTTGCTCGCAAACCTTAGGGGTAAGGGGCAGAGGGATAAAGGGAACAAAACACCATCTGGAACCCTCTATCCCTTTGCTCCTTTGTCCCTTCGCCCCTGTAACAAATTAAAAAATCGTGACGAAAGCCCATTTTTTCACAATTAGTTGTGTAATTTCCGAGACGTTGATTTAGATCTCTGTGGGTCTGCGTGGATCCGCGGGCTATTCTCTGCCGTTGCCGCGCCTGCTGATGTAGCGCTCGATCATCGTGATCAGAGCGTTGAGTCGCTCGTCTGTACGCGCCATGCGCTCATCCGTACGGGCCATGTGCTCGTCCGTACGCGCCATGCGCTCGTCCGTACGCGCCATGCGCTCGTCGGCCAGGCGGGCCTGTTCTTCGACGATGCGCCCGATTCTCATGATGAAGTCTCCAATCTGGCCAATCTGCGCGGAGTGCTTCGCAATCTGCGCGGAGTGCTCCGCAATTTGTGCGGAGTGATTGCGGACGATATCTTTCAACGACTCGAGGTCTGCGGCGAGCTGGGCCTGATGCTGGGCGAGAAACTCCATCTGTCGCTCGAATCGTTCAAACCGATCTTTTTCCTCGGGTGTCATGCTGGAATCCTCCCCCTCCTGTCGACAGTATAGCTTACTCACGTAATGTTTCACCTGACAAGCTTTGATTTCAGGAGGCGATTTAACAACCGCCATGTGTTTTCAAGGCAGAGGTGATTTAAGAACTTACCCGGGTAACTGCTTTGAGGTCTTGGAGGTCTTCGCGGTTCGCTTTTTTATGAAATAGATCCGCCGCGGGCGAAACAACGTGGACGCCAGGATTGAAACGCTTCGGGGATGATGGTAACGTCGAAGGTAATCATGAGACGGGCAAGGATCAGATTCACATACAACGACTATCTTCTGCTCCCCGAGGACAAGCGCTACGAGATCCTCGATGGAGAGCTGTACGTGGTCGCCGCTCCCAACACAAAACACCAAAAGGTGTCTCTCAATCTGGTGGTGGCACTATTTCAGCATGTGAAAGCAAGCGGCCTTGGTCAAATCCTCGAGGCGCCATGCGACGTAGTTCTCTCCGCGGAGAACGTCGTCCAGCCTGATATCCTCTTCATCCGCAAGGAACGCCTCGGTATCATCGGTGAATTGAACCTGCAGGGTGCGCCCGACATCGCTATCGAAATACTCTCGGAAGCAACCCGGCGCAAGGACCTCGAGGTTAAAAGGAAGATCTACGCAGGGTTTGGCGTCCCGGAGTACTGGATCGTCGATCCTGAGGCTGACACCGTCGAGGTTCTCGTCTGGAGCGAACTGGGATACGTTGCGGCAGGAGTCTTCAGAAAGCCGGACCGACTATCCTCACCGCTGCTACCCGATCTGAAGCTTCCGCTTTCCGATATCTTTGAGGTGATTTAAGAACTGGCGATGATTTCGAGTTTTTTGCTCCAGGCTTTCCCCATTCTCTCAGATGGATCGATCCAGCGGCATAGTGAGATCAAGAATGCATTCGGAAACCAGCCCTGCGAGCAGACCAATCCATAATGACTTCAGCCGAGACGGTTCAGCGGGCTTTGACGAAAGGTCGCAGGAAAGCGGGAATCTCCGGAGGCGAGTCGATTTCCCTCCGTGATCTTTTGTTCGATTCGAATCTCGAATCTGCTCGAAAGCCCCTTCAAGCGACATGCAGCGAGAGGCGCTCCGGGGTTTCCGGCATTCCCTTAAGAACTGTGAACTTCCCCTCCACGGAGATGTTTAGTTGCTCGGCCATCAGGGCTCTGACTGCGACCTCGTTTGTCGGCTGCAGTCTTTTCTTCCGCGCTCGTTCCCATTTCAAGATGGCGGGCGCCGACAAACCGAGAAGCCTGCCGAATCTTTCCATCGACAAACCAAGAGACTTGCGCAGGAACTGCACCTCGGCGCCCCTTATTGGAATCCCTTGGAGTACGATCTCTCTGGCGATTTCCCGTTCGATGAGCGCAAGATCCGCTTCTATAACGTCGCCGTGGCTGGTGTGTTGGATCGGAACATTCTCGAGATAGACATAATCGAGACCGCAGATCGCATAACGCATGATCTTCATTCTCATCGAATTCATGTTTTAAAAAAGCGTGACTATCACCACAATGGCAGCCAATGCGCAGATCACGGTCAGGGGCTCCCCGTCGAGATCCTCACCCTCAATGCGGTAAGTTCCATGTTCGGCCTGATAGAGGCAGGATCTGGCAGTTCGTCCACAGGCCTGGATGTCGGCCTTCGTAACCGACCTCTGGCTCATCCGGCGGGCGGCATGAACCGACAGAAGGAATCTTCCGGCCTTCAGAGCATCGAGGATCGCTTCTGCTTCATTGCCCATCGCAGTATTAACTAGGTTAATGGGGTTGTCAAGTGGCGGCCAAAACAGGTCCCGCTTTGCCAGATAATGTTTCTCCCTCGCCGCGGCTATTTCAAAAGTGAGGTGATTTAAATACTCCGTGAGGATTTCTAATAATTGTCCCCAGCCAAGACGGCGCCCCAAATGGATTCCGGAACTGTCTCCCGCGGATTTCAGAGGAAGATGGGGCTCAAGTGGCGACACTTCTTCTTATGGCACTCTTTTTCAGGCGGCGGAAACAAAGGGTTTGAGGTAGAGCGGGATCTCGGGAGGCGAAAGCTGATCGAACCAGTGATTATCTCCCGTAGCCTTGAACTTCCTTTCCTTGACGGTCACATCCACGACAAATCTCATGACACGATCCACCAGGGTAGTCATGACGCCCATCAGCGAGACTACGGAAGCCCGGCGCAGGGATCGGACGGGAGGTTCGCGGAGGATGGCATTGTCATCCTTGAGGGTGCTGTTGGTTCTTTCGGCTGCCGATCGCAGGCAGTGCAAGTGGCGGAAGCGCTGGGTTCCTCTGGGGATTTCCAGAAGCAGGCGCGGCCGCTGGGCAATCGGAACATGGGTGGAGAAGCCGAGTTGTTTCGGGCGATGGGGACAATTCCGGTACAGTTCAAGAATGGCAGGATCTTTGGACTTCACGCACTGCTTGAAGCAGGAAAAGGAAAGCCTTTGGGCGGCGGCATCGAATCCATTGGGACGCATGGGAAGGTTGCAGTATGAAACAAAGGGCCAGCCGTTGCGGTCATAGCCACGCTGGAGAAGGGCTTCGCGGACGAGCTTTTCGTTTCTGGGATTGTAATCGATCAGAGGAATGGCGCCCTGCTTGCGGACAAACTCGTAATTATCAAACTCGTCGTATTTGGCATCGAGTAAATGAATCCGGGGATCGGTGCAATGGAAGCGACGGATTTGCTCCTGCAGGGGAAGGATCTCACCATGGCTCCCCAGCACCCATGCACCCCAGCTCCCGTTGGCGTTGCCGGCAATGGTGATGCAGCCGACGGGAAGTTCGATGCCCAACGCAGGTTCGATCGAGGTGGTGATGATGGCGTTATAGCCGAAGATCTTTTCGGTCTTGTCGGGGTTGGAGGGCTTGCGGCGCACGCCGATGCGGGCGTCACGGCCGTAAGGGAGCTTGGGACAGCGGAAACGGAACGAATCGGGCGTTTCGCCGAGGAACGAGGATACGGCGAGAGCCTGAATGTTGGACTCTCGGAATCTGAGCACCAATCCGTGTTTGGCGAGCGGCTCTTCGACGCGGAAGAATTTGAGGTTGTTGCTGTCGATGGCGGAGAGTTCCTGGGAAGCGTTTTCGAGGGTGAAGGAAAGGATCGTGATTTTGGGGCGTTTGATGTCCTCGGGAAAGTTGGCATTCGGGCATTCGGTTCTGACGCGGCATTCTTTGCCGGGGACAATCTGAGCGGGATCCTGGATCCGGTAGAGGACCCGGTCATGAACTTTCTGTGCGACATTGTCGGCGGGGATCGAAGCGCAGGAGTCGTTGAAGTGACAACAGCCGCGATAACGAGCGGCGGAAGGAAACAGGGTGCCATCGGTGGCCTGGATGTTGTAGCTCAGGAAGCCGAGCTTCTCGAACAGGGAAACGAGGGCATGAAGGATATCCTGGTAACGGCTCTCGCCGAGGCGGCAGCGGAAGTTGGTGAAGGTGGCGCGGCAGGGGATGGCATCGTCACGAAGCCCGGCAAGGGTGCGATAGGATTGACCCAGCCCGGCATCGCGCAGGATGGAGCAGAAGTGTTTGCTATCGGCGATCTTGTCGAGATAGCGGCAGAGGTCGAGAACGAACAGCGAGACGGGATCGTAGCAAGGGGCTCCGAAGATGGAATAGGCGTCGGCGGAGACAGAGCGCACGAAAGAAA
>Ga0315280_10007494_pt1 | contig 14626 bp, 15 predicted proteins | sample YL17G06_40_MG_FD_203697 | JGI IMG/M metagenome (GOLD analysis project Ga0315280, IMG submission 203697) | Sediment microbial communities from Yellowstone Lake, YNP, Wyoming, USA - YL17G06_40 | ecosystem: Environmental > Aquatic > Freshwater > Lake > Sediment | place: USA: Wyoming | collected...
AGACGTAGTTGGAGATGAACACGGCCCATAGCAGCGGCAGGGGCAGGACCCCGAGAAAGGCGATGGCCAGGAACAGGCAGGTGTCAACGGCCTCGCCCACTAGGGTGGAGCCGATCGTCCGGGTCCACAGCCACCGGCCCCGGGTGAGGATCTTCATCCGGGCCAGTACGTAGCTGTTGGAGAACTCGCCGGAGAAGTAGCCCACCAGGCTGCCCAGCACGATCCTCGGGGTCTGGCCCAGGATGGCGTGGTAGCTTTGCTGCAGCTCCCAGCCTGCGGCAGGAGGAAGCAGGTCGACCAATGCGAACACGGCCGCCGCCAGGCCGAGGCTGATGAAGCCGGTCCAGATCACCCGGCGGGAGCGCCGGTACCCGTAGACCTCGGTCAGCACGTCGCCGAAGATGTAAGCCAGGGGAAAGAGGATCGTGCCGCCGTCGAAGGAAAAGGGGCCCAGGCGCAGGATCTTGGTGGAAGCCACGTTGGAGATCAGCAGGACGGCGACAAACGCCCCGGTGATCAAATCCAGCCAGCGGTAGGTTCTCTCCTTGCTCATGTGCCCTTGCCCGTGAGGTGTCAGGAAACTATACGGGCTGGCGGGCAAAGAATCAACCGCGGCTCCGGCCCGGAGGTCCTAATTACGCTTGAAGGCTAAACATCGTGATGTTACGATGAGCGGGTCGAGACCGGCACGCGTCTGGTGCGGGTCCAATGCGTAACCCTGGCTTGCGGCAAGCCTATCGCAACAATGGTAAACTACCTTGTGCCGGAGCTCGTGCCCGGCATCGAGAAGCGGAGCGGGGGCATGAAATCCCTGTATGCCGAAGCGGCGAAACTCGAGGTTCCCCTACTGCGGGTAGTGGCGAACAGGCACGAGTACTGCCTCCATACCAAGAGCCGGCCGCCCCGCCCGGCGGCCGGCTAGAGGAGCGAAGCTCATGAGAATGACGGCGAGGGACATCGCGCGCCTGACCGACATCAGCGCCGTCCGCACCCGCTACGGGGAGGCGGAGATCCGCGAATTGGCGGAGACTGCGAAACGGTACGGCTTCTTTGCGGTGCACGTGCTGCCCTGTTGGGTTTCCTTCCTGCGGGGCCTGCTGGCGGGCTCCAACGATGTCCTGACCGGGGCCCCGGTCGGCTTCCCCGCAGGCGGGCACCGCACGGACATCAAGGTGGCCGAGGCCCGGGCCCTGGTGGCGGACGGGGTGCAGGAAATGGACATGATGCTCAACGTGGGCAAGCTGCGCTCCGGCGAATACCGCTACGTCGAGGAGGAGATCAAGGCGGTGGTGCAGGCCGCAGGAAGGGTTCCCGTGAAAGTCATCATCGAAGCGCCACTGCTCACCGACGACCAGATCCGGAAGGCCTGCGACCTGTGCATCGGCGGGGGAGCCGCCTTCGTGAAGACCTCGACCGGCTGGCTGCCCAACGGAGCCACCCTGGACATGATCCGGCTGATCACCGCGCACGTGGGCCGGTCCATCCAGGTCAAGGCGGCCGGCGGCATCCGCGACCTGCAGACCATGGTGGAGATGCTCCGCCTGGGAGTAGCGCGCTTCGGCATAAATCAAAAGACGGCCGTGGAGATCGTCACCGCGGTGGCCGCCCTGCCTGGCGGGACGGCTGAGGTGTAGGGTGAAGATCATCGCCTACGACCTGGGCACCGGCGGCAACAAGGCCTCTCTGTTCGACGCGGACGGCTCCTGCCTGGCCTTCGCCTTCGTGCCCTACCAGACCTTCTATCCGGACACGGGCTGGCATGAGCAGCGGCCGCAGGACTGGTGGCAGGCCGTGGTGGCCAGCACGCGCGAGCTGCTGGCCAAGGCGCCCGGTGCGGCCGCCGACATCGGGTGCCTAGCCATTTCGGGGCAGAGCCTGGGCGTCGTGCCGGTGGACGATGCCGGCAGGCTACTGCGCGAGAAGACCCCCATCTGGTCGGACACTCGCTCGACGCGCCAAACCGCGGCTTTCTTCGAGAAGGTGGACCGCGAAGGCTGGTACCTGGCCACGGGCAACGGTTTCCCGGCGGAGTGCTACGCGGTGTTCAAGATCATGTGGTACCGGGACAATGAGCCGGAAATGTTCTCCCGGATCGAGACCGTGCTGGGTTCCAAGGACTATATCAATTTGCGGCTCACGGGCCGCTCCTGCACCGACTTTTCCTACGCCTCCGGGAGCGGGGTGTACAGCCTCCTGGACTGGGCGTATTCCCAGGGGTTCCTAAAGGCCAGCGGTCTGCCCCGGGAGATCTTCCCCGAGATCGTGCCCTCGACTCGGATCTTGGGCACCCTGACCGAGGAGGCGGCATCAGCCCTCGGCCTGAGCCGGTCGGTGCAGGTGGCCTGCGGCGGAGTGGACAACTCCTGCATGGCGCTGGGGGCGAGGAACACCCAGGAGGGCAGGGTGTACACTTCCCTGGGTTCCTCCTCCTGGATCGCCGTCTCGTCGCGCAAGCCCGTGCTCGACTTCCGGGACAAGCCCTACGTGTTCACCCATGTAGTGCCGGAGCTGTTCACTTCCGCGGTGAGCATCTTCTCCGGCGGCAACTCGCTGCGCTGGATCCGGGACAATGTGTTCTGCGCGGGTGAAGCCCAAGGGAGGGACCCCTACGAAGCGATGAGCGAGCTGGCCGCCTCCTCCCCCCCGGGGGCCCACAAGCTTCTCTTCAATCCCAGCCTGGCCGGCGGCGGCCTGCAGGAGCCTTCCCCGCACATCCGCGGCTGCTTTGCCGGCCTGGACCTGCGCCACACGCGCGCGGACCTAGTGCGCGCGGGCATGGAGGGCATCGCCATGAACCTCGGCGCGGTGCTGGGAGTGCTGCGCCGCTGCGTGCCCCTGGCCGGCGAGATGCTCATGGTGGGAGGCGGGAGCAAGAGCCCGCTGTGGCGGCAGATCTTCGCGGACGTCTACGGCATGAACATCGTCAAGACCAGCATCGACCAGGAGGCGGCTTCACTGGGGGCCGCGGCGTTGGCGGCGGTCGGCGCGGGGCTGTGGCCGGACTTCTCCCCGGTGGACGCCGTTCACCGGGTGACCAGCGTACAGAAGCCCGACCAGAAGAATGTCGCGGTCTACCGCAAGCTCATGCCGGCTTTCGAGCATTTGCGTCAGAGCCAGGCCGCCCTCGGCGACCTGTTGCGGAGGATCGAGATCTGATCATAGAGGAGGCAAGGGCATGAAGATCGGATTGTTCACGGCAACCTACCTCGACCTGAAACTGGAGGAGGTGTGCAAGCTGGCGGCCGGTTTGGGGTATCAGGCGGTAGAGCTGCCCGCCTTCGCCGGCAACCCCCACCTGGACCTCGACGGGGTCCTCAAAGGGTCTAACGCCAAGAGCTTGGTCAAGATGATCGGCGGCCATGGCCTGATCATTTCGGCGCTGGCCAACCATCCCGAAGGACAGATCGTGCTGGGGCCCTACGGCAAGGACACGGAGGCGATCTGCAAGGGATCCAAGGAAGAAAGAATCAGGTTCGGGACCGAGCGCATGATCAAGACCGCCCAGGCTGCCAACGCGTTGGGCGTTCCCGTGGTCACGGGATTCGTGGGCTGTGAGAACTTCGGGCGCTTCTTCCCCTGGCCGTACTCCAAGGGCTGGGCGGAAATGGAGCAGGAGTTCGTGGAGCGCTGGGGCAGGATCCTGGACAAGTTCGCCGAGTACGGCGTGAAGTTCGCCCACGAACCGCACCCCAACGAGCTAGTCTACGACGTGGACACGGCGCTGCGCAGCGTGCAGCTCATGGGCGGCCGAAAGGAGTGGGGGTTCAACTTCGACCCTGCCAACCTCATCTACCTGGACATCCACGTGGAGCATTTCATCAATGAGCTGAAAGGCAGGATCTTCCATGTTCATGCCAAGGACGGGGAGGTGGTGGAGCACAATGTGAAGCGCTCCGGCCGCATCCCCCAAGGCGACTGGCAGAGGATGAACCGCGGGTTCCGCTTCCGCATCCCGGGCTGGGGCTCGGTGCCCTGGAAAAAGGTGATCACCGAACTGTCCGTGATCGGGTACGACTACGTGATGAGCTACGAGCACGAGGACGTGACCATGAGCCGGCACGATGGCATCACCAAGACGATCGCCTACCTCAAACCGCTGCTCATCGAGAAGCCCTACGAGGGCCGGCACGACGTGCTGTTCCAGTAACAGGAGGAGAATATTATGGCTCCTACCATGAAGGCCGCGGTCGTAGAGAAGCCGGGGGTGCTCGCCATCAAGCAGGTGCCGGTGCCCCAAATCGCCGAAGACGAGGTTCTGATCAAGGTCAAGTACACGGGCATCTGCGGGACCGACTGGAGCATCTTCACGGGCAAGTACTCCGCTGACAAGCTGCCCTTGATCCCGGGGCACGAGTTTTCCGGCACCGTGGCCCAGGTGGGCAAGAAAGCCAAGGGCCTGAAGGAAGGGGACCGGGTCACCGCCGATATCAACATGTCCTGCGGGATCTGCTTCTACTGCCGCAAGGGGCAGAAGCTCATGTGCCGGGAGTTCCACCAGCTCGGCATCCACGTGGACGGCGCCTACGCGGAATACGTTAAGGCGCCATTCGACCAAGTGCATAGGCTGCCGGACGACCTGGACTTCCTGGCCGGAGCCTTCGTCGAGCCGGTGTCCTGCGTCATCCACTCCTCGAAGGCCGCACGGGTCACGCACGGCAGCTCGGTGGCGATCCTCGGCGCGGGCCTGGGCGTGCTGCACGGTGCGCTGGCGCGACAGCGCGGGGCGGCTCCCGTGATCGTTATCGGCCGCAACCCAAAGAAGCTGGCGGTCGCCAGGGAGATGGGGGCGGACGTGACGATCAGCATCAACGAGGTCAAGGACCCGGTGGCCGAGGTGAAGAAGCTCACCGAGGGCCGCGGTGCGGACTTCGTGGTGGAGGCCGTCGGCACTCCCCGGACCTACGAGCAGGCCTTCGAGATGGTGCGCCCCGGAGGAACGGTGGTAGCCTTCGGCATCTGCGCCGGAGAGGACACCATCAAGATCAGACCCTTTGACTTGGTGCTCGGGGAAAAATCCGTGGCCAGCTCCTGCGCGGGAGTGGGCCCGGACTGGCCGGACGCCATAGCACTTTTAGCCCACGGGCACATCAAGCCGCAGCCCATGTTCTCCATGATCGTGCCGTTGGAGGAGCTGGAGGCCGCACTGCGCGAGCTGCGCACCGACGCACGATTGATGAAGGTGTTCGTCTCCAGCGAAATCTCCAAGCGCCAGATCTTGTCGAAGTGAAGCCGGGATTTCTGCCAGAAGCTGAAGTGAAGGAGACTGAGAAGCCATGGAGCAGAAAATGCCATTGCTGACCAGCATCAGGATCGGGAATAAGACTGCGCCCAACCGTATCGCCATCAACGCGATGGAGTGCTGCGATGCGGACACCGGCGGCAATCCGACCCATACCGCCTTCCGCCGTTACGAGCGCCTGGCGCGCGGTGGCGCCGGAATGATCGTGGTGGAGGCCTTGTCCGTGGTTGACGAGAACCTCGGCCGCCTGCACCAGCTCACCGCCCTGCCAAAGAACCAGAAGGGGCTCACCGGCCTGGTGTCCGCCATGCGCCGGGCCAATCCCAAACCGCTCATCATCTGGCAGCTGACGCATGCCGGTGAGCTTTCCAGCCCGGAGTTCTCCGAGCGGGTGTGCGTCAAGCCCTTCCCAGGGTACGAGGGGCGCCTGCTCAGCGAGGAGGAGGTGGACGAGATCCTCTCCCGGTTCGTGTTTGCCGCGAAGATGGCCCACGACTGCGGCGCCGACGGGGTGGACTTCAAACTCTGCCACGGCTACCTAGGCTCCCAGCTCCTGAGGCCGTACAACGACCGGAAGTGGAAGTACGGCGGCTCGTGGGCGAACCGCTCGCGTTTCACCTACGAGTTCTACGAGCGCGTGGCCGAGGAGGTGAAGGACCCGAACTTCGTCGTGGGCTCCAAGATCTCCGTGTGGGAGGGGCTGCCGGGCGGTCAGGGGTCAGCGGGCCCGGACACGCCGCTGATCGACCTCACCGAGACCCTGGACTTGGTGAAGGGCCTGGAGGCCCGCGGGGCCAGGTTCATCATCGAGTCCGCGGGCAACCCCTCCCTTACTCTCCCTCTGGTGCAGACCGACAAGAGGATGCCGGAGTACGGGTATCTGCGCTTTTGGTTCCAGAAGCAGCTCAAATCCGCCCTGAAGCCTTCGACCGTGCTCATCGGCTCCAGCTACTCGATCTTCCGGGACGGCAAGAACGCCTTCCGGGGCGTGAAGCGGGAGGAGGCTTCCTTGCTGCACTGGGCCAACAAGAACATCCGCGACGGGGTGTGCGACATGGTCGCCCTCGGCCGGCAATCCCTGGCCGATCCGCTGCTACCCGCCAAGCTGGAGGCGGGGAAGGCCGAGGAGATTGATTGGTGCACCGCCTGCGACAATTGCATTGAGTTCCTGATCCGGCAGCGGCCGGTGGGCTGCTCCACCTACGAGCGCGAGTACGCCGAGGAGCTCAAAGAGATCCGGCGGGAGCAGGGCCGGCTGGGCGAATCCGAAAAACACACCTAGGGTTTTGTTTCGATGTGCATCGGGATAGACGATCAATTTGAACTCAGTATTAGAATCCTTCTCTTCCGCGGATCTTTTCAGGGTTTCACACCGGCTCGCAGGAAGGATTGAGCGGAATAAGCATCATACGCTATTGCTGATGGGCTGACCACATCCAGGTTATTACAAATATCGCCGTAGCCGCGCGGACCGAAGCTATCCAGCCGAAGGCTGGCATAGCCCCAGCCCAGCAGCCGCTCAGCCCATGCCCTCTGTTGCTTGGCATCATTGCTGTCTCTCAGCCCCCCGCACCCGCAGAGCATCGCCACCGCTGGAAACGGGCCGTTGCCTTCCGGGACACTCAAGATGCCGGTGAGCTGAAGTTTTGCGCCCGTTGGCGTCCTGCCTTCAAAGCTCACCCATTCCTCGGCGTAGCCACCAGCGATAACTAAAAAAACTACCAGAAAAGCAATCCCGCGAGCGGCTATTTTTCTCTTCATCTGGGAGGCGATACCTTTTGCGGATATTCGACAGCGACCGATGGGAATCGAACCCACATCTCCAGCTTGGAGGGCTGGGGTAATGACCATTATACGACGGTCGCGCCTCTAGTCCCGAGACGCCCATCATGATATCAGGAGCCGTCGCCGGCGATCAAGTGGTTGATGAAGGGTGGGGGATCGGCTATAAGGGAGCCATGGGCCTGCGAGGTGAGATTTTCTCGTCGCGCACCACGACCGACCGGCGAACCTACTTCTTCAACGTCAAAGAGAACCGAACCGGCGACGTGTTCCTCAATCTGGTGGAGAGCAAGAAGCACAGCGAGACCGACTTTGAGCGGCATTCGATCATCGTATTCAAGGAAGATCTCGACAGCTTCATGGATGCGCTGGAGCGCGCCGTGCGCTTCATCCGGGGGGCGAAATCCTGAAGCTGCGCCGGTGAATCGGCGAAAGCCCGAACTGGCGCACCTTCTGCCGGTGCCCCGGGGTGGGGTAACCCTTGTGCTGCTCGAACCCATAGAGCGGCTCGCGGCGGGCGTACAGGCGCATCCAGCGGTCTCGGACGGTCTTGGCGATGATCGAGGCGGCCATGATGGCCGGTACGCTGGAGTCTCCACGCACCACCGCCCGGCAGGGCAGATCCACCGGCGGCGTGAACAGGCCGTCCACCAGCACCAGGTCCGGCCGCAGGCCCAGGCGGCCCAGGGCCCTGGCCATGGCCAGCAGGGTGGCCCGGTGGATATTCAACCGGTCGATTTCTTGGGGCGTAGCCCAGCCCGTGGCCAGGGCCAGGGCCCGCGCCCGGATCAAGCCGGCGGCCTGCTCGCGCTGGTCCGGGGTAAGGGCCTTGGAGTCCGCCAGGACCTCCGTGGGGAAGTCTTCGGGCAGGATGACCGCGGCCGCGGTGACCGGCCCCGCGATCGGGCCCCGGCCGGCTTCGTCCACCCCGCAGAGGAGCATGCCCCCATGGTAGCGGCGCGGACCGCGCCAGGCAAGGGCTTATCCTTGACTCTGCGAAACGGCGGGTGATAGAATCAAATTCGATCTTTAGGCCGCATCTGGGAGGGTGAGTGCGCCTCAAGTGCATCGATATCCTCGGCTTCAAGTCTTTCCCTGACAAGACCCATCTGGAGTTCGCGGAGGGGATCACCGCTTTGGTGGGTCCCAACGGGTGCGGCAAGAGCAACATCGTCGATGCCATCAAGTGGGTCTTGGGCGAGCAGTCCTCCAAGGCGCTGCGGGCGGAGCGGATGGAGGACGTGATCTTCAGCGGCACCGAGGGGCGCAAACCGGTCAACGTGGCCGACCTGGAGCTGCTGCTCGCCAACGACGGCAAGGAGCTGCTGCCGGACGTGGCCGAGATATCGGTCCGGAGGCGGCTGTTTCGCTCGGGGGAAAGCGAGTACTTCGTGAACGGCACTCCGGTGCGCCTGCGGGAAGTGCGGGAGCTGTTCTTCGATACGGGCATCGGCAAGTCGGCCTATTCCATCATGGAGCAGGGGCGCATCGACCAGATACTTTCCACCAAGCCGGAGGACCGCAGGTCCGTCTTCGAGGAGGCGGCGGGCATCACCAAGTACCGCATCCGGGGGCAGGAGGCGGAACGGAAGCTGGAGCAGACCCGCGAGAACATGCGCCAGGTCGAGGGCGTCCTGGGCGAGGTCAGGCGCAGCCATGACAGCCTGCGCCTGCAGGCCGAAAAGACCCAGAGCTACCGCAGCCTGAAGGAACAGGTGTTCCAGCTGGAGCTGGACATCCACCTGGTGCGCCTCAGGGGGCTGAGCGAAGACCGGGACCGCCTGGAGGAGAAGCTGGCGCGGCAGACCGAGCTGCGCGGCCGGCTCAAGGCCGAGATCGATGAGATACGCCGTTCGATGGAGCAATCCATCGACCTGGTCAACACCATGGAGACCAGTTTGGTGGAGAACCAGAAAGCCCTGTACCGCATCGATCTGGAGAAGAGCACCAAGGCCAACCAGATCGCCATGCTGCGGGAGCGGATATTGGAGTACGAGCGGCAGATCGGGGCCGAGGAGGAGCGATCCCGGCTGCTGGCCAAGAAGCTGGAGGCCGGCCGCGAGAGCCACGCGGCCAAAAGCGCCCAGGCCGCGGAGCTGGCCTCGCTGCTGGCCGACGTGGAGACGAACATCCAGGGCTTCGAGGCCGATATCCGCCAGTTCGAGGCCAGGATCCGCCAGAACGAACGGGAGATCGCCGCAGCGAACGAGGAGGCGGCGGGGCTCGAAGCCGGGGTCGAGCAGCTGCGCGTCGACCTGCGCCGCATCACCGACGACATCGTGACCCAGCTGGACCAGAAACTGAAGGAGCTGGGCTACTCGGCCGCCGGGCGGCAGCGGACCGAGGCCCGCATCACCTCGGCCCTGGAGGCTCTGCGCATTCAGCTGCTCGGCAAGCTGCACCTGCTGGAGGATTACGGCCGGCTGCGCCAGGCCGGGGAGCCGGATCTGCGCCGGGCGTTGGCCGCCCTCCGGCCCGCGCTGCAGGATATCCTGGACCGGGTGCAGGAGCTGGGCCAGCATTTCGCCGAGTACCGGCGCCACACTCCGCTGTTCCTCGAGGAGTTCCTGGCCCCGGAAGGCATCATCACCCGCAAGCGCGAGATCGACCGGAGGATCACCGAGAGCCTGGCCGGGATCGCCTTGAAGCGGCAGCAGGCCGACGAGCTGCGCCAGGAAAGCCGCACCCTGAGCGGCAAGATCGTGGAGTACCAGCATACCCTGGAGGAGCTGCGGGTGAACCGGGCCAGGATGCATACGCAGCGCACGGGACTGGGCGCGGAGCTGGAGCGGCTGGCCCGTGAGATCTCCGAGCAGGACCTGGAACTGCGCGAGAACCGCAAAGCCATCGAGGAGTTTCGCGGCCGCGTCGTGGCCGTCCAGGAAGAGCTCACCGCCATCACCCGGGAACGGGAGCGGCTGGAGGAGGAGAACAAGCGGGTCAAGAAGGAGCTGGCCGCCTTGGAGGGCCGGATCAGCCGGAAGAACCAGAACCTGGCCCGGACCGAGCAGGCGCTGAAAGCCAAGACCGCGGAGCTGGAGCAGGGCCAGGCCGCTCTGGAGAAGCTGCAGGTGGAGCAGGCCGAGATCAAGGCCGAGATCCGCAGCCTGCATGCGGCCTTCAAGGAGGCGCACTCGCGTGAGCTGGCGGATTTCGAATCGCGGATGTTCGAGATCGCCACGCCGCTCAAGGAGCTGCGCGCTCAGCTCGCCGAAGCCCGGGAGGAGCTCAAGAAGCTGGGGCAGGTCAACCTGATGGCCCCGGAGGAGTTCGCCGAGGTGGGCCAGCGCCTGCAGTTCCTAACCTCGCAGCTTGAGGATCTGCGCCAGGCCAACGCGGACTTGCAGCAGATCACCCGCGAGATCCGCAGCGAATCCTCCGAGCTTTTCCTTTCGACCTACAATACCATCCGGAAGAGCTTCCATTTGATGTTCCGCCGGCTGTTCGGAGGCGGGCGGGCGGAGCTCAAGCTCCTGGAGCCGGAAAACGTGCTGGAATCGGGGATCGAGATCTACGCCCAGCCGCCGGGAAAGAAGCTGGAGAACCTGAACCTGCTGTCGGGCGGGGAGAAGACGCTGACCGCCATCGCCCTGCTGTTCGCCTTCTTCATGGTGCGGCCCTCTCCTTTCTGCGTCCTGGACGAGATCGACGCGGCGCTGGACGAGCAGAACATCGGACGCTTCATCCACGTGCTCAAGGAGTTCGCCAGCACCTCCCAGTTCATCATCGTTACGCACAATAAAAAGACCATCGCCAGCGCCGACACCTTTTTAGGTCTTACGATGGAAGAATCCGGAGTTTCCAAGGTGGTCACGCTGCGGGTGGAGAACAAGAAAATTGAGGAAAAGACCCTGGCCTGAGCAGCTAACGCCCCGGCAGCTGCTGCTCGCGGGAGCCGCCCTGTTCGTTCTCTCCCTCATCGTCACCCTGGCCGTGCTGCTGGCCGCCGGCAGGCGGGGCGCCGGGCCGGCGGCCGAGCCGAAGGCTCCGACCCGTAGCGAGCTCTCGCCGATGCGCCTCCGCGCCCGTGACTTCATTCTAGACGAGCCGGTCGAGGAGCCCCAGCCGGAGATCTACTTTTTCCGCCCGCCGCTGGCCCGCTGGTCCGAGGAACAGGTGAAGCGCTTCTGGGTTCCGCTGAATGAGGTGGTGCTGGAGATGCTGAAGCGGGAGAACGACCGCAGGTTCGAGAAGATGTTCGAGGGCGTGCCTTGAAGGGCGGCAGGCTGAGCCGGGCGCTCGAGGCCGCGCTGCCCTGGGCGGTGCTGGCAGCCCTGCTGCTTTCGAGCTGTCTGAGCACGGCCGGGACGGAAAAGCAGCCTGCGGCCGAAGAGCAAACCGGCCAGGCGGTCCAGTCCGAACCCGGCCCGGCTCTTGCCGAGGAGCAGGCCGCTATCGGGCCGGCGCAGGAACAGGCGGGGGTCTCCATGAACAGCCCCGGCTCGCCGGCAGGTGAGCCGGAGGCCGCGCCGGGGAGCTTGCCGGAGCCCGGGGCCGAAGCCCTGGGGGAGATCGATGTGCATTCCCCCGAGGCTCCATTGCCGCCCGAGCAGCCGGCGGGCGGACCGCTGCCTTTGCCCCGGGCTGCGGATGCCGGCCCCAAATCCGCAGCTTCGAAGCCCGCCACGCCCAAGACCACCGCGCCCGCCGGCGCTCAGGGCGGCGCTCCGCCGCCGGCGGCTAGGCCCGCGGCGCCAGCCCCGCCCTCAACGGCGGCCCAGGCCCCGGCCATCTCTGCGGCGGAGCGGCGCCGCGAGGTTCTGGCGCGCAAAGGGGACACCGTGAGCATCGAGCAGGAGGGCAGCGGCTGGCTGTTCCTGGGGCTCCCGCCCGCGGGCCGCAAGCCCGGAGTCCTCTACCTGTCATCGGATACCGCGGGGGCCCGTTCCTCATTCTCCTTCAAGGCTCTGGAGTATGGGGAATACGACCTGGGCTTCCAGCAGCAGGACAACAGCCGCGGCCTGCTGCAGAACGAGACCGTGCGCCTGCGCGTGCTCCCCGACGAGCAGTTCCGGGAGGCGGTATCCCGGCAGGCGGCGGCCCCCGAAGCTGCGCCTCTCGATCCCGCCAAGCTGGAGGCTGCGGAGCGCCTGTTCACCGCCCGGGCCTTCGACCTGGCCCTGGCCGAATACCTGAAACTTTACCGCCCGGCGGACCCCCTGCTGAACGACCGCCTGGGCGCCATTTACGCCGAAACAGGGGAGCCGGAGGCGTCGGCGAAGTACTTCGAGAACAACCTCTCGGCCCCGGAACCATACGGCGAGCGGGCGGCGGTCGGGCTGGTGCGCGCCGGGTTGGCGCAGGGCTCCGAGGAGCTGATCCACGAGCATCTAAAAGAGCTGCTCGCGGTGCGCTCGCTGCCGATCGGGCGCGAGCTGCTGGGTGCGGCCCGCCTGCTCCTGAAACGGGGCAGGGCCGGGCTGGCGCTGGAGCTCGCCCTGGAGTACCCGCGGCGCTACCCCCGCGGCGCCGAGCTCGACCAGGCCTGGTTCCTCCTGGCCCAGCTTTACGAGCTGGAGTCTCCGCTGCGGGACCTGGCCAGGGCCAGGGAATATTACAAGAAAGTAGGCGATGAGTTCCCGGACAGCGCCTTCGCCGTCGAGGCGCGGGCCAGAGTCCGCTACCTGGATCGTTATTTTTTCGATGTGCAATGATCTTCGCTGAGCGTCGAGTCGTTGACAAGCCAGGTGATTAACAGTATATATTCTTTGACTTATGCTCGAGCGGCTGTCGAACAAGCTGACCGATATCGTGCGCCAGATCGCCGGCAAGGCTCACATCTCGGAGCGCAACGTGCAGGATGCCATCAGCGAGATCAAGGTGGCTCTGCTCGAAGCCGATGTGAACCTGCGGGTGGTGCGGCGGTTCGTAAACCGCACCACCGAGGAAGCCCTCGGCGAAAAGGTCCTCCGTTCCGTGTCCCCGGGCCAGCAGCTGATCAAGATCGTGCACGACAAGCTCGTCGAGCTTTTGGGGGACAGCCGCCAGGAGCTCAAGCTCAAGGGCACGGACACCCAGTCGGTGATCCTGCTTCTGGGGTTGCAGGGTTCGGGCAAGACGACCACCGCGGCAAAGCTCGCCGCGCTCTTGAAGAAGGCCAACCGCCGGCCGCTGTTGGTGGCCGCGGACCTGCGCCGCCCCGCCGCGGTCGAACAGCTGGCCGTTCTGGCCGGGCAGGCAGGGGTCGAGCTGTATCGCGAGAGCGGCAACGACCCGGTGCGCGTGGTTTCTTCAGCCCGCAAGCACGCCGCCCGCGAGCAGTTCGACACCCTGGTCATCGACACCTCGGGGCGGCTGCAGGTGGACGCGGAGCTGATGGATGAGATCGAGGCCGTAGCCAAAGCGGCGCAGGCCGACGAGATCCTGCTGGTGGCGGACGCCATGACCGGGCAGTCGGCCGTGGACATCGCCCAGGCCTTCGACCAGCGCCTGGGGCTGACCGGGGTCATCCTGAGCAAGTTCGATTCCGATACCCGCGGCGGCGCAGCGCTCTCGCTGAAGAGCGTCACCGGAAAGCCGATCAAGTTCATCGGCACCGGGGAGAAGCTGGCGGAGCTGGAACCATTCTATCCGGAGCGGATGGCCACGCGCATCCTCGGCATGGGGGACGTGGTCAGCCTGGTGGAGAAGGCCCGGGAGGCGATCGACGCCCAGGAGGCCGCCGAGCTGGCCGACAAGATGGCCCAGGAGAGCTTCACCCTGGAGGACTACCTGGTCCAGTTTCGGCGCGTGCGCAAGATGGGCAGCCTCCAGTCCCTGCTGGAGATGATCCCGGGGGCCGCCGGGGCGATCGACCCGCGGTCCATCGATGAACGGGAGCTCGCGCGGGAGGAGGCGATCATCCTCTCCATGACCCCGGTGGAGCGGCGCAACCACCGCATCATCGGGCCGAGCCGCCGGACGCGCATCGCCCGGGGCAGCGGCACTGCGGTGTACGAGGTGAACAGGCTGCTGAAGAAGTTCGAGAAGAGCAGGCTGCTGATGAAGAAAATGACCAAGAACAGGAAAGCCCAGGAGAACCTGCTTTCCCAATTCGCCAAAGGCGGGACGTGAGGAGGAGCCAAGGTGAGCGTACGAATAAGACTCAAGAGGTTCGGGACCAAGCGCCGACCTTTCTATCGGATCGTTGTGACCGATTCCCGCAGCCCGCGGGACGGCAGGACCCTCGAGGAAGTAGGGTTTTATCATCCGATCGAGATCGCAGACAAACAGCTCAGCGTCAAGGAGGACCGCATCCGCGAGTGGCTGGCCAAGGGCGCGCAGCCCAGCAGTACGGTACGGAAGCTGCTCAACAACATCAACTTCCGCATCCGCTAAGGAGCGCAGGGTGGAAAAGGAATTGGTTGAATACATCGCCAAATCCCTGGTGGACGACCCGAGCGGCGTGGTAGTGAACATCATTGAAGGGGAGAAATCAACCATCCTTGAGCTGAAAGTGTCGGAGGGGGACATCGGGAAAGTCATCGGCAAGCACGGCCGGATCGCCAAGGCCGTGCGTACCATCCTGAGCGCCGCTTCGATGAAAACGGGCAAGAGGGTCGTTCTCGAGATCCTGGACTGATGGAGCGCCTCGCGGTAGGCCTGATCACGGCCTCCCACGGCCTC
>Ga0315280_10007495_pt1 | contig 14625 bp, 14 predicted proteins | sample YL17G06_40_MG_FD_203697 | JGI IMG/M metagenome (GOLD analysis project Ga0315280, IMG submission 203697) | Sediment microbial communities from Yellowstone Lake, YNP, Wyoming, USA - YL17G06_40 | ecosystem: Environmental > Aquatic > Freshwater > Lake > Sediment | place: USA: Wyoming | collected...
GGGTAAAGTTTTATCCCAAACACAACTATTTCGTACCTTTCGAATGTTTTGCAGGAAGCGAAACCTGCTTTTTCTGTTTTCTTTTCAGTTCTTTCTCTCGCTGCAATTTCTTATGCTGCTCTAAACCTGCAGTTTTCTTTTCTTTTCTTGACAAAACCTGATCAACCTTGGCAGGCAATAGAAGCGTTACGCATTCTAAAGCGTTGTCCTTTTGTCTGCACCTGAAGGGCGTATACTCGATTCCGACTATACCCTATTACTGCTCTTACTTCCTACTGTTGACTGAATCCTGTATACTGCCCTGCTAAGCTCATTTTTCCAAAACAGGGCATCGTCGTTTTTTGGTTTGGTTTGGTTTGGGGTAAAGTTTTATCCCAAACCCAAACCCAATTAAGAGCCCGATCACACAATACCAAATACGCGACGGGGCGAAGATATTTGTCCGCTGTTAAATGCTGTTTTGTTATAATGCCGTTCTCGAAAACCAACGATCAACACACCGAAGCATATTGGACTAGGCATTTTGAAGATTATTTGAAGCCTCTCATTGAAGAATGCTCTAATGTCAGAGCAATCAGATCAGAAGCCTTACGCGGCGATATTTTGAAACAAATCGTAACTGATCTGATGACTGCTCCTGTCGTAGTTGCAAATCTCACTGATGCAAATCCTAATGTTTATTGGGAACTTGGAATTCGGCAGAGTTTCAAGCATGGCACAATCACCATTGCCGAGGAAGGAACCAGAATTCCGTTTAATTTGAGTATGAAAGGACATCTTTTCTATTATCCTAATGATCAAATAAAGGATGCTGAATTCCGCACAAGATTCAAGACAGCAATATCGGATTGTATAGAACATCCTGAAAAACCAGATAGTTACATTTTGGAGACAATTACGGGCAGAGGATCTTTATTTGAAATTTTCAGAGAAGATGAAAGCAGACGCAGAGTGAAAGCTCTAATTTCTGAGAATGAACATAATAAAACCGTTCTAAATCAAATATATGACCTAATCGAAGAAAACAAAGGAAAAGAGCATGACAAAAAGCAATGTGTATTTTCTCGAATGCAACCCTATGCGATCCAATTACTTGTCACTAATCGCTACTTGGACAAAGACGATGCTTTCTATGGAATTTTCACCGGTCTGCTGAATAGTGTTGCGATTGTGAACAATGGACTTGACCAATGGCGCGAGTCAGTGGAACCAGCAGAGACGTATTTTCTGACAAACAAAGAACGCTTTTACAAGACATTCGAATTCGCCGAAAGTACGCTACTGAAACTCAGTGAAGAAATGCATTCGCGCTCACCACTTGCTTAGACGCTTGTCTTCAAGAAAGATTCCGATTCTCGGAATCCACTTCTCTTTTTCACCTCTGAGGAACATAGCGAGGATAGAAGCCTCTTCGTTGATCAGTGTTTCAATTTCCTGTTGCTCACCCATTCTGATTCTTGGAATCCATGTCTGTTTTTCATTCCTCCGATCTTGGCAGTCACCAAAATACAACTAGAACACTGTTCCGCTTGCATATATTAACCAGATTTCAGCTTATTATCAATGGAGAAGGACATATTGAAGACTAAAACCGTAAAGATAGCTTTGGAAGGCTTCGGTTCTTATTTGGGAATGGAAAAAGGATGTTTTGTCGTGAAAGACAGAAATGGAGAGACAGAAAGATATCCATTGTTTGAAAACCAGATATCTGAGGTTCAGATCAAAAGCGGTAACTCTGTTTCTTCAGGTGCTTTAGCTTCTCTCGGTTTCTGGGGAATAGACTTACTGATATTGACACAGAAGGGCAATCCAGTAGCGGTGTTAAGAAGCTTAGACGATGATAGCCACGTTAACACTAGAATCTGTCAATATGAAGCATTGAACAACGGCAAGGGCTTAGAGATTGCCAAACAGATCGTTCTAGCTAAGCTTCAGGGACAAGATCAACTGTTAAAGAAGCATGGTCTCCGATCGCTTGATGTCTTCAGTTATCAGCAACAGATCAAGGCAATAAACGGAGAATTGAAGCTTGTGAGGGCTAGACTTATGAATGTTGAAGGGCATTTTTCAAGGCAATACTTCAGTCAAATATTCCAGTTATTCAATGATGCTATTAGACCTGAAGGGAGAAAGACCTTCAAGGCTTACGACGGGTTGAACAACATCTTGAACCTGGCATACACAATTCTCTCTTGGAAAATTCACCTAGCACTATTGAAGGCAAAACTAGAACCATACTTAGGCTTTCTTCATGCCTTACAGTCTGGAATGCCTAGCCTAGTATGCGATTTCGAAGAGCTTTACCGCTACCTAATAGACGATTTCGTTATCAGTTATTGCAGAACCATCTCACAGAAAGATTTCATCCTGAAGTCAGAAGGCTATTCTGGAAGTCGGAAGGGCAAAAGGCAATACTTGAATGAACCGAAAACAAGAGAGTTGACAGGTCAACTTAACAGATTGTTTGAGAGCGAAATAGACATTCCTAGAATCAGAAGAGGAAGAAAACAACAGATCGAAACCTTGATCTCTGAAGAGGCTTATGTCCTTGCAGAGTATTTGAGGAATGAAAAGCAATCGTGGAAACCTAGAGTAGCGACAGTTTAACCGTTGAATCTGAAACGTGGCCTCTTTCTTCTAGCAATTCAGAGAAAAAACCGAATCAAACACAATAATTGGAGAGTCGTTCACGCTGATAACTCAACGCCAAGGCTTCCTGCTTAGCGCGCGCGCTATGCTAGGTCTTCCCATGCATGGTGTTCGCTAGGAATAAATTAGAATGCCAAAAGAGAGGTGCTACTTGAAGAGTTGGCCTATGCCCCAGAAAAAGACTCCGACGCCAATCATCGTGGCTAGAATGCCTAGCCAACTTTTGAGGGAAATGAAACTTCTGTAGCCTTCAGCGTTCAGGGTTTCGTCAGTTTGGCCTAACCCGATGACGTATGGTCCCACTGCCAACCAAAGAATGAATCCGTATAGAATGCCGAGTGCAGCCTTCACTAGAGTCTTTCTTTTCATCTTATCAATTTCAAACCTTTACTGATTTGGTTCTGAATTTCGCGCGCGCGCTAATTTAAACTTGGTATGCTATTTAAACCTTTATGCCTTGGCTATTTCTTGCTTTTGCAAACGGTCAAGTTAACGCCTAAACCTTCTTGCCATAAGAAGCCTTTTGAGCTATACAGCACGGTTGTTTTTCCACTTGCAGAAGGATGTCCTTTTTCTTCAAGCTCAAATTCAAGCGTTACCTTATTCCCGTTCTTGGTGATCTTCATTTTTTCATTCACCTCTTTCAATCAGTTTTCGAATTTTCAGGTAAGATTTAACTTCCCGATCTTGAAAACCAAAAGTGAAAACCACTTTCGGGGGTTTCTTTCTTCTTTTGCGTCCTGTTCTGAGGCAAGCGGTTTCCTTGATTGCTTGCATAGTGAACCATTTCTGCAAGGTTTTGCTGTGGCTTAAGAGGCAAACCCAAGCTACGATGTGAAGGTTTTTTGTCCAAGAGACCGTTCTGTTAAAGACTACGTGGTAGCATTTGGCACTTGACTTCAGGATTATGAAGCCTTCAAGGTTGAAGAATCTGAGGGTTCGGAACGCTCAATACTTGACTGTTCTCAACTTCATTTGGTCAAGGTCAAGCAAAACCGTATGTTTAGACCAGTAGCCAGAAAGAGGAGAGAGAGCTACATGCTTTCAACTTTGACAAAGGGCGACCAATCTCCTTCTTCTTCATATCTAGCTGAATCGTCCAAGTAGCGTTCAGCGCTTACACGGATGTAGCCTTTAGGCACTTTTCCCCGATTTCGATTTTTGCTTTTGGCAATTGCTCGATAGAGTTGTTTTCCTGTTCCGTAGAATTCAAACCGCTTTTCTGAGTCGTAGATTGCTACTCCTCTGCCTTTGGGCATTTCTTCAAGTTTTCTTCTTGCGTATGTCCTTACCCTTGATGGTTCTGTTGACGGTTGTCTTCCTCTTCCCCATCTTGACGGAGTTTTGAATTCTTCATATTGTATTTTTGCGTATCGTCTGAGGGGTGCTTTTCTAGGCTTAGGACGGATTCTATACCAATGTCTGAAGCGTCCCCGTTGATCTCTCATTACTAAAACCTTGTATGGTCGCCATGTTTCACGTTTCCAGACTCTTCTAGGTCTCCCTCTTGCCGTAGATCGTGAGGCATGTTGCTTCTTAGTTGTTTTCACCATTCAAAATCGCCTCCTCATGGCAATTCCTTCATGCCGAAATTGAAATATTGAAACATTATTTCAAACTCTAGCCAATCGCCTTCGTTTATAGTGGTTCTTTCGCCGTTTCCGTTGACTAAACAGATAGATTTCAGGTAGCACACAAGCATTCTTTTAGCTCTTGAACCGATCAAACGCTGTTCGTCTTCCTTTTTGTAAGGGCAAAAATCATCTATTATTTTGGCTAGAATCCGCGCTTTATCATCTAAAAGGTTCAAGTAATGCTGAGGAATAGTGATTTCCGCTTTCTTTCTGCCGAGAACCTTCATGGTTTGAATCCTCAGTTTGTCTTCTTCAAGCGTTCCGATGAACCTGAGAATTTCGTTTACCGTGTTGTTGTTGTAGTTGAAGCTGAATGGCAAGAGTCTTGAAAGGAAACCGAGTCTTCGGAAAGCTGATTTTTCATTGAAAACATCAGGAGTCACGCATGCGATAATTGCCATTTTCAGTCTAGACGGGAAGTCAATATGAATATTATATGTGTCGATTGTTTGCATTCCGTCCCACATGAGGCTCTGGAGAAAGCTTCGCAACTCGTTTTTGACTGTTCTGGTTCTGGCAGAAACCTTTTCAAGGTCAGCGATGAGTAAATGGTGATAGCGTTTTATGGTGTGATTGTGGAAGAGCTTGTTAAGTTTTCGGCTTAATCCATATGCGGTTATGTCATCTTCTATCAAAAGCCCTATGTGTTCAATTGCAAGGACAACGGTGCTTTTTCCTCTTTCCTGCCATGCATAGATTAATCCGCTTACTGCGTCTTCGCCTTTGAGGTAAGCAGTGAAGAGCAAGTAGAGGAAATGCCTTAAGAGGATGTCAAGGTGCTTGACCTTGTCTAATGTGGGTTTTGGTTTTTCTTTTCTGAAGGGGTTTAGCTTCATGTTGTTTTCACCTTACTTTTTATGTGTGGTGCTATGTTGACCTCATTTAGCACCACGCATGCCTTGCTGTGTAGCGTCAAGTTTTAACTTAACACCACACAGGAACAAGACTTATCTAGGTCATTCAGATACTTATACACTGCATTAAGCTGACTTAAAACCTTAAAAGTGATGAATATGCGGAATAAAAACAAACTTGATCCACATGATTTGAAGGAAGAAGCAAGAAAGAAAGCTCAGGGTGAAAGGCAGAAATGGTTGTTCAATCAGAACCAATACTTAGTATTCTTTATGATTCTAAAAAGACCACTGAGTTTTTCTGCTCTGGTTAAAGCTACAGGTTTTTCTGAACCTGCCATATGGAAATATCTTCGATCCTTGCAGGGTGATGGACTGATCTTTAAGGATACTGTTAAGCCAGATGAAGGTTTAGCCAATGTTGGTGATGTTGTTTATAGGTCTATTCGGGAGACACCTGTTCTCTTGGAAGATTTATTCAGACCTAGGGTTGAAGAAAGTTTAGGGTTTTTGTATCGCTATTTTGCTGATAATGTGAAGGTGAAACGGAAAATGAAGGGAGAGATTGACAAGTTTGTTGCTGGAATGGTGAAAATCGCTAGTGCAGATTATGGACAATGGAGAGAAGGAATGCTTAGAAGTTGGACAAAAAAACCCGTGGTGCTAAGTTAGAAACATAGCACTACACATTTTTTCACATTTCTTCTGTATCTGAACCTCTCTCTAAGAGTACAAGCAATTGCACTTTTACCCACAGGTTCGTATATAGACGAAGAAAATCTCCTAAAATTCATCTTTTTTTGCGGTTCTATACACGAGGCGCGCCTCGTGCTCCACACCCCGCGCCAGAGCATGTACATGTTCGGAAAATACATTAGAGGAAGATATTACTTAAACACCCGTAAACGTATTATCGCTATGTGTTTACAAAACAGCATTCGGGGTGACTAGATGAAACTCAGCAGACGTATGAAGGAGATTTTGCTTTTGCTGCATAAAGCTGATCGGCTGACAAGGAACAGCATTGTCTTCCACCTTGATAAGAGAGCACTATACTCGACAAAGGACGAAGTGTTTGTCAAATCAAGTTTTAGTGGTGAATATCTATTGTCCGACAACTCTAGAGTAAGCTACGATAGAACCCTCAAATGTCTACGAGAGTCTGGACTGATCAAGGGAGGATTTCCGTCACAATTATTGCCCCTCTCCCAATATCAGGGAACACTTTGGGGAGGCTATCTCTACGAACTCACACCCAAAGGAAGAATGAAAGCTGAAGAAATCAGAACAAGACTACTCGATTCAATTGAACGCTACTCATTTGTTCTCCATGAGCAGTTGTTTTCGTAGTTGGGTTTGGGTTTGGGATAAAACTTTACCTCAAACCAAACTGCGCTGCTCCTATCAGGGCATATACAGGATTTTGGGAAGAGTAGGTAGTAACAAGAAGAGAGGCAGGTAAGAAGCAAGAGCAGCATACAGGGTAGTATACGAATCGAGTATACGCCCTTCAGGTGTAGACAAAAGGACAATGCTTTAGAATGCGTAATGCTTCTATTGCCAGTTAAGGTTGATGAGGTCTTGTCAAGAAGAGAAAAGAAAGCTGCAGGTTTAGAACAGCATAAGAAATTGGAGCGGGAGAAAGAACTGAAAAGAAAACAGAAAAGGCAGGTTTCGCTTCCTGCAAAACAGTCGAAAGGTAAGAAATAGTTGGGTTTGGGTTTGGGGGTAAAGTTTTATCCAAGTGGTTTTCGGGCGATTGCCTGTAAATCGTCCGCCAACGCTAACGCGTCAGGTTTTTCGCATAAGGCAAGCTCAAACTGAAGAATCTTGTTGTATAAACTCCTCGAACGCCCTTTTTTCGCAAACAACTCTTTCGAAATTCGCAAGGGCATTGTTGTAGCTTTGCCCACAATCTTTTCGACGCTAAATCCGTTTCTTTCCAACATTTTCCTAAACTCGTCTGGAGTCCAAGTATAAATCTTGACTTTGGTATTTTCAGGCATGGTGCCATACTTCTTGCGAAGCAGTATGTCTAATGCGTTTTCCATATCGCTCGGATTTGGCTTCTCTGGCAATGCAACCAAAGACTGAACATAACGATTGGGCGCCGAAATTATCAGTCTTCCTCCTCTTTTTAAGACTCGGCTCAATTCCTTTAGGAGAATGTCAGGGTTTTCGAAAAAGAGAAGGGCAAGTTCACAAAGAATCATGTCAAAGGTTTCATCGGGGTAGCTTGTTTTTGTAATGTCCCCTTTTTTTATGATTATTCTGTTCTGAAGACCTTCTCTTCTTATCCTCTTTTCGGCGGTTTCTAGCATCTTTTCTGAAATGTCCAGTAAGACCACTCTGCAGCCTTTCCTTGCCATATGAATTGACCAGCGACCCGTTCCTCCACAAGCATCAAGGATTAAGGCGTTGGGGTCTATAGGAAGGTATGGTTCAATGTGCCTCCACGTGATCTGGTTATGGACTTGGAAGTATAGAAGGCCAAAATAGTTATCATAGGTCTTCGCTTTTCCGTTGAAATAACTCTCCACCCCATCCGTTTTCTTCATGTGTTTTGACACAAGTCTCAAATCTTCGTTCCGATATGTTCCTTTGAGCTCAGCTATAACTTTTCCGCAAAATCGAAAGTTGGTTGGGGTAAAGTTTTGTCCTTCCCAAATCGCATATTATCATTGGCAAGTAGCAGTCGTGTAGAGTTGGCAGAAAAAGGTGAAGATTGGGGCACAAATACTTGGGCAAGTTGCATGTTCCGTTTTTTCTTGTTGCAGTAATCTTGTCTGCCCTAATTCTCACTGTACTCGTCTTTTACATTTATCACAATGAAACGCTCGTCATTATTGCCCTTTTGCTACTGCTTATCGTTGCCCTGTCTTTGCGAGCTGTTCGCGTGGTCAATCTCTTCAGACCAAGACGACAGTAATCGCAAGCAGATTATTCCAAAGATTATTATCTTTGTTGATGCCAGCAGCGCGCAACTAGAGAACTAAGTAAGAGTTCGAACGTTAGGTTTTCTCCCACGCATGCTAAAGAACTAGTTGTTGTATGCTTTGGATCAGGAAGTAGGCTCCAAGGAGAGCCATAAAAACTCCTAGGACAATCGATATCGTCTTTTGGTGCGGGTTTATGTATCTCTCGTGTCGGTGCACCATGAACGAGACAAAAGAATAGTAGGCCAAGTCGGACAGCCAGTGTCCTGCGGTCACTATGAAGACTCCCATGATACCCATGACCTCTAGGCCTGTGAGGAGAAGGGCCAGACCTGCAGTGGCCCACCATAACGGTTGGGTGGGATTGAAGGCCGTATAGAAAATCCCGCCAACAAAAGAAGAATTTACCCTCGAGTTTTCCATACTTATCTCTCTACCCTTGCTTCTAATCATGCTTACCCCCATGAACGCAAGGGCCACTCCTCCAATAATGTAGATGACTAACGTGTTATGTGTTATCAAGCCGCCGAATCCCAAAAGAATTATGAGGATTATCACAGACTCCCAAACGGCGTGACCCAATATTATCCTGTGACCAGTTATCGCCCTTTTTCTTGAAGTATCGAACACAGTGAACGCGAAGAGTGGCCCAGGTATTACAGCACCGCTGAGCCCAACGACTACGCCTAGAGAAAGCAATGTAAGAAACTCAAGTATCATGCCACTCTCGATCCAGCTATGTTTCACCAGAGCAAATGACTATTAGAAGGAACTTATTTAAGGTCTCGACTGTCACACAGCTGCTGCTTCATCTCGCCATTCTTGGTTGGTTGGATAAAACTTTACGGATGCTTCTCGTATCCCAAACCACATCACCATCCGCAGGCGAAGCAAAGCCAGAAGCACAACCCACCCCACAAACGAATTTAGGAACAGGCATGTGCTCTAAACCATGCTTCAGCCCACTCGTTTGGGTTTATAAGATTGTACTGGTCGAATGAATAGTGGTGAGATGAAATGAAGAAGAGCGTTGTGATCTCGTTGCTTGCATTGACTCTGCTGATATTGGCTTTAAGCCCTTCTGTGCATTCTGAGCAGACAATAAGCCGAGGCCAAGTGGTTTCCGACAGCATTCCGTCAAACGGTTATAAAGTGTATGACTTGTCCGAGCAGCTTCCGAAAGGGTGCATATTCATGATGTACTTTAAGGTAGACGTTGGCAGTTATGGCTACGTCAACCTGCAAAGAGGAACGGAAACCGCCTTTCAATGGACTGTTGGCGCAGGGACTTTAGGTACGCTCTATCTTATGTATCCCTATTACACCACAGCATTCATCACTCGAAAAAGCTCATACGCTCTCAACGTGACAACTTTACCTTATGGTGGAGGACTCAACTACACGTTCTTCTATGATTTCAGCGACGAACTCCAAACAAACAACACCAAAACCATTCCGTTGGAAGAAGGCATTGCAAGCTACTATGCAGACCTGAGCTCCGGCGACAAACTCACGTTGAACCTTACAACTCCCTCAGACTCAGATTTTGACATGCAAGTCTTCTATGGTTATTCAGTGTACATGTCGATGTCACCTGCGATCGCAAACACATTGTACGAAAACTCGTCCAAGAGCCTAAGCTTCAGAGCCGCAAGTGAGGGTCGATACTTCATCTTCGTAACTGCAACCACGAGCATCGGAACCTTCAACCTTCAAAGCACCATAGAACATCAGACCCCCACATACGAGCAGCTGCAATCAAGCTATAACCAGCTAAATTCAAGCTACGAAGACCTGAAAGGTCACTATGACAACTTACAGGCAAGCTATAATTCCTTGCAGACTGGGTTGGGCAACGTTACAATGGCCATGTATGCTCTGATAGCGACAACAGTCGTCTTGCTAGTCATAAACGTGTACCTTGTCAGAAGAAAACCTTCAGTTAAAGCAGAAACAAAAACTCAATAAACTCTTCTTTTTTATTTACTATCGACGTCACCGCAAGTCTTCACGTACAAGGGCATGTACAACTTAAATATTCAGCAGACAGCGAAAAAGAATCGCAAGCAAACTCGGTAACCCATCCAACTTGGGCGGAGAAGAAAGCAAAAAGAACAGCTGAACGCTCTGAGTCTATCCCATTTGCTAATACTGTTGGGCGTGAGAGCGTGTTTCAAGAGAAAGAAGGAGTTCTGATGGGCAGACACGACAGGAATAAATAGTGTGGCAGTTAGATCAAGTCTGTTAAGAGAAGGCGTGAGTTTGAGCAAATGTCTATTCGCACTGTTCAGCTTGATTTCCGTTTTAGTTGTTGCACAAGCTGCCGGTTTAGTCAGAGGACACTTGAGTATGATTGACAGCCCACAATGGAGAAGCCAGCAGCAAGACGCGCTAGTAATCCCGCAAGGTGGATACGTCACCTTGCAAGCTGAAGGTATGGACACATTTTCCCTGCAAAAGGCTGTTCTCTCAACTAATGAAACAGGAACTTGGAAAAATGAGACAACAAACTCACTTCTGTGGATGCAGGACGCTGTCTTTGGGTTTGACAACTTCGGCACAGCGACTTACAAGGATGGCGTACTCTACGCCCCTTCTAAAGGAGACAACAGACTTTACGCAGTAAACGCCTCGAACGGCGCCATAATCTGGAACACAACAGTCAGACAATGTGATGGGTCTCCATGCGTAGATGGTGACGTTGTTTACGTTGGAGAATGTATGGGAGTGTACGGAGAACCCACGCCCTTCGCGAGAGCCATGGCACTCAACGCAACCAGCGGAGAAGAGATCTGGCATTTCATAGAGCCAAACAACAATACTTGGGTTGGGTCGCCGCTAGTTAACAGCGAATACGTATACTACACAACGTCCTACGACACATCTTACACAAATGGTTCCGGAGTGTATGCTTTGAACAAGACCACTGGAGACGTACTGTGGCGTAAAGACATAGGAAACATCGTGGGCTCCATAGCGTATGACAGCGGCATGGTTTTCATTTCAGTTTACAACCCACCAGGCCAGTACGCCTTCAACGCAACGACAGGAGACCAGATATGGAATCAAACGTATGGAAAATCATGGGACACGTCGCCTGTAATCTATGATGGAATGATCATTCAGGTCGAATATAACACAACTGAAGGATTCTGGTCAACCTATGTTCTAAATGAGACAAATGGAGAGTTCATACGAAGGTTTGAGGCAAAGGGAAGCACAGGAACCCCCCTAGTTCATGATGGCAAAGTTTTCATTCCCAGCAACGATTGGACGATGTGGGCTTACGACCTGACAACCGGAACCGAACTTTGGCAGACTGTACCGCTCCACAACGGAACCCTACAAAACTACATGTACTGCAGTCCAGCATCAGCCGGCGGCGCCGTCTATTGCCAAGCCCTGAACGGAACGTTCTACGCAATAAACGAAACTAGCGGCGGCGTACTCTGGTCCTACACATTGAGCAGTACTGGTTTTGGCAGTCCCAGCATCGGTGACGGCTGCGTGTTTATCACGAACGACGGGGGTCTCTACGCTTTCAAGATAGGCCCGGGCTCGGGTGATTGGCCGATGTTCTGCCATAACAACTTTCACAGGAGTTTTTCAGAGCACGGAGTAGAATACGTAAGATGGCCACTGACACAACCGCAATACCCTGGAGAAGTTTCAAACACCTGGGTCACGGCAAAGTTCATCTGGTGCAACGAGACAATTGCTTCTACTGCAATATCGTGGAGAATATACTTCTTTGACAGTCTGGGAAACACGAACGCGACGGACGTGAAAATCTTCTTTGTAATGCCTATTCATAATGTGGCCATGATCAACATAGTGCCAGAAGAAACGCTCATACAACAGAACCAAATGACATCCGTCAACGTGACAGCAGCCAACCTTGGCAACTACACGGAAACATTCAACGTAACGCTCTATTATGATTCTGTCGAGATGGGCTTGCAGACTGTGACTTTGAATACAGGCGAGTCACGCGTTCTAACCTTTACATGGAATACGACCGGAGTATTCCTTGGCAACTACACGCTAAAGGCAACAGCAAACATAGTTCCATACGAAGTTAACGCAGATGACAACACGGTTACCCTACAGTCTCCAGTAACAGTCTTCCCTGAATTCCCATTAACCACTACTTTGGTGGCAGCATTTATCATTTCCACTGTAGTTGCAATAATGCTGACCAGAAGAAAACGCATAAACACCTAACACTCGGACTCTGCAACACTCGCCCCTGGAAAAATTCCTGCGTTTCTCTATGAGCCAGCGATTTCTCATGTGAGCAGGAGGGGACTGACACCCAAACGGGTTCAAGTCCATTCTAGCATACTGGCTCTCAGGCGCCACCTTTTCCAATCGACAGGGCAAGGTCGTCGTTGGTTGGTTGGATAAAACTTTACCCACACACCAAGACTTGCTGCACTGACGCATTTGATTATATCTCAATTGATGGCATCACACCGTCGAATCAGGATATCTTTTTATAATCTCCACAGCACCCTTACAGACATGCACATAAGACAGTTGTCGTCAGCTCTGCCTGAGAACGAGTACACGACTGAGGAAATGACAGACAACTTTTCATGTGATCTTCCCGAAGGGGTCAGACAGAACGTTCTCAATCTGGGAGTTTCCAAACGATCCTTCATCAACCCTACAGCTACTAGGGCAAGATCAGAAAACCTCCTCAGCGAAACTGGACTCGTTGACCTTTGCGTTCGTGCTTGTGAAAACGCGGTACAAGAGACAGACATTCCCCTCAGGAGAATCGGCTACTTCATTGCAGCTTACGATGTCAACCCAATCTTGAGCCCTGGACTCAGCCAGCTTCTGGTCAGGAAAATCGGGTTTGACCCGTACATCAAACACGTGAACACTCAAGGAACTGCCAGCACCGCCTTTCCAAAAGCTCTGCAACTCGCAGAGGATCACTTGGCAGGACATCCTGAAGACAATGTTTTGATCTGTATTTCTGGGGTGAGTTCATACTGGTTCCAGAATCAAGTGCGGGGCATGAGAGACGTTTTGGAGATGAGTCAGATCAACAAGATTGAAGACAAGACCCAGCGACAAATGGAGTTGAGGAAATGGATAGCAACTATGGAGTACTTCCTCTTCGGGGACGCAGCAGTGGCGGCTATCGCGTCAAACCACGATCCCGGCCTGGCTGTCAGGAAAACGATCGAAGTCACAAACGTAGATGAAAGAGATTATCTTGCAGGATACTCTAGATTATCGTCGTTGCCCGAACCGTTCAAGTTCGGTTTCCACTCGTATCTTGACAAGGAGATTCCAAATCTTGGAGTCAAATATACAGGCTTGGCTCTGCAGAGACTTCTAGGAGAGAAAACTGAAAAGACGATTAAGGCTTCCAAGAAGTGGGCGGTTCACACGGGCAGTCAAAAGATACTGGATGCTTTAGCAGAACATCATAGAGTTGACCCTGAGAAACTGAAAGAATCACATGAAGTACTCAGGGAACACGGCAACCTGTCTGGAGCAAGCTTACCATTCATTCTCGAAAAAATAGTCAAGACAGGCAACTTGTCGAAGGGCGCCACAGTTCTGATGGTTGGTTACGGATGGGGTTTTTCAGCCGCAGCATCATTGCTCGAAGCTTAGAATCATAGGTCTACTCAACGTAGTTTTTTGGGTGTTTTCAAGCCAAAAGGTATTACGCTCTCCCTTAGGTTTTCAGCAGACGGATTACTGCAGATGTAATCTGCTAAAGGCATTGGAAAGGTATCACTGTTAACCCTTCGACATTTTCATCCGAGTTTCAAGAGCGCGTGCTACTTTTCGGAATTCGCTTTTGAAACTACGGACTCGATGAAGGACGTTTTGGCTTCAGTGTAGGCTTCACGATTCAGGCGATATTCAACAGCCAATTGCTTTTTCAGTCTGTAATATTCGGAAGCGGTATCAGGGTGCGTTTGCAGGTAGTCTCGAAAGAGCAGGTGACGCTTCCAGAATTCACCTCCATATCCGACCATGTGCAAATGATAGTGCTTGTTGGGTTTGCTCGATGGGCCTTTTCGGAAATATCGTCTTTCTGGCATTGAAGCTTCATATTCTGGGACGTATTCGTAGCCTATGCTTGCAAGTGGTTTGATGCAGTGTTTAGCATCGCTGAGATTGCGTAGGCCGACCATGATGTCAATGATCGGCTTTGCACCTAAGCCCGGAACGGCAGTGCTTCCAACATGCTCGATGGCAACTACCTTGTTTCCGATGGCGTTTAGAACCTGCCTTTTCTCTTTGTCGAATATCTTTGGCCAATGTGGATTGTAATCCATGACCTCGACGGGTGCATCCTTGGCGATTGCCTTTTTTGGCTTCGACGTAGGACTCAATGGCCACCGCTCGTTTTGTTTTCTTTTATGGCTCTCGCAAGCAGTTCTCCGAGAATTCCAGCGTTCTCAATAGGCTTCAAATCTTCATCCTCATCAATCTTGCCTTTTCCAGCGACACCGTAATAGGGGTAAGACTTCATGAAGACAGGTTTCATTTTCAGAGACAGGGCGAAGCTGAGAAGAT
>Ga0315280_10007496_pt1 | contig 14624 bp, 12 predicted proteins | sample YL17G06_40_MG_FD_203697 | JGI IMG/M metagenome (GOLD analysis project Ga0315280, IMG submission 203697) | Sediment microbial communities from Yellowstone Lake, YNP, Wyoming, USA - YL17G06_40 | ecosystem: Environmental > Aquatic > Freshwater > Lake > Sediment | place: USA: Wyoming | collected...
CTCATCTGGGGCGGGACATATCTTCACTAGAAAACCGAAGCAATATCCCCCTCCCCTCATCTCTGCGAAAAGGACCCGCCAGCGTTGCAGGCGCTTCGGACAATGTTCCCTCTTGACTTTGTAAGCCGAATTTGTATACTCACCGGTAGGTATGAAGATGCGGCAAGGTGGCAAGGTTCGGCAGGAGTCTGCGAAGGAGGCGATTCGCAACGCCGCGGCCGAGCTTTTTGCGGAGAAGGGGTTCGCCGCCACCTCCACGCGCGAGATCTGCCAACGGGCAGGGATCAGCAAACCCGTCCTTTACTACCACTTCGGGAACAAGGGGCAGCTCTACGAAGAGTTGGTGCTCGACACGTTCGCTGAATACCAGAAAGAGATACGGCGCGCCACGCGCCACGGGCGCACGCGACGCGAGAAGTTGACCGCGCTCCTCGCGGCCATATTTAGTTATGTGCGGCGAAATCGCACCCTCTCGCGCATGGCGCTGCGCATGACCTTTGCTCCAGAGAGGCAATCTCCGGCCATCAACTACCTGGAGTTGGCCCAGGTTGATGAAAAGGCCTTGGCGGAGGTCGTGCGCGAGGGCATACGGCGCGGGGAGATTAGGGGACGGGCGGCGCCCATTGCGGAAGCCATCCATGGGATTGCGATGGCCTCTATCATGGGTTTCCTGCTGACGGGCAAGCCGCCCCTCGATCGGACATTGGCGCAACACATCGTCGGTCTGATAATGGACGGGTGCGCAAGGCAGGCTACCGGACGGTAAATGGAAATGGCAAAATCCGCGCGAATTTGGTCGGTTTATATACTGGTCGGTACACTGGCAACAACCCTTAGTTGGGCGGTGGAACCTGCGGAGAAAGCCGAACTCACGCTGGAGGAAGCGGTGGCGCTGGCGGTGGAACGCAACCAGCAGGTGCTCATCGCGCGCGCTCAGGCCGACATCCTCAAGGGTCGCTACCGCGAAGTTCGCGCGCAAGCCTTGCCCATGATCAACCTCAACGGCAGCGCGCTCCGCTGGCGCGACCCGTCGTTCCTGAACTCTTCCAGCTTCGACAAGATTCCGGCGGAATTCCGCAATGCGCTGCAGGTCACCCCCGCCAACCTCTTCGACTACAACATCAACGTCTCTCAACCCCTTTACACTTCAGGGAAAGTGGGGACCGCGCTGAAGCTGGCCAGTCTGGAAACGGAAGGCGTGGGCGTGGACCGTGCGCGGGTGGAGCAAGACATCCGGCTGCGGGTGATTCGCGCCTTCTACGACCTGATCCTTGCCGAGCGACTGCTGGACGTCAGCCGCGCGGCAGTCCAGCAACGCCAGCTGCACCTGGACATGGCTCGCACCCGATACGCCGCGGGAGTAGCCACTGAGGTAGACGTCCTCCGCTCGCAAGTGAGTGTGGCCAATGCCCAGCCGGAGCTTATCCGGTCGGAGAACGCTGTCCGGCGCGCGCGCTCCGTGCTCAACAACCTGTTGGTGCGCCCGGTGGATTATCCAACGGTTGCCCTGGGGGAACTCACCTTCGTTCCCCAGGCCAAGACCGACGCGCAGCAGATTGCCCGTCAGGCGGTGGAGCACCGGCCGGAGCTCGAGCGCCTGCGCATCAACGAACTGGAAGCAGAATCCCAGAAGAAGCTGGCAAACGCCGAGAATCGGCTACGCTTGGACTTCAACGGCCAGTATGGGTTCTCTGCCCGGCAGCCCTCCAGCTTGTGGAACCACAATTTCACTCGCTGGATGTTTACGCTGAGCGTAGGTCTCCCTCTCTTTGACGGCGGCCGCCGCTCAGGCCTTTACCAACAGGCCATGGCCCAGCGCAAGGTCACGGGGCTGGTGCGTTCAGAGCAGGAAAATGCCGTGCGCCTGGAAGTCCAGACGGCTCTCGATGAACTCGAGCGGGCAGAAAAGACCGTCGAAGCTGCCCGGCTCAACGTGCGCGAGGCGGAACGAGTCCTGGCCATGACCCAGGACAACTATCGGTATGGCGCGGCGACCACGCTGGACGTTACCGATGCTCAGACGGCCCTGGCCGCGGCACGCTGGAACCTATGGCAGGGTCTCCACGACCACGTGCTGGCCCGGGCGCAGCTTCGCTGGGCAATGGGTTTGGACCCGGTGGAAAAAACAGAAACGAATTCGGGAGAGGGGCATGGCGGAAATTAAGCACCCGCGGTTCCGCGTTGTACCGGCGCTGGCCCTGGGGGGCGGACTGCTTTCAATTCTGTTCCTGCTCTCCGCCTGTTCCCGGGAGGCAGCGAAGTCCACCACGGCGGTTCCGGCCCTCCCTGTGCGGGTCGTGCGCGTCGAACCCCAGCCCTTGGAAGTGGCCCTGGACGTTACGGGCTCGCTCGTGTCCTCGGTGGCGGTGGATGTGAAGACGCAATTCGCCGGCCGGGTTATCGCCCTGCTCAAGGAGGACGGTGCGCGCGTTCAGAAAGGTGAACTCCTGGCGGTGCTGGAAGAAACTGATGCCCGGCTGGCGCTTGGCCAGGCCCGCGCCACGTTGGACGTGGCGCAAGCGACTCTCGACCGCACCCGAGTGGCAGAGGAGCACGCGCGGCGCGAGCAGGAGCGAGCCCAGAACCTCCTCCGCTCCGGGGGTATTACGGACCGCGATTTCCAGACCGCGGAGGTCACGGCCCGTGACGCTCGCGCCCAGGTGAAATTGGCGGAAGCACAGGTCGCGCAGGCGCAGCAAGCCGTGGCCTCTGCCCAAAAGCATTTGAACGATTGCCGCATCGTGTCCCCGATCACCGGCGAAGTCGAACACAAGTTCTACAACCCCGGGAGCTGGGTGGATGGCAATACCCTCCTTTACAGGCTCGTGGATAACCAGCGTCTGGAGCTCGAGGCCTACGTGGCTTCGTCCGAGATTGCGTCCCTGGCACAGGGGCAGAAGATCGGCTTCAAGGTGGCGGCCTTCCCCGAGGAGGAATTCTCCGCCAGTATCCTCACCCTCAACCCCGCTGTGCAGCCCCAGAATCGTTCGCTGCTGGTGCGCGCCGCCGTCCCCAACCCCACGCGAAAACTCAAGACCGGCATGTTTGTGAAAGGGCGAATCATCACCGGGGTGAAGCCTGCGGCGATGGTGGTGCCGCCGGACGCCATCTGGCATCGCGTGGGGCAGCCATCGTTTCTCTACGTGGTGGAGCAAAACCGGGCCCGCCGCCGCGAGGTCAAACTGGGGCTCGAACAACCGCAAGCCATCGAGGTGACCGCCGGTCTCAGAGCCGGCGACCTGGTGGTGGCGGAGCAGAGTCTGGAGCTCGCCGAAGGGGTGAGCATCACCCCGCGGCCTTAGAAGACTATGTTTCTTTCCAACCTCTCGATTCGCCAGCCGGTCTTCGCCACCATGATGGTGGTGGCGCTGGTGGTGGTCGGCATCTTCTCCTACAGCGAGCTGAAGATTGACCTCTTCCCCAACATTGACATTCCGGTGATCAGCATCACCACGACCTATCCGGGCGTGGCGCCGGAGACCGTGGAGACCGAAGTCACCAAGCGCATCGAAGAAGCGGTCAACCCGATCGGCGGCATCCGGCACATCAGCTCGGTTACCACCGAGGGCATTTCGAGCGTGGTGGTCGAGTTCCAACTGGGCAAGAATATCAACACGGCGCTTCTGGAAGTGCAGAGCAAGATCAACGGCGTCCGCAGCCTGTTTCCGCGCGAGGTGAAAGAGCCGGTCATTCAGCAGATCCGCTTCGAGGAGCTGCCCATTCTCTCCATCGTCGTGCTTTCGCCGACGCTGGACGCCAAGGCGCTCACCACGCTGGCCGAGAAGGTCTTGAAACGGCGGCTGGAGAACATCTCCGGCGTGGGCCAGGTGCGGCTGGTGGGGGCGGCGCGACGTGAAATCCATATCTTGCTCGACCGCGACAAGCTGAAGGCCTACGGTCTGACCTACTTCAACGTGGCCGAGGCGCTGCGGCGCGAGAACCTCGACATCCCAGCCGGCAAACTCGACCAGGGCCTGCGCGAGTCGCTGGTGCGCGTGGCGGGGCGCACCAGAGAACCGCGCGACTTCAACAGCCTGATCGTGACGGTGCGCAACGGTTTCCCCGTCACCCTGCGGATGCTGGGCCGCGTCGAGGACGGCATCGAAGAGCAACGCAGCTCCTCGCTGCTCGACGGTGAGCCTGCCCTGGGCATGCAGATTCAGAAGCAGACCGGCGCCAATACCGTCGAGGTCGCCGACCACGTCAAGCAAGGACTGGCCAGCCTGCAGGCCGAGATGCCCACCGGGGTCGCTTTGCGCGTCGTCCAGGACAACTCGATCTTCATCCAGGATTCGGTGAACGACGTCACCACGACGCTGATCCTGGGTGCCATCCTGACGGTGCTGGTGGTTTTCTGTTTCCTGAATAGCTGGCGCAGCACGGTCATCACCGGGGTGACGCTGCCCATTTCCGTCATCAGCGCCTTCACCATCATGCGCCTGCTGGGCTTCACCCTGAACGTCATGACGCTGATGGGGCTGTCGCTCGCCATCGGCATGCTCATCGACGACGCCATTGTGGTGCGCGAGAACATCGTCCGCCACATGGAACACGGCGCCGACCACATGACGGCGGCTATCGACGGGACGGCGGAAATCGGCCTCGCCGTCATGGCCACGACCTTCACCATCATAGCCGTCTTCGTTCCGGTGGCCTTCATGGGCGGCATCGTGGGCCGCTTCTTCTACCAGTTCGGGATGACGGTGGGTTTTGCCGTGCTCGTCTCGCTGTTTGTCTCCTTCACCCTTGACCCCATGCTCTCCTCGCGGTGGTATGACCCGTCCATCGAAGCGGGGCGGCGGAAGGGGTGGCTGAGCCGCGCCCTGGCGAGCGCCAATCGCCGGTTCGAAAACCTGCACGACGTCCTGGGTCGAAGCCTCGACTGGTCGCTGCACCATCGCGCCGCGGTGCTCGGCATTGCGGTTCTGTCCATCGTGGTGGCCTTCGCCATCTTCGGGCGTCTGGGCAGCGCGTTCATGCCCGACTACGACCGCGGCGAGTTCCAGGTGTCGTTCAAGATGCCGCCCGGCACCACGCTGCGCGAGACCGCCGACGTGGGCCGGCGCATTACCAACCTGCTCAAACGCTACTCCGAAATTGCCTACTCGTTTGTCACCATCGGGGCGGGCGGAACCACGCCCGTCAACGAGGGTGCCATCTACATCAAGTTGAAGCCCAAAGGGGAGCGCCAGCGGACCGACTTCCAGCTGCGCCAGGCCGTGCGCCAGGACTTGGCCCGCTGGCCGGCGCTGCGCTCCATCGTGGGCGAGGTGGAATACATGGCCGGGGAAGGCCAGCCGCTGCAAGTCAGTGTGCGCGGCACTGATCTCGCCAAACTGGACGAGGTGGCGGCCCAGGTGGCGGCCAATACCAAAGCCACGCCCGGCGCCGCGGACGTGGACTCCAGCCGCGAAGACCCGCGCCCCGAGATCCGCGTGCACCTTGACCGCAAGACGGCTTCCGACCTCGGCCTCGACCTCGGGACCGTGGCCTCGATGGTCCGCGGGCTGGTGGCGGGCGAGGTGGTTTCACAGTTCCAGGACCCGGACGGCGATGCCTACGACGTCCGCGCGCGCCTGGACGAAGACCAGCGACGCCTGCGCGAGGACCTGGCGGATATTTACGTGCCCGTCATGAACGCCGCCCCCGGCGCCGGACAGGGCGTGCCGCTCACCCAGGTGGCGGCCCTGGATGATTCCGAGGCGCCCTCTATCATCCGGCGCCGCGACTTGCTGCGCGAGGTGCGCATCATGGCCTCCACCCAGGACCGGCCGCTGGGGACCATGATCGACGAGTTGCGGGTCAAAAACGGGCAGCTCCAACTGCCGCCAGGCACCCAGATCAACTACACCGGCCAAGCAGAGGATCTGGGCGAGACTTTCTACTATATCTACCGTGCGCTGATCCTGGCCGTAATCTTCATCTATGCCATTCTTGCCTCGCAATTCCGCAGCTTCTTCCACCCGCTGGCTATCATGCTCTCGCTGCCGCTGTCGCTGGTGGGCGTGGCCCTGATGCTCTTGTTCACCCGCGAGAACCTGAACATCATGTCGATGATCGGGCTCATCATGCTGATGGGTTTGGTCACCAAGAACGCCATCCTGCTCATCGACTACACGAACCGTCAACGCCGGGAAGGCGAGGACCGGGCGCGCGCGCTCATCCGCGCCGCCAAGGTCCGCTTGCGCCCCATCGTCATGACCACCACGGCGATGATCTTCGGCATGCTGCCGCTGGCCTTTGAAATCGGCGCGGGCTCCGAGATGCGCGCGCCCATGGCGCGGGCCGTCATCGGCGGCCTCATCACCTCGACCCTGCTCACCTTGATTGTCGTGCCGGTGGTGTACACCTACCTCGACGATTGGGGCAGCAAGCTGCTCGCCTGGTGGCGGGCCGGGAGCCCAGTTGCCGCCGCCGTACCGGTCGAAGAACAGAAGCTTCCCTGACCAGGAACTTACCTCCTCAGTAGCAAGGTGAATTCCGTGATAGCTCGTTCCCTCCGAGAACGTCTGCCGGGGCTCCTGAGTGGCTGTTTCACGTTGTGAGATTCATCTCACCATGTGAGAAAGCTGCTGACATACTCCTATCGCACTTCGCGTGCTCTGTCTAGCCGGAGGCGCCCCCACTCTGGCGGGGTGATCGTCAAGAGTGCCTGAGCATTCGTAGGAACAGGGTCAGGTAACGCTTTAGGTTGCTGGTAATCAGGAAGTGCTCGCGCACGTGCTCCTGGCCGAGTTCACCCAAGCGGTTAGCCATGGCCGGATTAGAGAGGAGGAGCCGGACCTGATAGGCCGTGCCTTCGACGGAGTGGGCGAGTTGGCCAGTCAGTTTGTGGATGATCTGGAGTGGGATGCCGCCCACGGCACTTGCCACCACGGGTTTTTTCTTCCACAGAGCCTCGGTCACGGTGAGGCCAAATCCTTCGCGCAGCGATTTCTGCACGATGACCGTAGACCCACGCTGAAGCGCATTGATCTCCAAGTGGCTCCAGGGAGGAAGATTCAAAACGTGAATGTCCGGATCGGACCCCGCCGCTTCCTGCACCTCTCGCCAGACCGCTTCCCCCTCTGGGTCGTCGCTCGCTGAGCCTCCCGCCAGCACCAGTTGGCAGTCCGGGTGGAATGCCTTGACGAGCCGGTAGGCCTGAATCACGCCCACGGGATCCTTCAGGCGATCGAAGCGCGACACCTGGGTGATCACAGGCCGTCCAGGGTCAATGCCATAACGTTCCAGAGTGGCTCTGACTACAGAGGCGTCCAACTCCCGGTTCTTTTCCGACAGGGGATCAATGCTCGGGTAGAAGAGGTACTGGGGAATCTCTAACCGGCGGGTGAAACTGGGCGATGAGAAGAGCGCCACGTCATAGCGGCAAACAAACTGATGTAAAAACGACCACACCTCAGGGTGGGGATTCGACAGGTCGATGTGGCAGCGCCAGATCCAATGATTATGACGGCCCGCTCGCGTCAGGACCAGACCAGCGGGCTGGGGATCGTGGATGACCACGAAATCCTCATCAAAGGTCAGGTTGCGGCGGTTCATCTCCGTGGCGGTGAGATAAATATCATACTCCTCGGGGCCGACCGTGAGCGGCTGGCCATGCAGGGCGTTATGGAAATCCTTCGTTACTTCGAAGAACTCTTCTCCGCCCTTAATGACCTCCCAGCGGGTGGGCACGCCCAATTCGGACAGCAGGGGGATCACGCGGTTCAGGATTTCCGCCACGCCGCCCCCCACGGCGGTGGAGTTGACCATTTTCACGGTCCTGCCTGCCAGAGAGCCCGCCAGCGTCTGCAGCGTGCGTAACTCGCTGCTACCCACAATCGGGCGATAATCCTCTAAGGAGGGAACTCGTGGTTCGAGTTTCAGCTCGACGCGGTCATCCATGCACTGATCTCCTCCAGGATCCGCTGGCGCAGACCCTCCAGCGTATTCGTGTAGATGTCGATAGCGTCGATCTTCCGCGCCAGTTCCGGCAAGTCCAGGCTGTCGGAGATCCAATTACAGAAGTCGTTCATGCCGAGCGGTGGTCGCAGACGGGCGACAACGAAGTGGTAGTGAATGGAATCCAGTCCGAGTTCCCGCAAAGCCTCGGCAAAGCTGACCAAATCGTGGGCGACTCGGCCTGCGGGGACAGCCACCGTCTGCGCTTCGCACAAATAGAAGGGTTCGAACGCCACACGGTCTGCCGGCTGCGGATTGTTCGCCACATAATCCTGCAGGACTGTGATCAAATCACCCCGTAGGCCCCCGATGGTCTTGTATTGACGGATGTCCAGGGCGGCCAGCCGCTCGGCCAGCCGGGGTTCATTGCAGGCCGTCAGGACCCAGTGCGCAAAGTCATTAGAGAAACCGGCGGTGAAGAAATGGTGTTCTTCCAGCGTCTGGAAAGTGTGCGTGAAGATGCTGGCGTCACTCGCCCGTCGAATCTCCTCCAGCAGTTCGTGGATCGTGTTGGCCTGATTACCGCAAATCCGGGTGATGGTCGAAGCGGACATGAATTGGAACGGCTGTTTAGCATCGCTCATTTGCAGACCTCCGCCAACCACTCCAGCCAGCGCCGGACTTCCGCCGGGGAGCGGAGGTAGTATCGAGCTCGCGTCCGACGCCGTCCATTGCCCACCCTTACCGTCCATCCTGGCTGCCGCAGGCGCTGGAAGACTCCTTCATCGGTGACGTCATCCCCGAAGTAGACGGGCGTCAGGCCCCGACCGTACGTCTCCGCCAACTGAGAAAGAACGGCAAGCACCGTCCTGCCCTTATCGACGGGGGTGTTCGGCAGGAATTCTGCAACCTTCTTCCCACGCTGGAGGCGGATCGCAGGGGCGAACTCCGACTCCACGCCCCGAGCGACACGAAGGATGCGATGCACATGCCCGGCAACCACTCCCCGGTAGTGCACGGCGAGGCTGTAAGGCTTCGCTTCCAACCGCACACCGGCAACTCTCGGTAAGTCCCGACCGAGCCTTTTCCGAAGCCCCCTGAGGCTGCGAAGGCACGTGCGGTCAACCAACCTTACAGGGCGCCCGCCCGGAAGCGCATACTCCAAGCCGTGACTTCCCACATACAAGGCCCCCGGTACTTTGGCTCGCCGCCGAATGTCGGCCAGCGCTCTGCCGGTCACAATCCCGACCACGAAACCGGGCCGCCGAGCCAACCGCCGCAGGACCCCACCTGTCCGGACTGGCAGGGTGGCCCGCTCCGGCCGAACAACAATAGGCGCCAGCGTGCCGTCGAAATCCAGGAGCAGGACGAGCCTTCCGCCCGCCCGCACGTACCTGGCCACCGCGGCGCGCGCGGCCCAGAATGAGCGCATCCTCTCACCTCATGCTGCCGGCGTTGCCTCGGGCCTCTCGACACGAATGTCAGCCAGTTCCGTGATCAGATTCCCTGCCCACCGATAGACGTTGTGCTCTCGGACCACCTGCCGCATACGTCGCATCCGCGCCCTGCATTCCTCGGGCTCCATCTCGAGCGCGAAGCGCACAGCCTCGGCCAACTGTTCGATGTCGTAAGGGTTCACTATTAGAGCATCGCGCAGTTCGCGGCCGGCCCCCGCAAAGCAGCTCAGGACAAGCACCCCCTGCTCATCGTCCCGCGCGGCCACGAACTCTTTGGCCACCAAGTTCATCCCGTCATGCAATGAAGTCACCATACACAGATCGGCCACCCTGTAATACGGCTCAATCTCCTGATGGCTGTGATGCCGCTTAAGAAAAGCGATCGGCCTCCAGTTTGTTGTCTGGAAGCGCCAATTGATCCGCTCGGCCTCTGCTTCCACTTCGGCGAGGAAGTCATGGTAGCGCTTGATGTGTGTCCGGCTAGGGGCACCAATCTGGACAAATGTGAACCGCCCCTGGTAAGCAGGATACTTCTCTAGGAACCGTTCGATGCCGCGAAAACGCTCCATGATGCCCTTGGTGTAGTCCACCCGGTCCACACCGACCCCCATGAATGCGGCCTTCACCCCAAGCTCCCGAAGAATGGCGGCGCGATCCGTATAGAGGGAGCGCGGGGCGCCGGAATCCTCCGCGCGCTCCGGGAACGCGACGCTGATGGGAAAAGGCCGCACCAAGGTGACGTGGTCGCGGCGGCTCACCGCAAACCGCTCCCAGTCGATACGACACTCCAGCGCTTGGTCTACGGTCTCCAGAAAATGATTGCAGTGCGCCTGGATATGGAAGCCAACCAGATCGGCCCCCAATAGACCGTCCAGCAGGTCGCGCTGCCAGGGGCAGATCCCGAAGGCTTGCGGGTTCGGCCAGGGAATGTGCCAGAAGATCGCCACCCGCGCATCGGGCCGCTTCTCTTTAATCAGGCGAGGCAGCAAGGCGAAGTGGTAGTCCTGTACCAGCACGGCGGGGGCTTCGCTCCCTGCCATCTCTTCCAGCACGGCCTCCGCAAACTTCACGTTTACACTGCGATAGAACTCCCAGTCCCCCGCGCGAAAGACCGGCCGCGTATGGGCAATGTGGCAAAGCGGCCAGAGGCCCTCGTTGGCAAATCCAAAGTAGTATCCTTCTTCCTGCTCCTTGCTCAGCCAGACCCGCCGGAGGGTGTAGTGGGGTTCATCAGGTGGGACCCGCAGGCGGCCTTGCTCGTCCACGGCCTCCCGATCCGCATCGCCGGCCCCGTGGGCAATCCAGGTACCCTCGCAGGCACGCAAGATAGGCTCCAGACCTGTCACCAGCCCGCTGGCCGGGACAACGACTTCCACCGCCTTGCCGCGGTGAACGTGCATGTAGGGTTCCCGGTTGGAGACCACAAACAATGGGTTGCCGCGTAGCTTGCCGCTAACGTGAACGCGTAATCGCTCCGGCGTCCAGAGGGACTCAGCGGTTTCCCGCAGACGGGCTTCTTCCTCCGCTGCCGCTCGCGCCGCAGCCAGGCTCTTGGCAAAGTGCGCCACCTCCTGAGTCAACGGCCGGAACAGATCCTCCTGGGGAAGAGGGGAAGCTTCACGGCTCTCGCCGGTGCGCAGCTCTCTCATCCATTGTGCCGTCCTACCGATGGGACCGACAATGCTCCAGCGGACGATCAGGAGCGTCGCGAGCGCGATGAACAGGGTTTGAACGAGCACCCGCAGAAAGGTATCCCGCCACAAACGCGCGCTTTGCGCCTCGATGTAGGTCGCGTCATCAAAGATGGCCAGGGCACCCACTACTGTCCCATCGCGGTGCAAAGGCTGGGCGTAAACATGCATGGGCCTGGCGCCCAGGGTGAGGAATTCTGCCCGTCCGGCGTCCTCAGCCGTCGCCCGGACGACCATTGCGGGGCGGCCCGGCAATCGCGTCACCAAGCCTGAGGTGATGGCAAGGGTACTCCCCTGGCTGTCATACACGACGACTCCCGCCAGTCGTTCCCGGTTTCCAAACCGCTCCACAACACGTTGGAGGTCCTTCCGGGAGCGTTTTTCGAGAAGAGGCGCAACAATTTCTTCCAGACTCTCCGCCAGAATCTCCGCGCGCCTCTCCAAGTCGTTTCTCAGCGCTCGCTTTTGGCCGCGCACCTGGTAGTGAGCAAAAACAAAAGCGACCAAAGTGACGCCGATGATAAGCGATACTATGAGGCGAACACTGATGCGCATGTCCACAATTCTACATCCTTCCCTCGCGCGCCTGCTGGATTTTGGGGGGAACGCTGTGCCCACCCTGGGCTGATCCCGCACGGATAGAGCTGGGCCGGACTTCGCCGGGCTGGTGGTTTCTGATTGAAACTTCCGGGCCGCCCGGCTAAAATGGTTCTTCCTTGGCCACCGAGAAGGAGTTCCATGAAGAAGGGCATTCATCCCGAGTATCACGACGTTATGGTCGTGTGTGCTTGCGGGAACACGTTCAGGACTCGCTCCACCTATAAGGGCGACCTCTTACATCTGGAAATCTGTTCCCACTGCCATCCGTTCTTCACCGGCAAGCAGAAGCTCTTCGATAGCGCGGGGCGCGTGGAACGCTTCCAGAGGAAGTACGCGGGCGTGAGGAAGTCCACCGAGGCGGCGGGGACCAAGACCTCTTAAGCGGGGCTTCCAATCACAACCAAGGTGTCAGGTGCCGGATGTCAGGCCTTCGTGCCTCCGGGTCTTTTCCCTGACACCTGAAACCCGACACCTGCTGGCGAGCGCCTGATGACGGCTCCCAATCTTCCCTCCGACCTGTACATCACGAAGGCGAAAGTGTATCTCCTGGGGCGCCAGACCGTCGTCGCGGAAGAGCTGGCGCGGTTCCTGGAGGATGAAGGTTTGGTGTTCACCACCGACACCCAGGTGGCCGCCGAAATCCTGGCGGAGATCGCTGGCCGCACCTGCTACATGTCGTTCGGCAAGGGCCGCAAGTCCAGCCGGGAATACCTGGAGAATATCCTCACCTCCAAGCACGGGAGCGTGCTGGAGCATGCCGTCTGGTGCCTGCTGATTGCCGGCGTCAGTCGCGCGCTCACGCACGAACTGGTGCGCCATCGCGCCGGTTTCGGTTACTCGCAGCTCTCGCAACGCTACGTGGATGAAAGCGACGCGCGCTACGTGATTCCGCCGCTCTATCAGGAAGACGCCGCGCTGCGGCAGAAGTGGCACGAGACCATCGAGTACATCCGCCAGGCCTACATCGAACTGGCCGAAGCCAGCACCGCGTACGTCGAGCGCAAACATCCGGGACTCGAGGCCCGCGAGCAGCGGAAGTGGGCGCGCCAGGCGGCCCGCTCCATCCTCCCCAATGCCTGCGAAACCAAGATCTTCGTCACCGGCAACAGCCGCTCCTGGCGACATTTCCTGGACCTGCGCGGGAGCATCCACGCCGACAGCGAAATCCGCCTCCTGGCCGTCGAAGTCTGCCGCGTCTTGAAAAAAGAAAGCCCCAACATTTTCCACGACGTCGAAGTGGTCGAGGAGCGCGACGGCCTGCCCGCCGTGCGTGTCCTGCATTCCAAGGTGTAATCGTGTAGGGGAGGGCTCCGCCCTCCCGGGAGAGCTGGGAGAGCACTGCGAAGGCCTGCCAGCGGGAGCCCAGAGGGCGCCCCTACCTCACACGTGGTTCCTGAGCATGAGTTCCTTGGGATGCGGCTCCAGATAGACTTGGCCGCGGAGGTAGGCAACGTCGAACCGGCGCACGTAGTGCCGGATGAGGGTGATGGGCACGATCAGCGGCACGAGGCCGCGGCGGTAGTCTGCAATCAGGCCCAGCAACTCGCGCCGCGACTCCTCATCCAAGTGCGGGCGGAAGTAACCCAGGATATGCAGAAGCACGTTCGCGTGCCGCCTCGGGGTGGCCAATTCTCTGAGCGCCCGCATGAACTCCGCTTCGTAACGCCCGCGGAGTTCCGCGCGCGGCAGCGCTTTGGCGCCCGCCACCAGGCGTCCGAGGCTTTCGTAGGTTTTGGGCGCATGCGCCATCAGCAGCAGCTTGTGCGTCGTGTGGAAGGTGACCAGGTCCCTCAGCTTCCAGCGCCCGGCAAACAGCGTGCGCAGGCGGCGATAGGCAAACACACGCTCCACGAAATTCTCGCGCAGGGGCGGATCCGAGAGGCGACCTTCTTCCTCCACCGGAAGCTGGGGAAAGTGCGCCAAAAGGGTTTCCGCGAATAATCCGCGCCCCGACTTGGCTGGCATCCCGCGAGCATCGAACACCCGCACGCGTTCCATCCCGCAGCTCGGCGAGCCTTTCTTCAGGATGCAACCACACAGGTCTTCCTTGGCCAACTCCGCGACGCGTCGTCTGGCGTAAGTGCGCATGGTTTCCGTATGGTCGGCGCCAGTCTTCGGCACAACAAGCCGAACGTCACCCGCAATCCGGACCAGACGCATGGTGTCGCGCGGGGTGCCCAAGCCCATCTCCACCTCCGGGCAAACCGGCACCCACTCCACGTAGCGGCCGAAGGTTTCCAGCAGATAGACGTCGCGCTTGTGCCCGCCGTCGTAGCGCACATTCTCGCCCCGCAGGCAGGCCGAGATACCGACCCGAATGGGAGGTCCGCCAGGGCGGCTCATCTGTTCAGCCTCCAGAACTCATAATTGAGTGCGGCGGCGAAAGTCACCCAAAGAAGGTAGGGGGCCATCAGCCAAACTGCGACGCGCGAGAAAGGCCAAAACGCTGCCGTCGCCGCCAGGATGAAAAGCCACAGAAACACGATCTCGACAAAAGCAACGCCGGGCATCCGCAGTCCGAAGAAAATGCTTGACCAGGTGACATTGAAGACCAATTGGATGGCAAAAAGAGCCAATGGAAGCTTCGCACCGGAAAGGCCTGCCCGGCGCCAGACCAGCCAGGCGGCAATCGCCATACAGAGATAAAGCGCCGACCACACCGGCCCGAAGACCCAGTTGGGCGGGGTCCACGGGGGCTTGCGCAGCAACGAGTACCAACTCTCGATCGCCGGCCGCGTGAAAAGTGAGCCCAGCCCGGCAGCGGCAAAACAGATGGCAACGCATACCACCAGACCGACGGCTTGACGGGTCCCGGTCATCACTTTGCTCCTTTCGGCGCGCCTGCGGCTGCGCGCTCAATGTAAGCCTTAATTTCCCCCGGCATCCAGCAGCCGATGCTCAGGGGCGCGAATCTGAAGCCACGACAGCGAGAAGCCCACGGCTAGCGCGCCACGACAAAAGTTGCCGCGGCGGTCTGATGTGTGAAGGGCTC
>Ga0315280_10007497_pt1 | contig 14624 bp, 15 predicted proteins | sample YL17G06_40_MG_FD_203697 | JGI IMG/M metagenome (GOLD analysis project Ga0315280, IMG submission 203697) | Sediment microbial communities from Yellowstone Lake, YNP, Wyoming, USA - YL17G06_40 | ecosystem: Environmental > Aquatic > Freshwater > Lake > Sediment | place: USA: Wyoming | collected...
TGCGGTACTTGTAGGCTAGAAGCATCTCAGCCATCAACAAATACATGTCTTGAACAGAATTTAAACATCTGGCGTCTCACTCAGGAACGCAATTCATCCCACGGTTGAAACCGTGGGTTTTCTTGCGCATTTTCTATAACTTAGGATCTAGTCTCAGATCCTATTCAGTGTCCTTAATCAGTTATTTAGCGTTGCATAGAAGCCCTACAATGTCAAGGGTCAGCGGCTGGGTTCAATGTTCAGAAGTAATATATGGTGGGAATGTTGATGCCAATCTGGGGCTGACCTTGAAAGGCTATGAAGAAGCGGTCAAAGCCGCCTCCTCCAGAGCGCTTGAACTGGTTCAGGATGGATATTTGATTGGGCTTGGAAGCGGGAGGGCTGTGGCTCAGGTTCTCAATATGATTGGGGAGAAGATCAAGAAAGAGGGACTGAAGTTAACTTTTGTTCCATCCTCATATCAGATAGAGCTCTTGTCGAGGCAGCTTGGGCTGATGCTGACACATCTTGAGGCTGGGCGATTGCTGGATTTGGCTCTGGACGGCGCCGACCAGGTTGAGGTCAAGACTTTGAATATGATTAAGGGTGGCGGAGCGGCTCTGGCCAGAGAGAAGATCATTGATTCAAACTCCAAGAAGGTTGCGATAGTCATCACTGAGGATAAGTTGACGAAGAATCTGGGTGAAGGTAAGCCTGTCCCTGTAGAAGTTCTTCCTTTCGGAGTTGACGCTGTCATTCACAGTATTGAAAAGATTGGGGGTAGGCCGACTTTGAGGCAGGGGCAGGGAAAGGTGGGACCCATAATCACAGACAACGGAAACATGATAGTTGACGTAGATTTCGGTCGAATAAATGACCCGCAGACACTTGAGGGAGAGATCAAGATGATCCCCGGTGTGGTTGAGGTCGGCCTATTTACTGGGCTGGCAGACCTAGTCTACGTTGGAAGAAGGGATGGAACCGTAGAGGTTCTCAGGCGCGATTGACACTCTCCATGACTAAAAGTCAGGAGATTCTAGCTTCTATAGTGTTCAACGGTCTAGTGTTCATCGAGCTTTTACTCTCCCACCTCATTCCATCCCACTTTAGAAGTTTAGGGTGTGTCAACACCCTGATAGCTGTTCCTCCGTAGAGGTTTGCCATGTTTATTGCTGTCTGCGCTTTCACTCGAACTCTTCCCCACCCATTTTCGGTTGAGAGTCTTATTCGAGGTTTTGAACATCCCAACCACATCTGGACTTACTGCCCATCTCCGGGTTGTATGATTCAGTCCATCATAATCTTTGCCATACTCAATATTCAAACCTCTAATACTTCTGTCTGGTCGCAATTCATCTCCCTGCTAAAGCAGGGAGCTTTCTTGCTAGATTTTTGTAACGGAACAGGCCTTTCGATGAAGATGTAGGGATGCCGGGGACGGGATTCTCGGCGGTTTGCAGTCGAACCCGCGGCCTCTGGATCTCTCCAGAGAGACTCAGACAACTTTATGAGTCCAGCGCTTAAACCTGCCCATCAGGGCATCTAACCACAGCTGAGCCACCCCGGCGAGACTGAATGATCCAGCGACACCTAAAAAAGCTTGATATTCGGATCGAAGAAGCCCATAAGAAGAAGATATAATAGTTGTCATGTCGCATCTGGAAGAGATGTATGCCCCGGTAGCTCAGCCTGGCCAGAGCGACGGATGGAAATAGCCAGTCGAACCTTGTAGGTCCAATATCCAGGTGAGCCGTAGGTCACGGGTTCGAAACCCGTCCGGGGCTCCATAATTCTAGCCAGGTTGTCAGAAAATTTGTCTAATGATTAGCTTTTCCTTGGGCACTTTGGGCTTGGATTTCTGTTAATTCTTATCTTGTTAGCATCTGCTGGAAAACACGAAAGTTAGAGACTGATTGTAGGTCTTATTTGGCTCAGCTTTCTTATTCATTGGGGAAGTGGGCTTTGCCAGATTCTTGACTGCTGGACATATTCTGAGGGTATCCACGCGCTAACTTTGATTCTGCCTATCTAGCACTGCGAGGGAGAGACACAGGGGGTACCCTCTAATCTTTGGGGATTTTCTTATGGGTGGGGATAGATTGAGGGATCTGCAGAAGAGGCTTGAGGAGGTCGAGGCTGAGATTGAGAGACGTCAACGTGAGTTGGAGGCTAACCCTGTCGGAGGTTCTTAAAGCTGAGAGGTGGGGAAGCCATCGATGAGATTTGATTGTCAGCAAAGACTTTTGGAGGGGAACACCCATCTGTCTGAAATCTAGTCTGTCTTTTTCATAGAATATATGTATCGTCGTCCCTCGCTTCTCATTCCTATAATGCCATTCCTAACCAGAAGACGTAGCTGTTTGCGGGTCCACGAGTCGGAGTATCGGTACTTGTCCTTGATTGCCTGTGATATCTCTTTGAACGTGGTTTTTCCCTCTTTGATGATATTGCCAAATGCATATGTCAATAGTTCGATGTCTCCACGTTCTAAGAGGATCTTGGTTGTCGGCGAACTGATACTGAACTTAGCTTGCAACTCCAGCAATTTCGTCCCAAGCATGTACGCCCATCGCCCGCTTCTCTTCTGGGATAAGCATTCGCTTTCGATGGCCCTCCATTCAAGGCCGGTCTCGGCCAGTATTCTCATGTCGTCAAGGTCCGCTTCCCTTTCGGTGATTCCCTTGAAAAGAAATATGTCCTCAGGCGACATTAGGTACACATCGAGGTTGCCGAAGTTCCGGTAAAGGTGTGCGCGCGATTTCATACCTGCGCTGAACTCAAGTGATCTCAAAACTTGCCTGTCGAAAATATCGAATCTCATGCCCCTGCTGTCTTCCATAATGGCAGAAGTCCCTGAGGCGTCGTATTTGCCAGTTGGTCTCAGTATGTAGGCAAACCCTGCTCTCTGCGCTGCCGCCATGAAATCCTTTGCTTCCTGTGCGGATCTGAATAAAATGTCGATGTCTTTTGTAGCCGCCTTTCTCCCCATGAATGTCATTGCGCATCCGCCAATGAGGTATGCCGATATTTTCCGTCGCAAGCTTGAACCTATCTCGGCCAGCTTGGTAATTAGGTCTGCTTCAGTGAACATTCGTGGTTGACTCATTGCAATCCATACTCCTTTGCTTTGGTCAGGAACTCACTCCATGGTGGAAAGCCGGCTGCCCTCTCAAGGCCTTCGCTTGCAAAGTATGCGGTGATTCCGTTTACAGAATCCTTTGCGCTGTATTTCTCTGCTTGCTCCTGAAGATATTTACTGTCAATCTTCGATTGGTTCTTCCTCCATATGAGAAGTATGGGCATCATGTGGTGGTCGGCTACCAGGATGGAGTGGATTATGATGTCTTCGAGTCTGAGTTGTTTGATAAGTGGCGAGTAGAAGAAATGTGACTTTGGAACAATTAATGGAATTCCAAAACTTCCGAACATTGAGATGCCGGTCAGTCGGAATCCTTTCTCCTCTTCCAATCTTGCGCTCTCAATAATGAACTCAATATTGCATTCCCAGAGTACAACCGCGTCGCTCGCGAAGCCCAAGGCAATCTTCTGGTTCAGGTAGCGTCTGAACTCGACCGCAAACTCTCGTAATGTGTTGAATCTTGGGCTTACACTATAGAGTTGGCCTGTCTTCTGGACGATGCCAACCTGCTTCATCTTCTCCAAGGCTTTGGCTACGGAGGGCTCGGATACGAGTGCGCTTTCAGCAATCTCTTTCCTGTTCTTTAATTGTAAGAAACAGATCGCTGAGAGTACTTCCAAACTCGGACCGGAAAGTAGCTCGTAAAGTGGAATGTGTGCATATTCGATGGCGAGTTTCCTGAACAGGGAAGCATGCTTTGTCTCCGAGAGAGAGACCACTTTGGAGAGGCCGACCTTTTCGGTTGTGATCAAATCATTCTCCTTCAATCCTGCGACTATTCGCGATGCTTGGGGTGGCAAAGCGTCGAGTTCCTTAGCTATATCCGAGGCTGACACTCTACCATGGTTCGCGATGAAGCTTAGACTCTTGATCTCGCTTATCGTAAGCTTCAGGGAGCGCATTGGTATCTGCCACGAATGTTTGTGCTGTATATTTTTTGTTAATTAGTATTTAAATAGTTAACATTCCATATACAGAGTTGCGAGCCATTATCTGTCTTTGACAATCAGCTGAGCCAACTCAACTAGTACACGCTTGCCTGTTTCTATCAATGTGAGTCACGATCCCGCTCTCAACCATGTATATGTGAATATTGGTGTTGCTGGGGGATAGAGGTGAGGTAGCTTTGATTCTGTCTCTTTTAGAGTTTGAGACAGACACATGGGTATACCTTTTCTATCGTTGTGAATTTGTTATGAGCACCTTTAGGATGCGGTCTATGCAGAAGAATGAGTCCAACCTGATCTCTGAACCTCAAACCTCCTACTTTCGCCGTTTGAAAGATCTTTGTTCGTTAGTAGCCAACAAATATAACGTGAAGCGAAAATCGATGTGAAGGCCATACTAGCCCGCGCGTGTTAATAATCATTAAAACAACCCCATCGAGATTTCGATCTCACCCTCAACTAGAATGTAAGCCAGAGAGTCAAATGAAGCTGGTCAGAGAATAAGCGGTAGAAGATGTTTTAGCAGGAAGATTTGCCGCCAACGTAAGGTATCAGGTTCAGCCTCCTCAAACACAGGACAGCTGGTCTACTCAAGGAAACTCATAAACGCTACCGACTGGTAACATGTCTGTGAGTTCTTTGTCTGACCTCAGATTACTTCTGATTCTTGGCCTGTTGATGTTTCAAGTTCAGAGTGTTCATGGTTGGAGTAATGGAGGCTACTCCACTTCTCCATCTAACCCTGCTATTGGCACACATGACTGGATTGTTGAGGATGCCGTCAATCTTCTACCTTCTAACGAGGCCCAAATCTTCATGGATCATATGAATTGGTTGAAGTATGGTACGGAGCTTCCAGACCGACCCAAAAGTATGGGCGGTATTGGGGATACCTTCAACCACCATGTCTACTTTGATGAGGGACACCGGGTTTTTGACGATGCAGCTGCTGTCAGAGCCAACGAAACCTACCATGAGGCGCTTGAACTATTGAATGATGGAAACTTTTCTGGAGGAGTCATGTATGCTGGTGTGATGAGCCACTACATCAGTGATATGGCTGTCTGGGGCCATGTCATGGGTGCAGACACACCATGGGGGAAAGAGAAACATCATGAAGATTATGAAGGATATGTGAATGAACACCAGTTTCTCTTTGAACAGGCAATATATCTGATTGAACCGATCGAGCGAAACTCAGCATATCAGGCAACCTTGGACCTTGCATACGACACCCTATTTGGGGAGCCGAACGCCACATGGATGGACGATCATTACAACTGGAATGATTAACAGTTCAAAGCCAGGGTTGGAGGAAGCCTCAATTTAGCGGTGAACTATGTGGCCGAAGTTTTTCATACATTGTGGCTGGATGCTGGAGAGCCGATTCCAGAATTCCCAGCGGCATATGTTCCAATCATAATTGCGGTTGCCACACTCCTTACTATAAAACGGAGAATCTTGACCTAATAATCGCGTGGAAAAATCTTCTTTCGCCCAAAGCTAACTATTCGAAGGCGGCGCCTGCTCTCACGACCATCTTTATGGCTGCTGGGTTGAGGAGGAATCCTTGCTTTACACTCATGGAGATTCTTCGGGGGTTGGGGGTGGCTGTTCCGAGTTCTGGTTGGCAGATGACCAGGCTCAAGCAGGAGCTGGAGCGCATAATAGCATCAACACCTGTCTTGATTGCGATTGATGAGGTTGATACGCTCCTGTTCAAGGAGCGTGAACCTTTGGTTTATTATTTGAACCGTCTTTTGAATGTGACTCTTGTCTTGGTGAGTAATCGATTCGAGGACCTGTCTGGGCTGCCGGAGAGGGCGAAGAGCAGCCTCCAACCAATACCTGTAATCTTCTCACCATGAGGCTGGGGAGCTGCGCAACATCTTAAAGGAGAGAGTGAAAGCGGCATTTCAGCCGAGAGCATTATCGGCTAAGTTGCTGGACTTGGTTGCTGAGAAGGCTAGTGAGTCCGGAGATGTAAGGTTGGCATTCAACATTCTATTGACAGCTGGAGTACTGGCGGAACAGTCCAACGCCGAAGAAATCAGTGAGAAACATATCATCGAAGCTGAGAAGATTGTGGCATACACACAATGAGAATCTGCCAGATTGATTCTGTGCATGACAGAGAGGGAGACGCCTACCCAAATCAACACTGCTCGACAAGAAAACAATTATCAGAATAGACTTGGAAAGCAGGTTGACTCGTCACTTCCTTTACTTGGAGAAACGTAGAGGGATCAAGAACAACTCAGAACTGGTCAAGATGCTCATAACAGAAGAATACAATAGAGTCAAGGAAGAGGCAGTTTAGTCCTCAGGGAAGGCTTATTCTATCATTGAGCCATGAGGCAGAAGCAACATTTAGCCACCTGAAAATCGTCCTCCACCTTCTCCACCTATCTTCCTTATGCATCTCCACGTTCAATTCTACCATAGACCGATTGAACCGTGCAAATGAACCTGCTACACATAATCCTAAAGCTACTTTCAATTCTACCATAGACCGATTGAACCGTCTTCTTGAAACACTATCTAAGAACATTTCACTAACTTTCAATTCTACCATAGACCGATTGAACCCGAGGTATTCACCTAGAACCTTCATAGTAGACTTCACTTTCAATTCTACCATAGACCGATTGAACCTAATTGATGAAGTCTTCAAGATAAAGCGCAGACACACTTTCAATTCTACCATAGACCGATTGAACCAGAGCGTGGTGTCTGCGCTGAAACTTGTTCAGACACCTTTCAATTCTACCATAGACCGATTGAACCGAAGTCAAAGTAAGCCAGCCCTCAGCAATGGGTCGACTTTCAATTCTACCATAGACCGATTGAACCCCGGGATAAGCCCCATCTTCCAAAGTGTGGCGGCTGACCTTTCAATTCTACCATAGACCGATTGAACCTGAGGATTTGGTGCGCCCATAATGCTAATAGAATATGCTTTCAATTCTACCATAGACCGATTGAACCCAAGTGAATAATCGCTTTCTTATTCTACTTGTATGCCTTTCAATTCTACCATAGACCGATTGAACCGAGCCCACTTCATAAAACCCTCAGCGATTTGTCCGACTTTCAATTCTACCATAGACCGATTGAACCCTTGGAGCAGGGTTCTTCCAGTCCCTTCCTACATTACTTTCAATTCTACCATAGACCGATTGAACCGAAACGCGAAGTAAAGCGGATGCAAATATGTGATCTCTTTCAATTCTACCATAGACCGATTGAACCAGTAACCTAGCCGGCCTGTCTGAAACGTCTACGGATCTTTCAATTCTACCATAGACCGATTGAACCTAGCTTATCCTTCAGATGCTGCCTGTAGCAGTATGGCTTTCAATTCTACCATAGACCGATTGAACCCTTCTCCTCATCACGTTTATTGTGAGGTTCAGATATCTTTCAATTCTACCATAGACCGATTGAACCGCAAGGACGTATCCAGCGTTGATTATAAACTCCATCCTTTCAATTCTACCATAGACCGATTGAACCTGGCCTGTGCAGCTCCATTAGTCCACACAATCCCGACCTTTCAATTCTACCATAGACCGATTGAACCTGATGGAGAAGGAACAGTTAAACTCAAAAGAAAAAGCTTTCAATTCTACCATAGACCGATTGAACCATTATCAACTGGTATACCAAAGTCCAGTGAGATTTCCTTTCAATTCTACCATAGACCGATTGAACCTGGTAGCAGTCGTCTGCTGCCCTGTATGCTTCGCCGCTTTCAATTCTACCATAGACCGATTGAACCTTGAAAGATATCTCATAGACACTTACGGCTTCGAGTCTTTCAATTCTACCATAGACCGATTGAACCTTAATCCAGCTTCTGTATCGCCGAAGAATCTTCCAAACTTTCAATTCTACCATAGACCGATTGAACCTGTCATTGTTCGGATGCTCAAGATTCGTGTCGTTGACTTTCAATTCTACCATAGACCGATTGAACCCCCTATGCTCTGATTCTGATTCAGGTAGCAACACCTCTTTCAATTCTACCATAGACCGATTGAACCCCCCCAGCCAAATCCCTTTATGATGTCATTGTTTGACGAATTACGCTCGGAACGGGCTTTTCGTCTCTTGCTTTTTCCTTGAGGTGTCAGTTAGGCTTTGAGTATTTAAATCCTCAAGCTATAAGACCTGTGTTACCTCAGATTTCTCGACGCCAAGCACCTTCTTCTTGATCCATTTAGGGTTTGAAGTGGTGTAGAATATGATTGAGTCATGGTTTACGTCGACTGCATCTCTCAATTTGACTTTGAGCTCTTCCAGTAGACCTTCTGTCAGTTCACCCTCGAAGGCTGAGTTTTGGATCCAGTTCAAATATCGTCTCAATATGCCTCTGACTGAGTCCAGCCTCTCCACGGCGACATCGTACACGGCTATGACGTACAGGTCGATTCATCCCTGCCTGAAGGCTTTGTATTTGATCTCGCCTAGGAGGTGTCTGACAAGCTTGTAGCATTCAAGCCTGATCAGTCTCTGGTAAGATATATGTCTCTTCAGTCCTGAATGGTGAATTGTAGTCCTCAGTTTTTCATCATACTCTTTGAGGAATATTCTCCTGCCTTGGTCGTTGAGGTAGCAGCCTCTCAGTTCCTCAAGGAAATGTTCTGGCTTTACGACTCGATTATTGACTAGGTTGAAGATGACTCTATCGGCTATCACTGGTTTGAATACTTCACTGAGGTCAAGTGAGAGTGAGTATCTTCTCTCTCCAGGCTCATGTAGGTAACTTATCGTTGGGGTGAGCTGTGTATGGTAGATCTCTGTGAGGACTGTAGCGTAGACTAGGGAGTTTGCGAAGGAGATTAGGCAGTTTATCATGTTGTCTGGAGGGTTCTTCACCCTACGGTCAAGCTCAAAACCTCTTCGAAGTATTGCTGAGAAGCTTGAGTAGTAGCTGTCTCTGACCCTGCCCTCGATCCCCATCAGCTCTTGTATGGTTGCGGCGTTGTCGATGGAATGCTCTTCAGCCTCTATCATCTTGATCTGCTGCTCAACATCCTTACCACGTCTGCAATAATACTTGAGATTAGCAAGAATATTGTCACATGCTCCTTTCACAACCTCTCTGGAGATGGTCAGTCTCTTCTGGTTGTCTAGGTAGTTCTCAACCTGTTTGACGAGGAGGAAGCCTGAGAGCAACCGTTCCCTAGGATAGTATGTGCCTGAATAGTAGCCGTAGTAGTTGAAGATGTGCATGGGGATGCCGTGCTGCGACAGAAACACAAGCAGCTTCGAGTTAACATCAACCTCACCCAGAACATAGAGCGCCTGAACATCATTGACTGGGATAGCCTTCTTCTCCCCATCCTTACTTTCAATATAGATCGTGTTCTCTTCTCTGCGAAGGCGGCCACCACGAACAATATAGTAGTCTCTCAACTTGAACCCCAGCACAGCTCACTGTAGCTGCATCTCCGGCAGTAAGGAACCTTCACCGGTTCAGGAGGCTTTGAACTTGAGAGGATCTTCTCTATATCTTCAAGTAGAAGCTCAAGCTCCCTGATTCTATCCTCGGTAAGCTCAACATCCACAGTCTTTCTGAGAAGAGGATAATGGAGAACGCCATGACCTTTGACATATGCATAGCGATTCAGAAAGTATAGGTAGTAAAGGAGCTGGTAGAGATGGGCGTCCTCGGCCTTCCTTGACCGCTTGACCTCATGAATCTCACAGCCAGAAGCCACAAAGTCAATCTTAACCCTGCCGACCTGAACCTCCTTCCGCCTACGAGCATACCCTCTCTCATGAAGAAGCTTGCCAAGAAGAACCAGATCAGAAGACTCCTCCATCTCCAAGCCACGGGTAAACAGCCAAAGCTTACGTTTACAAATAAAATAGTAATTCACCTGAGTGCCAGTAAAGTTCAAAGCCTCTTCAAGCGCACGTTGACGCTGCGGCGACTGAGACAAATCAATAACAGCCAAGTTCTGAAGACATCTTCAGTAAATGTAAGCTTCTGTATCCCTTTCTGGGTAGAGGACTCCCAATTGAGGATCATAATCTACATCTGCGATTAGAACTCCATCCACTGGTTGTCTGAGATTTTGTTTGATTTTATAGTACGGAACTTTGACTGTGAACTCCACTCTCCGATATCTTTCATCTTTTGGTAGACTTAATACTCTGTCTGCATAATCCCGTGGAACTACATTTATGGTCACGTAGTCGCTTTCTCTGGTAACCACCTGCTGAAGCATCTTCTCACCGACGGTTAGCCGATATATATGACAAAGATTGTCCTGAACATCAGCGATTAAGGCCCGAGTTTTCTTAAATTCCTCCTGAAACCTACTTTCATAATCCTCTCTATCATAGACATCGTTCACTATTTCAGTAAGTTCAAATTCCTTAAGCTTGCTCCGACCTCTTGAGTAAAGCTGTTTAACACTATCCTGAACAAATGCAGGGTCGTAGACTCTGTCTGCGTTAGGCGTCTGTTTATAGACGAATACTTCAGCTGGAGGGCGTTCTCCTCGTCTGTTGACTCGTCCCAGCCTCTGAATGAGGGCATCTATTGGGCAAGCTTCGGTAAACAGAACATCAAAATCTATGTCCAAGCTAACCTCCACAACTTGGGTGGCCACAAGGACATAGGGTCCGGCATAATCCTTAAGATTCTCTAAGAAGTCCTCTTTGACCGCACGGTCTCTCATTATGAATTGGGAGTGAAGAAGAGCAAGTTCATTCTTCTTAACCATTTTAATGTCTTCTATGGCGCTGTAAACAGCTTTAGAGGTTGCTACAGTATTGCATATCACTAACACTTTCTTCTTGTCGTTATAATGTCTAATAATCTCTTGAACGGCGGAAGCCATCTCATCGCTGGTTTCTAGTTGAATGGATGTTCTGATGCGATTATCACATGACGTATCCCTACATATAGAAGTAAGCTCTAGATTGCTCTGCAATAAATCTCGAAGAACTGTAGGAATTGTTGCACTCATAACGAGATTCTTTGCGCCAAGAGACCTGAGTAATCTTAGTGTATGCACAATCAATGCCACAGTATATGGTTCATAGGCGTGTATTTCATCCACTATGATGGCACTACTGCCTGTGTTCAGTAGCTTCAACTCCCACCGACCCCAATTGAACATTGTGAAGAGCAATTGATCAATCGTGGCTACTGTGCAGGGGTACATGAAACTCTTACAGAAAAGCGACTGTTTTATGCGTTCAAATTCTTCCTGCCCTTCATATTCCTCGTTCGTAGCGAGCATGTAGTCAGAGGTGCCGTGGAGGAGCCCCACCTCACATCCCAGCATCTTCTTGAGCCTATCATGCATCTTATTGCAGGTAGTCATTGTGGGGAGGAGATAAAGGAGTTTCTTTGAACCAGTATACTTGTCAGCCCACAGAGTTGCAGCTTCAGTCTTACCAGTTCCAGTGGGGGCCTGAAGGATAGCGTCAGTTAGCGGTTTAATATCCTCTTGGAATTTTTTTAATTCAATGGGCTTCTTTTCTTTCTCCTCAAGATATCTAAGGACTCTAGACTCGACATTGTCTGGCGAATATTGTGGGCTGAATTCCCTACTAGAACCATACCAATCACAATAGTGAAGTATGCTCTTCAGAAAAGCGAATGGTAATCGGACAGAGTCATTGTTTATCGTCCGGGATGTTCGCAACCTAGCATTGAGGAGAGCAAATGACTCGTAAATGTCATTATAAGTCTGGGGAAAACTAATATCTAATTCAGTGACCTTCCCAACATATTCCGTAGCTTTCTTCGCAGCAAAATCCTTCAGGTATCGCCTCACCACATCTTTTAGGATCTGTGGGTCTTCTTCAACCCCCTTATACCCTTCTTCAAATTTCAATGGATGTAGCGGGGAGTGATGGCTAGCTACGGCTAAAGCTTCAAGACCAGTTGTCTTCTCATTTATCTTTAACTTCGACACGTTACTGCAGATTTGATTTACAAAGTAAAAGGAGGTGAAGGCATGGCTTTCTTTCTCTCCTTGCTGCCTCAAGTACTTTTGAAAAGGAATGCTTGCTTTGCCAACATCATGAAGTAGTGTTGTGAGGAAAGCACTACTCCACAAATCCTCGGCTTCAATGTTAGCCCTCTCAGCGATGGTTCCTGCAATCGCTTTCTTGAAGTGTTTGACTTTGCTGAATAATTGAAGACAATCTTCCATGTGGTGTTCTAGAGGGTACTCTGGCTTAGCCCAGACCTCATCATAAGAATACAAAATTGTTACCCTCTTCTCCCTCAGGCGCATCAGTATAGGCCTCGATATCCTCTACAATGTGGACGGGATCAGAGATCTGGACGTACTCCTTAATGTCCTCCTCCACACGTGTACCATCTTCCCTTACGGAAAAACGCCTAGCAAACTTCAATCTAGTCAAGGATTCCAAGAGTGCTATACGATCCTCCTCTTTAACCCTAGGAATAAGATCCATAGGGAGAAGGGTTTTGGATAGAGAAAAAGGTGGTTTTAGCATGCGTAGGTTAGATGGTTCTGCTGCTGTAACTCTTACCAGTTCATCATCACGACCGAGAGAAAGCGGATAATGGGGGTTGAGGATGCCGTTGTAGATTTTCTTAACTATCTCTTCTTTGTGTGATGCAAAGTAGAGTGTATATGAGGGTTTGAAAAGTTGTTCTCTAACCTGCATTGCAGGGAATGATGCCTTTCCCTTAAATTTCTTGATTGTCCAGTAGTCACGAATGTGACCAGTGACTTCCTTCAGTATAGATGCTACTTCAAGACGGTCAGCTAGAGGTGGGCCGCCATCCCATTCTACATAGAGTTCAGTTTCCCCTAGCCCCAGAGATGCTGCTGCAAAGCCGAGTAAAGTTGTTCTTGGCGGGAACTCGTAAGTGCGGTGATATCTCACATCTTCAGGAGCTCTTGGCTTAAAGGAATTGAAAAGCCCCACCACATGAACTCTGACGGCGGAAATTGCCTTCATGGCCAAGCATCTTGAAGTTATGTAACTGCTGATTTGGCATCCGTCAGGATATCGGCGAAGGCTTTGCTTATGTTTTCAATAGTGATTGTGTTGTTCAGAATTTGTTGACCTACCTTTACTCCGCCAAACCCATCCGTGGCACCTACTATGACTTTGCCCAATAGATTACTCTCATCTTTCAGCGTCTCCTCAATCGAGGGCATATCAATGGTTTCGTCTTCCTTCATCTTGATTCTTTCAAGAAAGATCGGTTTCTTCACAGTCTGCCTAGAGTAAACGATGAATTTTGGAGAGATGTCGGTTAAGAACCGTGCCTGTTTTCCACCTCCCCATAAGTCACGAACGGCCTCGATTAGATTCTCTAGTCGTTCCTTTCTCTTGTCACTATCCAAGTCTTCAGGTCTCTTCCCCTTTCCGTAATTATCATCTTTGAATATGCCTATGCGCTCCAAATCCACAAGGACATTACAGAGGAAGTAGTTGTAGTAGATTTCTGTCTCGAACGGAGGCATCATTTTGGTAGGATCTCTCTTCCCTTCCTCCGTTATTCTAACGCCAAGGTCTCTGTCGTCTCTGAATGGGAAAAATGCTATTGCTGGAGACACTTTGACTGGAGAGGTACGCTTGCGCATGTCTTTTCTCCTACTGGACATGAAGCCGAAAAGATCATCATCAATATACTCGATTGGGTCACACTTCGAGGAAGCCATCACTCCTCGAGTAACTGCAGCTCTTTCTTCTTTCACTTTCGATTCTTCGGTCTCTTCCTTTCCCCCCTCTGATTCACTAGTTTCTCCCTCCTCTTCCTCCTCGACAGCTTCTACCCCCAAGCGATTGACAGGGGAGATGTCTAATCCCATTTCTTCCCACTTATCTCTGATGTACCGACGCATTGCTTGACCTGACACATATGGTATCTCACTTCCATCGGGCAGGGTAACCTTCTTCACAATGGAGATATTTTCCTCAGAAAAGCCGGAGTTTATGCTCCCGACAGATGTTTTGAAGATGAACACTATATTCAGACACTTTGACGTAGAACTCTCTTTTTCCACTTAAGCTCACCTCCTACCTCTTGCGTAATTGACTTTAGACTCTTGATCCTTCGCAAAAACACTTATCAGAGATTTGTACTCAAGCCAGTTCCCAGTGTTGATCTTGAGGAAGAACTCTTGTTCAGTGAGTAAAGACGGTATTCTATGCTTGAGCCTTTCAAGAACGTGTAAGAAGGCATCGAACCGTTTTACTCTTCTGAGGTCATACAAGATGGACGCTCGTTGAGTTTCCGCTGCATGGTAACCTATTTGGTGCCCTATCTTCTTGCATATTTCAACCATTTCTTTCTCCAAGTCTATCCTCTCCATATGTTGTAATGCTCGATAAAATCTGCTAAACCTGCCACATAGCTCCCTTCTCTACTCTTTCCCCACATTATTCGTTCGGCAACATTATTTAAGCCAGCACTTCGAAGAATTCTTTGGGCAAACTGATCTCGAAGTTCATTACGCCACTCCCTTCCCTGCTGGATTGCCAAATGCTGGAACATCTCCTTGAACGTATGAGGATTCCCTAGGCTGGCGAATAGCTTGAAGATT